>Ga0315910_10005375_pt1 | contig 10498 bp, 8 predicted proteins | sample EdamamesoilMG_FD_204470 | JGI IMG/M metagenome (GOLD analysis project Ga0315910, IMG submission 204470) | Garden soil microbial communities collected in Santa Monica, California, United States - Edamame soil | ecosystem: Environmental > Terrestrial > Soil > Garden | place: USA: California...
CCTCACGCAGCTTCGAAGATCTGGTCGATGCCCACCTGCATTTCATTTGGCGAGTTCTTCGCCGTCTCGGCTTGTCAGAGGCCGACGCGGATGACGCAACGCAACAGGTGTTCATGGTTGCTGCAGACAAGGCAGCGGGCGTGTCTCGACAAGGAGAGCGCGCTTTCCTCTATGCCATCGCCGTGCGCGTCGCGGCCAACGCCCGCCGGCTGCGGCAGCGCCGCCGCGAGGTATCGGCGGACGCGGTCGAGATCGAGCAGCTCTCGCGGGACGATCCCGAACGCCGCTTCGAAGTTTCGCGGGCTAGCGAGCTGCTGGACGAGCTCTTGGCGCGCTTACCGCCCGAACGGGCGCGCGTGCTGGTGCTCGTGGAGATCGAGCAGATGACCGTGGCTGCGATCGCCGAGCTCGAAGGCATCCCGATCGGGACGGCCACCTCGCGCCTGCGCCTCGCGCGTCTGGCCTTCCGCCAATTGCTCGAAGAGGCAGCACGCAAGAACCCGTTTTCGGAGAACGACCCGTGAGCGACCTCGAGGAGCTCGAGCGGCGCCTGTTCGCCGAGGCGCGCCGCGACGGCCCAGCGCCCGCGCTGCGCGCGCGGATACTCGCGCAGCGCGCGCTCTCGTCGCCACCGCTCGCGCGACGTCCTGCGCGTCGTGGCAATACCCTGGCGTTCGCTTCGGCGTTCGTGTTGGCGGCGGCAGCAGCGCTGGTGTTCGTGCTGTCAGCGCGAGAAGCTCCGCCCGCCGATGTTACCCCTCGAGCCGAGCCAGCGGTTCCGCTGCGCCGGCAGCTGGTGCCGAGCGCGCCCGCGCCCGTGGTCGCTCCTGCGCCCCGTGCTTCAGAAGCGCCCCGCGCTCTGGAAGCGCCCCGCGCTCTGGAAGCGCCCCGTGCTGCGCCGAGTCTGGCGCCACCGAAACACAGGTCGCTGGCGGAGCAGCTCGAGCTCCTCCGGTTGGCGCGGAGATCGCTGCGCGCCGGTGACGCTCGGCGCGCTCTCGGCGTACTCGACGATTATGCGGCTGGCTCGAACAGCGTCGACCTGAGCGCCGAGGCAACGTTGCTTCGGATCGAAGCGTTGCAGGCTTCGGGCCAGCGCGAGCAGGCGAAAGCTCTCGCCGAGCGCTTCGTCAATCGCGCTCCAGATAACCCCCTGGCGGACCGCGCACGTGCTTTGACGTCCGGTCGCACAGAGGAAGTGGGAACGGGACGGGAGTTGGGTCATGGCGAGGACAATCTTGAAAAAGCTACGACTGATTGAAGCGGTGGCCAGTGGGGGAGCCGCGGTGCTCGCGCTCGTGGCAGCTGCGTGCAGCGGTCGACTCGACGTAAAAGAAGCCGAGTCGGACGCCGGTGCCGGTGGCACGACCGGCACGATCGGAGGTGACGGCGGCAGCGCCGGCACCGACGCTACCACCACCAGCGGCGCCACCACCGGTGACGCCACCACCGGTGACGCCAGCACCAGTGACGCCAGCACCACCAGCGCCACTACTGCGGGCGGCGTGGGGGGCAGCGGTGCTGGGGGAGCGACCAGCAGCGTGAACACGACGAGTACCGCGAGCACAGCGGGTGGTGCCCCATCGTGTCTGAACGCGGTGGTTGACGGTTCCGAGACGGACATCGACTGCGGCGGCCCGGAGTGTGCCCCTTGCCCGGTCGGTGGGCGCTGCGAGGAAGCCGCCGACTGTGAGTCGCAGGCCTGCGATGACCAGTTTTGCAGAGGCGCTAGCTGTGACGACGGGGTGAAGAACGGCGAAGAAATGGACATCGACTGCGGTGGGCCGGAGTGCGCCGATTGCCCCGAAATCTGCGATTGCGCCGTCTCGGACCGACTCAGTGTGCTCAACTGCGGTAGCACCACGGTTCAAGGCACTGGCTGGCCGACACCCGGTCTGCTTTCCGCGGACGGTTCGGTGTCCGTGTTCACGCGCTGCATTGGGCCTGATCCGCAAGGCGGGGTGTGCGGCGAATTCGAAGTGATGCGTCAGTCCACTGGGCAAGACCTGGAGTCGTTGGGTGCCAACAGGTTCTCGGAGGTCATGAGCCCCGACGGCGAGCAGCTGGTGGTCACGAACTACGAGGCCGACGGGATGCACCTATTCACAGCGGACGGTGAGGAAGAGATAGAGTTTCTCGGTCGCGCCGCTGCGATCAGCGACGACGGCGAGGTGTTGGCGGTCACGCGTTACCCCGATACTCAAGCTACGGCGGGGCGCTGGACACGCGAAAATGGCTTCGAAGCGCTGGGCGACATCCCCGACGGTACCGGCGTCAGCTTCGCCACGGACATGAGCGCGGACGGCTCGGTGATCGTTGGCTACGCCCAGATCGCCGCCGGAGAAGTTCCGTTCATTTGGCGCGACGGCGCCCTCGAAGCGCTCACGGACCTACCCGGCGATGCCACGACTGCCCGCCCACTTCGCGTGAGCGATGACGGTTCTACGTTGGTGGGCATAACCATCGAGTCCTCCGGACAGTTCCGACCCGTCGACGTGTTTCGCTGGACCGAGTCCGAGGGGTTCAGCGTGGTTGCTCCCGCCTGCGCCGCGTATACGCTTTGTCTCGAGGCATGGAAGCTGCGCGTGAACGAAGATGGCAGCGCGATCGCTGGCACGCGTCCGTACGGGGACGACACGAGCGGTGCGGTCAGTGCGTTCCGCTGGACCGAGTCCGAGGGGTTGGTCTACCTCGGCCCGGACGCTGAACCCTATCCGAGCACTGTCCTCGACATGAACGCCGATGGTTCGGTCATCGTCGGCCAGATGGACGCCTCGCAGGGTTACGGTCGAGCCTACCTCTGGGACGAAGCTTCGGGTCTGGAGCCGCTGAGCGAGCGCCTCGAGGCGGCGGATGTGGATCTGACGGGTTGGAACCTGGCCGACGGCGAAGTCCAAGTTTCCGCGGACGGCAAGGTGGTCGTAGGCGTCGGCAGCTGTGGCGGAACACGCGCGCTCTACCGCGCCGTCTTGTCCGAGGATTGATTCGCGCGGCGCACGAGTTGCCTGCGGAAGCTGAACGCTTGCGCAGCTGCCTCCAGAGTAGTAAGCGTCGTCGGAATGGCTAAAAAAACGCAACAGACTCGATCGGTCCCCGCCAAAAAGAACGCAGCCCGCACGCCGCCGACGGCGGCCGCAGGCAGCAAGCGACGCACTCCAGAAGCGCCAACGATGAAGGCCGCTGCTCCGAAGCGTGCAACTGAGCAACCTCGGTCGGCGACATCCCTTCGTATCGTGGCAACCGAGCAGGTGAGCCTTGCTGACAAGGCAGACGAGCCTGACGAATCTGCGCTGCCAGTTCGCTGGGCAAACTTGCAGCAGGGCGCTCGCGAGGTGTTGGGGCTGTATGAGGAGCGCGCCAACGAGCTGTGCTTTCCTGGGGTGAGCTTCGAGTCTCTGGCAGCCCAGGCCGATCGGGTCAGTCAACTCGCGGAGCAGGTCGAAAAAGCCAAGCTCGAATTAGCTGCGGCCCAGGCGGCTCAACATGCCGCTGAGGCGCAGGTCGTTGAAGCCACCAAGCGCGCTTTCGCTTATGCGCAGGTGTACGCTCAAGAGCACGCAGAGCTCAGCACCGAACTGGAAGGGTTCGCCTACGCGAACGCGGACAAGCCGCGCCGCAAGAAGCGTGAGGTGCAGGAAGGTCAGTCACGAGGCAAGCAGGCTGCGGACGGCGCCGCTGAGGAAGCGGCCACCGCTAGCGAGACCGAAGACTGAAGTCACGCAGCCACTGGCCCCGAGAAAAACGAGCATTTTCGTGCGCAGGCCCGGTGGCCGCAAGCGTGAGCGTCGCGGCTTTTCGGAGCTTGCGTCGCCGCGGCTGGATTCGGAGTAAGAAAATTTGGGCGCTGTGGGTGCGGGTGCGCTTCGCACCCTTGCGTACCTCCGCCCCTCCGCCCCTCCGCCCGAGGAACGTCTCGTGTCGGCGTTCGCTATGTTAGAATCGTCGATCAAATTCGGATCCTCTAATCATTCGTCGGAGGCCCAACAATGGTCGCAGGAAGCCCTTCCGTGGAGCAAGTCACCTCCCCTCGAGTGCGGTGGTCCTATCTCTGGAACCGCCGCTCCGACCTGATGTTCAACTTCATCCCGTTCTGGATCGGGATCGGGATCATCGGGTTGCTCTATGCCGCGAAGGACTTCGCGAGGGCCGACAACCCCGTCTACGACTTCATGATCGGCGGCTTCCACTTGCACCTCGCGACCTGGGTTCTTTACCTCTACGGTCCTTTCGTCGACGCGCCGCACCTCTGGGCCACCATCGCGCGGACGTACGCGGACAAGGACGAGTGGGCGAAGCGCAAGCCGCTCTTCATCGGCTCGCTGGCGGCGTTGCTGATCGGGCCTGCGGTGATTCTGTTGCCGTACTTGCTGCGCGCCGTGTCGCTCGTCCCTGCAGGTCACGAAGAGCTCGGCTGGATCATGTGGAGCAACTTCTTCACCTTCTACGCCATCTTCCACATCCAGAAGCAGCACTGGGGTTTCGTCGCGCTGTATCGGCGGAAGAACCAGGACATGGACCTGCGCGAGATGAAGATCGATAAATGGTTTTTCTACACGGCGATCTGGGCGCCGTTCGCGGCGATGATCACTGCGCCCTGGTACACGGACTACGACGGCAAGCCGTTCGCCGTGACGCACGGTGCGGGGTCGTTCCTCTACAGCCTTTGCCACGTCGTTTTCTTCGTCTCCGTCGGGGCCTACCTGCTCTACCAGGTGAATCAGTACCGGAAGGGCGTGCCGCGCAATGGTCCGAAGCTTTCGTATCTGGCGACGATCATTCCGCTGAACTACCTCGCGTTCTCGATCCACCCCTTCATTGCGGCGTTCTGGATCGTGACCACGGGGCTCGGTCACTGCGCCCAGTATCACCGTGTGGTCTGGGCTTACGGCCAGTCGAACTACGTAGCGAAGAAGGAAGCCCAGAAGCTTCCCTCGGCGATCTTCGGGAGCGCGCCACTCTATGTGGCGCTCGGTGTGCTCTTTGGTATCGTGACGCTGCAGAGCTTCGGTGGTGGTCTCGTGAAAACCCCCATGTCGGACGGGCTCGCCAGCGCCTTCCACCATGTCTTCTCGTATCTCGACGCGCACCAGGACCTCGAGCTCGCGGCGAAGGTGGTCGCCGCTTTCATCTCGGGCGTTCGCTTGCACCACTTCTACGTGGACTCGAAGATCTGGCGGGTGAGCCAGAGTGCCGCGCTCGCCAAGAACCTGAACGTCGCCCAGCCCACCTGACGCGGCGCACGCTTGCTTCGAGCTAACGCGGCTCTAGCCACGAGGAGTATTCCGGCGGATCGGAGTACTCTTGGTGCTGCTGGTGGATGGACGGCGTTTGCGACGTGCCGAGCGCAGCAGCGTAGCGGGCGATGCCGATGGTGGTTCCGCCTTCGCAGGTCCAGTCGGCGTCCTTGCACGACCAGCCATCCACTGCATTGGCCAGACCCCCGGTCCAGTAGAGCTTCACTTTCGTCTTCGGGTCGGGCTTGCAACCGTCTGCGCCGTGGTCGACGACTGGATCGTCGATGACGTAGCCGACGACGTGGCCGTCGAACTGTTCACTTCGGCAGAACAGCTTTGCCGCAGCGGCGGCGCCGTTCGAAAATCCGTGCACGACCGCCCGGTCGCACCCGGCCGAGGCAAGGGAGGCTGCCACGGTGCCCTTCACGACGGCGTAAGCATCGTCGGGAAAATAGAGCCACTGCTTGCCGCCCCAGCCGTCGGCGTTGCCGGTGGGGCGGAGGTGAGTCACGCCGTCTTTCTCGGTGGTGGGACCGCCGCTGCCCGACTTGCCGTGTAGATGCACCACGCAACGCTTGCCGGGGACCGTGGGGATCGGCTTGCCGGGCTCACCCCCGCTAGCGCTCGACCCGCTCGACCCACGCGAACACGCGCCCAGGACGAGAATGGAGGCGATCGGTAGAAGGCGGCGGACGACCCGGAGCATGGACACCACATTTCAGGTTTTTTCGCGACACGCCGCCAGCGTCAAGCCCGAAACCCGAACCGGCCCGTTCGTGTCAGGATTGAGGCCAGCCTGGGCGTTTTTGTCGAAGCCCGGAGCGAGCGTGACCATTCATGAGAGTGCCCCAAGGTTCCCGCAGCGCCTCGTGCTGGGCGCCGATCGCCGTCGCGGCGCTGTTCCTACTCGGCTGTGACCCCGGATCGAGCGTCAGCCTCGACTCGGCTTCGGGCGCGAACTCGGGTGGCGTTCCGCTCGACGCGTGCGAGGCGGACAGCACGCTCGGCGAACGGGATGCCGGCGAGCTCTTCGACACCGATCACGTCCCTAGCTTCGACCTGTACTTGCCTGAAGAGAAGTGGAGCGCTCTGCAGCAGCACGCCGTCGACGAACAGTGGGAGGAGGCGGACGCCTGCTTCGACGGTAAGCTGATTGGCCGCGTCGCCCTGCGTTTCAAGGGTTCGTACGGCACGCTGTTCAACTGCTTCGACGACACGGGGCAGCTCGTGTGTCCGCGGCTCAGCATGAAGCTGAAGTTCAGCGAATACGCTGAGGATTCCAGGTTCTTCGGGCTGAAGCGCTTGAACTTGCACGCCAATCGCTACGACGACAGCCGCATGAAGGAGCGGCTCGCCTATGATCTTTACCGATCCATGGGTATTCCGGCTCCGCGAGCCTCGTGGGCGAGCGTGCGCGTGAATGGGCGGTCCTACGGCCTGTACGGGATGGTCGAAGAAGTGGACGGACACTTCACCGCCGATCGCTGGCCCGAGCACCCCGACGGGAATCTCTACAAGGAGCTATGGCCCACGGACAGCGATCCGTCGGAGATTTCGGCCGCCTTGAGAACCAACGAAGACGACGGCGACATCAGCGGCTTCCAGGCATTTTCGGAGTCCATCAGCGCTGCGCAGGGCGCGGAGGAGGTGCGAGACGTCCTCGGTAAGCACACGGATCTGGAGCACTGGGCCCGCTACATGGCGGTGGATGAAGCTATCCTGAGTTATGACGGGGTGACCTATTTCTATACCGATGACGGCAGCTGGTCTCGCAACCACAACTACTACTTCTACGAAGACGCGCCCGGTCACTTCACGCTGACACCCTGGGATGTGGAGTCGACGTTTTGGATCAATCCCGATCATGCCGCGCCGCATTGGACCGAGCTCCCCGAAGACTGCACTGCGACCTATCCGTACTGGGAAGGCTTCGCCACCGCACCCGGCTGCAACCCGGTCTTCGCCGCGCTCGCCACCGATCTGGGTCCGTGGCGCGCCGCCATTCGAGAACTTTTGGATGGACCTTTTGCTCTCGACGCGATGACCGAAGCCATCGACCAACACGCGGCGTTGATCGAGGAAGCGGCGCAAAGCAGCGACACGCCGACCATGTATGGATCGTTCGCGAGTGCCGTTGCCAACTTGCACAGCACCGTTCCGGCGCTCCGTAGCCGGCTCGAAGCACAGCTGGATCGTGAGCCGTAGCCTGCTGTGCGCGCACACGCCCGCACGGTGCGGCGCACATGCTGGTCCAGCCGGTGACCCGCACGGTTCATCCGCACGCTCGGGGTCGATCGCGAGTGTACCAGGACTCCCCCTAGTGTAAGATCCTCGCTATGGGGCTTACACGCGAACGACCAGTGCTCGGTGTCGTGACGGTGTTCGTGATGTTCGACCTCGCGAGCCTCACCCTAAGCTGCGGCGGCGGCGGCGATGGATCGAACGTCTCCAGCAATGCTAGCGACTCGGGCAGCGGCGGGTCGGGTGACGGTGGTGTCGGTCCGGGCGGTATGGTTACAGGCGGTGTATCGACTACAGGCGGTGTATCGACTACAGGTAGGGGGGGAGCGGGAGGAGTGGACGGCAACTTAGAAGGCAGTTGTTCCCCAGCAGATCCACTCAGCATCACCACGGTACGCTGCAGCTCGATCGAACGGTGCGCTCAACGGAAATGCGCCAGCGTCTACGCGACCTGTTTCGGCGAGGACTACGCAACAGGTAACTTCGGGGGAGCTTGCCAGGACTACGTAGGCTGCGCGCAGAGTTGCGAAGCGTTTGGCGGCTGCGACGAGAGCTGCGTCGACGACTGCTACCAGAATACGAACTCGACCTGCCAGGCCTGCGTGACGACTACGATCGGGACCTGCATGCTCGACTACTGCAGTTACGAGGTGCTGTCGTGCGAAGCCAGTGTGATCACCGGCTAGCCGTCGCCGCATCGAGTACAATCTATTCGTCGGCTTCGTAGAGGCTGGAACGAAACTCGAAGTAGCCGAGCATCGAATCGAAGGTCATCTTCAGGGCGATGTTGCCGGCAGCGGTCACCACATGCATCGAATATCCGGAGGCGACGAGCGTGCTTCCGTCTCGCAGTCGCTGTGCGTTGCCGAGAAAGTTGAAGTCTTCCGGTGCTGGGATGCTGCGGCGCAAGCTCCCGTCCAGCGCGAATTCGAGAACTTGGGAGCCTTGGTCCGTTTCATTCGCGAAGATCAGAATTCCGTCGTCCAAGAGTTGTGCGCCATGCTGATGGGCGCCCCAGGAAGCGTTGCCGCCTGTCACTTTTTCTGAAAGTCTCCAGGCGACTCGACCTTCGCGATCGACGACCACCACGTCGTCTTGATGAATGGACAGCACGTACACGTCTTGACTCGGTACGTATTGAAGCGAGTTCGCGTGGCAGCTCGTAAGGCCCAACGCTGTCTCGATATCGAAGACGGGCCTCGCCGTGCCGTGCTTGTCAAGCTCCGAGAAGCCGGTGCAATCTCTGGCTGAGTAGTCCAAGTATGCCATCGTCTGCCCCGTCACAGCGACAATGTCGTGAGACCCAACGGGTTCGTCATAGGTCTGCGCTTCCAAGGTGTCGATGCCGACTCGAACCAATGGACCACCGCCGTTTCTAACTTGGACGAGCCACACGTCCTGGCTGTCCGCTGAAAGGCGCGCTCTGGCATAGCCCAACTCTCCCCCTGGAGACTCCGGCTCGGCGGTGTGCCACCACACCAAATCGCCATCGCTATCGACGATGTAACCTGTCCAGGTGAAGCTCGTGGCACTGGTGATCACGGTCCAGAACGAGCCGAAGAAGTAGCCCTTTTCGAGTGATTCCGGGAGCGAACCCTCCAGTTCGGAAAGGGGAAAATCAGCCGGTGCCGGACCCGTGAGCAGCGTGTGGTCGTCGCTCACGTAGGAGGTCGCCCCATCGCTTGCCACGATGCGGAAGTGGTACGTTCGCTCCGGTTTCAATCCGACGAGCGCAGTACGGAAATCCGTGCAGCCGAGGTTGACCGGGGCAGTCATTCCGTAGCTCGAATCCAGACCGAATTCGATGTGGGCTTCGGTCGGAACGACACCTTCTAGGCCCCAACGAACGATACCGACCGTAGGGATCCCCGTCGCTTCGATTTCACTGGCCAGCTTGGTCCACACGCTGAATCCGTCGGAACCGACCGGTCCCAGTGTCTCGTTCAGCGCGGCGCTGGTTCGCTCCGGGCAGACAGGAGTGGGGCCGGCTCCCCCAGCTCCTCCCGTCGTGTTGCCACCGGTACTACTGCCAGCGCCGGTACTGCCGCCGCTATCAGCACCAGCAGCGCCGCCAGTAGCCGTGCCGCCAGCGCCGCCAGTATCAGCGCCGCTGCTCGTCGCGCTGCTCGTGCTTCCCGCGCCCGTCAGCGTGCCTCCCATGGGCGCGCTGCCTCCGGCGCTGCTGGTGGATGCAGGGTTGCCGGACGTTACCGACGTCATTGGCCCCGAACTGGTCCCGCCGCCCATCCCGGAATGAGTCGCCGTGCTCTCGTTCTTTCCTTGCCCCGCTGGGCTGCACGACAGGGAGACAAGAAATGCTACCCAACCGCTCGCCGCTCGGACCCGCTCACTCACCACCGTAGAGACTTAGCTTGGAAGGTTCGGGTTGGCCACCGGAGGCGCGGGCAGGAGGGCGTACAGCCGCTCTGTGCCGGGATCAGGAAAGACCGGCGCCCCGTCGCGACGGGTGTCACGCGGGGCGCCGATTCGCCCTTAGGCCCGCACGAAGTTACGGTCTTGGGGGCGTCAGACGTAAGACGTCGAGCTCTGGAGAGGCCTGGATCGCGCTCTCGCAGAAGCGTTCGGTCACCCACTTTCCGTTCGAGTAGAGCTCCGTTTGATCCGCGTAGTGCGGAGACGAGGGCTCGCTCGACTGCGAGTAGCTGAGCAGGGTCACGGCGTCCGGGCACTCGTCGCCATCGAAGGACACCACGTGCATGTAGCCGGAGGCGTTCGTCGGATCTGCGCCGGGTTCCTCGATGGTGACGAGGTTCATCACCGCCAGCGGATCGGTGCCGCCGCTGATCGGGATCTGCGTGCCGTTTCGGACCACGTACTGGTGCTGGCCGAGCGTCGCGTCGAGCGGTTCGCCGGCTTGTTCGAGTTCCGCGACCGCATCAGCGAGCGCCTGCGCGATCAGCGGATTGTCGGCGTTCAGGCCGCGCGGCGTATTGACGGGATCGGCTGGGTCGAAGGGCGTCTTCCATAGCGACGTCTCGGCGTCTTCCGCACCGTCGAAGGCG
>Ga0315910_10005376_pt1 | contig 10496 bp, 7 predicted proteins | sample EdamamesoilMG_FD_204470 | JGI IMG/M metagenome (GOLD analysis project Ga0315910, IMG submission 204470) | Garden soil microbial communities collected in Santa Monica, California, United States - Edamame soil | ecosystem: Environmental > Terrestrial > Soil > Garden | place: USA: California...
CTTCGACGACCGCAGCGAAGCCGAGACGATGGTGCGCACCTATGAAAAGCTGATGACCAGCGACAAGGTCGACCTGATCCTGCCGCCCTGGGGCACCGGCGCCAACTTCGCGGTGATGCCGCTGGTGCAGAAGCACGGCTACCCGATGCTCGCGCCCACCGCCACCGGCCGCAAGCTGCTGGAGATGAAGAATCCGTACTTCTTCGCGCTGCTGCAGCAGCCGGACCGGATGATGGACGCGCTCGCCGAGTACCTTGCCGCGCGCAGCATCAAGACGGTCGCCTTTATCCATGTCGACGAGCTGTTCGGCCTGGAGCAGGCCGGCGCGCTGGAGCGGTCGCTGAAGGCGAAGAACATCCAGATCATCGAGAAGAAAAGCTATCCGCTGGGCGTGAAGGACCTGCAGCCAGTGCTGAACGACATCAAGGCGAAGAACCCGGACGCCTTCGTCAGCCTGTCCTACCCGCCAGACACTTTCCTCGTCACAGGACAAGCCAAGGCGATCGGCTTCAATCCCAAAGTGTTCTACGCCGCGGTCGGCACTGCGTTTCCGGTCTATCGCGACAAGATGGGCCCGATGGCTGAAGGCGTGATGGGGCTCGGCACCTGGAATCCGAAGATGAGCCCGCAGGCCAAGGCCTATTTCGACGCCCACGTGGCGCGCTGGAAGAAGGAGCCCGACCGCTGGGCGAGCGCGCATGCCTGGGCGGGTCTGCAGATCCTGCAGCAGTCGGTGGAGAAGGTCGGCCTCGACCGCAAGGCGCTGCGCGATCACATCGCCTCGGCGGAGTTCGATACGGTGATCGGCAAGATCCGTTTCCGCAACGGCGAGAACATTTCCACGCCCGGCGTCGTGAGCCAGTGGAGCGGCGGCGAGTTCGAGGTGGTTTGGCCGCCGCAGAACGCGACCGGGCCGTCGCTGTTCCCGAAACCGGCATTCAAGTAAACGCGGAAACCCAAGGGCGGCCTCGCGGCCGTTAGGACGCCGCGCTTGCGCGGCGTTTTAATTCACGCGGGGCCGTTTTCGTCTAGATGTCTTTCTGGATTGAACTCGCGGCCACCGGTCTCATCACTGGCGGCATCTATGCCGTGGTCGCGCTGGGGCTCAATCTCCAGTACGGCCTGATGCGAGTGATGAACATCTCGCACGGCGAGTTCCTGATGCTGGGCGCCTACCTCACCTGGCTGGCGTACACGGTGCTCGGCGTGAATCCGCTGCTGTCGCTGCCCTTCGTCGCCGTGGCGCTGTTCGCCGTCGGCGTAGGCGTGTATTGGCTCTGCTTCCGGCGCATCCTCGGCTCCGCGCCCTCCGTCGAAGTCATCGAGGCGAGGAGCCTGCTGGTCGGCTTCGGCCTCATGTTCCTCGTGCAGAACCTCGCCTACCTCGCCTGGGGCGCGGACCTGCGCGGCTATGCCTTCCTCGACCACGCGGTGGACTTGGGCGGCGTGCGGCTCATGGCCAACCGCCTGGTCGTGTTCGGCTTTGCCGTCGCGGCGAGCCTCGCGCTGCTCGCGCTGCTGCGCTATACGCTCATTGGCAAGGCCGTGCGCGCGATGATGCAGTCCTCCACCGGCGCGCAGCTGGTCGGAATCGACACGGCGACGCTGAACCCGGTGGTGTTCGGCCTGGGCCTTGCGCTCGCGGGTGTGGCGGGCGCGCTGCTTTCCATGGTCTACGAGATCTCGCCCGGCATGGGCGAGCCCTACACCGTGACGGCGCTCATCGTCATCACGCTCGGCGGCCTCGGCAGCGCGATTGGCAGCCTGCTGGGCGGCATCCTGCTGGGGTTGGTGGAGGCCTTCGGCATGCATTTCACCAGTCCCTCGCTCAAGATGCTGCTCTCCTACGGCGTGCTGATCGCGGTCCTGCTCGCGCGACCGCAGGGCCTGTTCAAGCGATGAGCGCCATGACATGAGCGCAATGACCCTGGCTGCCTCGCTGCGGATCACGCTGCTCGCCACCCTCGCGCTGGCGGCCATGCCCTGGTTGCTGTCGGACTTCGCGCTCTCGCTCACCCTCTCCTGCCTGATGTACACCGGCCTGGCCGTGAGCTGGGCGATGTTCTGCGGCGCGACCAACTACCTGTCGCTCGCGACCTCGGCGTTCTTCGGTCTGGGCGCTTACGTCACGGCCTGGGCCTTCGGCGACCTGCCCTATCTCGCGATCGTCCTGCTGGGCGGCGCGTGCGCGGCGCTCTTCGCGGCGCTGGTCGGCGCCGCGGTGCTGCACCTGCGCGGCGCCTATTTTGCGGTGATCACCTTCGGCCTGGGCGAGTTGGTGCGCCACGCCATCACCTACTATGAGAAGAGCGTGCACCACACGGTGGGCCGCGTCGTGTCGGACCCGCCGGCGGCGGAAACGGTCTACCTCGCGGTACTCGCCATTGCCGCGCTCGCGGTCTGCACCGCGCTGCTCGTCCGGCACAGCCGCTTCGGCCTGGCGCTGCGCGGCATCGGCGCGGACGAGGGCCGCGCCGAAACCCTCGGCGTGAATGCGCGCCTCGCCAAGGCCAGTGCCTTCGCGCTATCGGCCTTCTTCGCCGGGGCGCTTGGTGCCGCGATGGCGGTACGCTGGACCTACATCGATCCACCGGCGGTGTTCAATCCTTTCATCGGCTTCCAGACCGTGCTGATCGCCATGGTGGGCGGCGCGCAGACCATCATCGGGCCGATCGTGTCCGCGATCGTCTTCAGCCTGCTTACCGAGTTCCTGCGGCTGCGCTTTCCCTACATGTTCCTGATCATTCTGGGCGCGATGCTGATCGTGCTGGTGCTTTACCTGCCGGGCGGCTTCGCCTCCCTCATTGAGCGCGCGCGCCAGCGCCGGAGGAAAGCCAATGCCTGATCCGGTGCTTCTCGCCGCGCAGAAGGTCACGGTCCGCTTCGGCGGCCTGGTGGCAGTCGACGGCGTGGACTTCGAGGTGAGCCCCGGCGAGTTGGTCGGCGTGATCGGGCCGAACGGCGCGGGCAAGACGACGTTCTTCCACACGTTGTCCGGCGTGCTCGCGCCGACCTCCGGCCGCATATGCGTGGCTGGCGACGACCTGACCGGCAAGGCCGCGCACGTCTACGCCGCTCAGGGCGTCGCGCGGACCTTCCAGACCCCGCGCGTGTTCAAGGAGATGAGCGCCGAGGAAAACATTCGCTTCGGCCTGGAATTCGCCGGGCGTACGCGTCGCCACGACCACGACGCCTTCGAGGACGCGCCGGCGATCCTCGACATCCTCGGCCTCGCACCCATGGCGCGGCTGCCCGCGGGCGGCCTCACCCCCGCGCGCCAGCGCCTGCTCGAGATCGGCATGGCGCTCGGCGCGCGTCCGCGAGTATTGCTGCTCGATGAAGTTGCGGCCGGCCTCACGCACGCCGAGTTGGACGACTGCGCGCAACTCATCCGCCGCTTGCGCGACGAGCTCGGCATCGCTGTCATCTGGATCGAGCACGCGGTGCGCGTTCTCATGAACTACGTCGAGCGCGTCGCGGTACTGCACCAGGGCCGCAAGATCGCCGACGGCGATTCACGCGTCGTGGCCAAGGATCCGGCGGTCATCGAGGCTTACCTGGGCGAGGAGGTTGCCGCGTGAGCGGATTGACCGTCCGGGGGCTATCGGCGGGCTATGGGCCGATCCAGGTGCTCAGCAAGATCGATCTGGAGGCGCCCAGCGGCGAGCTTACCGTCGTGGTCGGCCCCAACGGCGCGGGCAAGAGCACGCTGCTGCGCGCGCTGTCGGGGATCATCCCGCGTGAGGGCGAAGTGCTGTTCGACGACGAGCCGCTGCCCTCGCAGGCATCGGCGATCGTGTCGCGCGGCCTGTTGCAGGTGCCCGAAGGCCGACAGCTCTTTCCGCAGATGTCGGTACACGAGAACCTGGAACTGGGCGCCTACGTGCTCTCGAAAGGCGAACGCACCGCGCGCCTCGCGCGCGTCTACGACTTCTTCCCCAAGCTCGCACAGCGCCGCGGCCAGCTCGCCGGGACCATGTCCGGCGGCGAGCAGCAGATGCTCGCGGTGGGCCGCGCACTCATGGGCCAACCCAGGCTGCTGATGCTGGACGAGCCTTCTCTCGGCCTCGCACCGAAGATGGTGGACGAGTTGCTCGGCATCGTGAGGCGCATCCGTGATGATGGCGTGACCATCCTGCTGGTGGAACAGAACATCGCCAAAGCGCTCGCCATCGCCGAGGGCGCCTATGTCATCGAACGCGGTGCCGTCGTGATGAAAGGCCCCGCCGGCAAGCTTCTCAAATCGGAGCGGCTGCGTGCCGCCTATCTCGGCGCGGACACCGTGCCGGGCAAACTGACCTGGAAAGGAGGGTTGTTCATGGCAACCAAGGAAACCACCGCGGTGACGATCGCCGCGGAGAACGCGTGGAAGGGCAAGATCTTCTCGGGGCGCTGGCAGATGGCGAAGGGCGGATCGAGGGAGGTCATCGAGCCCGCGACCGGCAAGGTTCTCACCGAGGTCGGCATGGCCGATGCCGAGGACGTGCGCGAGGCGGTGAAGGCCGCAGCCGCGGCGCAGCCCGAATGGGCGGCGACGCCGGCCGACCAGCGCGCCGCCGTGCTGCGCCGCGCGGCCCAGTTCCTCGAGGCGCATGGCGAACAGTTGCGCACTTGGATCGTGCGAGAGACCGGCTCCATTCCGCCCAAGGCGGATTTCGAGTTGCACATGGCGGTGGGCATCCTCATCGAGGCTGCCGCGATTGCGACGCAGCCGCCGGGCGTGATGCTGCCCTCAGGCCCCAAGCGCATGAGCTTCGCGCGGCGCGTGCCGCACGGCGTAGTGGGCGTGATCTCCCCGTTCAACGCGCCGCTCATCCTTTCCACGCGCGCGGTGGCGCCGGCGCTCGCGCTGGGAAACGCGGTGGTTCTAAAGCCGGATCCTCAAACCCCGGTCACTGGCGGCTTTATCCTCGCGCGCCTCTTCGAAGCCGCGGGCCTGCCTGCTGGTCTTCTGCACGTGCTGCCCGGAGGGGCTGAAGCGGGCGAGGCGCTGGTTACCGACCCCGACGTGCGCATGGTGTCCTTTACCGGCTCGACTGCCGCGGGCCGACGCGTCGGCGAACTGGCGAGCAAGCACCTGAAGAAGGTGACGCTCGAATTGGGCGGCAAGAATTCCACCGTGGTGCTGGACGACGCGGACCTGGACCTTGCGGCCTCGAACGTCGCCTGGGGCGCCTACCTGCACCAAGGCCAGATCTGCATGGCTACCGGTACCGTACTCGCGCATCGGAGTGTGGCGCGCGACCTCGCCGAGCGCCTGGTACAGAAAGCGAAGCACCTGCCGGTCGGCGACCCGAACGCCGGCCCCTGCGCGCTCGGACCGCTCATCAACGAGCGCCAGGTGGAGCGCGTGGACGGCATCGTGAAGGACGCGGTGGCCAAGGGCGCGGTGCTGCGCGCCGGCGGCAGCGCCGACAGGCTTTTCTACCAGCCCACGGTGCTCGAGGAGGTGAAGCCGGGCATGCGCATCATCGAAGAAGAGGTGTTCGGCCCGGTGGTGGCGGTGGTGCCTTTCGACAGCGATGAGGAGGCGATCCGCATGATCAACTCGAGCGAATACGGGCTGTCAGCGGGCGTGTTCACGAAGTCCATCGAGCGCGCCATGGCGTTCACGGCGAAGCTGAAGACCGGGATCATCCACATCAACGACCAGACCGTGGGAGACGAACCCTGGGTGCCCTTCGGCGGCAGCGGTGCGTCGGGCAACGGCGGCCGGCATGGCGGCCCGGCCAACTGGGAGGAATTCACCCAATGGCAATGGGTCACGATCCAGGACAAGGCGACGCCCTATCCGTTCTGAGGGCTTGCGCCTAGTCGATCGCCTCGTACGCCGGCAGGGTTAGAAACTCGACGTACTCGCCGGCGGTGATCTTCTCGAAGAGCTTCGCGCCCTCCTCGTACTTGCCCGCCTTCCAGGCATCGTCTCCCAGGTAGGTACGCACCTTCGGCAGTTCCTCGGCCAGCAGCTGGCGGAACAGTTCCACGGTCACCTTGCGGCCGTCGTCCAGCACGCCCTTGGGCGAGCGGATCCACTGCCAGATCTGCGAACGGGAGATTTCCGCGGTCGCGGCATCTTCCATCAGGTTGAACACCGGCACACAGCCGTTGCCGGCCAGCCAGGCACCGAGGTACTGGATGCCCACAGAGATGTTGTTGCGCATGCCGGCTTCGGTGATCGGGGCCGAGGGCTGGAATGCGAGCAGGTCCTTGGCCGCGACGTTCACGTCCGGGCGCTGCTTGCCGTACTGGTTCGGCTGCGGCATGTGCTTGTCGAAGACTTCCTTGGCAATCGGCACCAGCGCCGGGTGCGCGACCCAGGTGCCGTCGCAGCCGTCGGTCACTTCGCGCAGCTTGTCCTGGCGCACTTTTTCCATCGCGGCCTCGTTCGCCGCCGGGTCGTTCTTGATCGGGATCTGCGCCGCCATGCCGCCCATCGCCGGCGCGCCGCGCTTGTGGCAGGTCTTCACCAGCAGCAGCGCGTAGCTGCGCATGAAGGGCGCGGTCATCGTCACCTGCGCGCGGTCGGCCAGGCAGAAATCCTTGTTGCCGCGGAATTTCTTGATGCAGGAGAAGATGTAGTCCCAGCGGCCGATGTTCAGGCCCGACGAATGCTCGCGCAGCTCGTACAGGATCTCGTCCATTTCGAACGCGGCGAGCACGGTCTCGATCAGCGCGGTCGCCTTGATGCTGCCGCGCGGGATGCCCAGCTCGTCCTGCGCGTGGTTGAACACGTCGTTCCAGAGGCGCGCTTCCAGGTGCGACTCCATCTTCGGCAGGTAGAAGTACGGCCCCGAACCACGGGCGATCAGCTCCTTCGCGTTATGGAAGAAGAACAGGCCGAAGTCGAACAGGCTGCCGGACACCGGCGCGCCGTCCACGAGGAGGTGCTTTTCCTCCAGGTGCCAGCCGCGCGGGCGCGGGATGAGCACCGCGGTCCGGTCGTTCAGCCTGTAGCTCTTGCCGTTCTGCTCGAGCGTGATGCTGCGACGCACAGCGTCGCGCAGGTTGACCTGGCCGTCGATCATGCTGTGCCAGGTCGGGCAGTTCGCGTCCTCGAAGTCCGCCATGAAGGTGGAGGCGCCGCAGTTGAGCGCGTTGATCACCATCTTGCGGTCGGTCGGCCCCGTGATTTCCACGCGCCGGTCGAGCAGGTCGCGCGGCTGCGCGGCGATGCGCCAGTCGCCGGCACGGATGGCTGCGGTCGCGGGCAGAAAATCCGGCAGCTTGCCCTGGTCGAATTCCTTCTGCCGCGCATCGCGCGCGGCCAGCAGCTCCCTGCGGCGCGCGCCGAACTTGCGTTCCAGCCCGGCGACGAACTCGAGCGCCTGCGGCGCGAGGATGCCGGCGAACTGGGGCGTACTCTTGGCGAGCAACTGGATACCGGCCCGGTCCGCGGCAATCGGGGTCACGGTGGCGATGGCGGCATTGGTGGCGTTCTTCATGGTCTCATTCCTTAGCGGTTCTTGCAGGTCAGGCCGCGACCGGCTCTGCGGCGTGGCGGTTCATGGCGAGGCGGTCGTCGACCAGCCGGACAATTTCTCGCAGCGGGACGCTCTTCGCGCCCAGCCGGCCGGCGATGCTGTAGACAAGGTGGTCGACGCGCTCAATGTGCCGCGCGCCGCCGAACAACGCGCGCGCCGCGGATGAAGGCTTGGCGAGGCCCTCTGCGGCCCTCGCGTACTTCTCGAAGGGCACCAGGTCGGCGGCATGCGCACCCAGGCCCAGGCACAGGTTGGCGACCCAGTTGTAGATCTCGCGCGAGCGGTCGACATTGCCGTGCACGGCCTCGCGGATCGGGATCATCTCCTGCGGCCGGATGCAACGATAGTTGCCGGCGATCAGCATCGGCCACTTCGCCATCGGCACGAACAGGGAGTCGTGCACCTTCAGCTTGACCGGCAATTCCAGATCGGTCTTGCCCGCGAAGCGCGCGGCCTCGATATCGGCCGCCAGTTCGCGCAACAGCGTGGTGTGTCCCTCGGATTCGAAGCGCGCGGCCTTGAAGTTGGTCGGCAGGCCCACCTGCAGCACGTTCTTGGGCTCGCCCTGCGGGCGGAAGGCCTGAGGATCGGGACTGGCCAGGCTCACCAGACCCGGTTCGAAGCCGTCCCAGACCGCCGGGTCGGCATAGCAATGGCTCAGGTCCGCGTCGGCAAGCGCCGGAATGCGTTTCAGGAACGGCAGCGGCGGCATGTTCATGATGGCGAGGCAGGGTTTCTTCGAGCGCGCGATCCGCCCCACCAGTTCGCGTACCGAGCGCTCGCCGTACTGCGCTTCCTGCATGCCAAGCACGACCAGGTCGTACCGGGCCGGATCTGCCGTCGCCGGATCGCAGGCGTCCAGGCTGCCAGGCAGGGCGGCCGAAGGCACCTGCAGCAGGCCCTGCCAGCCCGTGATCGGGAAGCGCACGACCGTGCCCTCGCGGTTGATGAGCTCGGCCGTGGCCTGGGTGCAGACCAGCGTGACCCGATGGCCCGCCATCAGCAGTTTGGTGGCGAGCAGGGACCCGTAGGAAGCACCGAGAATCAGGACGTTGCGTTTCAGGCGGGATTCCTTTCCATGGACTGGCGCATGAGGCATTATGCGAGCCTGGACTGGAAAATTTCACTGTAGAAATTTCACATTGTTAATTTCACAAATCGAATGTTCGCCCCGCCGGGCGGCGCCGACATGACTCCCGACATCCACGTCCGCAAGAGCCACTTCCTGGGCACCAAGCTGCGCGCGCTGCGCAAGCGCAACGGCCTGACGCTGGAGGAGTTGTCGACGCGCTGCATCCAGCTCGACTCGGCCGGCGCGCCCTCGGTGTCCTACCTGAGCATGATCGAGAGCGGCAAGCGCGTGCCCTCGGGCGAGGTGCTGGCGCTGCTTTCCTCGGTGTTCCAGCGCGAGCCCGCCTGGTTCCTCGACGGCAATCCCGAGGCCGAAATGCCGGCGGCCGCGAACCGGCTGGGAGGCGCGCCGTCGGTGCCGCTCGAACCGGCGTTCCTGTTCTCCCGCGAACTGCTGCAGGCGGCCATCCCGGAGCTGCTGGCGCAGACCGGCACCACGGGCCGGCAGTTCGCGCACCTGCTGATCCGCTCGCACCAGGAAATGTCGCGCAACGACTTTCCGGACCTGGAGCGCGCGGCCGAGAGCATCGGCGAACGGCGCTTTCCGCTCAGCGTCGAGGACCTCATGCGCCTGTGCAAGCAGCACGGCCTGACCCTGCGCTGGTTCGACAGGAAACCGGTGCTGGCGCGCGACAAGGACCGCGAACTGCGCAGCATGGTGCGCTCGTTCTTCGAGTCGCCGCGCACCATCTTCCTCAACCGCGAGCTGAAGGACGATCCGGCGCGCCTGAAGTTCGACCTGGCATCGCATCTGGGCCACAAGGTATTGCACGGGGGCGACGGCCTGAAATCGCCGCACGCCACGGGCGGCGAGATGGGGGGCAGCCCGGAGGGCGGCGACATCGCGCCCGGCATGAGTCCGCAGGACGTGCTTCACGCCTGGCGCGATTTCGAGTGCAGCTTCTTCGCCGGCGCGCTGCTTGCGCCCAAGGCGCCCTTCCGGCGCTTCCTGGCGCGCGAGTCCTACCGCGTCGAGGCGGGCGAGAAAATCGAACTCACGCCGGCCGTGGTCATGCGGCGGATGACCAAGGTTTCACCCTATCCCTACTGGCACTTCTTCGACGCCTATCCGCCCGGCTACCTGCGCGCGGTGTACCGAGGCAACGGCATCCCGCTGCCCTGGGGGAACATGGCGCAGATTTCGGATCCCTGTCCGAACTGGGCGGTGTTTCGCATGCTGAATTCCGGCCGCGGCGCGGACCGGGGTTCGCAGATCTCGATCCTGCTCGATGACGATCAGGCGCTGCTGTATTGCTGCCACTCGCGCCGCACCAGCGACATGGCCGGTAACTCGCACGTTCTGTCGGTCGGCCTGGATCTGTCGCCTGCGCTGCACTCGCACGGCGTGGACGCGGAGAAGGTGGTGAGAAGCATTGCCGGCGTCTGCCTGCAGAATCACGGCGAAGCGAAGATTCCCGAAGGCGCCGCTGAATCCATTCTCGGCACGGCGCGGGTGCTGAACGTCGCCTGGGTGGAGGATGCGCTGTCCAGGCCTGCGCGCATCATCTGCCCGCGCAGCATGCATTGCCCCAGGACGGATCATTGCGACGGCGCCGACACTTCGCGCGCACGCGAGATCACCGACGTTCGCGAAGAGATCGTCAACAGGACCAAGCGCGCGCGCTAGGCGGGCTGGCGGCGCGTCGTTTGCTGCGGCGCGTGATTGCGTCGCTCTGGTCGCCGGAGTAGGCTAATTTCCGTCCTACGAATCCGGATTCCACATTATGAAAAATCCTCACAACATCCTGATTTTCGGCGCATCTTACGGTTCCCTGCTCGCCACCAAACTGCTGCTCGGTGGACACCACGTAAGGATGGTTTGCACGCCTGCGGAAGCCGACCTGTTTAACCGCGACGGCGCGATCGTCCGCATGCCCGTCAAGG
>Ga0315910_10005378_pt1 | contig 10495 bp, 6 predicted proteins | sample EdamamesoilMG_FD_204470 | JGI IMG/M metagenome (GOLD analysis project Ga0315910, IMG submission 204470) | Garden soil microbial communities collected in Santa Monica, California, United States - Edamame soil | ecosystem: Environmental > Terrestrial > Soil > Garden | place: USA: California...
CGAAGACGCCGCGCCAGCGCGCGGCAAAGGGTTCGATGCGTATCGCGGCGTGCTTGAGTTCAGGCTGCTTGGAATACGGGTCGATCGCGGCAACGGTGAGCGCGTTGGTGCCGATGCCGCCCGTGAAGCGGCCACCCCAGTGCATCGCGATAAAAGCGTCGCCCGGGCGCATGTCGTCCGAGGCCTGAACTTTCATGATTGAGCTGCCGCGGCGGCTCGCGACCCGGACCAGGTCGCGGTTCGAAAGATGGTTTTTTTTGCAATCAAAATGACTTAAAACAATTCCGGGCTCCGCGCTGTGGCTGAACAGGCGCGCCACGAGTCCGGTGCGCGTCATGCTGTGCCACTGGTCGCGCAGCCGTCCCGTGTTGAGCCGCAGCGGGAACTCGGCGTCCGGCTCCTCGGCGGGCGGCAGGTATTCGGTGGCGACGAAGCGCGCGCGTCCCGAGGGCGTCGGAAAGACACCGTCGGTGTACAGACGCGTGCGGCCACCTTTCGCGCCCTCCGGGTAAGGCCATTGCTGCGGCCCATCGCGCTCCAGCACGGCATACGAAAGGCCGGTGATGTCGAGGTCGCGGCCGCGCGTGCTTTCGCGGTGCTCGTTGAAAATCTGTTCCTGGTTCTGATAGGGAAACAGGGTTTCCCCGGACGGTGAAAGCCGCCGGGCAAAGTCCACTGCAATCTTCCAGTCCGCGCGCGCTTCACCGGGCGGCGCGATTGCCGCGCGCACGCGCGAAATGCTGCGCTCGGAATTCGTGACGGTGCCTTCCTTCTCCGCCCAGCTGGCCGCGGGCAGCAGCACGTCGGCGTAGTCGCAGGTCTCGGCGTCGCGGAACGCCTCCTGGACGACGACGAGTTCGGCGCGCGCAAGCGCTTTGCGCACTGCGTTCGCATCCGGCATCGACTGCGCCGGGTTCGTGCAGGCGATCCACACCGCCTTGATCTCGCCGCGGCCGATGGCCTCGAACATCTCCACCGCCGTCTTGCCGGGATTGGACGGAACCGCGTCGATGCCCCAGAGCGAGGCGACCTCCTTCCGGTGTTCTGCGTTGTCCACGTCCCGGTGGCCTGCGAGCAGGTTGGCCATGCCCCCGACCTCGCGCCCGCCCATGGCGTTCGGCTGACCGGTGAGGGAAAAGGGCCCCGCGCCCGGCCGGCCGATCTGGCCGGTCGCAAGATGCAGATTGATGAGCGCGCAGTTCTTCCAGGTGCCGCTCGCCGACTGGTTCAGGCCCTGGCAGTAGAGCGAGAGCGCCGCCTTCGCGCGTCCGAAGAGGCGCGCCGCCTCGACGATCTTCTCGACGGGCAGATCGCAGACCTCGGCCGCCCGCTCCGGCGTCCAATGGTCAATCAACGGCTTGAGGCCTTCGAAATTCTCAGTCCTTGAATTCCTGAACTGGAAATCTGCAAGGCCATCCCTTTCAATCACGTGCAGCATCGCATTGAACAGCGCGACATCTGTGCCGGGCTTGAGTGCGAGATGCAGGTCGGCGGCACGTGCGGTGACGGTGGCGCGCGGATCGATGACCACGATCTTCAGGCCGGGATTTTTCGCGCGCGCCTCTTCGATGCGCCGGTAGACGATCGGGTGCGCGAAAGCCGTGTTCGAGCCGGCAATCAGGATCAGGTCGGCTGCGTCGATGTCCTCGTAGGCGCAGGGCGGCGCATCGGCCCCGAGCGATAGCTTGTAGCCCGCCACTGCCGAGGACATACACAGGCGCGAGTTGGTGTCGACGTTGTTGGTGCCGATGAGGCCCTTGGCGAGCTTGTTGAAAACGTAATAGTCCTCGGTGAGCAGCTGGCCGGAGATGTAGAAGGCGACGGCGTCCGGGCCATGGGTGGCGATGATCTGCCGGAATTTTCCTGCGGCGTGGTCCAGCGCCTGGTCCCAGGTACTCCGTGCGCCGTCGACCTCGGGGTAGAGCAGGCGCGAACCCGTGTCGGTGGACAGGTGCAGCGCGGCGCCCTTTGTGCACAGCTGGCCGCGATTCGCCGGGTGTCCGGTATCGCCTTTCACGGAGAACACTCCGTGTTTGTGCGTCGATACAATCACGCCGCATCCGACGCCGCAGTAGCAGCAAGTCGTGGCGACCTGCTTGCGCGGCTCGACGACGATCCAGCCTTCCTCGATCCGCGTGTCGTAGACGGGAATTCGCGCGGACGCGTCTTCGATGCAGCGGCCGGTCGCCAGGCTGAAGTGCTGCTTGTAGACGGGGGAGGCGACGACCAACTCGCCCTTGAGGTCGCCTACGATGCCGCGCGACAGGACGTTGGCGCGCGAAAACGGGTCCTGGTTGCCTACGGCGTGGATGCTGTCGTCATCCAGCCTGAAGATCGCCACCTGCTCGCCGTCGACGAGCGCCGCCACGCCGGCGTTGGGAACGATGTCCTCCAGCGGGCAGACGCGGGTCGCCATGCCCTCATGCGGTTTCAAGATCGGTCTCCCGCTCCTCGGGCCGGGCTGGCCGGATCTGCTCGCGCTCCGCGACGAACACCACGTTACTGTCCGGCGCGTCGCTGTTGACGAATTGGCGGAAGCGTTTCAGGACCTCCGGCGTCTCGATCGCTTTCTTCCACTCGCAGGCATAGGTGTCGACGAACTTCTGCATGTCGGCCTCGAGCTCGGCGCCGATGCCGAGCGAATCCTCGCAGACGGCCCGGCGTACGTAGTCGATGCCGCCTTCCAGGTTTTCCAGCCAGGTGCTGGTGCGCTGCAGCCGGTCGCCAGTGCGGATGTACAGCATGAGAAAGCGGTCGATATATTGAATTAATTCCGTATCTGATAAATCTTTTGCAAGAAGATCGGCGTGCCGCGGTTTGATGCCGCCATTGCCGCAGACATACATGTTCCAGCCCTTCTCGGTGGCGATCACGCCGACGTCCTTGCCCTGCGCCTCGGCGCACTCGCGCGTGCAGCCCGACACCGCCATCTTCAGCTTGTGCGGCGAGCGCAGGCCGCGGTAGCGCTGCTCGATGCGGATCGCCATGGCCACCGAATCCTGCACGCCATAGCGGCACCAGGTGCTGCCGACGCAGGACTTGACCGTCCGCAGCGCCTTGCCGTAGGCGTGGCCGGATTCGAAGCCGGCGTCGATCAGGTCCTTCCAGACCAGCGGCAGCTGCTCGACGCGCGCACCAAAAAGGTCGATGCGCTGCGCGCCGGTGATCTTGGTGTAGAGGCCGAACTTCTTCGCCACTTCGCCGATCGCGATCAGCTTGGCGGGAGTGATTTCCCCGCCCGGAACCCGGGGTACGACCGAATACGTGCCGTCCTTCTGCAGGTTGGCGAGAAAATGGTCGTTGGTGTCCTGTAGCGGCGCGTGCCTGGGCTTGAGGATCATTTCGTTCCAGCACGAGGCAAGGATCGACGCCACCGCCGGCTTGCAGATGTCGCAACCTCTGCCTTGGCCGTGTTTTCCCAGAATTTCATCAAAAGCTCTTAGATTTTCAATGCGGACAAGATGAAACAATTCCTGCCTCGAGAAAGGGAAGTGCTCGCACAGGTGATTGTTGACCTTGAAGCCGCGCTTCTTCATCTCGGCATCGAGGATCTGCTTGGTCATCGGGCCGCAGCCGCCGCAGCTGGTTGCCGCTTTTGTTTTTTTCTTTAACGAGCCTAAAGAATTACAACCGTCAGCAATAGCGGCGCAGAGCGCGCCTTTGCTGACGCCATTGCACGAGCAGATCAGGGCCGAATCCGGCAGCAGATCGATGCCGAGACCTTTCTTGCCTTCCCGCGCCGGCAGGATCATTTCTTCCGGGTGCTCGGGCAGCGGCAGCGGGTTGAGCGCCATCTGCAGCAGCGTGCCGTAATCGGCCGCGTCACCGACCAGGATCGCGCCGAGCAGCTGCTTGCGGTCTTCCGCCACTACCAGCTTCTTGTAGACGCCGGCCGCTTCGTCGGTGAACACGTAGTTGAGCGCGCCAGGCGTGCTGCCGTGCGCATCGCCGATGGAGCACACGTCCACGCCCATGAGCTTCAGCTTGGTGCTCATGTCGGCGCCGAGGAACTGCAGCTGGGATTCGCCGAGCAGGTGGCGCGCCGCGACTTCAGCCATCTGGTAGCCGGGCGCCACGAGGCCGAAGGTGCGACCTTCCCACAGCGCGCACTCGCCGATGGCGTAGATGTCGGGATTGGCGGTCTGGCAGTGCGAGTTGATGCGGATGCCGCCGCGCTCGCCGACGGCGATGCCGGAGGCGCGCGCCAGTTCGTCGCGCGGCCGGATGCCCGCCGAGAACACCACCAGGTCCGTCTCCAGGCTGGTGCCGTCGACGAAGACCAGCTTGTTGCGGGCCATGTCGCCTTTGACGATCTCTTTCGTGTTCTTCGAGACGTGGATCCTGGCGCCGAGCGCCTCGATCTTGCGCCGCAGGAGGCGGCCGGCCGAGTCGTCGAGCTGCACCGCCATCAGCCGCGGCGCGAACTCGACCACGTGCGTCTCCAGGCCGAGATCCTTCAGTGCCTTCGCCGCCTCCAGTCCGAGCAGCCCGCCGCCGATGACCGTGCCGGTTTTCGCACCGGCTGCCTTGGCCGCGATGGTTTCCAGATCCTCGATGGTGCGGTACACGAAACAATCGCGCCGGTCGTGCCCCGCCACCGGCGGCACGAAGGGGCTGGAGCCGGTGGCGAACACCAGCTTGTCGTACGGCACCTCCTTGTAGCGTGTCGAGCGAACCACTTTGTTCACTGGGTCGACAGCGAGCACGCTGTCGTTCAGGCGAAGAGTGATTTTTGATTTTGCAAAGAAGTCATTCTTTACAAGTGCAAGATCGGAAGCTGTCTTCCCGGAAAAAAAGCTCGTGAGTTGCACCCGGTCATAGGCTGGGCGCGGCTCCTCGCAGAACACGGTAATCTCGACTTCGGTGTCCCGCCCCTTGGCATGCGCGACCAACTGCTCGAGGAAGCGCTGTCCCACCATGCCGTTGCCGATGACGGCGACGCGCATGTCACGCAGCCTGTTTCAGTTGCTTGCGATAGAGAAAGTCCATCACCGTGGTGCGCAGTTCCATGTAGCGATGGCTGCCGGCCAGCTCGAGCCGCTCGCGGGGCCGCGGCAAGTCCACCTCGACGATGCCGCCGATGCGCGCGGCCGGGCCGTTGGTCATCATGACGATGCGGTCTGACAGCAGCACCGCCTCGTCCACGTCGTGCGTCACCATCAGCACGGTGGCGCCGGTGTTCTCGACGATGCGCATCAGCTCATCCTGCAGCTTGGCGCGCGTCAGCGCGTCCAGTGCGCCGAAGGGCTCGTCGAGCAGCAGCATTTTCGGCTCGATCGCCAGCGCGCGCGCGATGCCGACGCGCTGCTTCATGCCGCCGGAAATCTCCTGCGGATACTTCGATTCCGCGTGCGTCAGCCCGACCATGGCCAGCGCCTTGTGCGTACGTTGCCTGAGCAGGGGCTTCTTTTCCTGGAACACCCGCTCGACGGCAAGGTAGACGTTGTCGAAGCAGGTCAGCCAGGGCAGCAGAGAGTGATTCTGGAATACCACGCCGCGGTCTGGGCCGGGGCCGCCGATTTCGCGCTCGGCGAGCAGGAGGCCGCCCTCGGTGGGCTGGAGCAGCCCCGCGACCAGGTTCAGCAGCGTCGACTTGCCGCAACCCGAATGGCCGATCAGCGACACGAATTCGCCCTTGCGGATGTTCAGGTCGATCTGCTCGAGGGCGACGAAACTGCCCTTCTTGGTCTCGAAGGTCATGCCGACGTTCTCGATGCGCAGGTATCTGTCCATGGCTTGCGCCTCCTAGTTGTAGCTGAAGCGTTTGGCAAGCAGCACCAGCGCCTGCTCCAGCAGCAGGCCGACGATGCCGATGGTGAAGATGGCGATGATGATGTGCTCCACCTTCAGGTTGTTCCATTCGTCCCAGACCCAGAAGCCGATGCCGACCCCGCCGGTGAGCATTTCCGCGGCGACGATCACCAGCCAGGCCACGCCGATCGACAGGCGCACGCCGGTGATCATGTAGGGCAGCACGGCGGGAAACAGGACGCTGGTGAACACTTTCCATTCCGAAAGGTTCAGCACGCGCGCGACGTTCAGGTAGTCCTGCGGGATCTGGCGCACGCCGACCGCGGTGTTGACGATCATCGGCCACAGGCTGCAGACGAAGATGACGTAGATCGCCGCCGGGTTGGCCGCCTTGAACACGAGCAGCCCGATCGGCAGCCAGGCGAGCGGGGACACGGGCTTCAGCATGGCGATGATCGGCGCCGCCATGTCCGACAGGAACTTGAAGCGGCCGATCATGAAGCCGAGCGGGATGCCGACCAGCGCGGCCAGGCCGAAGCCGATGCCGACCCGTTTCAGCGACGACAGCACATTCCAGCCGATGCCCTGGTCGTTCGGGCCCTTGGAGTAGAACGGATCGGAGAAGATCGTGACTGCGGCCTTCCACACCACGGCCGGGCCGGGAATGCGCCCGCCCTGCCGGGCGACAACTTCCCACAGCACGATGAATAGCGCGATGCCGGCGAGCATCGCAAATGCCTGCATCAGCCACTCCGGCGCGCGCGCCCTGCGGTATCCGGTTGCAGAGCTGGCGGGCTTGCGCCGCTTGGCGACCGCATCGACGCGCTCCGCGAGCGCCGCGGCGGCGGGGTGCGGCCCCGAAGTGATCACTGCGGCGCGCAGCGATATCACCGGGGCGACGGGAACGGGGAGCGCGCTCATCAGGCAACCTTCACTTTGAAGCCGCCGGCGTATTTCTTCGGGTCCTTGCCGTCCCAGACCACACCGTCCATGAGCTTCGCCGTGCGCATCGGTTCCTTGGGCAGCGGCGTCTTGGTCATCGCGGCGGCATCCTTGTAGATGTCGATGCGATTCACCTTCTTTGCCACCGCGAGATAGTCCGGGTCCTCCTTCAGCAGGCCCCAGCGTCGGTGCTGCGTCATGAACCACATGCCGTCAGACAGGAACGGGAAGGTGACGTAGCCGTCGTTGTAGAACTTCATGTGGTCCTTGTCGTCCCAGACCTTGCCGATGCCGTTGTCGTAACGGCCGAGCATGCGGGCGATGATCACGTCCTTCTCGCAGTTGACGTAGGACTTGTCCGATACGACCTCGGCGGTCTTCTGGCGGTTGGAAAGCGAGGCGTCGATCCAGCGGCCCGCGTCAATGACCGCTGCGGTCATCGCGCGCGCGGTGTTCGGGTACTTCTGGACGAATTCCGCCGTGCAGCCGAGCGTCTTCTCCGGATGGTCTTTCCAGATGTCCTGCGTGGTGTTGGCGGTAAAGCCGATCTTGTCCATGATGGCGCGGTAATTCCAGGGTTCGCCGACGCAAAAACCATCCATGGCCCCCACGCGCATGTTTGCGACCATCTGCGGGGGCGGCACGACAATCGCTTTCACGTCCTGGAATGGGTGGATGCCATGCGTCGCGAGCCAGTAGTACAGCCACATGGCATGCGTGCCGGTCGGGAACGTCTGGGCGAAGGTGTATTCGCCCTTTTCCTTCCTGATCAGGTCGTAGAGGGAGTTGCCGTCCTTGACGCCTTTGTCGTAGAGCTTTCGCGAAAGTGAAATGGCCTGGCCGTTATTGTTCAGCGCCATCAGGACGTTCATGTCCTTCTTCGGGCCACCGATGCCCATCTGCACGCCGTAGATCAGGCCATAGAGCACATGCGCTGCGTCCAATTCGCCGTTAACGAGCTTGTCACGCACCGCCGCCCAGGAGGCTTCCTTCGACGGCACGATCTTGATGCCGTATTTCTTGTCGAAGTCCATGACGGACGCCATCACCACCGAGGAGCAGTCGGTGAGTGGAATAAAGCCGATCTTCACTTCCTTCTTCTCCGGCGCGTCCGATCCGGCCGCCCAGGCGCCGGTGCGCACTGCATTCGGCACTAGGCTCATCAGGCCTGCCGCCGTGGCTTGAGTGAGAAACCTGCGTCGCTTGCTACCGATCGGTCCATTCATCGCGTTCTCCAAATTAAAAAGGCGCTCGCACGAACCGGTCTGCTGGTTCGCGACGAACGCCTTTGTTTCGGCCGGGCGCGCCATTGCGCCCGGACTCATGGCCGCATCTGTGCAAGGGCTGTGCCACAGAAAAACTCAAGGAAAACAATAGGGGCGACATTCGAAGCCGCACTGTTGCGGTGCACAATGCACCGCCAGTACGCAGCCCGCTCAGCCCTTGCCGAACAGTACCGCGGTGTCGATCACCTGCTGCGCAACATCGCCCAGGCGCAGTTTTCTCGCCATCGCGAGCTTGCGCAGCGCGTGATAGGCCTCGTCCTCCGACAGGTCGCGCGATTGCATCAGCAGGCCCTTGGCGCGCTCAATCAGCTTGCGCTCCGAGAGCTTCAGGTTGGCCTCGGCGAGTTCGATCCTGAGCTTCTGAAATTCATCGAAACGCGCGCAGGCGACTTCGACAATGCTGTTGACGCGGCTTGCGTCCAGGCCATCAACGACGTACGCCGAAACACCCGCGCGCACGGCGTCGCGGATCGCTTCACCATCCGCGTCCGAGGCAAACATCACGATCGGCCGCGGGCTGGACTGGCTGACGATCACCACATGCTCAAGCACATCGCGGGTCGGCGACTCGGTGTCGATGACGATGACATCGGGCCGCAGCGCGTCTACTGCGCGCAGCAGCTCCATCGGAGACGACAGCACGGCCACGACCTGATGGCCAGCCACAGTCAGCGCTTCGCCCAACAGCGCGGCGCGCTCGTCGGATTCGTCGACGACCAGGATCCGCATCGCGCAACTACACGAGGCAGGCCAGCGTAGCGAGCAGCAAGATGAGCAGCGCCAGGCGGCTCAGTTCATCGATTCGGTCCTCGAAAGACAGGCTGGGCCGCAAGTCGTGCTGAAGGTCCATGAACTATGCAAGGCAGGAAGCGTGCCAGCGGCAGGGGCGGCAGGCATGCACTATGCTTGGGCGCATGCCCGTGAGCTTCTCTCGGGGTTCCTTTCTCAGCCTGTCGCCGGGCGGATTTCATCGCATCGCCTACGCGGACTGGGGCAAGCATTCGGCCGCCCAGGTAGTGGTCTGCGTGCACGGCCTGTCGCGCAATTGCCGCGACTTCGACTACCTTGCGCGCGATCTGGCAAGCAGTTGCCGCGTGGTCTGCCCGGACGTGGTCGGCCGCGGCGACAGCGAGTGGCTCGCGGACAAGGGCGACTATCGATTCTCCACGTACCTGTCGGATGCGGCCGCGTTGATCGCACGCATCACCGCGCCAGCGACAGCGACCGGTTTCGGCACGTTTCGCGGGCTGCGCAAATCCGCAGGCCCCGCGCAGATCGATTGGGTGGGTACGTCGATGGGAGGATTGATCGGCATGCTGCTTGCGGCCAAGCGCGGCTCGCCGATCCGCCGCCTGGTGCTCAACGATGTCGGTGCGTTCATTTCCTGGGGCTCGCTGTACCGGCTGAAGGGATACATCGCGGGCGGCGGCGCCTTCAAGAGCATCGACGAGGTGGAGGCCTACCTGCGCGAAGCTTGCGCGCCGTTCGGCCCGCTCTCCGACGAGCAATGGCGCCACCTCGCCGAACACAGCGCTGCGCCGGGCGACGACAGCCGGTTTCGCCTGCGCTACGACCCGGCGATCGGCGACACGATGCGCGTGAGTTCCCCCGATCCGGAGCTGCCGCTGGGCCCGAATTTCCTTGCCGGCATCGACTTGTGGAGCACCTGGGCCGAGGTTCGCTGCCCGACGCTGGTATTGCGCGGCGCCGAGTCGGACGTGCTCTCGCGCGATACGCTGGAGCGCATGCGCGCCCTGCGGCCCAGCACCGAAGTGCTGGAACTGCCTGGAATCGGCCACGCCCCGGCGCTCATGAGCTACGATCAGATCGTCGCAGTCAGGGCGTTCCTGCTGCAGTGAACAATCAGGGCTGTAATTGACGTTTACGTAAACGTAAAGTAGGCTGTTTTGCTCATCGTTTTGCTCATCTCATGACCGACCTGTCCGAGCCCAAGAGCCTGCACTACAAGGCGAAGCACAAGATCCGCTTCGTGACGGCGGCGAGCCTGTTCGACGGCCACGACGCCTCGATCAACATCATGCGCCGCATCCTGCAGGCGTCGGGCGCGGAGGTGATCCACCTCGGCCACAACCGCTCGGTGGACGAAGTAGTCAGCGCGGCGCTGCAAGAGGACGTGCAGGGCATCGCCATCTCTTCCTACCAGGGCGGGCACCTCGAGTACTTCAAGTACATGGTGGACCTGCTTCGCCAGCGCGGCGGCGCGCATATCCGGGTGTTCGGCGGCGGTGGCGGCGTGATCGTCGCCGAGGAGATCGGCGAGCTGCAGGACTACGGCGTCGCACGCATCTACACGCCGGAAGACGGCCAGAAGATGGGACTGCAGGGCATGATCAACGACATGCTCGCGCGCTGCGATTTCAGCCCGGTCGGGCAGGCGCCCGACGAGCTGAAGCCGGGCGATTTCCGTGCGCTGGCCCAGGTGATTACCGCATTGGAACTCGGGGTTTGCGGTTCCAGCCTGAAGAAGAAAATTCTTGCAAGTGCGGAACAGCATA
>Ga0315910_10005379_pt1 | contig 10493 bp, 7 predicted proteins | sample EdamamesoilMG_FD_204470 | JGI IMG/M metagenome (GOLD analysis project Ga0315910, IMG submission 204470) | Garden soil microbial communities collected in Santa Monica, California, United States - Edamame soil | ecosystem: Environmental > Terrestrial > Soil > Garden | place: USA: California...
TAGAGCCAGCGCTCGAACATGGTCGTGAACGAAACGACCGACAGCAGGATCATCAGGTAAAGCACCCACTCGCTACCGAGGAGCGCGACTCGCATCAGGTGTTCAATCAGCATGATCTAGGGCCTCTCCATTCACGTCACTGGACGACGAACTCGGTGAGAAACATGCCGAGCCGTCCACCGCCGTCCGCCTGCGCGGCCAAAAGGACGCCGGATTGCTCGAAGGTATTCAGCTGGCGGAACGTATTCGGCTCCGCACCGGGCGCGCTCGCGACGAGCGACACCGTGAACGTCGCCGACGCCTCGCCGCAGGCGTCGAAAAGGTCCACGTAGACGTAGTAACGGCCCGGCGGCGGCTCGGTTTCGAACACCAGGTTCTCGCGGCTCACGCCGTCCTGGACGCAATCCCCGTTGGAATCGCGGTCGAGAATGCCGACGCCGGGTGCGTTCGGATCGATCGGCATGCCGACGCCGCCGACGGCCGTCGTCACGTGCTTGGTGTCGACCCGCTTGCCGCTCGGGGTCACGACTTGCAGATCCAGATCCGCCGCCGAGTCCCAGCCCAGGCTCACGACGAGATAGGGCGGGGCCAGCGTCGGCACGCACGCATTGAGGTTGTCCGGGATCTCCGGCGTGACGCAGAGATCGAAAATCTGCTGCGTGCCCGAACGCCCGTCGGCGCCGATCGCCGCGAAGGCGAGCGGGTGATTTCCCGGTGGGACCTCGGGAGAGAAGCTCGTATTGAAGCTCCAGCTGAATTGGCCGTCATTCCCGAAGTCGGGGCCCCCGACGGGCACCACCCAGTAACCGCTGCCGACGTCGGCGAAACGCACGGCCACCGCCTGTGTGTCGGTGGAGGCGTGCCCCTTGAACTGCTTGCCGCGGTCGCCCTGGCTGACGGTCTGAAAATCCTTGCTCGCGTCGGTGACCGCCGGTGTCACCGGGAGCACGCCCGCGCCGATCTCCTCGGGCGTGAGCGGCGGAAGCCCGGGCAGCGTGCCCTCGCGAAATTGCCCGCTCTCGACGCGGATTGGCTCCTCGAGGCCCTCGGTGATGACCTCCGACCCGCACCCGCTCGCCAATGACGCGAGGGCGACGGCGACGAACGGCGAGACCCGAGTCACCCTGGCCATCAGAGCTCCACCTGAAGACGCAGCGTGAACTGGTCGTTCTTCGCGTCCGCCGGGACGCCGCTCGCGTCACGACCGAGGTGGTCGAGCACGAAGTCGTACTGGGCGAGCAGCTTCGCTCGATCACGAAGGACGAAGCCGACGAGCGGCGAGAGCGTCACCACCGTCTGCGTGCGCGGCAGGATCCGCCCCCCGGTCGATTCGAGGACGTCCGCGTTCGGGTCGTAAAAACCAGCGCGAAACCCAACGAGCCCGTACTTCGTGATGTCCTGGAGCGCGGCGACGTAGCCGCCGGTGTGGCGGACGTCGATGCCCGTCACCACCGGATCCGCAGGCGCGAAACCGCGATCGTAGTTCGACGCCAGGAAGCCCTCGGCGTAGAGCTTGGAGACCCCGAGCGACGTCTGGAGCGACGCGCCGACGTCGAGCCCGAGCGCCCACCGCTGGTAGTTTTCCGACGGCGATGCCGCCGCGCCGGGTATCGACGAGATCTCGGAGAGCCCACTGACGGTGCCGTTCTCGTCGAGGTCGCGCCAGACGAGCGTGTCCTTGCGGGCCTCCTGCCCGGGGTGAAACCCCGTGCCTTTCGCGAACGACGAGCCTCCGAAGACGGTGAGAGCACCGGTGGCCGGCACCTCGACGCCGACGCGCCCGATGATGTCCTTGGCCTTGTTCGGATCGCGCGGGAAACCGCTGTCGTCGAGCGGCTCGCCGTTCATCACGGCCACGCCGTAACGAAGAAAGGAGACCGCGCCGGCGACTTTGGCGCCGACATCGGGCTCGGTCGGGAAGAGAGCGAGCGAGCCGAGCGAGCGCTCCATGAAATGCCGGGAACGCGCGGATTCCGCGAGCTCATGGCCGAACGGAATGTCCATCACGCCGATCGAGAGCGCCACGAGCGGCGGCGCCTGATCGTCGTCCGAGCCGCGGTAGAGGAGCGCCCCTTCCGCACGGCGGATGCCGACGTTGACTCCGCGAACGGTGTTGGCGTCGAGCTCGAGTGACGCGGACGCCCAGTCCCAACCGTGGTCGAAGCGGATGCGCCCGCGCCGAACCAGAAAACGATCCTGGTTGATCGGAGCGCCACCCTGCTGGATCTGATCCTCCGACAGGCCGCTCGTCTGGTACTGCGCCTGAATGTAACCACCGATCTTCAGCCCCTTCGGTACCGAGCGCCCGTGGGCCTTGCGTTCGAGGTTCGCGACGAGCTCGTCCTCGCCCGGCTTCTCCTTGGAAGACTCGGCGGGGTCGCTGCTGCCCTTGCTGGCACCGGTCTTCGAGGGCGACACCGGTGCTGGCGTTGGCGGTGCGTCCGACTTTGGCGTGCTCGGTGGAGGCGAACGCGATGGCTCGGCCGGCGCCGAGCCCGAGGGAACCTCGAGATCGTCCTCCGCGGCGGAAGGGGCGGGCGCCGACGCAGGCGCGGGAGCCGGAGCCGGCGTTTCCACGGGTCCCTGGGCGGGTGCTTGAGCACGCGCCAGGGGCGCCCAACCGGTGAAAGCCAGCGCGCAAAAACCTAGTCCTGAACAGAAGTTACGCATTTCTCTATTAACTTGATAGACTATATAGAGTAATGCGCCAGCGCGCAACCGAAAAAAGCGACCGGTTAGGTCGCTGATTTCGGTTCACGGCAGCAGGCGACGGCGCGCGCCGCTACGACGACGCGGAACGGCGCCGACGACGGAGGCTCGCGGCGGCGAGCGCCGCGGCAGAGAGCCACCCGAGCTCCGATCGCGCTCCCGTCCCGGGCACGGAGCACGAGCAACCCGAGTCGTCCGGCGGCGGCGCCGCGACGCCTCCGGTCCCACCCTTACCAGCGCTGCCGCCCGACGACCCGCCGGTCGCACCGCTGCCGCCCTTGCCTCCGCTTCCGCCGCTCGAGCCGCCTTTGCCACCCGAGCCGCCACTCGAACCACCGGTTCCACCCTTGCCGCCCGCCCCGCTGCTCGCTCCGCCGGAGCCACTCGAGCCACCCGTCGTACCTCCGTTGCCCGCCGAGCCGCCGCTGGTGCCCGTGTCGCCGCCTTCCGCGGCGCCTCCGCTGCCTCCTTCTTCGCCGGTTCCGCCTTCCCCACCCTGACCCGTGCCGCCCGTGCCGCCGGTGCCACCAGTACCGCCGGTGTTCGGAACCGCGCGGAGCACGTTCGCTGCCTCGTACTCGCCGAGCGCACGACCGAGCGTGAGCCCGGCTTCGTTGCTGAATTTGAAGTGAATTCCGCCGTAAAGACGGCTGAACGCGTTCTCGCGTGCCGCGCTGTTCGTCGCCGGATCGTCCGTCGTGTTGTCGTCACTCTGCAGGCGCGTGAAGGCGCGCGTGACGCCGGTCAGCGTGTCGGAGCCCACGGCAAACGAAATGTCGTTGCCGAAGATGCTGGCGAGGACGGCGGCGCCGGCCGCGCCCGTCGCGCTGTGACCGCTGACGTATTCGGGGTGATTCGGCGTATCCAGGAACGAGTTCCACGCCGCGTCGACGTCGGTCAGATCGTTACCGTCGAGATCCGCGGAGCGAATCGCCGTGATCGGCCGCCAGGAGCCGTATTGGTACTTGGTGTCCCAGGTCGCGATCCGCGAATCAGCGAGGGCGATGTTGAGCACCGCGAAGAGATGCGCGCTTTCTTCGATCGTGAAGGTCAGGCGCTTGCTCAGCGTGCGCGCGATCGTGTTGAAGGGAATGTGCGTCTGCTGCGCCCAGAAGCGCGCGACGTTGGTTTGCTCCGTCGTGCGGGTGGAACCCGTGGCCGCACCGATCGCCTTCACTTCGTTGAGCGCGTCGGCGTAGGCCTGACCCGCCAGATCCGGCAGCGCGGGGGCGCGAAACTGATCCCGCGACAGGAGCGCGAACGGCGTCACGCCGCCCCACTGCGGATCGGATGCCGCGAGCGGCGGATTCGGGTTCAGGTTGGTCCCGGGATCCAGAAATTCCGGATTTCGCGGGGTCGGACGCCACTTCCCCACGTCGGTACTGCCGGCGTAGGTGACGCTGGTGGTGGAGCCGTCGTTCAGGCGGCGGGTCACGATGCTCGAGGCCGCGAGCCAGCCGAGCTCGATGCCGTTGTCCTTCTCGGGACCGTCGGGCACCTCGTCGAGCGAAAGACCGAGCTCGAAGTCGAGATTCGACGCCTGAGCGGGCTGCAGCGTGATGAGGACGTCGTGCGCGGCCTGCGCGACGGCCGCCTCGAGCGAGACCTGGCCGGACGGCGTGAGGTACGCACGGTACGGCTCGCGCTCGCGCCCGACGCTGTTGACGGCTTCGAACACGGCAATCTGCGTGATCGCAACCAAACGACTCGCCGCGTTCGGCCCCAGCGCTTGGCGCCGCCCGACGTCGACGGCGATGTCGTTCCAATCCTGGACGACGAACTCCTGGGCCTGAGCCGTACCGGTCAAGAAGGCGATACCGCCGAGAGATGCAATGATTCCTAGATAGCGCATGACGTGAACGGCTCCTCTTCAGAGCGAAGGCAAGTGGTCGGTATCGGTGAAGCCCGGGATGCGAGCGACGTTGTCGAAGAACGAGCAATCGGCGTCGCTGCACCGGTTCAGGAACTGCTCGTTCGCCGTGTGGGGGAACGCCGGTTCGGGATCGGCCGCCTCAGGCGTGCATTGGTAGCAATCGCGTTCGCCGCGCTCGTCGCAGTCGACCGAGCTGCCGCCGGTACCGGCGCTGCCGCCGGTCGAGCCACCGTTGCCACCGGTCGAACCGCCGTTGCCGCCGGTCGAGCCACCGTTGCCGCCGGTCGAGCCACCGTTGCCGCCGGTCGAGCCGCCGGTGCCGCCGGTCGAGCCACCGTTGCCACCCGAGCCGCCGGTGCTGCCACCGCTGCCGCCGGTACCACCGGTTTCGACGTTGCCGCCGCCTTCGTTGGCCGCACCGCCTTCGGCGGTGTTGTTTCCGCTGCCGCCGGAGCCGCCCTTCCCGCCGTTCGAACCGCCGCTGCCGCCGGACGCGCTGCTGCCGCCGGAGCCGATGATCGGCGGACTCGGCGTCGGATTGGCGTCACCGCCGCAAGCCTGAGCAACCGCGGCGCCCCCGAGGAGGAGCGTGACGAGAAGCCCGTACTGTCGATTCTGGTGTGACGTAAGATGTTTCATCAGTAAGCCTCGCAATAGCCGCGGCGGCATTTCGATTGGGGATCGATCGGGGTGCAGTCGTCGTCGCTGCCGCAAGCGTCACAAGTCTGGTGACCGGTCGCGATCGCTTCGAAGTAACAACCGCACGGATCCTCCGGCGCATACGAGCTGATCGCACCGACGAGCCCTTCGCGCTGCACCTGCATCGCGCAGAGGGGCACGTCGCCCGCTGCGATGCTGCGCTCCGTCACGCTGAAGTCCGCCGGTTGATCGATCTCACCGGAGTACCAGCCGATGAGATCGCGCACCGTCGGGTTCACGACGTTGGCGAGTGCGCTGCCACCGCTGGTGCGGGCAAAGAAATGCCCTGGCGCCCAAAGCGCGTACTTTCCGGTGCGGACGTTGATCTTGTCGAGCGTCGACCCGGTGGAATCCGGCCAAAAGCCGCAGGTCTGGTCGTACGCCTGGAACGCGAGCGTCTTGACGATGGCCGAGTTGTCTTTGGCGGCCGAGCTCGAGATGTAACCGATCGGTGTCTCCGGGCTCGTGGCGCCGAACGTGCCGATGGCGTTCACGACGGCCTGCTGATTTGCGTAGTCCGCCGGCCCCGTCCCTCCGACCGCGGGGTTGTCGAAGAAGATCTTTCCGGAATTGTTGAAGATGGCAAGCGCTGGGAACTGATGCGCGAACGAGGTGACTCCTCGCGAGGTGATGTGCGCCGGGTTCGTCCACGGTTCGACGCCGGCCGCGGCCGCTCCCTTGCCCCAGATGTAGTAGAGCGCTTCGGCGCTGATCGACTTCTGGCTCGAGTTCTTGTGGGTGACGATGTTCACCGTCTGCACGGGGCCGAGAAAGTCGGCGTAGCCGTCCGGGTACCCGCTGGGGAGCGTAAGACCGACGCAGAACTCGTGGTCATTGCCCATGTGCGCAAAGTCCGCGGGCTGCCCGCCGAGCGGCGCCTGGCAAACCGTTTGCGTCCCCGTCGAGCTCCAGAACTTGAAATCACTGGTGATCGCGTTGTTCAGGTACTGCTGGTACGCGACGCAGGCACCGGGATCCGCGTAGAGAATGGTGATCGGCGTGGAGCGCTTCGCGAGCTCGATCGCGACCAGCCGGAGGTTCGCCGTGATCGCGCTGCCGCCCGAGCCGTAGATCGGATTGGGCAGGTTGAAGTCGGAGCACGGCGCCGACAGCGCCACGTTCGGTACCGCCAGCATCGCAGCACCCGCAAAGGCGGCCGCCGCCACCGATTTCAATCTAAGAGCACGCATCTCGAATCTCCTTCTGGCCTTCTGTTTGCTGAGCGATCGTGTCGAACGAAAGCGCTCCTTCCGGGAGTCGAACCCGGCACGCTACGGTTTTGCGGACCACGCCATCCTCCGGGATGAAAGGAGCCCGTCACGCGGCGAGTGCCACGGGACAGCGGTCCTCCGCGTCGTCGGCGTCGAGCTCACCGAGCAGCGCGCGAAAACGCGCGGTACCCATCCGCCGAACCAGCACGCAGGGGCGTCCCCGGGCCTTCAAGAGGCGGCGAGCACCGAGCACGCCACCGTGACTGTTCACGTCGGTGACGACGATGACGAGGTCCGAACGCTCGACCAGAGCGGCGAGACTCCCACTGCCGCGGCCTGCCACGTCCCCGGTGTGACATTCGACCGTGTGCCCCTGGGCGCGGGCGAGCGCCTCATAATGGTGCGAGCTGCGGTCGATGCCTCCGACGAGTCCGATGTGCATGGCGTTCAAAAATCCCTTAGTTCCTGGCTGAATCCGCTGTGTCTCTTTAGTCTATAGACTTAATAGAGTATGGGGATGATTCCGTCAAGGGACTTTTGAGAGCCCCGCGTCGCTTGGCCGGGGCTCACGGGGTATTGTCCGCGCCCCAAAATGGAAAGCGGCGAGGAAGGCCTGCTCGAAGCGCGCCGCGCGAAGCTCGCGCACCTCGTGGCGCGTGGGCAAAACCCGTTCGCCAACGATGTCGACGCTGAAGAGCGAACCCTCGTCGGCGCACTCCGGGCTGCGTTCAGCGAAGCCCTGCTCGAACCACCCGCGGAGCTCCGCTACGACCCGGCGCGCGTGGAGACGCTCGGTGCTGGGAAGACGTTCAGGCTCTTGGGGCGGTTGGTCGCCCGCCGCGGCTTCGGGAAGGCGAGCTTCCTTCGCTTGCGCGACGACAGCGGCGAGCTTCAGCTCTTCGCCAAGATGGACGTGATGGGGGACGCGTTCCAGGCGCTCGAGGACGTCGACGTGGCCGACCACGTGGAAGCGCGGGGCCGAGCGATGGTGACGAAAACCGGCGAGCTCTCGCTCGAGCTCTCGGGGCTACGCGTGCTCGGCAAGGCGCTGCGCCCGCTACCGGACAAGTGGCACGGCCTGACCGACACCGAGCTCCGCTACCGCCACCGTTACGTGGATTTCGTCGCGAATCCCGAGGCGCGTTCGGTGATCGTGGCGCGGACCCTGACCGTCCAAGGCCTCCGGGGTTTTCTCGATCGCGAGGGCTTCCTCGAGGTGGAGACCCCGACCCTCCACACCCTGGTCGGCGGGGCGGCGGCGAAGCCGTTCAAGACCCACCACGAGACGCTCGATCTGCCCCTGTTCCTCCGCATCGCACCGGAGCTCTACCTGAAGCGGCTGCTCGTCGGCGGCTTCGAGCGCGTGTACGAGATCGGACGCTGCTACCGGAACGAAGGCATCAGCACCCGGCACAATCCGGAGTTCACGATGCTCGAGTTCTATCAGGCGTACGCCACGTACGAGACCCTGATGACCACGGCCGAGCGGCTCTTTCGCAACGCCGACGCGCACCTCGACGTGAAGCTTCGCGAGCGCGGGCTCGGCGCCGAGGCCGATCGCTACCGGGCGGAGCGTCCGTTCGCGCTTTCCGAGCCGTTCGCCCGTGTGCCGATGCGCGATGCCGTGCTCGCTTCGCTCGAGCGGGCGGGGCTCGGCGCAGACGTCATGGAGCGGCTGCCCGACCTCGCCTTCGAGAAAAAGGGCGGACAGCCCGCCGATCCCGCTGCGAACGGCTGGATCGAGGACTACCGGGCCCGCTCGGCGCGCGGCGCCGCCATCGATTGGAAGAACCTCAGGCGGGCGCTCGGTCATGCGGAAACCGACGGCGAGCGGCTGTTTCTCGCTTACGAGTACCTCGCCGAACCGTTTCTCGCCGACGACTACCGGAACGGCGACGGCACCTTGAGCCGGCCGGTGTTCATCATCGACTACCCCGCCGAGGTGTCGCCCCTCGCGCGGAAGAAGGACTCCGATCCGACGCTGGTCGATCGCTTCGAGCTCTTCGTGCACGGCCGAGAGCTCTGCAACGCGTTCAGCGAGCTCAACGATCCCGTCGATCAAGAGGCGCGCTTTCGGCACCAGACCGAGCTCAAGGCGCGCGGCAACGCGGAAGCGATGGACTACGACGCCGACTACATCCTGGCGCTCGAGCACGGCATGCCCCCCGCGGCCGGCTTCGGTCTCGGCGTCGACCGCCTGGTGATGGCCCTCACCCACCAACCCTCGATCCGTGACGTGATCGCATTCCCACTCCTCCGGCCCGACGGCGGCTCCACCCCATGAATCTCCTGCTTCTCGCCGCCCCCTCCGGAACGTCGCGCCGCACCGTCATCAGCGGCGACGCGCCGCAAAATGCGCTGTTTCGCCTGTGGGAGTCGCTCGGCGTCGCGCCGCGGATCGCGATCGTCGCCCTGCTCGTGATCGGGGTCGGCACGCTCGTGGTGTGGGGGCTACGGCTCGTCGCGCGCGGGCGCTTCCGCCGCTTGCTCGGTGCGCTGACGGCGTTGTTTTTCGTGCTCGGCGTGGGCTTCGGGATCTGGGCGCTCAAGCTGCCGACGCCGCGCGGGTCGTACTTCGTGCTCTGGCACCAGTTCGTGCGGGTCGGCGCCGTGCTCTCGGGTATGGGTTTCATCCTGGGCGCGATGGCACTCCTGATCCCGAAGGCGTTCGACGCGCTGGAGGGAACGAGCTTCGTGCCGTTCATCGCCGCACGCCACGTGCGCTCGCACAAGAGCGGGTTCTTGACCGTGATCAGTCTGCTCTCGATCCTCGGTGTGGCGGTGAGCTCCTTCGCGCTGTGCCTGGTGGTGTCGGTGATGGGCGGCTTCGGCGCCGACCTGAAGCGCAAGATCCTCGGGAACAACGCGCACGTGAAGATCGAGTCGGTGAGCGGTGGCGGCTTCGACACCTACCGCGACCTCGTGGAGGACGTGCGGCTCGTGAAGGGGGTCGCGGCGGCGACGCCGGTCGCGGGCGGCGAGGCGATGGCGTCGAGCTCGTCGAACACGGCGGGCGTGCTGCTCCGCGGCGTGGACACGGTGACGATCGGCACCGTGATCGACCTCCTGAAAAACGTGGAGGTCGGCCGCTTCGACTACCTGAACGATCCGAAGAAGCTCGCCGAGCTGCCGCCCGACGAGCCGATCGGTCTCGGGCCGGGCGGCGAGCTTTACTTGAAGGGGCCGAGTCTGAAGTCGCTCGACGGCGACGATGACGACGAGATCGACCCGACGGTGAAGGAAGCCATGGTCCCCGAGGACGCGTACCCCGGCATCGTGCTCGGGCGCGAGCTCGCGAAGACCCTGCACGTCTACGTGGGCGACGAGATCACGCTCGTCTCGCCGCTCGGCGATCTCGGACCGATGGGCGTCTTGCCGAAGAGCCGGCGCTTCCGCGTCGCAGCGGTCTTCTACAGCGGGATGTACGAGTACGACTCGAGCCAGGCGTACGTCACGCTCGAGACGGCGCAGGACTTTCTGGACCTCACCGGCAAGATCACCGCCGTCGAGATCCGGGTGCTGGACACCGACCGTGTCGCCGACGTGCGCCCCGGGCTCGACGCGTTCGTGAAGGGCCGCCCCGACCTTCGCGTTCGTGATTGGAAGGAGCTCAACCGCAACCTCTTCAGCGCGCTCCAGCTCGAGAAGGTCGCGACCTTCGTCATCCTATCGCTCGCGATCCTGGTGGCGAGCTTCTGCATCATCTGCACGCTGCTCCTGATGGTCACGGAAAAGAGCAAAGAAATCGCAGTGATGAAGGCACTCGGCGCCAGCGACCCGATGATCCTCCGCGTGTTCATGACCGAGGGCATGATGATTGGCGGCATCGGCACGGTGCTCGGCGTGGCGACCGGCCTTGCCGGCGCGAAGGGCCTGCAGTGGTTCGGCGTGCGCCTCGACCCCGACGTGTATTACATCGACAAGCGTCCCATCTCGGTGGACTTCGTGGACTTCATCTTGGTCGCCTTGTCCGCTTTCTTCATCACCACCCTTGCCACCCT
>Ga0315910_10005381_pt1 | contig 10484 bp, 6 predicted proteins | sample EdamamesoilMG_FD_204470 | JGI IMG/M metagenome (GOLD analysis project Ga0315910, IMG submission 204470) | Garden soil microbial communities collected in Santa Monica, California, United States - Edamame soil | ecosystem: Environmental > Terrestrial > Soil > Garden | place: USA: California...
TCCCAGTGGCCGGGCCCGCGACGCTGGAACACGAAGACGTGCACCTCCTCGCCGAAGCCGCTGAAGGGCGCGCCGACGGCGCCCACCACCAGGAGGCCCGCCTCGAGCGCGAGGGCCCCGCCGAAGCGCTCGCCCGCACGCTGGGCGCGCGGCCGCAGCTCGAGCGTCTCGACGAACGGGGCGCCGACCGAGGCGCGCTCGAAGACGTACACGGCGCCGTCGTCCGTGCCGACGGTGTCGCGCAGGGGCGCGCCGACGACCGCCACGTTCCCCGCCAGCGCCAGCGCGGCGCCGAAGCCGTCGCCGGGCTGCGGGAGCGCGGGCGCGAGGCGCGCCTCCTCCGTCCAGCCCGCGCCGGAGCGGCGGAAGACGAAGGCCGCGTCGTGCAGGCCGTCGTACATCGCGCGCGTGGCGCCGATCAGCGCCGTCTCACCCTCGACAGCCAGCGCCGTGCCGAAGCTCTCGCTCCGCGCCGGATCCGCGGCCACGAGCCGCGCCGTCTCGAGCCGGGCGACCGCCAGCGGCGGCGTCCCCGCGGGCCGGTGCAGGGCGCCGAGGTCCGCGCGCGTCCCGTCCGGGTCCGGCGGGCTGGAGAGGTCGCCGGCGTCGATGCAGGGCGAGCCCACCTGCAGCCGGAAGTCACCCGCGCCCGCGTCGACGAAGAGCGGGTCGGCGTCGAAGCTCCCCGACCCGGCGGCGCCGCCCTGCACGTCCGAGTAGCGGAACGAGGTGCGCGCCGCGTAAGTGCCGTGCGGGTCCTCGTTGCCCTGGACGATGCAGTCGATCAGGGTCGGGCCGCCCTCGAGGCCAGCCGCGCTCGAGCAGGACTGGAGCCCGTTCGCGACGATCGTGCAGCGCCGCAGCGTCGCCGCGCCGCCGGCCGCGAGGCCGCCGCCGCGCGACTCGCCCACGCAGGCGCCCACCAGCTCGCGCGGCCCCTCGACCCAGTTGTCGCGCAGCACGCAGCCGACGAGCTCGACCGCTCCCAGCGCGAGGATCCCGCCGCCGCTCGAGTCGTGGTACACGCCGTGGTAGCCGCAGGGGCCCGCACCGTTGCGCTGGATCACCGTGTCCTCGACGCGCGAGCCGGCCAGGAGTCGCAGGCCTCCGCCGCCCTCGCACGACCAGTTGTCCTCGACGACGCACTGCAGCATCGTGAGCACGCCCTCGGCCGCGCCGCCGGCGAACTGGAAGGCCCAGTTCTGGCGCAGCACGCAGCGCTCCAGGATCGCGTTCCCGTCCAGCCCGGCAGCGCCGGTGCCCTGCCACAGGAAGTCGGTCGAGCCGCCCTCGATCACGCAGTCCGAGAGGTAGGGGCTCGCCACGGGCCCGCCGTAGGGCTCGCAGCTGACGACGCCCCCGTCGCCCTCGAAGTCCCCGTTGCCGCCCCGGATCGTGAAGCCCATCAGGCGCGACTCGGGCCCCTCGCCGCTGCGGAAGAGGACCACCGGCCCGCCGTCGGGCGAGCTCAGGATCGTGCGCGCGGCACCCTCGGTCCCCAGCACCTCGAGCGCCTTCCCGTGGAAGTCGATGCGCTCGGAATAGGTGCCGGGTGCGACCACGACCACGTCGCCGTCCCGCGCGCGGTCGATCGCGGCCTGGATCGTGCCCAGGTCGGCGGGCACGTGCAGCACCGCGGGCGGGCGCTGCGGGCGAGTGGCCCGGGGAGTGCGCCCCGGAACGCCCTGCGCCTCCGGCCCGTGCGCGGCAGCGGCAGCGAGCGCCGCGCCGAGCGTCCATCGTTTCCAGCTCCTGCTCGACATCGGGACCTCCAGCGGAAGGGGATTCGGCACCTGGAGCCTAACCCACAAAGCGACTTCCTGCGGGCCGAGCGGTCCCGCGAGGCGACCCAGGGACGGCGCCGGCCGCCCGGAGGCCCTGGCCCCTCGTGGCGGTGGCGTGAGCCTCTCCGGGGCCGGGAGGAGGCTCGTGCTCCCGACCGATCCGGAGCCTCGGGCGACGGAGGCCGCGAGCCCTCCGGTCCGGATCAGAGTCCGCGAAGGCAGGCCCCGCCAGCCGAGTCGGCAGGACGGGCCGTTGCCCGGCGCGCCGACGACGCCCAGGGGGCGACGTGTCCGGTCCCGCCACGGGATGGCAGGGCCGGCGGCTTCCAGAGGGTTGCTGGAGGCGACCGGCTTCGCCGGACGCGGTGATCTCCTGCGGCCGGTGAGACGGTGGCTCGGCCGACGAGCGTTCCCTGGAGCTCAGGCCACCTCGGGCTCGAGCAGCACGTCGGGGACGACGCGCACCTCGTCCCCGCACATCTCGCGGTGGAAGCGCGCCAGCTCGCTCTCGAAGAACTCCTCCCAGCCGGCGCACAGCCGCCCGCGCTCGACCTCGCCCTCGCAGGGCAGGCGACCGTGCGCGAGGTCCTGGACCGCGCAGAGCCAGGCGTTCGCCTGGCGCTCGACCTCCGTGCGCCCGGTCCCGGCGGGCACGCGCCAGGGCAGTCGCTCCGCCAGCTCGTCCGTGCCGAAGCGCGCGAAGCCGTTGCAGAAGAGCCCGCGCCGGGCCGCCACCTGGCACAGGGAATGGTCCGTGTCGACGAGCTTCAGGAACTCGCGCCGCAGGTCCGCGATCGCCTGGCTTCTCGAGATCGTCTTCATGGGGAGTCTCCGGTGGATGCCCCGATCCCAACCTGGCTCCGGCCAGGGCGATATGGGCTCGAGTCCGCAGACCGCAGGTCGCGGTGGACCACTCGGGCCGCCGCCAGGAGGGCGCCAAGGCGTGTTTCCTCCGGGGCCCTCCAACAGCAGCAGGCCCCGGCGCATTTCCCAATGGCCCCCCGGGCCGCCCGGGTCCACGGATGCCCTCCACCACCACCCTGAGGCCCATCCTCCGAGGAAGGACCTCGGGCTCCCCGACGCGGTGGTGGGAGGAGCGCGGAAGTCGACCTGGGACTACCCTGGATCACGTGCATCGATCCTTCTGGATGGCTTGCGATGGAGGTCTATTCATGGAGCGGTTCTCCGTCCTTCCCGCCGCGTTCGTCTTGACCTGCGCAGGCTCCCTCGGGTCCGCGGCGCCCGTCGCGGCCCAGGGCATCCAGCTCAACGGTCCGCTCGCGCGCTCGATCGCGGGCGACGTGCTCGAGGTCGAGCTCAGCCCGGACGGGAGCCGGGTCGTCTACCGGGCCGACCAGGACCAGGACGAGGTCTTCGAGCTCTACAGCGTGCCCGTCGGCGGCGGAACGGCGGTGCGCCTGAACAGGCCGCTCCCGGCCGGCGGCGACGTCCAGCCCGGCTTCCGCATCAGCGCGGACTCCGCGAGGGTCGTGTACCTGGCGGAGCAGGACACGAACGACTTCGTCGAGCTCTACAGCGTGCCGCTGGGTGGCGGGACGGCGCTCCAGCTCAACGCGCCCTTCACCACGCTGGGCGAGGTGCGCTCCTTCCTGATCAGCCCGGACGGGAGCCGGGTCGTCTATCGCGCCGACCACGAGGTGCTGGGCCGCATCGAGCTCTACAGCGTGCCCATCGCGGGCGGACCCGCGCTCAAGCTGAACGGAGCGATGACCCCGGCCGGCGACGTGCTGGGCGCCGGGGATGTGCGCATCGCCCCCGACTCGAGCCGCGTCGTGTACCGCGCCGACCAGGACCAGGACCAGGTCTTCGAGCTCTACAGCGTGCCGCTGGACGGCGGCGTGGCGCTCCAGCTCCATCCGGCGCTGCCCACGGGCGGCGACGTCGAGCCGGCCTTCGAGTGCAGCCCCGACTCGAGCCGCGTCGTGTACCTGGCGGACCAGGACGTGAACGACGTGCTCGCGCTCTACAGCGTGCCCCTCGCGGGCGGCGCGACCGTGCGCCTCGATCCGGGGCTGGTGGCTGGCGGCGACGTGCGCGCCGGCTTCGCGATCGCGCCCGACGCGAGCCGCGTCGTCTACACGGCCGACCAGGAGGTGGACGAGCAGTTCGAGCTCTTCAGCGTGCCGCTGGCCGGCGGCGCGGCGACGAAGCTCAGCCATGCGCTCCCGGCCGCGGGCGACGTGCAGCCCGGCTTGCGCATCACGCCGGACGCGAGCCGCGTCGTCTACGACGCCACCGGCACAACGAGCATCCGCTGGCTCCACGCCGTGCCGCTGGCGGGCGGCGTGGCGGTCCAGCTCGAGGCCCGCACGGTCGAGCCCGACTTCCAGGTCACGCTCGACTCGACGCGCGTCGTGTTCCGCGGCAACCTGCCGACGCCGGGTGGGCTGGAGCTGGCGCTCGCGCCGCTCGACGGCGGCGCCCAGCTCGTGCTCAGCGGGAGCATGAGCTCGTCCGCGCAGGCGGTCGACTCCTTCGCGCTCAGTCCGGACGGTGCGAGCGCTGTCTACCTGGCCGACCAGGATGCCGACGGCCTCCACGAGCTCTTCCGCTCCGCGCTGGCGGGCGGCGGGCCGACCCAGCTCAACCCGCCGCTCCTCTCCGGGCGCGACGTGGCGGCGGGCTATCACGTCGCCACCGACTCGAGCCGCGTCGTGTACCTCGGCGACCTGGCCTTCGACGAGACGGTCGAGGTCCACAGCGTGCCGCTGGCGGGTGGGACGACGACCAAGCTCAATCCGGCGCTCGCGCCGTCGCTCGTGACGGTGGGGGACGTCGAGGATCTGCGCCTCAGCGCCGACCGACGCTGGGTCGTCTACCGGGCGACCCAGGACCACCCGGAGGATCCCGGCCTGTATCGCGTGGCGCTGCCCCACGGTCCGTCGCTGCGCATCGACGGGCTGGCGCGGGTCGAGCGCTTCGAGCTCAGCCCCGACTCGAGCCGCGTGGTCTTCGCGGGGGACGGGTCGTCGCGGCTGCACGTCGCGGCCCTCGCCGGCGGCGCGCCGATCCTGCTCGACCCCGCCTTCCCGCCCGACCTCGAGCTCGTGAGCCTGGCGATCAGCCCGGATTCGAGCCGCGTGGTCTTCGTGGCCGACGCGGGCGGGGACGGGGACCACCAGCTCTTCTCCGTGCCGCTCGCCGGCGGGCCGACGGTCCAGCTCGACGCGGGATCGGGCGGGCTCGACTTCGACTTCGTCGACCAGGCCTTCGTGCCCGCGCTCGCGATCGCTCCGGATTCGAGCCGGGTCGTCTACCGGGCCGACGCGGACACGCCCGGCGTGTTCGAGCTCTACAGCGTGCCCCTCGCCGGCGGGCCCGCGACCCGCCTGCACCCGGCGCTCGCCGCACCGCGCCGGATCCAGCACTTCCAGCTCAGCCCGGACGCGAGCCGCGTCGTCTACCGCGGCGACGTCGACCAGACCGGCGTCGACGAGCTCTACAGCGTGCCGCTCGCCGGCGGGGCCGCGACACGCCTCAACCCCGCGCTGGTCGCCGGGGGCGAGGTGCAGGGCCAGGCCGTGATCAGCGCCGATTCGAGCCGCGTCGTCTACCGTGCCGACCAGGAGGTCGACGAGGTGGTCGAGCTCTACAGCGTGCCGCTGGCGGGCGGGACGGCGCTCGAGCTCAACGCGCCGCTCGTCGCGGGCGGAGACGTGTTCGTGCAGTGGACACCGGAAGGCGGCGGCCTGCTCCTCAGCCCGGATGGGAGCCGGGTCGTGTACCTCGCGGACCAGGAGGTCGACGAGCAGATCGAGCTCTACGTGGTGCCGATCGACGGCAGCGCGGCCCCGCTCGAGCTCAGCGGCCCCCTGATCGTCAGCGGGGACGTTGGGATTGCCACGACCGAGCTGCCCTACCTGGGATTCCACTTCCTCGCGCCGCGGATCAGCCCCGACGGCCTCTGGGTCGTCTACCTCGCCGACCAGGAGGTCGACGAGCGCTTCGACCTGTACGCCGTCCCGCTGGCGGGCGGACCCGGCCAGCGCATCAGCGCGCTGCTGCCGCCGGGCGAGGCCCTGGCCTTCGACTTCACGATCAGCTCGGACTCGACCCGCGTGCTCTACCGGGCCGGCTTCGAGCACACCAAGGGCGCGCGCTTCCACGCGGCCCCGCTCGACGGCAGCGCACCCGCTCGGGACGTCAACGCCCCGCTCGCCCCGGAGGGCGAGGTGCACTCCTTCGTGGAGCGCGGCGGCCTGGTGCTCTACCGCGCCGAGCAGGACGAGCCCGGCGCGATCGAGCTCTACCTGAGCTTCCTGACGCGCCCGCACCGGCGGGCACGCTGATCAAGCGCGCGCCAGCTCCAGCAGGCGCTGGATCAGCGCCGGATAGGCGAGCCCCGCGGCCGCCGCGGCGTCGGCGAAGTCCTCGCCGCGCGCGAGCTCGGGGTTGGGGTTGGCCTCCAGCACGGCGAGGCGCCCTCGCGGCGTGAGGCGCAGGTCGATGCGCGCGTAGCCGGACAGCCCCAGGGCGCGCCAGGTGGCGCGCGCGACGGCGGCGACGCGGCGCTCGAGCGCGGCCGGGAGGCGTGCGGAGCGGTTGACGACTCCCAGGCGGCGCTGCGCGGCGGGGGAGAACTTCACGGCGCGCGTGGCGATCGCCGGGTGCGTGCGCGGGCGGCGCGTGAAGGCCAGCTCCCAGGTAGGCAGGACACGCGGGCGCGCACCGCCCAGCAGGGCCGAGTAGAGCTCGCGGCCGTCCAGGAACTCCTCGGCGAGGGCGTCGGTGCCGAGGCGCTCGTGCACGAAGCGCACGCGCCGGGCGAGGGCACGCTCGTCCTTCACCAGCGAGGCGCGCGCGATGCCGAGCGAGGCCTCCTCGGTGCGCGACTTGACGAGCAGCGGGAAGGGCAGCGTTCTGCGCGCCAGGCGCGCGCCGCGCTCGAAGAGCTGGAAGCGCGGCACGTCCACGCCGTGGGCCGCCAGGACCTCCTTGGAGAGCGCCTTGTCGCGCGCCAGCGTCAGTCCGCGCGGGTTGCAGCCGGTGTAGGGCACCTCGAGCAGCTCGTACAGGCTGGCGACGTGCTGGTCGAAGGCGGGCGTCGAGTGGAACTCGACCAGCAGGTTGAAGATCACGTCCGGCCGCGCGCGGCGCACGGCGCCGAGCAGCTCCTCCAGGTCGTGCTGCACGCCCGCCACGCTGACCTCGTGCCCGAGGGCCCGCAGGGCCTGCAGCACGTCGTGCTCGGTGCGCCACTCGGGCGGACGGCGGCGGTCGTAGCCGCGCGCCCCGGGCGGCGGCACCAGCGTGTCGTGGCACAGGAGCAGGACCGCGAGCGGCCGGCCCGGACGCCGCCTCACCATGTGGCGCCCAGCATCAGGCAGTGCAGGCCGCTGCCGATCCCGAGCAGGGCCACGCGCTCGCCGGCGCGGATCCGGCCGGCCTCGAGCGCCAGCGAGAGCGCCGTCGGCAGGGCGGCCGAGCCGGTGTTGCCGAGCGTCTCGAAGGTGGCGAAGTCGAGCGCCGGATCGAGCTCGAGGCGCTCGAACAGGAGGCGCCGGTGGGCCGCGCCGACCTGGTGCGTGATCACGCGCTGGAGCGCGTCGCGCGTCCAGCCGAGCTCCGCGAGGAACTCCGCGAAGGTGCGGCTCGCCAGGGCCACGCCGGCCTGCAGCAGCGCCTCCGAGTCCGTGCTCATCGTCGGGCCGGCGCCGGAGGCGGCGCGATCGCCCTGGCACAGTGCGACGTGCTCGGTCGCGGCCCGCACGCGCGCGCCGCGGAGGCGCGGGCCGTCGAACCCCGCCTCCGCGCGCGCCAGCAGCACGGCCGCGGCCCCCGAGCCGATCGTGAGCGAGGCGAAGGCGCGCTTCAGCTCCTGCTTGAGCGCGCGGTCGTCGCTCGGGCTGGCGAGCAGGGCCGCGAGCGTCTCCTCGACCAGGCCGCGGCCGTCCTCGCCCGCCACGACCAGCCCGGCCTCGATCGCGCCGCGCTCGATCAGGCTGGCGACGACCACCATCCCGTTCAGCAGTCCGAGGCAGGCGTTCGAGAGGTCGAAGACCTGGCAGGTGCCCGCGAGACCCAGGCGCGCGTGCACGACGCTGGCCGTGGCCGGCTCGAGGAAGTCGCGCGAGACGGCGCCGTGGATCAGGCACCCGATGCGCTCGCGCGCGATCCCGCCGGCCTGGAGCGCGCGCTCGCCCGCCAGCGCGGCCGCGTCGCTCGGGCGGAAGCCGCGCGGCCAGAAGCGCCGCTCGCGGATCCCGCTCATCAGCTCGAGCCGTCCGGCGTGCAGCCCGAGGCGCGCGTAGACCGGCGCGAGCCGCTCCTCGACCTCTTCGGACGTGACGCGCTCCTCGGGCAGGGCGTGGGCCACGGCGGCGATGCGGACGTGCTCGAAGCGCATGGAAGGCCGCCCACGGTACGCGCGGCGGCGCCCGGCGTCACCCGGGGCGGGCGACCGGAGCCTCGGCGCGCACGAAGCGCCCGTGCTCGCGGTCCTTGACCACGCCCGGGAAGGCCAGCACCTGGTTGTGCATCGCGACGTACACGCCGGGCGGGAGGATCTGCACGGCCAGCAGCGCCTCGGTCAGGTTCTGGGTCGCGTCGGTGTTGCGCATCACGTAGGGCCGCATGGCCCCGGTCAGCACGATCGGCACGCGCGGGCGGCCGAGCAGGGCCACGATGCGCTCGCCGGTGTTCGCCAGGCGGTCGGTGCCGTGCACGATGATCACGCCGTCGTGGCCCGCCGCCATCGAGCCGGCCGTGTGCGCGATCAGGTCGTGGTCCTGCGGCGACATCTCCAGGCTGTCCTTGTTCATCAGCGGCACGCGCACGAGCTCGAGCCCGTCGAGCTGCAGCGTGGCCAGCACGACGTCGAGCACCGAGGTGCGGTTGTCGAGCACGCCCTTGAGCTCGTCGTAGGTCTTCTCGATCGTGCCCCCGGTCGAGATCAGGGCGATGCGGCGCCTGGCAGGCATGGCGAGGCAGCCTAGTGTCCTGCCTCAGGAGTTCGTTGACGAATCCCGCCGTCCTCCACCGCCTGGCTTCGTTGCTCCTCCTCGGCGTATCGCCCTGGATACGCGCTCGTCGTCGCGCCTCGCCAGGCGGCGGATGCCGGCCGACTTCGTCAACGAACTCCTGAGGCAGGACACTCGCCGGCGCCCAGGGCGACGTTCCACGCGCCGCTTCCGCTCGCGGGGGCCCTGCGGGGCCCTCCGGGAGGGCGTGGCACGCCTCCGGTTGACGGATTCGGCCACTCCGGGTCACCCTATGCCGGCTTGACGGGGAAGCCGACCATCCTGCACGTCGACATGGACGCGTTCTACGCGTCGGTCGAGCTGTGCGACCGGCCCGAGCTGGCCGGCAAGCCGGTCGTGGTCGGCGGGCGCGCCGACCGGCGCGGGGTGATCGCGGCGGCGAGCTACGCGGCGCGCGCCTTCGGGGTGCACTCGGCCATGCCCACGGCCCAGGCCCAGCGGCTCTGTCCGGAGCTCGTGCTGCTGCCGGCCGACTTCGACAAGTACACGCGCGTCTCGCAGCAGATCATGGCGATCTTCCAGCGCTACACGCCGCTGGTCGAGCCGCTCTCGCTCGACGAGGCCTTCCTGGACGTGGCCGGCTGCGAGCGCCTGTTCGGCGACGCGGTCGCGATCGGACACGCGATCAAGGCCGACATCCTCAGGGAGACGGGCCTGGTGGCCTCGATCGGCGTGGCGCCCTCGAAGTTCCTGGCCAAGCTGGCGAGCGGCCTCGACAAGCCGGACGGGTTCCGCGTGATCCAGCCGGAGGAGGTGCGCGCGGTGCTCGACCCGCTGCCGGTCTCGGCCATCTTCGGCGTGGGCGAGCGCACCGCCAAGCGCCTCGAGGCCCTGGGCGTCACGACCGTGTCCCAGCTCGCCTCGCGCCCCCGGGAGGAGGTCATGCGCGAGTTCGGCGCCAGCGGCGCCTGGATCCACGACCTGGCCCACGGCATCGACCCGCGCCGCGTGAACCCACGGCGGGAAGAGAAATCCCACGGCCTCGAGCGCACCTTCGAGAAGGACACCGCCGACCACGAGGAGCTGCGGCTCCTGCTCTACGAGTTCTGCGAGGAAGTCAGCCACGAGCTGCGCCACCGGGGGCTGCGCGGGAGAACGGTGACGCTCAAGGCGCGCTACGCCGACTTCCGGACGATCACGCGCTCGCGGACGGTCGAGCTGCCGGTGAACAACGGCAAGCGGATCTACGCGACCGCCCGCGAGCTCCTCGAAAGGATCCCGCCGGGGCCGCTGCGGCTGCTGGGCGTGCAGGTCTCGAATCTCTCGGACGTGCGGGCCCCGGTGCAGTCGAGCCTGTTCGGCGGGCTCGAGACGAGCGAGAAGGAGAAGGAGGACGCGAAGCTCGAGCGCGCCACGGCGGCGACGGACCGGCTGCGAGCCAGGTTCGGGGCCGGGACGGTGGTGCCGGGGAGCTTGCTGTCGCGGGCGAGCTTGAGGGTGAGGGCGAGGGAGGGGGAGCGGGGGGGGTAGGGGGGCGCGATCCTGGGGGAGCGAGCCCAGGGGCTCGAGGGAACGACCTTGGCGAGCGAGCCCAGGGGTCCCGCAGGTCGCGACGCGGGGCCGAGCGAGCCCAGGGGCCCCGCTCCGGGCGCGGGGCCGTGAGCGACGGCCGGCTGCGCGGGTGGCGAGGCGGGCTTCAGACAAAGGCACAGCCGAACCGCAAGGGCGCTGCGCGCCTCGCGGAGCGACGGTTCGGCTG
>Ga0315910_10005382_pt1 | contig 10483 bp, 10 predicted proteins | sample EdamamesoilMG_FD_204470 | JGI IMG/M metagenome (GOLD analysis project Ga0315910, IMG submission 204470) | Garden soil microbial communities collected in Santa Monica, California, United States - Edamame soil | ecosystem: Environmental > Terrestrial > Soil > Garden | place: USA: California...
CCGTGAAGTTCTACATCGGCACGCCGCCGGTTGCCTTCACTCCCCAAGCCGCGCTACGCGTTACGGCAAGCTACACCGGCGCCGCTGAAGCGCCGCGCGCCCCGAGCGAGTCGCGTCTTCTTCCCTGGAAGCAGCCCGCGCTCGAACCGGGAGAGGAAGCCGGCGCCTGGGGCTTGCTCGCATTGTGGTTGGTGTCAGGATTCGCCGCGCTGGCCTGGTTCTGGAGGTTCGCGCGGGGCTAGCGCGCTATTCGACGCCGCCTCCGACCAATGCTGCCTTAGCGGCCGGAGTGCCGAGAAACGTGACCAGCGCGGCTGCCGCCTGCGCGTTGCGGGCGCCCCGCATCGGCGACGCGACATACGCGTTGTACCGCTGGACCTGCGCCGGCAGGGGTCCGGCGAAGCGAAGCCCTTTCTCCCGGTAGAGCATGATCTCGGTCATGGGCGCAAAGCCGATCTCGCCGCCCTGGCCTTTCAGCAGGTGGTCCATGACCTCGGCCGCGCTGGCGTAGCGTGTGGTCTTCTTTTCGATCTGGTCGTAGACGCCAATCTTGCGCAGCATGCTTTCGATGTACTGTCCGCCAGTCGCGCGATTGAACACCACGGACTCGGCTTCGAGCATCGCGCGCTTGAGCGCGTCCACGCTCGAGAGATCGGGGACCGGCGCGCCCGGCCGTACCGCCAAGCCCTGACCGACGCGCCCGAGCATCACCCGCTGCGCTTCGACCCGACCGGATTCGGCGAAGGCGTCCATCACCGCGGGCGGCACGATCAGCACATCGAACTGGTCGCCTTTTTTCTCCACCCGCTCGCGGATTTGCGGCGCGGTGTTGAACGAGACTGGTACTTTCCGGCCGATTTCCTTTTCATAAAGCGCGAGAGCGGCGCGCAGGCCGGGTTCGACCGCTCCGGCGCTGAGCACCGTCGCGTCCTGTGCTGCGGCGTTGTTCATGAACACTCCCATCAGGCATAGCAGGCCAAAGCTGCGATTCATGTCTTCTCCTGTGGCATTGTCGGGCCGATGTTAGCGGGCGTGGAACAAAAATACGGCGCGACCGCTAGAATCTGCAAAAGGGGGGTGCGATGTCGCAACCGACGAATCTGTACGGCGCGCCAAAGGCTGCGGTCAGCGAGGCGGCGGTCGAAACGCAGCCGGTCAGGGTTTTCTCGGTATCGGGCCGCATCGGCCGGGCGCGCTACATCGCCTACGGCATCGGCTTCTACCTCCTGATTACGATCGTCGGTACGGTGCTCGCGGCGATGCTCGGCCAGGCCGGCGTGATCGCGCTGGCGCTGATGTGGGCGGCGCTGGTGGTAATCGGCTTCATGTTGACGATCCAGCGCTGTCACGACTTCAACACCACCGGCTGGCTTTCGCTGCTGATGCTGGTCCCGATCGCCAACCTGGTCTTCTGGTTCATTCCGGGCACCGACGGTCAGAATCGCTACGGCGCGCCGACCCCGCCGAACAGCGCCTGGGTCATCGTTGGCGTTTGCGTGGTGCCGGTGCTGTTCGTGTTCGGCGGCATTCTCGCCGCGGTGGCGATTCCCGCGTATCAGGACTACACGTATCGTGCGCGGGTCTCCGAAGTGATCCTGTACGCCTCGCCATGGCGCGCGGCGGTCGCCGAGCACCATGCGCAAACCGGCAAGCTGCCGGCGAACGTGGGCGAGTTGCGCAAAGCCTCGATCCCCGCCGAGAGCGGCGGCCGTTACGGCCGGGTGAGCCTTGGCGCGGACGGCATGCTGACCCTCACGCTCTCGGAGCAGATGCAATCGCTCGCGGATCGGACCATCGTGATGCAGCCGAAAATGGCTGCCGGCGGAGTGCTGAGCTGGGACTGCACCGGCGGCACGCTCGCAGCCAAGTTCAGGCCCTCGAGCTGCCGCGCGCGGCAGTAACGAATGTTTGAAGCGCTGATCCAGGGCCTCGCCCTGGTCCTGCAGTGGAACGCGTTCAGCCTGATGCTGGTGGGAATGGCGCTCGGCTTCGTGGTCGGCCTGCTGCCCGGCATCGGCGGCGCGGCGACGCTGGCGCTGATGCTGCCGTTCGTCTTCAAGATGACCCCGGTCGAGGCCTTTGCCTTCCTGCTCGGCATGCATTCGGTGGCGGCAACCACCGGCGACATCACCTCTATCCTGTTTGGCGTGCCGGGCGAGGGTTTGTCGGCGGCGACCGTGGTCGACGGCCATCCGATGGCCAAAAACGGCGAAGCCGCGCGCGCGCTCGGCGCGGCGCTGATGAGCTCGCTGGTCGGCGCCGTGATCGGCGCTGCGGCGCTAGCGGTGTCGATCCCGATCGTGCGTCCCCTCGTGCTGACGTTCGGCTCGCCCGAGCTATTCATGATCACGGTGATGGGCATCGCGTGCATTACGTCGCTCAGCGGGCAAGGCGCGCGGGCGCAGCTGAAGGGATTCGCCATGGGCTTCCTCGGCCTGCTGCTCGCGACGATCGGGCAGGAGCGGCAATCGGGCACGCTGCGCTTCGACTTCGGCCTGATCTACCTGTGGGAAGGGCTCGACCTGATTCCGGTGCTGGTCGGTATCTTCGCGATTCCAGAGATCATCGACCTCGCGGTGCGCCGCACTGCGATCGCCGGCGATGCGCCGGCGGCCAAACTCGGCGCCGGCGTCTGGGAGGGGATACGCGATACCTTCCGCCATTTCTGGCTGGTGGTGCGCTGCTCGATCGTCGGGGTGCTCGTGGGCATCCTGCCGGGGGCCGGCGGCGGTGTCGCGCAGTGGATGGCCTATGCGCACGCGGTGCAAAGCGCAAAGGACGCCAAGGATCGGAGTCGGTTCGGCGCAGGCGACGTGCGCGGCGTGCTCGGACCCGGCGCGGCCAACAATTCGAAGGAGGGTGGCGATCTCATCCCGACCATCGCCTTCGGTGTTCCGGGCAGCGGCGCCATGGCGATCCTGCTCGGGGCCTTCCTCATCATGGGCCTGCACCCCGGCCCCGATATGCTGACCAAGCATCTGGCGGTGACCTATTCAATGGTATGGACGCTGGTCATCGCCAACGTCATCACCGTTCTGGTGTGCCTGGCCACGCTGCCCTGGCTGTCCATGGTGACGCGCATACGCGGCGGCCTGATCCTCCCGTTCCTGCTGCTTCTGGTGTTCGTCGGCAGCTATACCGCAAACCGCCAGATCGCCGACCTCGTGGTCACGCTCGGCTTTGGCGCTGTCGGGTTCCTGATGGTGCGCTACGGCTGGCCGCGCGCGCCGCTGGTGCTCGGGTTTGTGCTGGGCAAGCTCGCCGAGACCTACCTCTTCATTTCGATGGCCCGCTACGGGTACTCCTGGCTCGGCCAGCCCCTGGTGCTGTTCCTCATGGCGCTGACCGTCTTCGTGATCGTGTTTCCCTACTTCCAGGACCGCAGGACCCATGCGGCCTAGCGGCCCGGTGCTGTTCGGCGCCGGCCTCGCCGTAGTCGCGGCCTATGCCGTGTACGCCGCGCTTGGCTGGCCAGCCAAAGCGGCGCTGTTCCCGCTTGTCATGGGAATTCCGCTGCTGGTGCTCGCCGTGGCGCAGGTCCTCCTCGAGCTGCGCGCCGCGCCGGCGCCTGCCGAGCCGGCGGGCGCCGGATCTAGAGCGCTAGCCGTGTTCGCCTGGATGGTTGGATTCGTCGCGCTCGTGCTGTTCGGCGGCTTTGCGGCAGCCGTGCCGATTTTCGTCTTTCTCTATCTGCGCCTGGACAGCCGCGAGGGATGGCTGCTCTCGGGCGTGCTCGCTGCCGCGGCCTGGGGTTTCTTTCACCTGGTATTCCAGCGTCTGCTACATTTTCCGTTCGAAGCAGGTCTAATGGCAGACTGGTTCTAGGAGGACAAATGAGGGAGGAGCAATGAGACTTACCAGCATCGGTCTATGCCTCGGCCTGGCCGCGGCGGTCCCCGCGTGGGGTCAGGCGTCGTTCTACGAGGGAAAGACGGTCACCGTGGTGATCGGCGCGTCGGGGGGAAGCCTCGAGATCGCCTCGCGCATCGTCGCGCGCCATCTCGGCAAGCATCTGCCGGGCAATCCGAACGTGATCGTGCAGAACATGACCGGCGCCGCGCACCTGGTCGCCACCAACAACGTCTACAACGTGGCGAAGCCGGACGGCCTGACGCTGCTCGCCGCCAACCCGAACGTCGGCATCGCCCAGCTCACCAAGGTCGAGGCAGCGCGCTTCGACCTGCGCCGCTTCCAGTGGCTGGGATCCACCGGCGCCGACGGCGTGGCGCTGTCGATACGCAGTGATCTGCCCTACAAGAGCTGGGACGAGCTCAAGAAGGCCGATCGCGAACTCGTCGTCGGCACCACCGGCCCCGGCTCGAACGCCCATGATTTCCCATTGCTGCTGAAGGAGTTCGCGGGCGCGAAGTTCAAGCTGGTATCGGGCTATCCGGCCAACGCCGATGTCTTGCTCGCGGTCGAGCGCAAGGAAGTCGACCTCTGGGCGGCCTTTGCCACCACCATCAAGCTCGCCGCCGACCGCGGCGCCGTGCGGCCGCTAGTGCGCGGACGGGTGGCGTATCCGGGCTGGGAGCACTTGCCGGTCGACGAGGAGCTCGCTACCAGCGCCGTAGGCAAAGCGATCATGGGCATCCGCGCCGCTCCGCTCGCGATCGGCCGCGCTTTTGCCGCGCCGCCCGCGACGCCGGCCGACCGGGTTCAGGTGCTGCGGGAAGCGTTCGCCAAAGCGGTGAAGGATCCCGAGTTCATCGCCGAGTCGAAGAAAGCCCGCATCGAAGTCGGCTACATAGCCCCCGACGAAGTGCTGAAGATGTTCAATGGCCTGCTCGAGCAGCCTGCCGAGGTTCAGAAAGAAATGGTGAAGTACATCAAGTTCGGCAGCTAGTCGGTCTCGGTCAGGAAGGTGCGCGGCGCCTGCGGCGCCACGGCCAGGTCGAAGTAGACCCGCCCGATCTCGCGACCGTCGGTAGTCTCGACGTGCACCTTCCACTCGCCGGGCTGGTAATTCGCTTTCATGCCGTAGCCGCGAAAGCCCTGCTCGCGTCCGCCGACGATGCGGATCGGAATCGAGTCGTGCAGCGTCCAGCCGCGCGCGGGGTCCTTCCAGTGCCAGCGCATCTGGACCTGGTCGGAGAAGCGCGCCGGCGAGAAGATGCGAAAGAACACATAGACCTTGTCGCCGGGTTGCGCGAGGAAATCCTGGTCGCCGTTGTGCCACAGGCGCCACGCGGGGCGCTCGTGGCTCAGCTTGTAACCGGCCTCGGTCCTCTCGACCTGGTGATAGACGCCGATGAAAGGAATCGACAGCGGCACCGGCGGGATCAGGCGGAACAGGTAGAAGCCGAGGAAGCCGATCACCACGCAGCCCAGCGGCACCAGGATTTGCCGGCGCGCCAGCGCGAACTTCGCCGGCGCGGCACGGCGGACGCCCCACGCTGCGGCGCCCAGCGGAACGGCGCCGGCGGCCATCGACGCGAGGAACGTGCCGAGGCCGATCGTGCCCGCGAGGATCGGCACCACGTAGGCAGCGAACGACAGGAAGCACAGGGCAAGCAGGGCGAACTTGAACGGCAGGCCGAGCGACTGGATGCGCTTCACCTCGTTCGCCAGCAGCAGCACGACCATGAAGCCGAGGAAACCGAACGATACCAGCAGCGATGAGCTCTTGAAGTAGAAGATCGCGTAGAGGCTGAGCAGCGCGCCCATCAGGAAGTGCACGAGCGCATTGCGGTACTGGTAGTACCAGCGCGCGAACTTCGTTTTGCCGGAAGGATCGACCGCTCCTGCATCCTGCTCGAGGAACATGTGAAGCAGGATGGCCAGGATCACGAGCAGGTAGACCGCCTGCTGACCGATGGTGAACCAGGAATCGATGCGCCCGGTGGTCACGATGTCGAATACGAATCCGGCGGCAAAGAACGCCGCCGCCACGCGGGCTTCGTTGCGGCTGTAGTAGAGCTTGAGCCGCTCGATGCCGCTCGATGGTTCGGCGAGCTCCACTAGGCGCCCACCTTCGACAGCACGTCGGCCTTCAGGAAGCGCTCGATGACCAGCATGAACAGGACCGAGGGTACGAGCAGAATCAGCGCGGTGATCGCGGCGATCTGGTAGTTGCCGGCGATGCTGGCGGTGAACATCAGCAGCGGCAGCGTGATTACGTCGGGCACGCCGACGAAGAAAGTGCCGGTGAACTCGTCGAGCGACTCGAGGAACACGAAGATCGCGCTGGCCATGATGCCGGCAGCGGCGAGCGGCAGGCTGACCGTCAGGAAGGTGCGCAGGCCCGACGCGCCGAGGTTGCGCGCGGCAAGCTCCAGGTCGCGGTCCACGGCGGCGAAGGCCGCGGCGGTGATCCACACCGCGAACACCAGGCCATGTACCGTATGCACCATGATGACGCCGGTCATCGTGCCGTTCAGCCGGAAGTCGTAAAACAGCCGCGCGATGTTGATGTACACCGCCAGGCTGGGGAATGCCTGCGGAAGCAGGAACGCCAGCAGGATCGCGGTACGCCACGGCAGCTTGAGACGCGCGAGCGCATATCCCGCCGGTACCGCCAGGGCGAGGCTGGCGGCGACCGTGGCGAGCGCAATCCACACGCTGGTCACGAGCGAGGTCAGCGCGTCGCCGCGCGGCTTGAACACCTGCTCCCAGAACTTGGTGCCGTAGCTGACCGGCAGCTTGTGCGGGAAGTACCACTGCTCGGCGGCCGCCCACAGCGCCAGGTTGGCGAGCGGCCCGAGGACGACGAACGCCAGCAGGCCGAAGACGATGCCTCGTCCGACCCACGCCGTCATCGGATCTGTCTCTTCAGATAGAACCAGGCGCACGTCGCGGTCATCAGATAGGAAATGAAGCCGAGCGCATTGGCGGTGCCGTAATCGCCGTAGTTGTTGATGCGGAACGCCATATCCACGGTCATCATGGTCGGCGACTCGCCGCTGATCATGAGCGGCACCGACAGCACGCTCATCATGGTGACGAACGACAGGATCAATCCCACCACCAGCGTCGGCATCACCTGCGGCACCAGGATCTCGACCAGGATGCGCGGGCGCCCGGCGCCGAGGTTCCGCGCCGCTTCGATCGTCGAGCGGTCGAGCGAGGCCATGGCGCCCGCGACCAGAAGAGCGACGAACGGCGTCTGCTTCCAGACGAAGGTGATGATGATGCCGCGCCAGTCGAGGAAGCCGACGGTCTGGTCGACTTCCAGGATGCCGAGCGCGACGAAGGTGTTGTTCATCAGCCCGTTCTTCGCGAGGAAGGTGCGCATGCACTGCGCCGCCACCACGAACGGGATGAACAGCGGCCAGCGGTACAGCCAGCGCAGCAGCGCCACCGCCCACGGGTTCTCGCCCAGCACGAGGTAGCCGCCGATCGCGATCGAGGCGAGCGCGATCAGCAGCGTCGACACCCCGATGATCACCAGGGTGAAGCCGATGTCGACGCTGTAGAACTCGAACGCCTTGGCGAAATTGCCGAGGGTGAAGCCGCCGCCCTTGGCCTGGAACGCCGTGACCAGGGAATAGCCGAGCGGATAGACGAACAGCACCAGCACCGCGACCAGCGCCGGTGCGACGAGGAAAACGCCGAGCCGGCCGCGGTCCTGCATCAACTCAGTTCAGCACTTTCCTCTCGTAGCTCTCGAGGATGTCGTCGAAGTACGGCTTGATCGGGAACACCTTGCCCTTGGCGGCGAGCTCCTGCGGCGTGACGTCGACGAACAGCTTGTTCCAGGTCTTGTCGTCGAGCTGCGATTTCACGTGTTGCGCGTCGATTCCCGGATACCAGTTGAACTTCTTGACGATACCCTCGGCCTGCACGGCGGGGCTGGTCGCCATTTCGACGAACTGCTTCGCCGCCGCCATGTTGGCGGCCCTCGCCGGGATCACGTAGTACATCGGCTGGCCGGGCAGGCCCGGTCCGATGAGCTGCAGGCGCATGGTTGGCGGCAGCTTCCCGTCGGCCATCCAGGTGTAGAACATGTCGACCCACACCGGTCCCATGACGATCTCGCCGCGGTTCAGCATGTCGAGCGTGCCGGCGTTGCCGGGGGTGATGACCACGCTGCGGTTGAACTCCTTCAGCTTGCCGAGCGCGCCGTCCCACTTCGCCTTGGTGTTGACGTCGTAAGGGCCTTTCATCAGCTTGTCGCCATCGGGCGTATTTGCATAGACCCAGCCCACCACGAAGCCCACGCCGGACATGCCGCCCTTGATGCCGTTGTAGCCGAACTTGCGCGGATTGGCCTTTGCCCAGGCGGCGAGCTCGTCGTAGCTCTTCGGCGGATTTTTCACCAGCGCCGGGTTGTACGCGATCGCGATCTGGCTCTGGAACATCGGGATTACGTAGCCCTGCACGTTGGTGCCGAGCGCGTTCTTCGATGCTTCGGAGGTCACCAGCCTTCCGGTGGAGACGTCCTTCACGTACGGCGCGAGCAGGCCTTCGCGCACCAGGTCGCCGGCCATCTTCTGGTGGATCACCGCGACGTCCACGTCCCAGGCGGCGTTGCCTTTTTGCGCCTGCAGCTTTTCGGCGATCTTCTGCGAGCCGCCGTCGCCCGGGCCGGTGCCGACCGCCTTCACCACCGCCTTCGGGTTGGTCTTCTCGAAGCGCGGCGCCAGGAAGTCCTTGATGTAATCGACCATGTTCTGGTCGCCCGCGGTCACGACGTTGAGCGTGGTTTGCTGCGCCATCGCCGGTGCCGCCGCAAGCGCGGCAGCGATGGCGAACAGCGCCAGGTTGCGTTTCATGCTTCCCTCCTCGAAAAGATATGCAGGGACGACACCGGCAGTCCGATCCCGACGTTTTCGCCGACGGCGAGACGGCGAGTATCGTCCACCATGAACTGATTCTGCCCCACAGCGACCGCATAGCGATAGAACCCGCCGGGATACGAGGCCTGGACGATGCGGCCCCGCAGCAATAGCCGATCGGGGGCGCTTGCATCCGCCGGCCCGAGGCGCGCGGCCTCGCTGCGGAAATGCGCGACCACCGGGCCTGCCATGGCCGATCCGCGGATCAGCACCGCTTCGTTGTGGGAGCCGGCTTCAATACGGATACCCCCCTCGGCGGGCTTCGCCTCCAAGTCGAGCACGTTGCCGGCGCCCATGAAGGCGGCGATGAACGGCGAATTGGGCCGGTTGTAGACCTCCTCGGGCGTGCCGAGCTGGGCGATGCGGCCGGCGTCGAGGATCGCGATCCGGTCAGCCATCACCATCGCTTCCTCGCGATCGTGCGTGACGTGGATGGTGGTGATGCCCAGCCTTGCCTGCAGCGCCTTGATTTCATGGCGCACGTCCTCGCGGATGCGCGCATCCAGGTTCGACAGCGGCTCGTCGAGCAGCAGCAGCTCGGGGCTGACGGCGAGCGCCCGGCCGAGCGCCACGCGCTGGCGCTGGCCGCCGGAGAGCTGCGTGACGTTGCGCTCGCCGAAGCCCTCGAGCTTGAGCATCGCCAATATCTCGGCGACTCTCTTCGCAACATCGGGCTTGGCCACGCCGCGCAGCTTGAGGCCGTAGCCGAGGTTCTGTGCGGTGGTCATGTGCGGCCAGAGGGCGTAGGACTGGAACACCATCGCCATGCCGCGCTTGTCGGGCGGCGCGTGCGTGATGTCGCGTCCGCCGACCCGGATTTTTCCATGGTTCACTGCTACAAAACCCGATATGGCCCGCAGCAGCGTGGTCTTGCCGCAGCCCGACGGACCGAGCAGGGCGACGAACTCGCCGGCGGCGACCGCCAGGGAAACGCGCTTCAGGACCGGCGTGGCGCCGTAGGAAACCTCGAGATCAGCGACGTCGAGTGCGGCGCTTGTCATGCGCGATTATTCCGTCACCCGCACCAGCGCCACGGTCACGTTGTCCCGCGCCTTCTTGTCCAGCGCCGCACGCAGCAGCGCCTCGGCCGATGCCTGGAGGTCCGGGCCGATCTGCGCCGCCATCTGCTCCTCGGTCAGAGTTTCGTACAGGCCGTCGCAGCACAGGAGATAGGTGCTGCCGGCCACGCACGGCTCGAGCACGACGTGCGGCTCGATGTCGGTGAATGTCGCGCGCCCGCCAAAACACTGCAGCAGCTGGGTGCTGCGCTCGGCGCCCGAGCCGGCCTTCCAGTTCGGTTGCAGGGAATCGTCCACGCTCAGCTGCATGAGCCCGTTCTGCGCAACCTTGTAGGCGCGGCTGTCGCCGACGTTGAAGATCGCCAGCTTCGCTTCATGCGCCGCCAAGCCGACCGCGGTCGACCCCATGCCCGCCCATTCAGGATGCTCCCGCAACTCGGCGAACAGCTCCGCATTCACCGCGCGCACCGAGGCGCTGACGTTGGTCGGTCCCACGGTACTGAGGCGCCGCGCCAGGCTGCGCGCAACAAGCAGACTGGCACGCTCGCCGTCGTTGTGACCGCCCATGCCGTCGGCCACGATGCAGCCGAGCGGCTGGTCGAGGACATGATCGAAGTCCCGCGCGGACTCCATTGTTTCCTGCGACACCCAGAAGCCGACCGCGACGCAGTCCTCGTTGTTCTCGCG
>Ga0315910_10005383_pt1 | contig 10482 bp, 3 predicted proteins | sample EdamamesoilMG_FD_204470 | JGI IMG/M metagenome (GOLD analysis project Ga0315910, IMG submission 204470) | Garden soil microbial communities collected in Santa Monica, California, United States - Edamame soil | ecosystem: Environmental > Terrestrial > Soil > Garden | place: USA: California...
CCGAGGCAGGAAAGACAGGGTACACCTGGGTTGTATCGGCAGGCGGTACGATCACTGCAGGCGGTACAGCAACCGATAATACAATTACAATTACCTGGAACACAGCCGGGCCACAAACAGTAAGTATAACGTATACCGATCCTTCCGGGTGTCCAGCAGCAATCCCTACTGTTTCGAACATAACGGTGGACCCACAACCGACACCAGCACTGTCAGGTTCAACCGATGTTTGTGAGAGTACAACCGGTGTGGTGTATACCACCGATGCCGGTCAGAGCAATTATGTTTGGACAGTATCAGCAGGCGGAACGATTACTGCTGGTGGAGGTACAGGGAATAATACTGTTACCGTAACCTGGAACACCGCAGGACCTCAAACCGTAACCGTAAATTATGATAATGTTTTTGGTTGTGCAGCAGCTACGCCTACAACACTCAATGTAACCGTTGATCCACTTCCTGTTCCAATCTTAACGGGAGCAATAACCGCTTGTGTTGGCGCTACTGGTGTAGTGTATACAACCGATCCAGGCCAGACTAATTATGTATGGACTGTGTCCGCAGGAGGTACAATCACTTCAGGGGGCACATCAACAAGTAATACCGCCACGATTTCGTGGAATGCATCAGGTGCACAGACTGTCTCTGTGAGTTATACGGATGCCAATGGCTGTTCACCGGCAGCACCTACCGTATTGAATGTTACCGTAAATCCGTTACCGGTGCCGAGCTTAACCGGTCCGACCCCTGTTTGTGCGGGATCAACCTTGAATGTTTATAGTACCGATCCTGGTCAATCCAATTACGTTTGGACGGTATCAGCCGGAGGAACCATTACTGCGGGTGGCACGGCTACTGATAACTCGGTAACGGTAACCTGGAATACAGCGGGAGCAGGAACTGTGCAGGTTAACTACACATCGGCCAGCGGCTGTACGGCTGTTACGCCAACCAATTTGAATGTTACGATTAATCCACTTCCGATTCCATCATTATCCGGTTTGACATCATCATGCGTTGGTGCGACTGGCGTTGTTTATACTACAGATCCTGGACAAGCCAATTACACATGGGCTGTATCTGCCGGTGGCACCATTACAGCAGGAGGATCCGCTACTGATAATACCGTAACAGTAACTTGGGCTACTGCTGGTCCTCAAACTGTTTCTGTAAATTATACTAACGCTTCCGGTTGTACAGCGACAACGCCAACTGTGAGCAACGTAACGGTTAATCCGCTTCCTGTTCCTACATTGACGGGAACAACGACAGTTTGTGCAGGTGCAACCGGTGTTGTTTATACTACCGATGCCGGCCAATCAAACTATGCTTGGGTTGTGTCGGGCGGAACGATCACGGCCGGAGGTACAGCAACGAGTAACACCGTAACCGTTACCTGGGGAACTGCTGGTGCACATTCGGTTTCAGTTACCTATACAGGTGCTACTGGCTGTAATCCTGCGGCACCTACCATAGTTCCTGTGACGGTGAATCCTGTGCCAACACCAGCATTGGCTGGAACAGCAACACTTTGTGCAGGTACGACCGGAGTGGTGTACAGCACCGATGCCGGTCAATCCAATTATGTATGGACTGTGTCAGGTGGCGGTACAATTACCGCGGGAGGAACAGCAACTGACAATACCGTAACCATAACCTGGCTGACAGCCGGGCCACAAACGGTAACGATTAATTACACCAATGCTTCAGGATGCGCAGCACCGACTGCTACTTCACTTGGGGTAACGGTGAATGCGCTGCCTACACCAACACTAACCGGTAGTACTTCCGCTTGTGTTGGAGAAACCGGTGTTGTTTATACTACTGATCCTGGACAGTCCAACTATGTATGGACGGTTTCTGCCGGAGGTACCATTACATCAGGCGGAGCAGCTACCGATAACACGGTAACCATAACCTGGTCAACGGCCGGACCTCAGACAGTTTCCGTTAATTACACCGATGTGAATGGTTGCCCTGCGGGATTACCTACTCAGAGCAACGTAACCGTTAATCCACTACCAACACCATCCTTAGCCGGATCGACATCTGTTTGTGTTGGCTCAACCGGAAATGTTTATACAACAGATCCCGGTCAATCGAATTATGTATGGACAGTAGTAGGAGGTACGATCACTGCGGGTGGTACAGCAACGGACAATACCGTAACTGTAACCTGGACTTCTGCCGGGCCACAAACCGTGAGTGTTAACTACACCAGTACATTAGGTTGTACAGCTGCAACTCCGACCGTTTCAAATGTTACTGTGAATAGTACACCAACGCCATCATTAGCCGGGACATCTTCGCTTTGTGTCGGTACAACGGGTGTCGTTTACAGCACTGATCCCGGTCAATCGAATTATGTGTGGACGGTATCCGGAGGTACCATTACGGCAGGAGGAACGGCAACAGACAACACCGTGACAGTTACCTGGGGTACTGCAGGTGCCCAGAGCGTTACTGTAAATTATACCAATGCATCGGGATGTGCCGCACCGACACCCACTACATTACCCATTGCTGTTAATGCATTACCTGTACCCGCACTTGGTGGTTCAACCAATGTTTGCCTTGGGGTGACTGGTGTAGTATATACTACTGATCCTGGGCAGTCAAACTATGTGTGGACTGTTTCAGCAGGGGGAACGGTTACTGCTGGTGGTACAGCGACAGATAATACGGTTACTATAACCTGGGCAACAGCCGGACCACAAACTGTTTCTGTAAGTTACACCAACACAAATGGCTGTACAGCAGCCGCACCGACAGTTTCGAATGTTACGGTAAATAGTACAATTACTCCGACTCTTGCTGGTTCGAATGCAGTTTGTGTTGGTACGACTGGTGTTGTTTACACCACTGATCCCGGTCAATCCAATTATGTATGGACTGTGTCAGGTGGCGGTACAATTACCGCAGGTGGTTCAGCAACCGACAATACGGTTACTATAACCTGGGGAACAGCCGGGCCTCAAACGGTAAGTGTTTCGTATACTGATATAAATGGCTGTCCGGTACCTACACCCACCGTTCTGAACGTGGCGGTTGGTACAGTGCCAACACCGGCTTTAGTAGGTTCTGTAACTTCATGCGAAGGCACAACTAATGTTGTCTATTCAACAGACTTGGGTCAAGCAAATTATGTATGGACTGTGTCGGCAGGTGGTACAATAACAGCAGGTGGCTCAGCTACTGACAATACTGTAACCGTAACCTGGACAACTGCCGGTGCTCAATCTGTTTCAGTTAATTATACTTCTTCCGGATGTACAGCACCAGTTCCAACATCGCTTGCTGTTACTGTTAACGCATTGCCAACACCTACACTGAGCGGTTCACCAACAGTTTGTGTTGGTGCCACCGGAGAGGTCTACACTACAGATACTGGTCAATCGAATTATGTATGGACAGTTTCAGCCGGGGGTACAATTACAGCTGGGGGTGGTGCAACGGATAACACCGTTACGATAACCTGGTCAACCGCTGGCCCACAAAGCGTAAGTGTGAATTACGAGGACGTTAATGGCTGTTCTGCTGCTGTAGCAACTTCGCAAGCGGTAACCGTAAATGCCCTTCCTGTTCCAACGGTCACTGGATCAAATGTTGTGTGTGAGGGATCAACCGGAAATGTTTATACAACTGAAGCAGGACAATCCAATTATACATGGGTTGTTACTGGGGGTACCGTTACAGCGGGCGGAGGCTTAACAGATTCTACGATTACCATTACCTGGGGTGTGGCCGGTGCCGGATCAGTAAGTGTTAACTATACCGATGCTTCCGGATGTTCAGCCGCTACAGCAACGGTAAGTAATATTACAATCAATGGAGCGCCTACACCATCGCTCACCGGAACAACATCGGTGTGTACTGGCTCGAGCGGAAATGTTTATACAACAGACCCCGGTCAATCGAATTATGTCTGGACAGTTTCTGCCGGGGGGACCATTACGGCAGGCGGAACGGCAACGGATAATACGGTTACTGTAACCTGGACAACTGCAGGTGCAGGGAGTGTTAGTGTAAATTATACAGCATCAGGTTGCTCTGCTGCAGTGCCTACATCCATAGCCGTTGCTGTAGATGCTGTTCCTACAGCAACATTAAGTGGCACCAATTCAATTTGTATCGGAAGTTCATCTACGCTTTCGTTTAGCTTAACGGGAGGTGGTCCATGGGATGTAGTGTATACGGACGGAACGACCAATTTCCCTGTGACTTTTGCGACCAGTCCTGGCACGGTATCGGTAAATCCTTTTATCACAACAACCTACTCGTTGGTTTCTGTAACGAATACACAATGCGGAGCGGGAACCACCAGCGGTACGGCAACCATTACCGTGAATCCAATTCCTGGCGATCAGGTTACATTTGGCAACGAGACATGGATTGGTTATGTGTATACCGATGCGGCCAGTCCTGCACCGCCAGTAAGTAACATCAATTTTGCTGCTGGCAAGTACAGAGGCTTTATTAATGAGGCTGATATTTCGGGTCTTGGTTTTTCATCCTACAATACTACGACTGATGAGTTTGATCTTAACCTGACAAACGTTGTTCCGATGAACGGTCCAAATGTCTGCGGATCATTCCTGGATGATTTCAGCGTACGATACAAAATGCAGAAGACCTTTACTGCAGGTGTTTACACCTTTACCGTTGGCAGTGACGATGGTGTTCGCTTCTTCGTGGATGGCGTGAACATACTTCCGGCAGCGGCCTTTGGTACTCATGCTTACCAGACCTTTACGGCTACAGTTTGCATGACTGCCGGTGTACACGATCTTCAGCTTGAATACTTTGAGCGCGGAGGTTTCTCCCGCCTTTCTTTTGATTACGATACCGCGCCAACACCTACAGTTACATCGCCGGTAGCGATTTGTGTGGGCAGCCCAACAGCTCCAACATTGACTGCGACCAGCACCGATGCAAGCGTTACATCCTTTAACTGGTACAGTGATGCAGGCCTTACTAACCTGCTGGCCACCGGTACAAGTTTCACACCAACGATAGGAACAGGAACAGGTGAACTCGACCTGAGCACTGTTGGTTCTACCAGCTACTTTGTAACATCGGCTTATGCCGGATGTGAAAGTGGTGCATCTACCATTGTTGTGGATGTTGTGAATGGCGCTACTTTCTCGGTTACGAATTCTTCAGTTTGTGAATCCGGTGGAATTGTAGACCTCCTTTCCTTCACATCGAGCGAAAGCCCGGCTGGAGGAACTTTTGTATTCACCGGTCACCCTGCTATTACGGGAACGAATTTCGATCCAACAGGTCTTGCAGGTTCATCCGTCCCCATTACTGTTGACTACTCAGTAGGATCGTGTACTGCACCTACAATAGTGCTTACACTTACCATCACGAATACTTCGGCTACCACTCTACCAACTACTCCGATTCAGATTTGCGAGTCAAGTGGTGCGATAGATTTGAATACCTTGGTGAGTGCCTCACCGGCAGGTGGAGATTTTGTATTCACAGCCGCAGCAGGTATTACCGGAGATTCGTTTGATCCGGCAACTCTTTCTGGAATTCAAACAATTACCGTTGATTATACCATTGGTGGTAGTTGTGCTGCTCCAACCCAAACATTTGACATTGATGTATTGACGAATGCAACGTTAGCAACAAGCAATACTACGGTGTGTCCAAATGATGCTGATGTTGATCTTACAACGTTGATCACGTCTGCTACTCCTGCGGGAGGTACTTTTACGTTTAGCGGCTCTAGTGTAACTGGAAATTTCTTTGATCCAACAGCCCATGCAGGTTCTACGGTTACCATCAATGTTCTTTATGATGCAGGAGGATGTGGTCCGATTGCCGGAACGATACAAGTGACAGTACGCAGTGCGGGGGATCCACTTTGTAATGTAGTAACGGGTAACTGCGCTACCGTGGTAATCACTCCGGTACCTACACCAGCTACCTGTACCAATTCAGATGGCTCAATAACGTTTAACATCAATCCATTTACGCCTGCTATTAACAATACCGGTGTGATCATCGATATTCAAGGGGTATCTTCGACTAACCTCACGATTTCCAGAACACAGTTCAATGATCCGGTGTTCACGGCATTACCAATGGGCGTGTACGATTACACCATTACTTATGGTGATGTAAGCTGTATCAAAACAGGGCAGGTTACCATCGATCAATCGGGTACTGTAGGTACTCCGGTTGCTTCAAATATTGTGCAGCCGCTTTGTGCGGGTTCAGCAACCGGTGCCGTTACGATCGATGTTCCGGGTGAAACGGGTAATGTGTTAGAGTGGTCGTACGATGGTGGTATCACCGATCCATTCAAACCGTTCACTGCAGGAAGCCAGATCACCGGTATTCCGGCTGGTCCAGCGCCAACATTCGAGCGTGTAATCAGTGTGCGAAGAAATTCATCCGATCCTTGTAATGCTTCGGTGCGCATTGTCATTCAGGATGCCAACACACCTATTGTTGCAACCTATCAAACTGTGGATGCAACTTGCAGTACTGCCGATGGAAGAATATTTAACATTGTTCCTTCTGGTGGAGGTGGGGCTCCATACGAGTACTCGCTGAATGGTGGTGTTACCTACCAGACTGATAATTTCTTTGATAACGTTCCTGGCGGTACCTATAACTTGCGTGTGAAAGATGCTATCGGGTGCGAAAGCGATATTTCAGTGATTGTTAATTCTCCCGGTAGTGTGAATAGTATTGTGAGTGGAGCGGATGCCGACTGTACCAATAATGGAAATAGCGGAAGTGTTTCGGTTACCATAACGGATGTAGGTTCATTCCAGATTGCCTTGAGCACGGATCAATTCAACGAACCTGCCGATGAGGAATATCAAAACTACACCGGACCTACCACGTTTTTTGATTTGCCAGCAGACCGTTACTATGTTTACATGCGGTCGACCGGTAATCTTTGTCCGGATCGCAAAGAGGTAGTGATCAATGGTGCGTATGCCGTTACCTTTGATGTAATCCCGCTGTGCAGTACCAATCAATTCTCGATTTCACTAACGAATATATCGGGCGATGCAACGGTTCCATTTGCGATAACGGTGTTTATTAAATCGACTAACACCAAGGTTGTGGATGCAGAACCATTTGTACTGGATGCCAGCGGAAACTTCCTGATGTCGTTTAACGATCCTCGGTTTACATTCCTTCAAAATCCTGGCGCGTATGAAATTGTATTGGAGCAGTCAATGGTTAATCCTCCGTTCTGCGTGATTGTTTCGGAAGAATTCAATTTGATGGTGCCTGATCCGATTACAGCACAGGTAAATGCTGGATCCATTAAGCCTTCGTTCCGTGATGAAAGTACAGGTCAGGTTGAGATCATCAATATCCTGGGAGGCTCGTTGCAATATGTGGCGCGAATCGAACTTGTTCAGCCCCTTGGTAACGATCAGTCTTATGAAGAGATTGTAGACCCGGTAGCCCCTAACCCTGATGGTGATTTCGAAGTTCTCTTTGAAAGCATACCCGCTGGTATTTATGAGTTAACCATTGAAGATTCTTACGGATGTTCCATGGTGCCGCCTATTGATATTACGATCCCAGTTGATACCCGTGTAATTCCACCGAATATTTTTACGCCCAACAATGATGGTTACAACGATACCTTCTACATCCGTAACCTGCCGGATGTTGGTAATCATGACTTAGTCGTTACAGATCGTTGGGGTAAGCAGGTATTTCATTCCAGTAAGTATGATCGTGATCACTTCTGGGATGGTGAAGGTGTGTCGGATGGAGTTTACTTCTACAAGCTTCAGGTTGATGGAGGCGGAGATTATAACGGTTGGGTTGAGATCTTACGTGGTTCCAAACCGTAATCAATAACTGAATGATAAACAGAAAAGGAGCATTTTTAGATGCTCCTTTTTTAGTTGATGGTGGATAGAAAATTCATGGTATCCACCTGATCGGCATAGTCATCAATCCGTGGACACTGTGCTTTGCCAAAGGACACGGATGCCATGGTGGTGTGGCCAACAATGCACTGTATTTTATCCTGTGTGGCTTTTACTTTTTCAATCAGCGATTCCTGATTTTTATACGTCTCAAAATACACTACTGAAATAGGCGAGACCAATCGATCGGTTTCATGAAGCATAACAAATCCGTTATCGAGAAAAGGTGTGCTATTTATCAACATGATTGACTTCTGATAATCGTAATTGTTGCAATACTTGTGGTGATGAATGATGTCGTGATAGTTAGACCAACTTTCAAAGAGGTTATTGAATACGTACCCCTCAGGCACAAAGAGTTTGGAAACATTTCGGCAGCCTAACCCAAAGTAAGTGAATACATCGATGCCCAGATTTTTCAAGTCACTGTCGCTTTCATGTCCATCGAGAATGGCAATTGATGTTCTGTTTTTGCGAATGATGTTGGGGTATTTTCCGAAGTAGTAATCAAAATAACGGGAGGAGTTATCGCTGCCGGTGGCGATTACCGCATCAAAGTCGGCTAGCCGTTCGACAAGGTGAATACTATCCTGAAATTTAGGTTCAAGCTGCAGGAGTTTGCCCACTGCGAGTTTGATCAGGGCAGAATCTTTTGAGCTGGTTTTTAACAGGGCTGCGTGACCGCTGACTAGCACACAAAGAAGATCGTGAAATCCTACCAGCGGAATGTTGCCAGCCATGACGATCGCTATCTTTTTTGATTGAGCCGGAAACGTATATTTTTTCACCCAGGGTATCAAGGCTTCTTCATCCAGAAAAGTGATGATTCCCTGGAGAGCCAAACGAACGTTATCTTCTGTAAACCATGGGTTCTCCTGGCGTGCGCTGGCTGCGATCGATTGAAACTCTTCATCCGGTAAATGCAAGAGATAATTTCTGAGCCTGCCAAAGGCACTGATTCTTTCTTCAATTGTAGTCATTGCTAAACTTTTCTGCGGATGAGGCCGTTTTACGGATGATTGTTTACTTTTGTAGTTGTAACGGACCAAAAATAGAAAAAGCATGGCAATTATAATTACGGACGAATGCATCAACTGCGGTGCATGCGAACCGGAATGCCCTAACACCGCGATTTACGAAGGTGGTCGTGAATGGAACTGGGCCGGGGGAACGAAGCTTGAGAAGGTAGAATTGGAAGATGGTAGTGCTGTTGATGCAAAAGAATCGCAGGCACCTGTTTCCAATGAATTTTATTATATCGTTGCTGGAAAGTGTACCGAGTGTACAGGATTTCACGAAGAGCCTCAGTGTGCTGCCGTTTGCCCGGTTGACTGCTGTGTGCCTGATCCTGATTACGTTGAAACCAAGGAAGAATTACTAGCCAAGAAAAGCTGGCTTCATCAGGAGGTTGATGCTTAATGCTTAGGTTCCAAGTTCCAGGTTCCATGTTTGGAAAACTAACCTTTACCTTGGAACCTTGAACAATAAACTCTTTAGCGCATCTTCGCGCGTTTGATCAGGTAGGTTTGCAGAATCAAATTCATGTCGTTTCGAACATCGGCTTCAATGAAGTCGATTCGATATTGATTGCAGCGTAATTTTAGTTCCTTATGAAAGCGATTGGCCTCGGCCTGGTATTGCTGCTTGACATCGCCTGGATTTAGTTTTAGCCGGTCACCGCTTTCCAGATCAATAAACTCCATCGGCCGATTTTCAAAATTGAACATCAATTCAGTATGATTGTCCATTACGTGGAAAACGATTACTTCATGCCGGTTGTGCTTGAGATGCTGTAGCGACTTGAACAGATCATCTGTGTTTTCAGCAGAATCAAACATATCGCTGAAGAGTACGACCAGCGATCGCTTGTGAATTTTCTCCGCTACTTCATGCAGTACGTTGGCGACATTCGTTCTTGACAATTCAGGTTTTTGGTCTTCGATACCATTCAGTATTCTGAAAATTTTGTCCAGGTGGGTGGGTGTTGATTTTAGCGGGGTGAGTTCCTGAATGCCGTTAGAAAAAAGGCAGAGTCCTACAGCGTCACGCTGGCGGTGGAGCAGATAACTCAGTGCGGCAGCCGCATACTTGCTAAATCGGATTTTAGCTTTGTTCTCGGCAGGGTAGTACATCGATGCCGAAGTATCCAGTGCGATAAGGCACCGAAGGTTCGTCTCTTCCTCGTATCGCTTGGTAAATAACCGGTCTGTCCGGGCGTAAACCTTCCAGTCAATATGCCGGGTACTTTCGCCTTCATTATAGAGCCGGTGCTCGGCAAACTCGACCGAAAAACCGTGGTACGGTGATTTGTGCAGCCCGGTGATGAAGCCTTCAACTAATTGATGGGCAAGCAATTCCAGACTTGTGTTTTGCTTGATGGTATCCAGGTCAACCTTCACAATATCGCCCTTGTTTAGCCCTCACGTATACCTTCCGCTTCCGAAATCGGTAGCGAAATATTAGTTCGGTAGTTTGCAATAAATGTTCAAAGTACTAACTTAGTCGGAACCAAACTTAAACTAACCTTAAAATTTGCAGGACTGTGGAAGAAAATAAGACAAAC
>Ga0315910_10005384_pt1 | contig 10482 bp, 5 predicted proteins | sample EdamamesoilMG_FD_204470 | JGI IMG/M metagenome (GOLD analysis project Ga0315910, IMG submission 204470) | Garden soil microbial communities collected in Santa Monica, California, United States - Edamame soil | ecosystem: Environmental > Terrestrial > Soil > Garden | place: USA: California...
TAGTTCGGCCGGCTGCCCGCTGCTGATGCGCGTGCCCGGACCCGGTGCACCGACATGAAGCAATGAACCGAATTCAGGGGCCCGGCTGGCGGGAATCCCACTTTTCGGGGCGTGGCACAGACGTTGCTTTATCAACCTCAAGTCGGACGAGGGATGTTCAGCAATGTCAAAACGAATTGTCGTGGTGGGTCACGGCATGGTTGGCCAGCGCTTTCTCGAAACGCTGACCAAGGATGGTCAAGGCGACCTGGCGATCACCATGCTCGCGGAAGAGCCGCGGCTGGCGTACGACCGCGTCAACCTCTCCAAATACTTCTCGGGCTCGAGCGTCGAGGACCTCACGCTCACGACCCGTGAATTCTTCGACAAGAACGGCATCGAGCTGTACTCCGGCGATCCGGTGGCGGCCATCGACCGCGCGAACAAGCGCGTCACCACGAAAAGTGGCGCCGAGTACGAATACGACATCCTCGTTCTCGCCACGGGATCCAGCGCCTTCGTGCCGCCCATCCCCGGCCGCGACCGTCCCGGCGTGTTCGTCTACCGGACCATCGAAGATCTCGAAGCCATCAGTGAAGCCGGCAAGAACTCCACGCGCGGCGTGGTCATCGGCGGTGGCTTGCTCGGCCTCGAAGCCGCGAAAGCATTGAAGGATCTCGGCCTGGCGACGAACGTCGTCGAATTCGCGCCGCGTCTCATGGCCGTGCAGGTGGACGAGGGCGGTGGCGGACTGCTTCGCTCGCGCATCGAAGCGCTGGGCGTCGCCGTGCACACCGGAAAGAACACGACGCGTATCGATGACGGCGAGAGCGCTCGTCATCGCATGCATTTCGCCGACGGCGGTTTCCTCGAGACCGACGTGGTAGTGATCTCGGCGGGCATCCGCCCGCGCGACGAACTGGCGAAGGCCTGCGGCCTTGACGTCGCCCAGCGCGGCGGCATCGCGATCAACGGTGAATGCCGCACGTCCGACGAGTCCATCTACGCCATCGGTGAATGCGCGTCGTACGAAGGCCGTGTGTTCGGTCTCGTGGCGCCGGGTTACCAGATGGCCCGTATCGCGGCCGCCCGCATTCTCGGTACGGAAGGCGAAGCCTTCGCGGGTGCCGACATGAGCACCAAGCTCAAGCTGCTCGGCGTCGAAGTGGGCTCGATCGGTGATGCGCACGCGGCGACGCCGGGTGCGCGCGTGTATTCGTTCTTCGACCAGCGCAAGGAGGTCTACAAGAAGCTGGTGGTAGACGCCGAGGGCAAGAAGCTCATCGGCGCCGTGCTGGTCGGCGACACGTCTGACTACTCGATGTGGCATCAGACCGTCGCCAACGCGATGGCCCTTCCGGAGAACCCGGAGACGATGTTGTTTCCGGCAGCGGCGGCAGGTGCGGGTGCACCCCCGACCAACGCGCTGGCCGCGCTGCCGGCAACAGCTTGTATCTGTTCATGCAACAACGTGACGAAGGGTGGCATCTGCGGCGCCATCGAAGCGGGCTGCACGACGGTCGGAGCCCTGAAGACCAAGACGAAGGCGGGCACGACCTGCGGTGGTTGTACGCCGCTGGTGACCCAGATCCTCAACGCCGAACTCAAGAAACGCGGCGTCACGGTCAACACGTCGATGTGCGAGCACTTCCCGTACACGCGCCAGCAGCTGTATCACCTGGTGCGCATCGGCGAGATCAAGACTTTCGAAGACCTGCTCGCGCGCCACGGCCGCGGTCTCGGCTGCGACATCTGCAAGCCGGCGGTCGCGTCGATCATGGCGTCGTGCTGGAACGAGTTCGTGCTCAAGAAGCGCCACGCGGTGCTCCAGGACACCAACGACTACTTCCTCGCGAACATGCAGAAGGACGGCACCTATTCGGTAGTCCCCAGGGTGCCGGGTGGGGAAATCACGCCCGAGAAGCTCATCGTCATCGGGCAGGTGGCGAAGAAGTTCGGTCTCTACACCAAGATCACGGGCGGCCAGCGCATCGACCTGTTCGGCGCGCAGGTGCACCAGCTTCCGCTTATCTGGAAAGAACTCATCGATGCCGGCATGGAATCCGGCCACGCGTATGGCAAGGCGCTGCGCACCGTGAAGAGCTGCGTCGGTTCGACGTGGTGCCGCTACGGTGTGCAGGACAGCGTGGGCCTCGCGATCGATCTCGAGAACCGCTACAAGGGTCTGCGCGCGCCTCACAAGATCAAGTTCGCCGTGTCGGGCTGCACGCGCGAGTGCGCCGAGGCGCAGAGCAAGGACGTCGGTGTCATTGCCACGGAAGGTGGCTGGAATCTTTACGTCTCCGGCAACGGCGGCATGAAGCCGCGCCACGCGGATCTGCTGGCGCGCGACCTGGATACGCCGACACTCATCAAGTACATCGATCGCTACCTGATGTTCTACATCCGCACGGGCGATCGCCTGCAGCGCACGTCGACCTGGCTCGAGAACCTGGAAGGCGGCATCGACTACGTGCGCAAGGTGGTCTGCGAGGACTCGCTGGGCATCGCCGCCGAACTCGAAGCCGACATGGCGCGCGTGATCGGCAACTACGCCTGTGAATGGAAGGTGGCCATCGAAGATCCGGCGACGCTCAAGCGCTTCCGTCACTTCGTGAACTCGGACGAGAAGGACCGCAACGTCGTGTTCGTCGAAGAGCGCGGCCAGATCCGGCCCGCCAGTGCCGTGGAACGCGTCGAAGCCCAGAACCTGGACAAGGCGCAAGCCAAGGCCGAAGAAGGGGTGGCGGCATGAGCAACGCACGCTGGCACGACGTGTGCGCGCTCGAAGATCTCATCGAAGGCACGGGTGTGGCCGCGTTGGTGGGTGGACGGCAGATCGCGCTGTTCCAGGTCCATGGCCGCGTCTACGCACTCGACAACTTCGACCCCGCGAGCCGCGCGAACGTGTTGTCCCGTGGCCTCACGGGCAACCTGCAGGGCGAACGCGTGGTGGCGTCGCCTATCTACAAGAACCACTACTCGCTGCAGAGCGGGCGGTGCATGGAAGACCCCACGTTCAATATCACCGCCTACCCGACGCGTGTGACAGAAGGCCGCGTGTTCGTCGAGTCGCCCGACCGCATGAAGCGAATACGCCTCGTGGTGGCGGGGAACGGCATGGCCGGCATGCGCACGGTCGAGGAGCTGCTCAAGCTCGGCATCGCGGATCGCTTCCAGATCACGGTCTTCGGCGCGGAGCCGCGAGGCAACTACAACCGCATCCTGCTGTCGCCGGTGCTCTCGGGCGAACAGCAGGCAGACGACATCATGCTGCACCGGCCGAACTGGTATGCGAAACGCGGCATCACCTTGCACTCGGGCGATCCCATCGTGGAGATCGACCGCAAGCGCCGGACCGTGCGTTCGAAGAACGGAACCGTGGAGGCCTACGATCGCCTGCTCATCGCGACAGGCTCCGATCCCATCGTGCTGCCGCTGCCGGGCAAGGAACTGCCGGGAGTGGTCACGTTCCGCGATCTCGACGACGTGAACCGCATGCTCGAACGTTCGGGTGCCGGCCGGCGTGCCGTGGTGATCGGCGGAGGTTTGTTAGGCCTGGAAGCGGCGCACGGCCTTGCGCTGCGTGGAATGCATGTCACGGTGGTCCACCTGCTCGACACGCTCATGGAGCGCCAGCTCGATGCATCGGCGGGGGCGCTGCTCAAGTCCGCGCTCGAGAAGCGCGGCATCGAATTCCGCATGTGCGCGAAGACAAAGGAGATCGTTGGCGGCGAACGCGTCACCGGCGTGAAGTTCGACAACGGTGAGGAAGTGGCGGCCGATCTCGTCGTGATGGCCGTCGGCGTGCGGCCGAACATCGACCTCGCGAAAAAGGCGAATCTCGCCTGTGACCGCGGAATCCTCGTCGACGACACGTTGCAGACCTACGACCCTGCCATCTACGCCGTGGGCGAGTGCGTGCAGCATCGCCGCCAGACCTTTGGTCTCGTGGCGCCGCTGTGGGAACAGGCGCGTATCAGCGCGCAGCACATCGCCGAAATCGGCGTGTCGCGCTTCTCCGGCGCCGTCAACTCGACGCAGCTCAAGGTGTCGGGCATCGAGGTGTTCTCGGCGGGCGATTTCGCGGAACGTCCCAACCGTGAGTCCCTGGTGCTCTCGGACAAGAAGAGTGGCGTCTACAAGCGTGTGGTTCTGGAGGGCAACAAGGTCTGCGGCGCGGTGCTGTTTGGCGATGTGCGCGAGGCTTCACGGCTTCGCGATCTCATTGCGGACCAGACCGACGTCGGACCGATTCGCGATCAGCTGCTGTTCGACTCGTCGGCAGCTGCCTGACGTTTGAACACCAGTCCCACTCGAACTACCTGTCCCTACTGCGGCGTGGGTTGCGGCGTGCTCGCAACCCCTCGCAAGGGCGCCGCCGCCGATGTTCGAGGTGACCCGGCTCATCCGGCCAATCGCGGCAAGCTGTGTGTGAAAGGCTCCGCGCTGGGCGAGACCGTCGGGCTCGAAGACCGCGTGCTGCACCCGCAGGTACGAGGCGAGCGTACGACCTGGGATGTCGCCATCGCGACTGTTGCCAATGCGTTCCGCGAGTGCATCCGCAAGCACGGGCCGGACTCCGTGGCTTTCTACGTGTCGGGCCAGCTGCTGACCGAGGACTATTACGTCGCCAACAAGCTCATGAAGGGCTACGTGGGCAGCCCCAACATCGACACCAACTCGCGGCTCTGCATGGCCTCGGCAGTCGCGGGGCACAAGCGTGCTTTCGGTGAAGACGTGGTGCCGGTCAGCTACGACGACCTCGACCAGTCCGACCTCATCGTGCTCGTGGGCTCGAACACGGCCTGGTGCCACCCCATCATCCTGCAGCGCATCCTCGCGGCGCGCGAAAGCCGGCCTGGCATGAAGATCGTCGCGCTGGATCCGCGGCGTACTGCGACCACCCAGATCTCGGACATGCACCTGCCGCTGAAGGCAGGCACCGACGTGCACCTGTTCAATGGGTTGTTGGTGTGGCTGGCGGATCACGGCCACGTCGACCAGGCCTACGTGGATGCGCACACGGTGGGATGGAACGAAGCGCTGCAGGCCGCGCGCGCGGCCGGCGCCGATCTTCAGTCGACGGCGACGGCCTGCGGGCTCGACGTCAGTGATCTGCAGGCCTTCTACGAATTGTTTGCGAAGATTCCCGCGGTGATCACGGCGTTCTCGCAGGGCGTGAACCAGAGCTCGGCGGGAACCGACAAGGTCAACGCCATCATCAATTGCCACCTGGCCACCGGCCGCATCGGCAAGCCGGGCGCCGGCCCGTTTTCGGTGACGGGACAACCGAACGCAATGGGTGGCCGCGAAGTAGGTGGGTTCGTCAACACGCTCGCCGCGCATGTCGATCTGCACGACGAAGCCGGCCGCGCGGCCGTGAAGAGCTTCTGGCGCAGCCCGGCCATCGCCAGCAAACAAGGTCCGAAGGCCGTCGAGATGTTCGACCGCATCCACGAAGGCAAGATCAAGGCCGTGTGGATCATGGCCACCAATCCGGTGGTCAGCCTGCCCGATGCCGACAAGGTGAAGGAGGCGTTGCGCCACTGCGAGTTCGTCGCGGTATCCGACGTCATGGGCAACACCGACACCGCGGCGTTCGCGCACGTGCTGCTGCCGGCGCTGGCCTGGGGCGAGAAAGACGGCACGGTGACCAACTCCGATCGCACCATCTCCCGCCAGCGCGCGTTCCTCCCGCCGCCAGGCGAGGCGCGTGCGGACTGGCGCGTGATCTGCGACGTGGCGCAGGCGATGGGTTTCGAAGGATTCAATTTCATTTCGCCGCACGAGATCTTCCGCGAGCACGTGCAGCTCACGGCGCATCACAACGATGGCCGGCGCATGTTGAATCTCGGCGCGTGGGCCAACATCACCGCGGCGGAGTACAAGAACTGGCAGCCCGCGGCCTGGCCCATGGCGGAGTCGCGCGAGTCGGCGAAGGGCCCGATGTTTGCCGACGGCAAGTTCATGCATCCCGATGGCAAGGCGCGTTTTCTGCCGCTGACGCCGCGATTGCCGGAGAACGCGCCGACGGAAGATTTCCCGCTGGTGTTCAACACGGGGCGCGTGCGCGATCACTGGCACACCATGACGCGGACCGGCAAGTCTGCGAAGTTGTCCGCGCACATCGCCGAGCCGTTCGTCGAAGTGAATCCCGCGGATGCCTTGCGCTACGCGGTGCGCGCCGGCGAGCTTGCTCACGTACGGTCCAGGTGGGGAACGATGGTCGCGCGTGTGCGGACCGAAGGCGAGGTGCCGGCCGGCATGGTGTTCGCGCCCATCCACTGGAATCGCGCCTTCGCATCCGATGCGCGCGTCGGTGCGCTGACAAACCCGGCGGTCGATCCGATTTCGGGCGAACCCGAGCTCAAGCACACGCCCGTGAGTCTCGAGCCATTCGCGGCCGACTGGTATGGCGTGATCTTCACGCGAGAGCCGCTCGAGACGCCTGATGCGGCCTGGTGGACGCGAGTCACCGGCGGCCAGTTCACGCGTTACGAACTCGTCGGGCGCAAGATGTCGGACTGGTCGGCTGACGCGCGGCGGCTGCTCAACGTACCGGCGGGCGCTGAAGTCGACTGGATCGAGTACCGCGATCCGGCACGACATCTGTTCCGCGGCGCCTGGATCGTCGATGGAAAACTGCAGGCCTGCGTCTACATCGACGGAAGGCCGTCCCTGCCGGATCGCGCCTGGCTGGCGGGTTTGTTCGTGAAGCGCGAGTTCGATGCGGCAGCGCGCGGCAGCCTGCTCGCCGGACGCGCGCTGGCGGGCTCGGATCAAGGCGCGCTCGTGTGTTCGTGTTTCGGGGTTGGCGCCAACCCCATCGCCGCCTGCGCGCGCGAGCTCGGCGCCAAGGCCACGGCAGTTGAAATCGGCAAGCGCCTCAAGTGCGGCACGAATTGCGGATCCTGCGTGCCGGAGATCAACGCCATCATCGGTAACGTCGCGAGGAAGAAGAGCGCCTGACCTTCTGGTAGTGTTCGCGGGCCACTGTTCCGGGGGGATACCGTGAGACTTTCAGCCAGCTTCCTTGCGCTCGTTTTCAGCGCGGCCGCCAGCGCTGCGCCACCCCAGAAGCAGTTCCTGTGGCCCGATCGCGCAAATCTCACCGGCCTGGTGTCGCACTGGCCACAAATCTTCGTCGACTGGTTGAAGGTCCCATGAACAAACTATTCCTTGCCGCAGCATTGGCTGCGGGTTTGATTGCGCCCGCGTTTTCACAGCAGCCTCCCATGACCGTGAAGTCGCCGGATACGCGAATTGCCGTACGTATCACCCAGGACGGCGGCGGCCAGCTCGCGTATGCCATCGAGCGCGATGGCGATCCCGTGTTCGCGCCATCGGCGTTGCGCGTGCGCCTTGCCGAGGGCGATGTGTCGAGCGTCGACGTACGCCAGGTGTGGCCGCGCAGCGTGGACCAGGTGCGTAAGCTGGTGGCTACCAAGGCTTCCGAGGCGCGCGACCGTTTCAACGAAGTCACGCTCGACGTCATGCCGCGCTCGCGCGCCATGCGTGCGATGAAGTGGGTGTTCCGCGTGTATGACGATGGTGTGGCGTTCCGATACGCCGTGCCGGCGGACGCGGGGCTCTCCACGCTCGCGGTGAAATCCGAAGACACCGAATTCACGTTCGGCGCCGATTACGATTGCACGGGGTTCAACGTGGCGCGCGTCGACTCCAGCCACGAAGGCGAGTTCGATCCGATCCAGGCGAGCCGCATCCGCGAGCACAACCTGTACGACCTGCCGCTCGTGTGCCGCACGGCGAAGAACGCGTTTGCCATCGGCGAAGCGGATCTGCGGGACTACGGGGGCCTGTATCTCGGCGGCCGCGGTGATGGTCGGCCGGGCGTGCAGACGCGCGTGTCGCGCCGGCTCGATGACAAATCGCTGATCGCGAAGACCCCGATCGGCGCGAATGGTACGGGCTCGCCCTGGCGCGTGATCATGCTGGGCGACGAGCTCGGCAATCTCATCGAATCCAACATCATCGGCAACCTGAATCCAGATCCGTCTTTCGACACGTCGTGGATCAAGGCGGGCAAGACCGCCTGGGACTGGTGGTCGGGTCCCTATCTACCGCCGCCGGACAAGGGCGGCACGGACATGCCGACCATCAGGAAGTACATCGACTTCGCTTCGAGCGCCGGCTTCGAATACATGATGATCGATGAGGGATGGTGCCTGCGATCCGGCACCGGCGGCCGTGCGCCACCTGACGCCGACGTCACGCAGGCCAAGGCGGACATCGACATGCCGGCCCTGGTGGCCTACGCCAGGAAGAAGAAGGTGAAACTGTGGTTGTGGGTGCAGTGGTCGCTCCTGGACCGGCAGATGGACGCTGCGCTGGCGCAGTACGAGAAGTGGGGCATCGCCGGCATCAAGGTGGACTTCATGGATCGCAACGACCAGCAGATGGTCGACTACTACCACAAGCTCATGTCGAAGGCCGCGGCTCACAAGCTGCTGGTGGACATGCATGGTGCGTATCCGCCGGCGGGCCTGAACCGCACGTATCCGAACTTCCTCACCCAGGAAGGCATCATGGGTGCGGAGTACAACAAGTGGAGCCGCCGCGTGACGGCCACGCACAACGTGAGCCTGGCGTACACGCGCATGTTGTTAGGGCCCGTCGACTACACGCCGGGCGGCTTCCGCAACGCGACGCCGGCCACGTTCGAAGTGGTGAACTCACCGCCGCAGGTGCAGACCACGCGCGGACACGGGCTCGGCATGTTCGTCGTGTATGAGAGCCCATTCCAGATGGTGGCCGACAGTCCCGATGCATACGTCAACGCAGCCGGGTTCGATTTCGTGAAGATGGTTCCCACGGCGTGGGACGAGACGCGTTTCCTCGCGGGCGACATCGACGACTACGTGGTCGTTGCGCGCCGCAAGGGGAAGGACTGGTACCTCGGCGCGATGGGCAATGAGAAGCCGCACGTGGTGTCGCTGCCACTGAAGTTTCTGGGCGCCGGCAAGTTCAAGGCGAAGGTCTGGGAAGACGGTTCGACGCCGACGACACTGAACGAGAGCACGCGCGAAGTGAGCGCAGCTGACGGGCTGGAGCTCAAGCTGGCGCCGTCGGGTGGGGCGGCGGTCAGGCTGTCGCCCCTGAAATAGCAAGCGGGGGTAACGCAATGTCGCGAAAAGCCGGACTCTTGTGGGCGATGGCCGCGGCGTCTCTTTTCTTCGGCAGCGCCTGCGCGGTGGATGAGGAGCGGAAGGAAGTCGTCATCGTCGGCGCCAATCACATGCATTCAGCCGACGTTCTCTCGATCAAAGTGATCGGCCGCGTGGAAGAAAACGGTCAGAAGATCGGCGTCACGGCGAAGTTTTCCGAGACGGAGCCCAGGCTCGAAAGGCTTTCGATCGTCACGCCGGACGGGAAGACGGTCGAGGTGCCGCCTTCGGGTTTCGGAAAGGTTGAGTATCCGCAGGAGGAGTCGTTGACGCTCGGATACATCATGGCCCGCGATTCGAACGCCGTGGGCGGAATCGTCGTGTTCCTGGATTTCGGAGAACCGCACAAACGCGCGGACCTTCGTTGTGGGCACGACGTCGGCGACCCGAGCTACGAGACGTATTCCGTGTTCTACGACATCCGGCGACGAACATTCACCAGCGCGTTCAAGGACCCCTGCGGCCAGACGATCGAGTAGACAGTGGTGCCGGGAGGGGGTTTGCGTGTCATGACACGCAAACCCCCTCCCGGCACCACTAGGCGAGGCCCGAAAGGTCCTTGTCGCGTTTCGCGCCTAACTGCTCGGACAGCGCCACGACCAACGGCTTCATGAACCACGAATGCTCGGGGCTCGAGGCCACTTCGAAACCCGCAGCGCGAATGGCTTCGGCCACGATGGGGCCGACGGCAGCGATCTTCGTGCGACTCAGCGCTCTCTTGACCAGCGGAGCAGGATGCTGAGTCACCAACCGCTCGATCTGCAGCTTGCTCGTGAACGCGATGGCGTCGACTTCACCCGCGGCCATGCGTTCGAGCAGTGCGTGCACTGTCGCATCGTCCGCAGCGTTTCCATACACATACGGCGCGACCGTGCTCACTTCCGCCTGCCGATCCTTGAGAAATCGCATGAGCGGGAAGTTCTGATCGTTGCCGTAGAGCTGCACGGCTATGCGCCGGCCTTCGAGCGGCTGATCCGACAACGAACGGATCACGCCTTCGGTCGTAGGCTGGGTCGCTTCGATGCCTGGCTTGAGCCCGAGTTGCCGCAGCGCGCGTGCAGGCTTGGGTCCGCGCGTGATCGTGCGCAACCGGCTCATGCCTTCGACGAAGCGCGGCCGCAGCGTGGGTTCGTATTTGTCGATGCAGCTCAGGATGCGCGTGAGCCCTTCGCCCGTGATCAGCACGAAGTCATCGAAGCCGCCGTCGGCAAGCTTTACCGCGAACGCCAGCACCTGCGCGCTATGCGGCGTGTCGTAGATGGTGACCAGCGGGCAACGCAGCACCTCGGCCCCGCGCCGTTCGAGAAGGCCGCTG
>Ga0315910_10005385_pt1 | contig 10480 bp, 8 predicted proteins | sample EdamamesoilMG_FD_204470 | JGI IMG/M metagenome (GOLD analysis project Ga0315910, IMG submission 204470) | Garden soil microbial communities collected in Santa Monica, California, United States - Edamame soil | ecosystem: Environmental > Terrestrial > Soil > Garden | place: USA: California...
TCCACGACAGCGTGAACGCGAAGATGCCGGCCGACAGGATGCCCGGGATCGCCACCGGGAAGATGATGCGGATCATCGCGCCGAAACGCGTCGCGCCGTCGATGCGCGCGCATTCCTCGAGCTCCTTCGGGATGGTCTTGAAGTAGCCCATCAGCAGCCAGGTACAGAACGGGATCAGGAAGGTGGGATAGGTCAGCATCAGCGCCCAGGGCGTGTTGCCCAGGTGCATGTCGCGGATGATGTCGGCCAGCGGGATAAACAACAGCGTCTGCGGCACGAGGTAGGTGATGAAGATGATGGTGCCGAGGAATTCCGAACCCCTGAACTTCAGGCGCGCCAGCGCGTAGCCGGCGAACATGCCGCAGATGAGCGAGATGATGGTCGAGACAAGCGCGATCAGCATCGTGTTCCACAGCCACTGCGGGAACGCGGTGGTCTGCATCAGCCCCTTGAAGTGCTCCAGGGTCGGCTCCAGCGTCCAGAACGGGGTCGCATTTGCCTGGCGGAAGGTGCGGTAGAGCTCGCCGTCCGGGCGCATCGCGGTCACCGCCATCCAGTAGAACGGAAACAGCGTGAACAGGATGAACACCGCCATCGGGATGTAGAAGTAGATCCATTTCTTCCACTTGCGCTCGATCACCATGGTTCAGTGCCCTTCCATGCGCTTCATGTAACGGAGCTGGACCCAGACCACCGCGAACAGCACCGGGAACATGAAGAGCGACAACGCGGCGCCCTCGCCCAGCAGGCCAGAGGCAACGCCGATCTGGTAGGCGTAGGTCGCGATCAGGTGAGTGGAGTTCGCCGGCCCGCCGCCGGTAAGCACGTAAATGAGCTGGAAATCCGAGAACGTCTGGATCACAGAGAACACCACCACCACCAGTGTCACCGGCAGAAGCAACGGCCAGGTCACATGCCAGAAACGATCCCAGGCGTTGGCGCCGTCGAGCGCCGCCGCCTCGTGCAGGTCCGGGCTGATGGTCTGCAGGCCGGCGAGCAGCGTGATGGCGAAGAACGGCATGCCGCGCCAGGTATTGACCAGTACGGCGCACCACATCGCCCAGTCCCCGTCGGAGAGGAACGGCAGGCGGTCGGTGATCACACCACTGTGGAACAACACCCAATTGATGACGCTGAATGTCGGATCAAACATCCAGCGCCACGCGAACGCCGAAAGCACGGTCGGGATGATGAATGGCAGCAGCATGGACGCGCGGACGATCCGCTTGAAGCGGAAGCTGCGGTTCAGCAGCAGCGCGAGCCACATGCCGAGGGCGAGCTTGAAGATCGTCGCCCAGAACGTGTAGAACACCGTGTTCTTGAACGCCTGCTGGAAAATGGTGTCCGCCCAGGCCTTGGTGAAATTGGCGATGCCGACGAACTCGCCCGCGACGCCGACGCGGATGCTGGTGAGCGAATACCAGATCGCCATCACGAACGGGTAGGCGATGAACACCACCAGGATCAGCACGCCCGGCACGAGCAGCGCTGTGGCGAGCACGGTCTCGCTCTCCAGCAGGCGCGTCAGGCGCGAGACGCGACCGCGCTCGGCGGGGGCCACCGCACTCACGGCGCCCCCGCTCCGGCTACGACAGGTTCCTTCAAGGCTGGTCGATCAGGTGTAGATCTTGCCCAGCTCGCCCGCGGCCCACTTGACCGACTGCTCGGGGGTCATCTTGCCGCCCGCCGCCTGCGCGTACATCACGGTGACGATGTACTTGTTCCACGCCTCCGCGGCCTTCTTGTCCGGCGGTCCGCCAAAGCCCATGGCGCGCTTCTGGTTGTTGGGCGCGGTCTTGAACGGCAGCATCACCGGATCGTTGTTCCACATCGCATGGTTTTCCCACTCGCGCGAGATACCCACTGCGAAGCCCTTCTGTACCGTGAACCACTTCTCGTAGTTGGCCTTGGTATGCGCCCAGCGCAGGAACTCCTTCGCGCCCTTGGCGTTCTTCGAGTACTTCATCACCATATGGTTGAACGCGGTGTGATACGCATGCAGACCCTTGGGCCCGGCAGGCAGCGCGGCATGCAGGATGTCCGTATGCATCGGCGCGCCCTTCTCGGTCTTGAACTTGTCCGGCGCGTTCAGCGCTGCGACGTAGATCGAGGCGCCGTTCAGCGACGCGCAAATGTCGCCGGACAGGAAAGCCCGGTTGTTGTTGCTGTCGTCCCAGGCGAGCCCGCCTTCGTCGTGCGCGTCCTTCCAGAACTGCGTCATGAAGCGCACCGAATCCACAGTTTCCTTGGAATCGATCGCCACCTTGCCCTTGGCATCCACTTCCTGCCCACCATAGGACCACAGCAGCGGATAAGTGAAGGTAGGCGCATCGCCGAAGGTGTTGCCCAGCGTCTGCCCGATCGGGCGCTTCATCGCCTTCAGCTTCTTGCCGGCCTCGTGATAGGCCGCCCAGGTCTTGGGGAATTCCTTGAGGCCGATTTCCTCGAACCAGGACTTGCGGTAGGCGATCATGCCGGGGACCACCGACCAGGGCATCGACACCCACTGCTTGCCGACCTTGTTCAGTTGCTGCGAAGCCTCGTAGATACCGCCCTGCGCCTTGGCGACTTCCTCGGCGATGTCGCCGACATCCACCGCGCTCGCCGCATACAGGTGCGGCAGATTGTTGAGCAGCATCAAAATGTCGGGCCCGTTGCCCGACTGGATTGCCGCAGTGGCGCGCGCCGGAATGTCATTGGCGTTCACCGTCTCGACGTTCAGCTTGATGCCGAGCGCCTTCTGCACTTCGGGCACATACACTTCGCGCAGCACCTTGTCGGCGGCCGGCACGAAATCGTTCCAGCGCAGGATATGGATCGTGTTGGCCTGCGCGAATACGGGCGCGCGGTGCGCGGCGAGAATACCGGCGAGGCCGGTGGCGGCAATTCCAGCACCTGTGGCTTTCAGAAACTTTCTGCGTTTCATTTCCCCTCCTCCTTGTGTACGTCGCAGCCATTGCAGCCGCGGAAGCAGAGCAATCTGCCCTCAGGCCTGCGCAAAGTCAATAATTTCTCTGCGGTCAGCGTTCCTCTTGCGCTGCAGCATCGGGCGCGGGCGCCCAAAATCGGCCTTACCACTTGACCAATCGACCGCTCCGCCGATACCCTGCGCCGCCCGGAGTTTCCGTTCCCACTTCAGAGAACACCGCTACGCATGCGCCTGCTGGCCGTCGAGCCGCGCCGCCTTTATCGCCAGATCGCGGACCAGATCCGCGCGCGCATCGGCAAGGGCGAGGTCGCGCCGGGTGCGCGCCTGCCGGCCGAGCGCGACCTCGCGCGCCAGCTTGGCGTGTCGAGGCCAAGCCTGCGGGAAGCATTGATCGCGCTGGAAGTCGAAGGGCTGCTCGACGTACGGGTCGGCTCGGGCATCTATGTCACGCAGCCTGGCGAACGGGCGAACGGGACCGAGCTCGCGGGCGCCTCCGGCCCATTCGAGGTGATCCGGGCGCGCAGGATGATCGAGGGCGAATGCGCGGCTCTGGCGGCCAGGCACGGGAGCGCCGCGCAATTGCGCGCCATCCGCAAGGCGCACGCCGACCTGCGGGCCGAAGCCAAGCGCCATCACAACCCGCTCGATGCCGATCGCGCCTTCCACATGCGCATCGCGGAAGCGACGGGCAACAGCGCGCTGGAATTGGTCGTTCAAACGCTGTGGGACCAGCGCGTCGGCCCGTTCTACCGCGCGCTCGAAACCAAGCTCGAGTATCCGGCGATGGCCGGCGACACCATTGGCGAGCACGAAACGGTGCTCGAGGCGATCCTCGCGCGCGACGCGGCTGCGGCGCGTGCGGCGATGCGCCGGCACATGGACATGACCAGGAAACGCTACAGCAAGGACTGGAAGGAGTTCACCGCATGAATCAGCTGGATCTGAAGGGGCGCACCGCCATCGTCACCGGCGGGCTCATCGGCATCGGAGCGGCGATCGTCAAGCGCCTCGAGGCCTCCGGGGCGAAAGTCGCCGTCTGGGACGTCAACGACGCCGACAAGACAGACGTCACCGATCCGGCCGCGATCCAGCGCGCGCTGGACAAGACGCTGAAGCAGCTCGTCCACATCGACATCCTGGTCAACAATGCCGGCATCGCCGGCCCGACCATGCCGGTGGTCGACTACCCCATCGACCAGTGGAAGAAGGTCATCGACATCGACCTGACCGGGCCCTTCCTGTGCTGCCGCGCCGTGGTGCCGCACATGGTAAAGGCGGGCTACGGGCGCATCGTCAACATTGCGTCGGTGGCCGGCAAGGAGGGCAACCCGAACGCCGCGGCCTACGCGGCCGCCAAGGGCGGCCTCATCGCCTTCACCAAGGCGCTCGGCAAGGAACTCGCCCAGTCCGGCGTGCTGGTCAACTGCATCACTCCCGCAGCGGCGCAGACTGCGATCCTTGACCAGGTGACGCCGGAGTTCGCCAAGTTCATGCTGTCCAAAATCCCGATGGGACGCTTCGTGAAAGTGGAGGAGATCGCCGCCATGGCCTGCTGGCTCGCTTCTGACGATTGCTCGTTCACCACCGCGGGCGTGTTCGACATCTCCGGCGGCCGCGCCACCTACTGACATGGCAAAGAAAAAAGACCCGCAGCTTCGCTCGATCCAGTGGTTCGGGCGCGCAGACATCTACGGCTTCATCTACCGCAGCTGGACCAAGAACCGCGGCATCCCCCAGGACCAGTTCGACGGCCGGCCGGTGATCGGCATCTGCAACACCTATTCCGAGCTAGTGCCCTGCAACTCGCATTTCCGCACCATCGCCGAGCACGTCAAGGCGGGCGTGCTGGAGGCAGGCGGCTTTCCGCTGGAGTTCCCGGTAATGTCGCTCGGCGAGACTCTGCTCAGGCCCACCGCGATGCTCTACCGCAACCTCGCCTCGATGGATGTCGAGGAGACGCTGCGCGCCAACCCGATCGACGGCACGGTGCTGCTCGTGGGCTGCGACAAGACCACGCCGTCGCTGCTGATGGGCGCTTCCTCAGTGGACTTGCCGACCATCGCCGTGTCGGGCGGGCCGATGCTTTCGGGCAAGTACCGCGGCACCGACATCGGCTCGGGCACCAATGTCTGGTCCATGTCGGAAGACCTGCGCGCCGGCAAGATCACGCTGGACGAATTCCACGAAGCCGAGTCGTGCATGCACCGCTCGCACGGTCATTGCATGACCATGGGTACCGCCTCGACCATGGCCTCGATGGTGGAGGCCCTCGGCATCGGCATGCCGGGCAACGCGGCCTATCCGGCCGTGGATGCGCGCCGCAACGTGCTCGCGCGCATGGCGGGGCGACGAATAGTCCAGTTGGTCAAGGACAAGATTTCCATTTCCCGTATTTTGAACAAACAAGCTTTTGAGAATGCCATTCGAGTCAATGCCGCCATTGGCGGATCCACCAACGCGGTGATCCACCTGATCGCGATCGCGCGGCGCCTCGGCGTCGACCTGACGCTGAACGACTGGGACCGGCTCGGACGTGGCGTGCACACGCTCGTCAACCTGATGCCCAACGGCAAGTACCTGATGGAAGACTTCTGTTACGCCGGCGGGTTGCCGGCCGTGTTGCGTGAACTTGGGGAAAATGATCTTCTAGATAAAAAAGCATTGACCGTAAACGGCAGAACCATCTGGGAAAACAACAAGGACGCGCCCTGCCACAACCGCGACGTCATCACCCCGTTCAGAAAGCCGTTCAAGAAAAATACCGGGATTGCGGTGCTGCGCGGCAACCTGTGCCCCGGCGGCGCCATCATCAAGCCCTCGGCGGCGACGCCCAAGCTCATGAAGCACCGCGGCCGCGCCGTGGTATTCGAGAACATCGAGGATTTCCACAAGCGCATCGACGACCCGAAGCTGGAGATCGACGAGAAGAGCGTCATGGTGCTGAAGAACTGCGGGCCCAAGGGCTACCCCGGCATGGCCGAGGTCGGCAACATGCCATTGCCGCCCAAGCTGCTGAAAAAGGGCGTCACCGACATGGTGCGGATTTCGGACGCGCGCATGAGCGGCACCGCCTATGGCACGGTGATCCTGCATGTGGTGCCAGAGGCGGCCGCGGGTGGCGCGCTCGCGCTGGTGCAGAACGGCGACATTATTGAACTGGATGTAGCGAAAAGGAAATTGAATCTAATGGTTTCTTCACGTGAAATGCAAAAAAGAAAACTGAAGTGGAAGAAACCCAAGGCGCCACTCGCGCGCGGTTACTGGAAGCTCTACTTCGACCACGTGAACCAGGCCGACCAGGGCGCCGACCTCGACTTCCTCGCCGGCAAGTCCGGTCCCTTCGTGCCGCGGGACAATCACTAGCTTCTGCCGCAGGTCCTGATCCTCGCCGATGACCTGACCGGCGCCGCCGACTGCGCCGCGGCCTTTCTCGGCCGCGCGCGGGACGTGGCGGTCGTGCTCGACGCGGGCGCCCGATCGCAGGCCGCGGTGACGGCGCTGGATCTCGACACGCGCGCGCGGCCGGAACGCAGCGCGCGCCGCATCGTGCGGCGGGCGTTTTCGGGGCGCGCCGCCAAGCGCGCCCGCATCCTGTTCAAGAAAATTGATTCGACGCTGCGCGGACATGTCGCCGCCGAGCTCGCCGCGATCCGTCCGGTCCTCGGACGAAGACCGGTGCTGTTCGCGCCCGCGTTTCCCGCACAGGGCCGCATCGTGCGCGGTGCAAGGCTGCATGTGAACGGCAGGCTTTCGTCCGGCGATCTGCGTGCGCTCCTGTCGAAGGCGGGACTGCCCGCCACGCACTTCGCGGCCCCATCACCAGCCGGCTTGCGTTCTGCGATGCGGATTGGCGCGCGCGCTTTCGTATGCGACGCCGCCAGCGACACGGACCTCGACCGCATCGCGCGTGCGGGACTCCTGTTGCGGCCCCGCCCGCTGTTCGTCGGCTCGGCGGGCCTTGCCCGCGCGCTCGCCCGAACCTTGCCGCGCCAGCGCCCAGCGCCCCGCACCGAAGTATCCCGCCGCCCGGTCGTGACCGTCGTCGGCAGCGCATCGCCGGTCTCGGCACTGCAGGCGCGGCAACTGGCGCGCGATCCCGCCAATATCCTGGTGCAGATGGCCTGGCGGCGCAGACCCACGCCGCGCGACATCCCGGCTGTGCGCCGCATGGGACAGCTGGTGGCGCAGGCGGCGCCACGCGTCCACTACGTGCTCACCGGCGGCGAGACGGCGCGCGCGGTGCTGGGAGCGCGCAGGATCTGCGCCTTCGTCCTGCTGGGCGAGGTCGAGCCCGGCGTACCATTCGGCATGGCGCGCGACGGCACCCTGATCTGCACCAAGGCCGGCGCCTTCGGCAAGCCCGGCACGCTTGTCAAGTGCGTGGCGCGGCTGAAAAACGAGATGAGGAAACCATGACGCTTCCCATCGTCGGCATCACGATGGGCGATCCCGCAGGCGTTGGCCCCGAGGTCGTCATGAAGGCGCTCGCCCGCGCCGATGCCTACAAGCTGTGCCGGCCGCTGGTGATCGGCGACAAGCGCCAGCTCGAGCGGGCCCGTGCGCTCTTGAATTTAAAACTGGATGTGATTTCCATCCCGGGTCCCGAGAAAGCAAAATTCGCGCAAGGCGCGGTCGAAGTCATCGATCTGTCGCCCGTACCCGCGGACCTGCCCTACGGCAGGGTTTCGGCGGCCGCCGGCGAAGCGGCCTACCGCTATATCGAGCGCGCGGTAAAACTCGCGCTGGACCGCTCCATCGACGCGATCTGCACCGCGCCCATCAACAAGGAGGCGTTGAACGCGGCGGGCCACAAGTTTCCGGGGCACACCGAACTGCTGGCGAAGCTGACCGGCACCCCGGAGGTCTCGCTGACCCTGCTCGCGCCCAAGCTGCGCGTGATCCACGTCACCGCCCATATCGGCCTGCTGGACGCAATCGAGAAGATCGACGCGGCGCTGGTTGAGCGCACTATCGCGCGCGGGCGCGATCTGCTCACGCGCGCAGGTTTCCCCGATCCACGCATCGGCGTCTGCGGAGTCAATCCGCACGCCGGCGAAGGCGGCCTGTTCGGCCGCGGCGAAGAGGAGACGAAGATCGTGCCGGCGGTCGCCGCGGCGCGCACACGCGGCTGGAAAGTCGACGGACCTTTGCCGGCCGACAGCCTGTTTTACCTCGCGGCGCGCGGCGACTACGACCTGGTGGTGGCGATGTACCACGACCAGGGGCACGGCCCGGTCAAGGCGATGGGCCTGGAGCACGGCGTCAACGTCACCGCCGGTCTGCCGATCGTGCGCACCTCGGTCGACCACGGCACCGCCTTTGACATCGCCGGCACCGGCAAGGCCGACGAGCGCAGCATGATCGAAGCGTTGAGACAGGCCGCGGCGCTCGCGCCGCGTTAGCTCTTTCCCTTTAGTTCAGCGGCCGCGGCGCGCGCGGCAGCGCTTGCCACTGCTCGGCGTCGTGACCGTAGAGGAGTGCCACGCCCTTGCGGTCGCGCAGGCTCCGCAGCACGCCCATCGAATGCGCCATCTGCGGCGCGTCGTAGGTGCCCTCGGGCAGGATGGTCTTCTCCAGGTGCTCGCGCGTGTAGCACGCATCGCCCGTCATCAGCATCTGCGGCCGGCCGCCCTCGCGTATCCACAGCGACTGGTGTCCCGCCGTGTGTCCGGGCGTCGGCAGCAGAACCACGCTGCCGTCGCCGAACACGTCGTGCTCGCCGTCGATCTCGCGGTAATCGAGCGGCAGATCCCAGTCCATCGCGTTGTAGCGCTTGCGCTCGGCGCGCGCCATTGCAAGCTCGGCGCGTTGCACCAGGAACTGCGCGCGCGGGAACGACCCGTTGCAACCGCAGTGGTCGAAGTGAAAGTGTGAATTGACGACGTAGCGGATGTCGTCCGGCTTGAGCCCGAGCGACGCCAGCTGGCCCACCACGCCTTCGCCGGCCCCCGAGCGAACCGAAAACAGAGAGCTGATGCGCTTGCCGAGGCGCCCGACCGGGTCGGTCAGGGCATCGCAATGGATCCCGGTATCGAACAACAGCCGGCCGCCGACGTGCTCGACGAGAAAGCTCGACACCGGGACGACCAGGGGTGTCCCCGGCGCGTTCTCGGGAAAAAACAGCTGCCGGTCGAACTCCAGCGCGCCGCAGAACAAGGCATAGATGCGCAGCATGGGGCGATGCTCGGTCTTTTCCTCGCGCCGCGCAATGGCGGGTAAAATCGATGCTTCTCGCGAGGGATCCGCCATGCTGCAGGCCACCGACCTCACCATCCGCCTCAATCCCGCCGACGACGTCGTCATCGCGCGTGTCGATCTCCCGCCCGGCACCACTCTGGTCAAGGAAGGCAATGTTGCGGTAGCCGGGCGCGTGCCCGCCGGACACAAGGTCGCCGTGCGCGACATCAAGGCGGGCCAGCCGGTGCGCCGCTACAACCAGATCATCGGCTTTGCCACGCGCGATATCCGCCCGGGTGAACATGTGCACGTGCAGAACCTGGCGATGGGAGATTTCGAGCGCGACTACGCGTTCTCTGCGGACGTGAAAAAAACCGACTACGTGAATGCGCCCGCGCAGTTCCAGGGCATCGTCCGTGCCGACGGTCGCGTCGCGACGCGCAATTACATTGGCATTCTCACCAGCGTGAATTGCTCGGCGACGGTAGCGCGCGCGGTCGCGCGCCACTTCGAAAACCGCCTCGACGCCTACCCGAATGTAGACGGCGTCGTAGCCCTGACCCATAAATCGGGCTGCGGCATGGCCTCCGACGGCGAGGCGATCGACGTGCTTCGCCGCACCATGGCGGGCTATGCACGCCACCCGAACTTCTACGCGGTGCAGGTGGTCGGGCTGGGCTGCGAGGCGAACCAGATCAACAGCCTGCTCTCCACGCAGGCGCTCAAGCGCCACGACAAGCTGCACACCTACACCATCCAGGAAAAAGGCGGCACCGCGAAAGCCATCCGCGAAGGCGTCGCGCGCATCGAGGCGATCCTGCCGGAAGCGAACAAAGTCTCGCGCGAGCCGGTTCCGGCCATCCATCTCACGCTCGGCCTGCAGTGCGGCGGCTCGGACGGTTATTCCGGCATCAGCGCGAATCCGGCGCTCGGTGCCGCGGTCGATCTGCTCGTGCGCCACGGGGGCACGGCGATCCTCTCGGAAACCCCGGAGATTTATGGCGCGGAGCATTTGCTTACCCGCCGTGCGGTGAGTCGCGAGGTAGGAGAAAAATTGATCGCGCGCATCAAGTGGTGGGAGGACTACACGCGGCGCAACGGCAACGAGATGAACAACAACCCCTCGCCGGGCAACAAGGCGGGCGGCCTGACCACGATCCTGGAAAAATCGCTCGGCGCCGTGGCCAAGGGCGGCACCACCAACCTGGTGCAGGTGCTCGAGTACGCGGAGCCGGCCACCGCCAAGGGCTTCGTCTACATGGACACGCCGGGCTACGACCCGGTGTCGGCCACCGGCCAGGTCGCCGGCGGCGCCAACATAATCTGCTTCACCACCGGCCGCGGCTCCGCCTACGGATGCAAACCCGCGCCTTC
>Ga0315910_10005386_pt1 | contig 10479 bp, 9 predicted proteins | sample EdamamesoilMG_FD_204470 | JGI IMG/M metagenome (GOLD analysis project Ga0315910, IMG submission 204470) | Garden soil microbial communities collected in Santa Monica, California, United States - Edamame soil | ecosystem: Environmental > Terrestrial > Soil > Garden | place: USA: California...
GTCTTCACCAGCACCCGCGACGGCGACCTCGAGCTCTACACCATGAAGGTCGACGGGAGCGATGTCCGCCGGCTCACGAACCGGGTCGGGTACGACGGCGGCGCGTTCTACTCCCCGGATGGGAGCAAGATCGTCTGGCGCGCCTGGTACCCGGTCGCGGCCGCCGACACCGCCGATTATCTCCGCCTCCTGGGTCAGCGGATGGTGCGCCCGGCGCGGATGGAGCTCTGGGTCGCCAACGCCGACGGGAGCGACGCCCGCAAGATCACCGACCTGGGCGGCGCCAACTTCGCCCCCTTCTTCACGGCGGACGGGACGCGGATCATCTTCGCCTCCAACCACAAGAATCCGCGGGGGAGGAACTTCGACCTCTTCCTCGTCAACGTCGACGGGAGCGGACTGGAGCAGGTGACCGCCGATCCCGACTTCGACGGCTTCCCGATGTTCGACCGCGCGGGGAAGAAGCTGGTCTGGGCCTCCAACCGGAACGCCGCGACCCCGGGAGAGACCAACATCTTCATCGCTGACTGGATCGACTGACCGGCGAGGCCGGTCTGTCGATCCATCCTGAGCGCAGGGAAGGATCCCTCAAGGGGACGTTGCGCATCCGCAACGTCCCCCGGTCGTCTCCGCTGGCACCGCCCCCGGTCCCCCGCCTAGCTTTCCCGGATGACGACCGTCGACGAGACCCCGGCTCCTGAGGCCCCGCGCCCCGCACCCGAACCGGGGGCGGGGGAGGTGGCGTGGGAGTGGATCAAGTCGATCGGGTTCGCGATCCTGCTCTGGGTGGTGTTCCGGACCTTCTTGTTCGAGGCGTTCCGGATCCCGTCGCAGTCGATGGAGCGCACCCTGCTCGTCGGCGACTTCCTCTTCGTGAACAAGGCGGTGTACGGGGCCGAGGTGCCGTTCGTCGGGTGGCACCTCCCGGCGTACCGCGAGCCGGCGCGCGGCGACATCGTGATCTTCGACTCGGTGGAGCCGGAGCAGGAGGGGATGAAGATCGTGAAGCGCCTCATCGGCGTCCCCGGGGACACGATCGAGATGCGCGCCGGCGTGGTGTATCGGAACGGCGCCGCGGTCGAGGAGCCGTACGCGGTGCCGGGCGACGCGCGGGACTCGGAGTCGCCGAGCGTGCGCGAGCGGATGCGGGGGTGGCAGCTGACGCATCTGGTGGGCCGCTCCCCCGACGGCTACTGGCCCGACCTCAACGACTGGGGCCCCATCGTGGTCCCGGCCGAATCCCTCTTCGTGATGGGGGACAATCGCGGGAGTTCCTACGACGGCCGGTATTGGGGGCTCCTCCCGCGGGCCAACGTCCGTGGCACGCCGATGTTCGTGTATTACAGTTATGACCGCGACTCCGGTCGCACCCTGCCGTTCGTGACCGCCATCCGGTGGTCGCGCATCGGCGACGGGATCCATTGAACCGCCGCCGTCCCTCCGCCCCGCTCCCGTGACGACCCCGACGACGACCCCTCCGGCCGCCCCGCCCCCGCCCGCCCCCGACCCCAACTCCCTCAAGGAGTGGGGGAAGTCGATCGCGTTCGCGGTGGTGGTGTACATCATCCTGCGGATCTTCCTGCTCCAGGCCTTCCGGATCCCGTCACCGTCGATGGAGCGGACCCTCCTCATCGGGGACTGGCTCTTCGTCAACAAGGCGGTCTACGGGGCCCCCGTGCCGTTCACCTCCTGGCGCACCCCCGCGTTCCGGGAGCCGGCGCGCGGCGACATCGTGGTCTTCGTGTCGGTGGAGACCGAGGGACTCGACGTGGTGAAGCGGGTGATCGGCATCCCGGGCGACACCCTCGAGATGCGCGGGCACGAGATCTGGCGGAATGGCGCCCTCGTGGAAGAGCCGGCGGCCCGCTACGACAGCAGCGGCCACGACATCCCCCCCGAGGTGGTGGCACGGATGCGCGCGTGGCAGCTCCCCCACCTCGCCCGCGACACCGCGGGGTATCAGCCCGGGCTCGAGCACTGGGGGCCGATCGTGGTCCCGGCGGCGGCGCTCTTCGTGATGGGGGACAACCGTCACGAGTCGTATGACGGCCGGTACTGGGGCTTCCTCCCCCGCGCCAACGTGCGGGGGACCCCGCTCTTCATTTACTACAGCTACGACCCCGAGACCTACAAGCCGCTCCCGTTCATCACGAACATCCGGTGGGGGAGGTTCTTCCACCTGCCGAGATAGTCGGGAGTCGGGAGTTTGGAGCGTGATCGCAAAGGGGCCGGTGCAAGTACGCACGGCCCCTCGATCGTGCACCCCTCCCCACTCCAAACTCCTAACTCTTGCCGCCGCCCGGCGCCCACCACGCCACGATCGCCCCCAGCGCCGCGACCCCGGCCGCCACGCAGAACGGCGGGACGAAACTCCCGAGCGAAGCGAGGAGGCCGAACCCCGGCGGCCCCACGATCCGCGCCGATGACGCGACCCCGTGCAGGATCCCGAGTGCTTTCCCTTGCTGTTCCGGCGGGGTGTGGCGCGAGATATACCCCGCGATCCCCGGCCCCACGAGCCCCCACCCGATCCCGGTGACGATGAGCGACGCGACCACCGAGCCCGCGGCGAGTGCCGGGGAGAGCTCCGCCCCGCTCGCCCCGGTGAGGGCACCGAGGCCCACGCTCAGGATGAGCGCCCCCATCACGATCAGCGTCCGCTCTCCCATCCTCGGCGCGATCTTCCCGACCAGCCACCCCTGAACGACTGCCGTGACGAGACCGAGCACGACGAAGAGCCCCGAGATCCGGGAACGGTCATACCCCAGGTCCCGCTCGGCGAAGAGCGAGAGCAGCACATAGAGCACGGTGAACCCGAGGGTCACCAGGAACGAGACGGCCAGGGGCACCAGTCGCTCGGCCTGCGATCCGGTGACGGGCGCGGTCGATGCGACTGCTTCCCGGCCCACTTGCCCACTGGCCCCCTTGCCGGCGGGCAGGATCCGCCACGCCACGCCCAGGTTGATCACCGCGAGCGCGGTGGCGAGGACCCCCGGCCAGATGGGGCCGAAGAGACTCGCGATCCCGCCGAGCGCGGGGCCGACGATGAAGCCGAGCCCGTAGGCGGCACCGATCCATCCCATCGCCTTGGCGCGCTCCTCGGGGGCGGTCCGGTCGGCGAGGTACGCCTGACCCACCCCCACGCTCGCGTCGATGGAGCCCGCGACCACGCGGGAGAGGAGGAGCGCGACGAAGCTCCCGGCGAGGGTGAACATCAGGTACGACAGGATCGCGCCGGCGAGGGAGATGAGCATCACAGGACGCCGCCCGACCCGGTCACTGAGCCGGCCCCAGAAGGGGGCGGAGATCAGGTGCATCGCCGGGGTGGCCGCGACCAGGAGGCCGATCAGCGCTTCGTTGGATTCGAACCGCGCCCCGTAGCTGGGGAGGAGCGGCATCACGATCCCGAAGCTGATGAGGTCGACGAAGACGACGAGGAAGATCGGAACGGCGCGGCGATCGGCGGAGGCGGGAGGGCTCATCGGGGCGAAAACTAGGCGCACGGGCGCGCGGTCGCACGGGCCAGCGAGGTCCGCACGCCCGCACAACACCTCTCAAGCGCCCAAGCGCCTCCGCGCCCGCGCGCTAGTGCTTCCCCACCGGCGCCCGTTCCGGCGGGACGAAGTCGGTCTTCGACAGGTAGCTCGCGTGCCGGCCGCAGGCGTCGCAGTGGAGGGTCACCCGGCCGGCCTCCGCCGGGGCGGTCCGCTTGGGGGTCCGGACGACCTTCGTCCCTCCGCAACTGGGGCACGTGAGGAGTTTCCCCTCACGGTCCAGCGCGATGAGGGTCAACGCTTCGCCTGCCCGGTACTCCTTGATCCCTCGGCGTCCCACGCCAGGTCCTCCCGGCCGGGGGAATGCCCCGGACCTTGAGTCAATATGCGGGCCGTTCCGGGGCCCCGAAAGAGGGGTGGCGGGGCCGGGTGTGACCCAGCGCACATTCCTTAGGTGCCCCCGCCGGTTGCCACCCCCGCGGGGGGCCGGTACATTGGCTTCCTCTACGTTTTCCCGGGACACAGGCATGCGACAGCTCCACCGATCCCTCCCGCTCTTGGCCGCGGCGGCCCTCCTCACGGCGTGCGCCGGTGGCTCCGGCGGCGGCGATGTTTCGCCGACCGACCTCGCCGCGATGGAGGCGCAGGTCCAGGCCAAGCCGACCGACGGCAACCTCCTCACCCGCCTGGGTGTGGGGTACTACGGCAACAAGAACTGGGAGCGGGCCCGCGACGCCTTCAAGTCGGCGGTGGCGCTCGATCGCAGCAACTACCGGGCGCTCGTGTACCTCGGCCTCACCTATGAGGAGCTGGGGGCGCTCGACTCCGCGCGCGCCACCTACGGGCAGGCGCGTCCGATGGCGCGCGGTCGCCGCCAGCAGGGGGAGCTCGACAACCGGCTCCAGCTCCTGACCCACAAGGAGCTGCAGTCCGCCGCGCGGCAGGCGCTGGCGCAGGAGTCCACCCTCTCCCGCCAGACCCCGACGCCCAACACCATCGCGGTCTTCCCCTTCCGCTACCTCGGCACCAACGAGGAGATGAAGCCGCTCGAGCGGGGCATCGCCCAGCTCATCGTGGCCGACCTCGGCAAGGTGGCGAGCCTCAAGCTGCTGGAGCGCGAGCAGGTGCAGGCGCTCGTGGACGAGATGCGGCTCGCCGAGTCGGGCCGGGTCGACGCGGCGACCGGCGCCCGCTCCGGCCGGATGCTCCGCGCCCAGAACGTGGTGCAGGGCTCCATCCAGGAGACGGCGAACGAGACCATCCAGCTCGACGCGAACGCGGTGAACAGCACCACCGCGTCGGTCGCCGCGACCGGGTCCGCCGGCGGGGCGATGGACGAGATCCTCGACGCCGAGAAGACCGTGGTCTTCCAGCTCCTGGACCGGCTGGGCGTCCAGGTCACGCCGGCCGAACGTCAGGCGCTGCAGGAACGCCCGACCCGCGACCTGCAGGCCTTCCTCCTGTACAGCCAGGGCCTCTCGGCGCAGGACAACGGCGACTTCGCCTCCGCGGCGAACCTCTTCGGGCAGGCCGCCGCGCGCGACCCGAACTTCCGTGACGCCGGCGGCCGGGCGGCCGCGAGTTCCGCGATGTCCTCCGCGACGACCACCACCGCGGGCCAGATGGCCGGCGCCGAGCCGGGCGCGGGTGACGGACAGATGCGCCAGCTCGCCGACGGGATGAATCCCTCCCTCGGCAGCATGACCGACTCGAGGGGTGATCCGGTCACCCCGCCTCCCGGCTTCCGTCCCGGTCTCCCGGAGTCGCAGGGCCAGGATATCGTGATCCCGAGCGTGCTCACCGGGACGATCATCATCATCATCCCGCGGCCGTGAGGACGACGATGCGCACTCTCCGTCTCGCCCTCCTGGCCCTCGTCGCCGCTGCCCCGTTGGCGGCGCAGGGGAACAACTTCTACGACCGCACCTCGGTCACCAGCGGTGCCCAGTTCAAGGGGTACAGCTTCGGGGACGGTGCTGAGTTCGAGAAGATCTCCCAGATCGCGGTGCCGATCGCGATGATCGTCCCGATCAGCCAGCGCTTCTCGTTCGACATCGGCGCCTCCTACGCCGTCACGTCGACCACCACGACCACCCAGGGCGACCACTCGGTCTCCGGCTTCACCGACACCCAGCTCCGCGGCACCTACGTGCTCGGACGGGACGCGGCGGTGCTCTCCCTCGTGGTGAACGTGCCGACCGGCACCAAGCTCGACAGCGCCGACGCGATCACCGCCGGCGCCGCGGCGTCGAACTTCCTCTCCTTCCCGGTCAACAGCTACAACAACGGGCTTTCCCTCACCGGTGGCGCCGGCCTGGCCCGCCGCCTCGGGTCGTGGGGGATCGGGCTCGCGGGGAGCTTCCGCTGGAATGCCGAGTACCAGCCGTACTCCGGGAGCCTCGCGGACATCAATTATGAGCCCGGGGTCGAGGGACGCATCCGGCTCGGCGCGGACCGCAACGTCGGGCAGGCGCGGCTCCGCCTCGGCATCACCTACAGCACCTTCGGCGACGATGTGTACTCGGGCGCCGGTGTCGGCGCTGGGGCGAACTACAAGCCGGGGCAGCGCTTCGTGGCGGAAGGGTCGTACTCCTGGCCAGGGCTCGGCGGCACCGTGAGCGCCTACGTCTGGGACTACTACCGGATGGCGGGGGACACCGACGGCTCGGGGACCGACAACAGCGAGAACATTCTCACTGGCGGGTTCCTGGCCCGGCTCCCGATGGGAACGAGGACGATCTTCGAGCCCGGACTCGAAGGACGGTACTGGCGGTACAACGCCGGTGAAGGGGGAGGGAAGGTCGTCGGGCTCGCGGCCGGGATCCGGCACCGGCTCACCGATGACCTGAGCCTGGTCCCGAACGTCCGCGCCGAGTTCGGTTCGCTCGACCTGGTCGGTGGTGGGAGCTCGAACCTCACGGGACTGGGAGCTTCGGTCCTTCTTCGGTACGGTCTCTAGTCTATCGGGCGCTTCTCCTGCCAGAACGGCGGTCCGCGACGATGCGGGCCGCCTTTCGCTTTTCCCTGCTTGACTGGGGAGGGGGGCGGGTCGTACGTTGCCGCGATTCCGGTGGGCCTCTTCGGGCCCAGACCGCCTCTCAGCCGCAAGGATCCGGCGTGGCCACAGAACTCGGCAGCACCCAGATCTCGACCCTCCTGGAGACCCTCCCGGGGATCGCCAACGTCCTCCGGAGCCCGGTCGCCGATGCCCTGGTGAACGTGATCCGGGCCGCGGCGCGTCTCACCGACTTCGCCCTGGATGACGCCGAGGAGCTGGTGAAGTACTCCTCCCGGCGCGGGCTGCTCGGGGTCGAGGAGGGGGAGCGGCTTCTGGAGGATGTCCGTGCCGCCGCCCGGAAGAAGGAAGAGCGTGCGGCCAACCGGACCCATCCGCCGAAGAAGGGTGCCAAGAAGCCGGCGGCGAAGAAGAAGCCCGCGGCGAAGGCGAAGAAGAAGAAGCGCTGAACAGGGAACAGACGCTCAGACGCTCAGACCAGAGGGGCCCTCCAAGTTCGGAAGGCCCCTCGTTCGGTCCGTGATGTTCGATCGATGCGACGGACGCTCCTGAGCGTCTGAGCGTCCGTCTCCTGTCACCTGATCAGGTCTTGAACTCCCCCACCAGCTGCGTCAGCCGCGTGGCCCCCTGCAGCAGCTCGCTCGCCGCCGAGGCCATCTCCTCGGTGCTGGCGCTCTGCTCCTCGGCCGCCGCGGTGACCTGCTGGCTGGAGCTGGCGTGTTCGTTCGCGGCCATCGCGACCTGCGCGGTCTTCTGGGTCACCTGGGCGGCGACGTCCCGGGTCCGCTCCGCCTGGTCGCGGAACTGCGTCGCCGCGGCCTCGACCTGCTCGATGGTCTTGGAGATGGCGTCGAGGCCCCCGGCCGCGGCCGAGGCGACCCCCTCGATCCCGCTCACCTTGCGGGTGCCGCTGGTCATCGTCTCGGCGACATCGCGGACCTTGTTGCGGATGGTCTTGATGGTCTTGGTGACGTCCTCCGCGGCGCGGGCCGAGGAGTCGGCAAGGTTGCGGACCTCGTCGGCCACGACCGCGAAGCCGCGGCCGTGCTCGCCGGCGCGCGCCGCCTCGATCGCGGCGTTGAGGGCGAGGAGGTTGGTCTGCGACGAGATCTGCTTGATCAGGTCGATGAACTCCGTGATCGACTCGGAGAGCTGCTCCAGCTCGGTCACCTCGCGGGCGGAGGCGGTCACCACCTCGCGCACATCGAGGAGGGTCTGGCCCGCGGCGCCGACGTCGGCGCGGTGCCGGGCGGCGACGGTGCGGATCTCTTCGCCGAGGCGCACTACCTTGGCGGCCGCCTCGGCATTCTGGGTCGCCGCGTCGCGGAGCGACTCGAGCAGGGAATCGGCCTCGCGGAGCCCCTGCACCTGCTGTTCGGCGGAGCTCGAGACCCGCACCATCGCGGTCGAGATCTCGCCGCTCGAGGCCGCCAGCTCCTCGCTCATCGCGCTGAAGTCGCCGGCGCTCCCGCTGATCGCCTGTGACTCGCGGACCACGGCGCCCAGCACCGTGCGGAGCCGGGCGCCCATCCCATCCATCGCCCCGGCGAGGACCGCGAGTTCCGCCGGCATCGCGCCGAGGTGCACCGGACGGAGATCCCCCTCGCCGAAGCGGTCGGCCGCGCTGCCGAGGCGGCGGAGCGGGGTCCGCACCGAGCGGAGGGTCAGCACCGCGACCGCGATGCCGACGATGATGACGAACAGCCCGCCGGCGATGAGCACCTTTTCGCGCCATTGCGCCTCGCGCTGGAGGGCGTCGGTGCTCTGCAGCGCGCGCTGGCTGAGCTGGGAGGTGAGGTTCCGCACGTCGCGGGTGAGGGCGTCGGCGGGGCCGCGGGCGCGGTCGGCCATCGCGCGGGCGTCCGTGCTGCGGCCCAGGTCGGCGAGGGCGTGGGCGAGGGCGTACTGCACCTCCACCGCGGCCTGCTCGTCGGCGAGCTGGTTGATGGAGTAGCGCTCTTCCTGGGTGAGCCCGGAGAGCTTCCGGAACCGCGCCTGGAAGGCGTAGGCGCTGTCGCCGTTCTGGCGGAACTCCCGCCGCAGCCGTTCGCCGGGTTCCACCAGATACTGCTCGGCGGACCGGATCTCCTGCAGCACCGCGCCGACGAGCCCGCTGCCGAGCTCATTGGAGAGCACGATCCGGTCGAGCTCGGTGGAGGCCTGGATCCGGGTCTTCCGGAGCGTGAAGTAGCCGATGCTGGCCAGCACCAGGGCGAGCACCACCAGGGCGCCCATCCCGCCACCGAGCCGCATCGACACGCTGTTGAGCGTGAAGCGTCGCGCGATCATTCTAGCGTTCTCCCTCTACGGCGGTGGCCGTCCCGGCCCGCGCCTGTGCGATCAGGACCTGCTTGTCCGGCACGTCGCCGGCCTCATTGAATGCGATCCGCCCGGAGACCCCGTCGTAGGCGGGGCGGACCGTTCCCACCTGGGCGAGCGCGTCCCGGAGCTTCACCCGGTCGGTGCCCACGTCCCGGATGAGCGTCGCCAGGAGGTGCACCGCGTCGTACGTCACCACCGCCGTGTTGTTGGGGGGCGGCTGGTCGGGGAACATCCGGCGGTACTTGCCGACGAACTCGAGATTCCGCGCGTTCTGCAGGTTGGCGAGATAGGCCGTCGACTGGTAGGTCCCTTCGGCGATCGCTCCCTGGCGCTCGACCCCCTCCAGGCCGTCGCCCCCCAGGAACGGGAGCTGGAGGCCGCGCCCGCGCGCCATCTTCAGGATCTCCGTCGCATCGGGCTCGTAGCTCACGGCGATGATCGCCTGCGCCCGGCCATCCCGCTGGATCCGCTCCAGGTAGGGACCCACCTCGCGCACCCGCTCGGCCAGGTACGGGTCGCTCGAGGAGATGCTTCCGCCCAGTTTGCGGAATTCCTCCTCGAATGCCGTCCGGAAGCCGCGCCCATAGTTGTTGTTGAGGTAGAGGACCGCCGCACGCTCCAGCCGGAGTTCTTGCCGGACGAAGCGGGCCAACGCCGCCGCGTGCATCAGGTCGCTGGGGCAGGCGCGGAAGGTCCACTCCCCTTCCTCGCTGATCGCCGGGTTGGTCCCCGACGGCGTGATCTGGAGGACCGGGTGCCGTTCGTCGTTGAAGACCGGCGCCGCACCCAGCGTGGGCCCGGAGAACGCGCCGCCGATCACCGCCACGACATCGCTCGAGGCCAGGGCGGTCGCGGCGGTCACGGCGGTGTCGGCGTTCCCCCCGTCATCCTGCTCCACGAGCTCGAGGAGCCGCCCGTCGATCCCCCCCGCCTCGTTGATCTCGGCGACCGCGAGCTGGGCGCCGAACCGGAGCGGCTTCCCGAGGGGATCGTTGAACGTGCTCATCAGCCCGATGCGGATGGGGGCCTGGCCGCCGCAGGAAAGGATCCCTGCCGCGAGGCCGGTCCACATCACCATCGAGACGAACCGCGCACACCATCGCGGGACCGGCATCAGCCGCGTTCCGATCACGTCGGACTCCGGTGAGCCAACGAGGCCGCCGAACGCACAGGGGGGGAGCGCCGGACGTATGAAAAGGGGTAGTCGGAAGGGGGTCGACTTACCCTGAAGCTACCCCGTCGGCGCGGGAGGCCGCAAGGTTGGGAGGGGCTATCCTGTTTGTGGACAGGAACTTGCGAGAGAGCGACGGGCTGACGAGTAGGCTGATGAGCTCACGAGCTGATGAGGGGGCTGACGGGCTTACGAGCCAACGAGTCGGTCTGTCTCCCCGTCAGCCCATCAGCTCGTCAGCCCCGTCGTCAGCCCATCAGCTCGTCAGCCCCCTCGTAAGCTCATCAGCTCGTCAGCCCCCTCGTAAGCTCATCAGCTCCTAAGCCTACCCGTCAGCTCGTCAGCCCCCTCGTAAGCTCATCAGCTCGTAAGCCTACCCATCGGCTCGTCAGCTCTTCAGCTCGACCAAGTACGACCCATCTGACGCCTCCAACTCGAACGCTCCCACCACCCCCTCCTCCCTTAAGCGCTTCAGCACT
>Ga0315910_10005387_pt1 | contig 10479 bp, 10 predicted proteins | sample EdamamesoilMG_FD_204470 | JGI IMG/M metagenome (GOLD analysis project Ga0315910, IMG submission 204470) | Garden soil microbial communities collected in Santa Monica, California, United States - Edamame soil | ecosystem: Environmental > Terrestrial > Soil > Garden | place: USA: California...
GTCCTCCAGCCGACCGGCGATGTCGTCGAGCGTGTCCGAGCCGTAGATTTCCGGCTCTCGCGTGCCCAGCAGGTTCAGGTTGGGTCCGTTGAGGACGAATACTACGTTCGACATGCTGCTCCCCCGTTGCGCTGGGCTCGCGCATAGCGTCAAGGGGAAGGAAGCGCAAAACCTACAGGCGGCGCAACTCCTCGCCCATGATCTCGAGAGCGGCATCGATCCCGTCGGCCTGCGATCCAAAACCGATCCGGAAGTGGTCCGCCATCCCGAAGCAATCGCCCGGCGAAAGGGCCACGCCTCTTGCGGCCATCCGTTCACAGAAAGGACGGCTGTCACGGCCGTCGCGGAACCACGGGAAGGCCTGCAGGCCGCCCTGAGGGGGCGCCCACTCGAGTATGCCGCTCATCTCATCCATGAAACCGGTGAGTGGCGCGAGATTGGCTGACGCAACCGAGTGGGTGCGTTGCAAGACAGCGTTTCGGTTACGCAGCGCATGGAGCGCAAGCGCCTCTAGGACCGGCGAGCTACTGACCGAGAGATGACTTCGGGCGTTGATCATCCGCGTGCGCCGCTCGGCATCCCGTTCGATAACCCAGCCAATGCGCAAGCCAGGCATCGCCAGCGCTTTGGACATGTCACCGACCACGATGACGTTTTCGATGGCGGTCGCGGATTTGTTAGGCTCTCCGAAATAGATGGGATGAAAAACCTCGTCCACGAGCAACGGAATGCCCCGCTCGCCGAGCGCGTGCGCAAGCGCGGTGCATTCGCCGTGCGGAACGACAGTACCTGTTGGATTATGAGGAGAGTTGGTGACGACCAGGACGGTATTGTCGTCCGTTTCACAGGCCACCGCACCGGCATCCAGCGCAAAGCCGTGCGATCGTTCGAGCCGATAGTCGCGAAGCTCCTGAAACGTCGCTGCGGCGGCGCCCGCAAAGGCTGGATAGCCTGGAAAGGGAAGAGGCACATTGCCGCCTGGGCGCGCGAGGGCCAGCAGGGCCAGCAGGACTGCCTCCGAAGCACCGTTCGTAACGACGACCCAGTCCGGGTCTACCTCCAGATAGCGAGCTATTTCGTCCCGCAGGTCCGCCTGGCCTTCGGGGGACCCGTAACTGAGCGCGATCGCCCCCAAATCCGGCGGGCTCTCTCCGAGAGCCAGGATCTCACGCGACGTCCAGCGCGGCCCGGTGCTTGCGGCCAGGTCGTGCATCACGCCGTGATGGCTCTCGAGCCACTGGTTCAGCAGGAAAGGGGGCAGGTCCATGGATGTGCTTCCGCTGGCTGGTCAGGCGAGGTGCGCTTCGCGTAACTTACCGCTCGACCCCCTTGATCTTCCCCCATTGGCGCGCGGCGGTGTAGCCGAGGTAGCCGGTGCCGAACAAGGCGTAGAGGGGCTCCGGAAGACCATTCAGGTAGTCGTTGATGCCCGCCGCAATGTCGCGCGCGGCTTCCGGGCGAAAGGCGGCGATCAGGCCCATCGGCAGGGCCCAGAGCAGGATGGCGTACATCACGTAGAGGAAGCTCGGCCGCGCCCTGCTGGTCCACGGGTCGGGCGAGCCGGCCTCGGCGACGATGGCCGAGAGCTGGGCCTTCACCACCTCCAGCTCCTGCGAGCCTTCGAGCTTGATCAGCTCGATCTTGGCGCGCTGGCGCGCTTCCTTGTCGGGAATGATCTTGTCGATGATCGAGGCGATGGGGCCGATAAGGGATTCGACGATGGGCATTGCTGGGCTCCGCTGGTTACGATTCGCTCCATCTTGAACCCATTTGGTTTGTGTAGGAAAGTTGTATTTGCCGATCAGGCCATTCGCTTTTCCGGTGGGCGGCGGGTCCAGACTGCTACCATGACGCCGCACACGGCAACGATCGTCATGCCGAGCAGGCTAAGCGCATCGGGAATGTGGCCGAAGACAACCCATCCGAGGAGACCGGCCCACAGGAGCTGCAGGTAATTGAGCGGGGCGAGAAGCGAGGCCGGCGCGTAGCGGAAGGCAGCGGTGAACATGAAATGCCCGATCCCACCGAACAGCCCGAGGCTGGCGAACATCGCCGCCTCGATCAGGCTCGGCGCGCGGTCCTCGATGAACCACGGCATCGCCAGGCCGTAGATGATCGATCCGGCGAGAGCGGTGTAGAACAACAGGGCGAAGGTGGTCTCCGTCGGCGCAAGCACGCGCGATAGGAGCTGGTAGCCGAGGTTCAGCAACACCGAGGCCAGCACGAAGATCGCGCCGCTCGTCACGATATCGCTGCCGGGACGGACGATCAGCATGACCCCGAGGAAGCCGCCCAAAGTCGCCGCCCAACCGACCCAACCGACACGCTCTCCCAGCACCCTACCGGCGACGGCAACGAGCAAAATTGGCGACAGGAAGGTGATCGCGGTCATTTCCGCCACCGGCATCCGCTCGAGGGCGAAGCCGATGAAGAGCGAGGCAATGGCAAGGCAGAATGCCCGAATCCAGACGAGGCCGGTGCGCTGGATACGAACCATCTGCCGGCCATGCGTCGGGCCGAGCAAGGCCGCCATCAGCAGCAGGTTGCCGAGATAGCGCACGCCGACGATCAGCGGCACCTCATGCGTCTGCGTCAGGTACTTGGTCGTCGTGTCCATGCACGCGAACAAGGCGAGGGCTGCAATGCATAGCAGGGCACCGCGGACAGGATGGTGTTCGGGCATCGGACCCCTTGGCTGGTCCGCCATCAATGAAGGAGCGGCGCGTTTACTCCGCTCATTACCTGCATCAGGAAACCACTGGTCGGGACGACTGGATTCGAACCAGCGACCCCCACACCCCCAGTGTGATGCGCTACCAGGCTGCGCTACGTCCCGATCCAGTGGAGCCGGGCCTATAGGCAAGGCCCCGGAGCATGGCAAGCGCGGCCGAGTGTGGCCAGATTGCCACCCTTTCGCAATACTGCTAGCGGGGCCCCCACATCGCGGGGAGGCGTCATTGCAACGGCCATGGCCCTTTCCAATATCCTTGCAATTCTTGCTGTCTGACGGGTTGAACCATGCTTGATTTCCTTGCCGCCGGAACCGCCGCGTCAGCGCCTCCGGGATGGCTGCAGTTCCTGCCGATCATCGGCATGGTCGCGATCTTCTGGTTCCTGATCATCAGGCCGCAGATGCGCCAGCAGAAGCTCCACCGGGAGAAGGTTGCCGGGGTCAAGAAAGGCGACCAGGTGATTACCGCCGGCGGCCTGCTGGGCAAGGTCACCAAGGTAGACGAGCAGTACGCCGAGATCGAGATTGCCCAGGGCGTCCGGGTCAAGGCGGTAAAGTCGACGATCGGCGACATCGTGCCGCCCGGCGGCCCCGCGGCCAACGACTGATCGGGCAGGATTTCACCTAGATGCTCGATTTTCCCCTCTGGAGGCGCCTTTTCCTCTGGGCCATCACGCTGGTCTTCGCGCTCTCCGCGCTGCCTTCCCTGATCACGCTCGCCGGTGTGAACCTGCCTCCGAGCGTGCCGAGCCCGATGGTCAACCTCGGCCTCGACCTTGCCGGCGGCAGCCACATCCTGCTCGAAGCCGATCCGCGCCAGGTCGCCTCTCAGCGCCTCGAAACGATGGAAGAGGCGGTCCGCAACGGCATGCGCCGGGCTGAGCCGCGCATCGAGATCGGCGATATCTCCACCGCCGGCGGCCGCCTGTCGTTCGTCGTCGAGGACCCGAGCCAGGTCGATGCCGCGCGCGACGTGGTCGAGCCTATGACCACCGGGGCGGGGATGACCGGCCAGCGCGACTGGACCATCGAGGTGCTCGACGGCAACCGCTTCGTCCTCAGGCAGAGTCAGGCCGGGCTCAACCTTGCCGTCCAGAACGCGATGGAATCGGCCACCGAGGTCGTCCGCAAGCGCATCGACGCGCTCGGTACGCGCGAGCCGACGATCATTCGCCAAGGCGACGACCGCATCGTGGTCGACGTGCCTGGCCTCAAGGACCCGCAGGCGCTGAAGGACCTGCTCGGCCAGACCGCCGAGCTCGAGTTCAAGCTGGTCGACCAGAACGCGCTGCAATCGGACATTGCCCAGGGCATCGTTCCGCCGGGAAGCGAGATTGTGCAAGGCGCCCCAGGCAGCGACCTCGAGGGACAATCGCTCGCCGTTAGACGGCTGGGCGGCATCCGCGGCGACTCGCTGACCAACGCGCAGCAGACTTTCGATCCGCAGACCAACGAGCCGGTCGTCTCGATCCAGTTCGACCCCGCGGGCGGCCGCCGGTTCGGCGTCCTCACTCGCGAGAATGTCGGCAAACCGTTCGCCATCATCCTCGACGACCAGGTGATCTCCGCGCCGAACATCAACGAGCCGATCGACGGCGGCAGCGCGCAGATCTCGGGCAACTTCACCGTGGAGACCGCGAACGCGCTGGCGATCTCGTTGCGCTCCGGCGCGCTCCCGGTCGACCTGACGGTGATCGAGGAGAGCACGATCAGCGCGGAGCTCGGCAAGGACTCGATCGCCAAGGGCGCGATCGCGATGCTCGTCGGGCTGGGTGCGCTGATGGCGTTCATGATCGCCACTTACGGCCGCTTCGGGATCTACACCTGCGTGGCGCTGATCCTGAACCTGCTTATGATCCTCGGCGTTATGGCCTTGCTCGGACCGCTGGCGGCGCTGACGCTGCCGGGCATTGCCGGCCTCGTGCTGACGGTCGGCGCCGCGGTCGACGCCAACGTACTTATCAACGAGCGCATCCGCGAGGAACGCGCGCGCGGCCGCCGCGTCGTGCAGGCCGTGGAGATGGGCTACAAGGAAGCCAGCCGCGCGATCTTCGACGCCAACATCACCAACGTTATCGCGGCGGTCATCATGTTCATGTTCGGCACCGGCCCGATCCGCGGCTTCGCGGTCGTGCTGATGATCGGTATCGTCACCTCGGTGTTCACCGCCGTGACGCTCACTCGCATGTGGGTCGCCGCGTGGCTGCGCAAGAAGCGCCCAGCCGACATCGTGCTGTAAGGGTCATACGCGATGAAACTCCTCAAGCTCATCCCCGACAACACGAACATCAAGTTCCTGCGCTGGCGCGTTCCGTTCTACGTGGTCAGCCTGCTGCTGATGGCGGCGTCCGTCGGGCTGGTGGTCACCAACGGGCTCAACTTCGGCGTCGACTTCGTCGGCGGCCAGATGGTCCGCGCTACCTTCGTCGAAAGCCAGGAGGCACCGCTCGCCGAAGTGCGCCAGGAGATCGATGCGCTGGGCTACGGCGAGCCGGTGATCCAGCAGGTGGGGGCGGACAATAAGATCGCCATCCGCATGAAGCTGCCGGACAGCGGGGACGCTTCGCTCACCGACCGGATGGTGCGCGATATCCGCACGACGCTAGAGCAGAACCATCCAGACGTCCGGATCGACGGCGTGGAGGCGGTTTCCGGCAAGGTATCCGAGGAACTCGCCCGCGACGGCGCGATCGCGCTCGCGCTCGCGATGCTCGGCATCTCGATCTACATTTGGGTGCGGTTCGAATGGCAGTTCGGCATCGGCGCCCTCTTCGCCCTGCTGCACGACGTGACGCTGACCGTCGGCCTTTTCGCGCTGACGGGGATGGAGTTCGACCTCAACATCGTCGCGGCGCTGCTGACGCTGATCGGCTATTCGCTCAACGACAACATCATCGTCTACGACCGCATCCGCGAGAACCTGAAGAAGTACCGCAAGATGCCGCTGCCCGAGCTGCTCGACTTGTCGGTCAACGAGACGCTGTCGCGGACGGTGGTCACCTCGACCTCGCTGCTGATCACGCTGCTCGCGCTGCTGGTGCTTGGGCCGGACGTGATCTTCGGATTCACCGCGGCGATCACCATGGGCATCTTCGTCGGCACCTACAGCTCGATCTTCATGGCGACGCCGATCCTCATCTGGCTGGGCGTCAAGTCGGACAGCTTCGTGCCGCGTGAAGACGTGGCCGACGTGCAGGCCCGCAAGGCCCGCGGCGAAGCCTAGGGCAGGTCAGTCACCGCAAGCGAGCAAGTCCGTTCACAGCTTGCGGACCAGCATCTCCGCGACCGCCAGCCAGGCGGGGTTGTCGATCACGATCTGCCGCTGGCCGATGCCGGGCGGGAGCAGGCCCACCAAAGAGCCCTGCCGGTCGATCAGCCGGCCGAAGGCGAAGCGTCCGCCGGAGCGGGGGACCAGTACGTCGCGATTGATCAGCTTCGGCGCGTCCTCGAGCTGGACCTGCCGTAGCCATAGCTGGTCGCCGGAGCGGTATTCGCCCTGAGGGGCATCGATCGACAGGCATACCAGCGGTGCGTCCCCGCCAAGTTCGACCGGAAGGATCGCATCGCGCGGCGAGGGAAGGGGCTCGGCCCCGCTGTCCGTCAGCCGGGCGACGACCGTCGGTTGGCCGGCCGCCTCACCCCTTACCAGCAGCTCCGGTTCCACGCCGAGTGCGGCGGCAATACGGTTCATCCACACTAGCGAGAGGTTGCGCATGCCGGTCTCGAGTCGACCGATAGTCTGAGCGGTGGTGGCCGGTTTGCAGGCCGCGGCAACCTCGGCGAGCGTCATGTTCTTCTGCTTGCGGATGTCGCGGATGCGGTTGATCACGGCTGAGCCCTCTGTAACCGATATGGTTTTTCAGTTTTCCTACAACCTATCAGTTTTGGCAAGGCTTCCATCGGCGTCACGATGGAGATTCGCATGCAACGCAAACTGGTCGAACGAGAACTTACTTCGGAGGGGCCAAGACGTCGTAGTGGCGTGACGGCAAGGCGCCGCAGCGTCACCGTTAACCTCGCTGAATCACCACTCGGCTGGCTGCACGCGCATGGCCATCTCGAAGACCGGCTGTTCGATGCCGGCGAACGGCTGCGGGCCGATTACGAACGGGCCCTGCTCGCTCCCGGGGTAACGATGAGCTGGGAGCCGGTGCGCATCCGAGGCTCCGCAGGCCACGGTCTTTCGCCAACCGAGCGCCAGCTGGCGGCGAAGCGGCGCTTCGACGGCGCGATCGCCGCGGCGGGCAAGGGACTGGAGGACATTCTGTGGCGCGTCGTCTGCGCATGCGAGACGCTACCGGTGGCCGAAAAGGCGCTCGAATGGCCGGCGAGGAGCGGCAAGCTGGTGCTCAAGCTTGCGCTTGACCGGGTCGCGGATTTCTACCGGATCGGGTGAGCCGCCCCTAAGCCTGTTAGCTTCGTGGGCTGTCGTAGGCCGAGAGCATTCGACCGGTGCGCCATGTCTGGACGAGAAAAATGGCGAGCAGGACCGTGGCCACGCTACCGACAACAAGGTCGAACCCGTTGAGGCCGGTCACGGCAGTTCGATGCGGCCCGATCGAGAACATGGCAATCGTCAGCGCGATCAATGCCAAGCGTAGCTCGGTCGGTCCTGCGCCGAGGTGAGAGAGTGGGAAATCGCCGAGGACCTTGGCGATAAGAAAGGTATTCGCTGCCAGGAGCAGGTAGCTGGTGAGCGCGAGTAGCGCGATGTCGAGCCGAACGTATGGGCTGGCACCAAGACCGCCAAGGATCAGCAGGATCGCCAGACCGTCACAGCTATGGTCGATGAAGTAGCCATAGCGCGGCCGTTCGATCTTGCGAAACCGGGCTAGACTGCCGTCGAGCGAATCCCCGAACCAGTGGGCCACATAGCCGACCACTGCCAGCCACAGCCAAGCCGGGCTCTCGTTGCTCATCGCATAGGCGATAAAAATCAGCACCGCGGCCACGAGGGCAACCAGCGTCAGTAAATCGGGTGTTACCCAGCGCGGCAGCCTTGCGCACAGCCAGTTAAGCACCTGCCGTTCGGCCCGCGACAGCACGGTCTGCTGAATTCGGTTGACCGGTGTCGTCTGCGCCTGGGTGGGGCTCATTCGCGCCGCATCGGCTTATCATGCCTTTGCCGCAAGCGAATTGTTACGAATCGATTTCAGTCTTCCACCAATTCCGCCAACTCCAGCCAGCGTTCTTCGGCGGCTTCCTTCTCGGTGCGAAGCTTGTCGAGCAAGGCGGTGAAGCGGGCGAACTTGGCGGGGTCGCGGCTGTAAAGGTCGGGATCGGATAGGGCGTGCTCGCCTATGGCGATCTCGGCATCGAGTTCCTCGATCCGCGCGGGCAGCAGGTCGTAGTCGCGCTGGTCCTTGTAGGAGAGCTTGGTGCGCTTTGCGGGCGCGGAAGCGACGGCTGGAGCAGGGGTGTCGGTTCGCGCCGGCTTCTTCTCGGCCGAAGCCGCAGGCTTTTTCCGCTTCGCTTCCCAGTCCTCGTAGCCGCCGGCGACGATGTCGACCGTGCCGGAGCCGTCTAGCCCGAGCGTCACCGTCACCGTGCGGTCGAGGAAGTCGCGGTCGTGGCTGACGATCAGCACGGTGCCGTCGTAGTCGGCGATCACCTCCTGCAGCAGGTCGAGCGTTTCGAGGTCGAGGTCGTTGGTTGGCTCGTCGAGCACCAGCAGGTTCGACTTGCGGGCGAACTCGCGGGCTAGCAGCAGGCGCGAACGCTCGCCGCCCGACAGGGAGTTGATCGGCGCGTCGACCAGCGAAGGATCGAACAGGAAGTCCTTGAGGTAGGCCTGGACGTGCTTGCGTGACCCGCGCACGTCGAGCCAGTCGCCGCCTTCGGCCAGCACGTCGCGTACCTTCTTGTCGCCCGCGAGCAGGCTGCGCTGCTGGTCGATCATTACGCCGTGCAGCGTCTTCGCCAGCGTGACCGAGCCTTCGTCGGACGCCAGTTCGCCGGTCAGTAGCTTGAGGAGTGTGGTCTTGCCCGTCCCGTTCGCGCCGACCACGCCGATCCGGTCGCCGCGCTGGATACGCAGGGTGAAATTGCGAATGATCGAACGCTCGCCAAAGCGCTTGGTCACGCTCTCGGCGACGATCACCGACTTGGTGCGGATTTCGTCCTGGGTAGCCAGCGCGAGCTTCGAGGTCCCGGCCTTGCCGATCATCGCCGCCCGCTGGGCGCGCATCCGGTGCAGCGCCTCGAGCCGGCCCTGGTTACGCTTGCGCCGCGCGGTCACACCGCGCTCCAGCCAGTGCGCCTCCAGCTTGAGCCGCGCGTCGAGCTTCTCGGCTGCGCGCGCCTCCTCGGCGTAAACCGCTTCCTCCCATGCCTCGTAGCCGCCGAAGCCCACTTCCTTGCGCCGCAAATGGCCACGGTCGAGCCACAGCGTTGCGCGCGTCAGCCGCTTGAGGAACGTACGGTCGTGGCTGATGGCGATGAACGCGCCCTTGTAGCGGGTGAGCCAGCTTTCCAGCCAGTCGATCGCCGCCAGGTCGAGGTGGTTGGTCGGCTCGTCGAGCAACAGCAGGTCGGGGTTCAGGGCGAGAGCGCGGGCGATTCCCGCGCGGCGCTTCTCGCCGCCACTGGCGGTCGCCGCGGGCCGGCTCATGTCGATACCGAGCTGGCCGGCGATGGATTCGACCTCGTGCCGCTGCGGGGGGGCATCACCCGCAAGCGCGAAGTCCATCAGGGTCTCGAACGGCGTGAAGTCGGGCTCCTGCTCCAGCAGCACGACCTTGGTACCGGGCTGGATCGAGCGCTTGCCCTTGTCGGCCTCGATCAGGTTCGCGACCAGCTTGAACAGCGTGGTCTTGCCAACGCCGTTGCGGCCGATCAGCGCCAGCCGGTCGCGCGGGCCGATGTGGAGGTCCAGGTCGCGGAACAGCCAGCGGCCGCCCTGCTGCAGGCCCAGGCCTTCCCAGGAAAGGATCGGTGCTTCCGCCATGAGGCGCGCCACCTAGGGGGTCACGACCTGTCCCGCAAGGAACCGCGCAGTTCAGCCGTGCGTAATCCCGCGGGACGCAGCCACTGCTGACGCAAGCTGACGCAATTGGAGATTTCGAATGAACCGCTATGTCCTGCCGCTGCTCGCTACCTGCGCGCTCGCGACGCCTGCTGCCGCCGAAGTCCAGGTCAACACCAACGGCCCGGTTGTCCAGCTGGCCGTCACAGAGAGCGTGGAGGCCGAACCGGATCTCGTCACGCTGGGCGCCGGAGTGACCACGCAGGCGCGAACCGCGGTGGAAGCCATGCGCGCCAACGCCACACAGATGACTTCGGTGGTCGATCGCGTGAAGGCGCTCGGCATTCCCGAACGGGACATCCAGACTAGCGGCATCAGCCTCGGCGCGATGTACGATTACAACCAGCAGACCCAGCGCCAGGTGTTCCGCGGCTACCAGGCGTCGAACAGGGTCATCGTCAAGCTGCGCGACGTGCCACGCACCGGCGAGATCCTCGACGCGCTGGTGGCCGCCGGCGCCACCGATCTCTCCGGGCCTGACTGGTCGATCGAGGACGACACCGCCGCACGCGCGCAGGCGCGGCGCCAAGCGATGGAAACCGCGCGCAACCAGGCGCGCGAATATGCCAGCGCGGCGGGCTATTCGGACATCCGCCTGCTCGAGGTTAGCGAGGCGATCGCGTCGCAGCCGCCGATCATCGTAACGGGCGGGCGCTTCCGGGCCGAAGCCGCTCAGGCGGCTACACCGGTTCAGCCCGGATTGGTGCAGGCGGCCGTCACCGTG
>Ga0315910_10005388_pt1 | contig 10478 bp, 4 predicted proteins | sample EdamamesoilMG_FD_204470 | JGI IMG/M metagenome (GOLD analysis project Ga0315910, IMG submission 204470) | Garden soil microbial communities collected in Santa Monica, California, United States - Edamame soil | ecosystem: Environmental > Terrestrial > Soil > Garden | place: USA: California...
CGTTCAGCAGGTCTTGCCGATCGCCGCGCAGCCGGTAGAGCCGCTCGGCGCGCTGCGCGACCAGCGGCACCCAGAGCGGATCGGAGAGCTGCGTCAGGTCGATCGCCTGGAACGTGGCGAGCGCGGCCGCCTTGTCGCCGATGTCGTCCTGGATTTCGCTGATCACGAGCGCGGCGGTGGGCGCGTCGCGGGGCGGCAGCTGCGGCAGATCGAGCGCTAGCTGGCGCGCGCGGTTGCGCTCGCCCTCGACATACTCGGCGCTGGTCTCGCCGCGGATCAACGCGATGTCCGCGCGCCGGTGGCGCGCCAGCTCGGCGATCAGGTGCCCGCTGCGCTTGGCGTCGGCGCTCTCCAGGCGCTGCTCGGCGTAGTAGATGACGGACTCGTATTCGCCGAGCTCCAGGTGCAGCGCCATCATCTCGAGCAGGACGGCCTCGCGCGCCGCGGCGTTCGGCGCGAGCACGAGCCGGCGTGCCGAGAGCAACAGGCGCGTCCAGGCGTCGCGCGACACGCGCAGCTCGCCCACCAAGCGCGCGTCGTCCCAGGCGCTGGGCACGGCGCCCTCGAGCGGCAGCGAGTAGACGTCGAGCGAGCCCTCGTGGCTGCAGCTGACGAGCAGCTGACTCGACGCGGGCGCCGGATAGTGGCAGTCCCAGCGCGCGCTCGTCAGCTGCTGGGGCTCGTCGCTGGCCGAGACGGGGGTCGCGCGGTCGCCGTGGAACGGCACGCGGAAGATCACGGCGTTGTCGTCGCCGTCGATGTTGCCGTCCCGGTTCGTGTCGTTGAGGAACTGGGTGAGCTCCAGGTAGTCGCCGCCCGTGGAGAACGTGACCGCGCCGGTCACGCCGGGTAAGCGCGGGATGTACAGGGGCGGGCTCTCGGCGCCGTCGAGCCGGGCCAGGCCCACGCCGAGGCTCGCGCGCTGGGAGAACGTGACGCCGACGTCCGTCGCGGCGCGGTCGATGGGGATGTAGGCCAGCCAGCGCCGATCGGGCGACAGCGCGACTCCGACCATGTTGCGCGCGAGCAGCGTGCTGCGTTTGCCGACGCCGTCGATCGGCAAGCGCAGGAGCGTGTAGTCGCCGTGCAGGCCGGGTCGCGACAGCACCGCCACCGAGGCGTCGTCCCACCAGAGCACGACGAGCTCCGCCGAGTCGGCGTTGGTCAGGCAGACCGCGGGGCCCGCCTCACGCTCCTCGAGCGCGCGCACGCACACGTCTCCGGTCGCGTCGTTCTCGAACGAGATGTACGCGACGTGTTTGCCGTCGGGGGAGAGCTGTGGCCAGGCCGCGTCGCCCAGGCCGCCCGAGACGGTCAGCGGCGCGCTCTGGATCGGTGACTGGAGCATGATGTCGAGCGTGCCGCTGGCGTCGCTCACGAAGTACAGCGAGCGCTCGTCTCGCCCCAGGATCCCCATCAGGTCGCTGCCAGCGCCGGCCGTCAACCGCACCGGCTGGCGCAAGGCACGCGGGGTGTCGCGCGGCTTCTCGGCGCGCGCTGCCGGTGGCCGCGCCTCGGCCGGGCCAGACGCCGTCCACACGATCGAGACCAGGGCGGCCGCGAGCCAGAGACCGAGCGAGCGGCGCAGCCGGGAGGGCGCGAGACTCAGCATGACTTGGGCCCCCACACGCCGGCCGCGCTCTCCACCAGCCCGTCGCACACGACCTGCGCGAGGTGGACTTCGCGCCAGGTCGGCGAGACCCGCTCGACGCTCACGCTCTGCTGGCTCGCGAGCAGCTGCCACAGCTGACGCCGGTGCAGGTTCTCGCGCCCGATCAGGCGCGCCATCTCCGTCGCGTCGGCGCTCCCCACGCACTCGTCGGGCCGGGGCTCTAGCAATCCCGAGAGCGCCTCGCCCACGCAGCGCTGTAGCAGCAGCCGATCGATCGCGTCGGCGTCGGAGGCGCTGCTCTGGTAGAGCTCCGCCAGCTGGCCCAGGGCGCCGCCGCCGCTGCGCTCGCGGCTGCTCGCCAGCTCCTCGCGGGCGAAGGGCTCGGGTGCCGGGCTCAAACCCGCCTGCTCCAGCTGGTTCTCGAGCTCGGGGTAGCCGCCCGCCGCCTGCTGCTCGAGCGCGGTCTTCTGGTCGACGACGACGACGTTGGGCGCGACGCACGCCCCCAGCGCCGAGGCCAGCACGAGGATCCCGATCGCTCTTTTCATGGTTCTGCTCGTCCTTTGCGCTCTTCGCGGGCGCTCGGTTCCGCGTCATCGAGCGCGTCGGGCTCAGCCCCGGCAGGGGCCGCCGCAGGCTCGTCGAGCGGGGGCGCCCGTCTCAGGTACTCGGCCAGCGCCGGCGCCACGTACTTCTGCAGGATCGGCCCGAGTGGCACGGCCTTGATCTCGTCGATGCGCACCAGCTCGGCCAAACCTCCGAGCTCGACCTTGGTGTCGATCGCGCCGTCGTGCAGCGCGAAACGCACGAACTTGGGGTAACCGAGGGCCAGCCCGCGCCGGACGCGATTGGCGTTCGCGGACTCGTGGAACGGATCGATGACGTCCAGGATGTCCTCCAGGTGCTCGCGCGACGCGCGCACGATCTGGGCCTTGCCCTCCAGGGTCATCGCGCGCGGCACAAACGTCAGCGCGGTGTTCGCGTCGAACACTCCCTGCTTCTTGCCCGAGCGGACCCCGGTGGCGTTGAGGCGCATGCGCACGATCGGATCCCCGTCCCGGTAGGCTACGCGCACCTGCCCGACGATCTGCCCTCCCGAGTACCCTGCCTGCAGCTGGTCCACCAGGAAGTCCGAGCGCTCGAGCCGGACGTTGGCGGCGATGGGGCCGAGCGGCTGCATGGCGCCGAAGCGGATCGAGTCCGCGGTGATGTAGTCGTGCCCGGCCAGGAACGGGTGCACGTCGAAGAAGCGCGTGTCGCTGAGCGGGCTCGTGCGCGGGCCAGCGCTGATCACCGGGCCGCTCTCCAGCAGGGCGAACTCCTCCACGACCGGGATCGTCCCCGTGAGCCCCTCCAGGGCCAGGGCCCCATCCGTGCTCACCCACGAGACGCGCTGGGCCTCGAGCGCCGCGAGCAGACGGTAGCCGAGCAGCGCCCCGGACTCGAGCCGGAACGGCACCTCGAGCGAGCCGCTCGCGTGCGACGCGAGGCCGAGCTTCTGGAACGGTTCGAGGCGCTGGGCGAGGCGCCCCTCGAAGAACAGCGCCTCGCGCCCGGCGAGCGTGACGTCGCTCTGCTGGCCCGCCTGGGCCAGCAGCTCCAGCGTGCCGGCCGCGCGCAGGCCGCTGCCCGACGCCGGGTTTTCGAGCGATAGCTCGCGCAGGAAGATCGAGCGTAGCCGGTCGATCTGCAGGTGGCTCGTCAGGCGCAGGTCGCGCACGGGCACGCCGGGCGCAAACGACTGAGCCGCGGAGGCGAGCTCCAGCGAGCTGTTCACGTCGATGATGCCCTGGTCGGGTGCGCGCTCGAAGCTCGCCGAGAGCTGCTGCGCGAGGCCGTCCAGGCGGAGCGAGCTGCCGCCGCCGTCGGCCTCGAGCGAGGGGACGGACAAGCGCGCGTTGGCGTTGCCGCGGCCGCCCTCGCCGCTCTTGCTGTCGAGCTCGAGCACGAGCCGAGGGACGCGCAGCGAGCCGCGCGGCCCTCGGTAGTCGAGGCCCTCGAGCTCGACCTTCGCCGACTGCTGGCCGCGCGCCGTGTGCAGAGGTTCGGGCGCCGGCTCGGGCCAGCCGCCAGCGCCGCTGCGCAGCACGCCGCTGAACGCGCCGTGCGCCGACGCCGAGAGGCGCGCGCCCTGCAAGTTCAGCCGCGTCGCGCGCCGATCGAGCCCGGCCGCCGCCTCGGCGAACGACTCGAGCTCTCGCGCCGACAGGCCGACGTCGTAGTGCAAGACCTCTGTCGCGCGCTCGAAGCGCGCGCTGGTCTCGAGATTCAGCACGCCGCCCCGCGCGCCCGCGAGGCTGGCCGTCAGCGTCGAGCTGCCGTCGCTGGCTGCGACCTGCGCGCGCACGCGGGCCACGATCGGCGGCAGCGACTGCCCCGCCACCGACAGGCGCGTGCCGCGGGTGTCGAGCTCCAGCCCATAGTGATCCGGCTCCGCTCGGCTCGCCAGCAAGCGCAGCTCCTCGAGGGCGCCGCTGGCACCGTCGGCGTCGAAGCGCGCCAGCCGGCCCCGCGCCAGCGCCTGCGCCCCGGCCGCACCGGGCCCCCAGGCGAGGGGAGAGGTCGCCTCGAGCTCCAGGGCGAGCCCGCCAAACGATCGAGCCTGGGCCACGAGTGAATCGAGCGCGAGCGAGCCCTTCAGCGACTCGATCGTGAGCGGCGTGCTCGCCGAGAGCTCGAGGCCTCGCGCCAGCGCGGTCGTCTGACGGCCCTCCGTCACGCGCAGGCTCGGCACGCGCAGCGCCAGCGTCGCGTCGCCGCGGGCTCCCGTCGGGCTGCCATCATCCAGCGTCAGGCGCTCGACGACGGCGCTCGCCGAGGGGCGCGTGAGCTGCGATCGCTGCCCGCCGCCGGCCTGAGTCAAGCTCGCGGCCGAAAGATCGACCTCCAGCCAGGGTACGCGCCGAGCCGCGAGCTCCGACGCCGGGCCGCGCAACACAGTGCGCAGCCTGGGTTGAGCGAGCGCGAGTGTTCCGCCTGCGCCGTCGGCGACGCGGGCGGAGTCGAGCGACAGCGTCGCCGAGGTCTCGATCTGTTGCGCGCCGCCGGCGTCGCGCGCGCTGGCGCTGACGATCAAGCTCGCGTCTGCCAGGGCCGCCGTGGCGCCGCTGCCTGCGAGCTCGGTCGTGGTTGCTCCGAGCGTGGCGTGGAAGCGCCCGCCCGCCGGCTCGAACGTCCCCAGCGCGAGCAGCGTGACGTCTTCGAGGCGAGCGCTCGAGGTCTCCTGCTCGAGCGACAGCTCGCCCAGGCGTCCGCGCGCGTCGATGTCTCCCGTCAGCCGCGCGCCGTCCCAGCTCAGCTCGCGCGCGGTCGCGTCGATCGCGAGCGCTTCGATGCCGAGCCCGGGCAGCGCCAGCGGCGAGCCCTCGAGCGCCACGTGCGCGGTGCCTCCCACGCGCGCGCTGAGCCCGCTCTGATCGAGCAGCTCGCCGGACGCGTCCAGGGCGACGGCGTCGCCGAAAGCCCGCAGCGGCGCGACGGACAGTGAGGTCTTGCCCGCCGCTGCGTCGAACGTCGCGGTGGCGTCCAGCGCCAGCAGCTCTCCGCTCGCCAGCGCGCCCGACAGCGCAGGCACCAGGTCTTGCGTACGCAACCCCAGCCGCGCGCGCAGCTCGACGGTCGCCTCTGCGGGGGCTCCGACCTCGATCGAGAGCCCGCCTTCTGCCCGTCGCGTGCCGCTCGGCTCGCTGATCTGGAGCACCAGTGGGTCGGCGCCCAGCGCGAGCGTGGTGCCGAGCAGCCCGCGTCCTTCGCTGTGGACCTCGCCGCTGGCGCGCAGCTCGTCGAGCGCGATGCTGCTCTGCGCGCCGTCCGGACCCAGCTCGATGGCTCGGATCGCGATGGCCTCGATCAGCAGGCTGTCGATCGTGAGGCGAGGCAGCTCCGCGAGCAGCTGGGAGGGGCGCAGGGGCTCGTTCGGCTCGGGCTCGGGCGGCGCCGGGAACAGCTCGCTCAGCGTGGTCCGACCGGCTGCGTCTCGAACCAGCGCGAGCTCGACGCGGCCGAGCGCGAGGCGCTCGATGTCGAGCTGCCCCAGCGCGAACCGCCAGAGCGGCGCGCGCAGCTCGAGCCCCTCGAGGCGCACGAAGTCGGCGGCGCCAGCCGAGAGCGATGGCGGAGTCAGCAGACGCAACGAGCGGGCCTGGACGCCCTGCCGGAGCGAGATGACGAGCCCGTCGTAGTCGATGCCGAGCCCGAGCTGGTCGCGGCAGGCGGCGACGACCCGCGTCTTGACCCAGGGGTGATCGAGCCTCGAGAGCAGCAGCCAGAGGCCGAGCACCAGCAGCCCGACGAGCCCGACGCACAGACCCAGCACGAGCGTGATCCCGCGCAAAAGGCGCCTGCGCGGGCTGCGCCGGCGCCGGGCCTCGCGCGGAGTATTCGCCGCGTTCGGCGCGGGGCCTCGACTCGCCATGGCAAGCACGATACTCCGCGCGCACACGGGAGGATAGCGGCGCCGGCGCCGGAGCCGTGCTTGGGTAGGCCCGTGGGACGGTCAGCGTGGGGCCGCCTGCCACGCGCTCGTCGCCAGACTGTGCCACGGCTCTCGGTGCCTGGCACAGTCGCCGTCCGCGCCCGCGACAACCGCCAAAAACACGCGCGATCGCGCATGGCATGCAGGTTGCTGAGTCCCTGTCGTTCGTTGCTCCTCTGCAACAGCAGCGAGCCATTTCGGGACCTTCATATGTACGACTCACGCGGTTTGCGTTCTCTGATCTGGTCTTCGCGCGTCGCGCTGCTCATCGCGGCGCTCGGCTGTGGCGCTGACGGCGCTCGGGCACCGGGCGATCCGGATCCGGGTGCACCGAACCCGGGTCATCCCGAGCCCGCCAAGCCGCTCGATCCGGGACAGACGCCGGTGCCGAGCGCGCAGCCCAACGCGGCGGCGAGCGCTCATTTTGCTCAGCTCGCGACCGACGTCGAGCGGCTCTCGGCGCTGGACGCCGACGGGCTCGAGCGAGAGTACCCCATGGCGTTTGCCCCGGCGCTCGGCTACACGCCGCGCAACGCCGAGTTCATGGATCGCGTCCAGGCGTCCGCGCTGGCGCTGAACGACGGCGAGCTACAGCGGCTCGATCAGAACGGGTTCGTGGTGTCGAGCCGCCAGAGCTTCCCCACGTTCATGCGCGGCTACGCGGCGATCTACATGGAGCACTTGCCGGTGTTCGTCTCCGCCGACGCGCTGCTCGACCCGCTGCATCGCTCGTATGACGCGATCCTGAGCGACATCGAGCAACAGGTCTTGATCCCGACGCTCGAGGAGCTGCTCACCGGCATGCTGGGGCGCATCGCCGGCTCCGGCGCCTCCAGCCAGACGCAGGCGGACGCGCGGCTCTACCTCGAGGTCGCGCTCGGCTTGCTCGATCCCGAGGGTTTTCGCCCGAGCGCTCCCGCGGCAGCCATCGTCGCCAAGGCGCGCGCCGCCGAGGGGCTCGAGAGCGTCACGCTGTTCGGCGTGCAGCGTGACGAGGATTTCTCGCAGTTCGTCCCGCGCGGCCACTACACCGAGCCGCCGCTGTCCGACTATTTCCGCGCCATGATGTGGCTCGGTCGCGTCGATTTCAGGCTGATCGAGACCCTGCCCGACGGCACGGTCACGTTCCGGCGCGCGCAATACGAGGCGATGCTGGCGCTGAACGATCTGCTCGACGCCGGCGCCATCGAGCGCTGGCGCAGCATCGACGGGGTGGTGCGCGCGTTCGTGGGTGAGAGCGACTCGATGACGGTGCCCGAGGTGGGCTCGTTGATCGCCGATCTGGGCGGCCTCGAGGCGGCCCGCGCGGCCAGCGACGAGAGCGTCGTGAGCGCCATCGACGCGGGCGGCTACGGCGAGCAACAGATCGCGAGCCACCTGATGGTCAACATCGGAGTGGTCAAGACGCTGCCGCTGAACCGCAGCTTCCTGCTGTTCGGGCAGCGCTACGTCGCCGACTCTCACGTGTTCAGCGAGGCCGTCTTCGATCGCATCAGCGAGCGCATGATGCCGAGCCCGCTCGACGCCGCCTTTGCTGCTCTCGGCAACAACCAGGCGCTGCGGCTCAACGCGGACGTGCGCACGTTTGGCGAGCTGCCGGGCGCGCTCGGCTCCATGCGCCGGCTGATCGACGACCACGACGCGAGCTTCTGGGACGCGAACCTCTACAACCTGTGGAGCTCCGCGCTGCGCTCACTCTCGCCCGCGCCGGACTCGAGCGACCCGGCCGCGCTCGGGTTGCCCGCGGTCGCGGGCACCGAGGCCTGGGGCCGCCGCCTGCTGAACGCGCAGCTCGGCTCGTGGGCGCAGCTCCGGCACGACACGTTGCTCTACGCCAAGCAGTCGTACACGGGCATCCCCGGCTGCGAGTTCCCCGACGCCTACGTCGAGCCCAACCCGCAGTTCTTCCAGGCCATCGAGTCCTATGCCGAGCGCGGGGGAGAGCTCGTGACCCTGTTGCCCGAGGCGGCCTTCCTGCGGGACGCGCTCGATCGCTACTTCGGCAGCCTCGCCAGCACGGCGCGAATGCTCGGCGAGATGGCCGAGCAGCAGGGCACCGGGACACCGTTCAGCGAGGCGCAGCTCGCGTTCATCAACGACGCGGTGCGTATCGAGCAGCAGTCGGCGGGCTGCACGACCATCGAGGTGCCGGACGGCTGGTACGCGGGGCTCTTCTACCGGCCCGAGGCGTCCATCGAGGAGGACCTGACCATCGCCGACGTACACACACAGCCAGCCGACGAGGTGGGCACCATCGTCGGCAAGGTGCTGCATGTCGGCACCGGCTACCCGCGGCTGCTGACGATGACGGTCGACACCTGCGTGGGCCCGCGCGCTTACACCGGGATGTCGTATGCTTATCACGAGCTGGTCACCGAGGACTTCGATCGCCTGACCGACGAGCGCTGGCGGGAGCGCATCTCTGCGGGCGGCACCCAGGAGGTGCCCTGGGCCCAGTCGTTCATCGCCCCCTGACATCACCCCACTGAATAAACGAGCGGCCCGCTGCGGGGTGATACTCGGGGCCACATGCGGAGTGACTCGGGGTAACACTGTGCGGGCCGATGGCTTTGCGACTGAAGCGGGCATTTTTGTGCTGGCGGGGCCGTAGTGCTGGTGCTCGAGTTTATGACCATGCCCGCTCGCTCCTGGGGGCGCTCCGCGCTCCGTTCGGTCGTCGTCCTCACGTCTTGCGTGCTGCTCCTCGGCGGTGGTGACGGTGCTCCGGCGCAGGCCGCTGCACCGGGCGCCAGCATCCTGCTCACCCAGGGGACCACCTACCGCGCGCGCCTGCGCTTGAGCTTCTTCCAGTGCCTGGCATCCAAGGATCGCATCCGGCGCAAGCTCCAGGGCAGCGGGTTTAGCGATGTGCAGGTCTTCACCGCCAAGGGGGAGCTGCCCGCGGACTGGCCGCCGCAGTTCCGCGGCCGCGCCGGCTCGTGTGAGCGCTACGCCGAGGGCATCTGGTCGCGGCCCACCACGCCTCGCGCCCGCCCCTCCAGTATCGAAGCGTGGTGGGTGGCGCCCGCGCCGGCGTCGCCCTGAGCATTTTTGGTGATCTAGGGGCAGGGCGGGGGATATGATGCCCCGCGATGGGTGAGCTGCAGAGCTTTTGCCCAGGCGTTCGCGCCGGTGTTTCACCGGTTGCGTATCAATCGCGGTTCAGCTTGGACGTCATCACGGGTGCTGGCGCAGCGGGCGTCCATCCTGTCCATTCGGCGCGTGTGTTTCGGCACCTGATCGTGTCCATGCGTGAGCCGCGACATGTCTTGGCGAAGCGCTGTCTCCGGGCGAAGCGCCGCATGCTGCCGAGGCGCAGTGTCCGGCGTAGCGACGTGTCCGGCGAGGCGCTGGGTCCGGTCCTGGCGTCCCCACGTGTCGGCGGCGGCGCGCCCGTCGGGCGCTGGTCGCGCCAGACGCCTAATGCGACAGTGGCCCGACGGGCGGTCCGGCGGCGGCCTAAACTCGCCGTCCGAATGGGTCGTTCGCAGGGCCTTTGAAGGGAGCGATAGAACATCATGGGCGCCTTTTCGAAAGACGTGCTGCGCATCGACGCGGCCGCGGTGACGGAAGAGATCACGACCAAGCTGCGCGCTCAGGTGGGCGGTGTGCTGCGCCGTCGCGGCATCGTCGTGGGCCTGTCGGGCGGTATCGACAGCTCCGTCGTGGCCAACCTCGCGGCGCGAGCGCTGGGTAAGGACAAGGTGCTCGGCCTGTTCATGCCCGAGCGCGACACCTCCTCGGACGCCTTGCGGCTCGGCCGGATGGTGGCCGAGAAGGCCGGCATCGAGGCCATCATCGAGGACATCGCCCCCGCGCTCGAGGGCCTCGGCTGCTACCGCCGCCAGGACGAGGCGATCCGCGAGGTGTTTCCCGACTACCAACCGGGCTGGAAGTTCAAGGTCACGCTGCCGTCGATCCTGGAAGGGGATCGACTGAACGTCTCCCACCTCACCGTGCTGGATCCGGCGGGCCGCTCCTTCACCGAGCGCATGCCGCTCGCGCCGTATCTGAAGCTGATCGCGGCGACGAACTTCAAGCAGCGCGTGCGCAAGATGTTCGAGTACTACCACGCCGATCGGCTCAACTACGCCGCCGGCGCCACGCCCAACCGCCTCGAGCACGACCAGGGCTTTTTCGTCAAACAGGGCGACGGCTCCGGCGACGTCAAGCCGATCGCGCACCTGTACAAGAGCCAGGTGTTCGCGCTCGCCGCCTACCTCGGCGTGCCCGACGAGGTGCAGAAGCGCACCCCCACCACCGATACCTACTCCCTGCCGCAGACCCAGGAGGAGTTCTACTTCTCGCTGCCCTACGACAAGATGGACGTCTGCCTGTACGGCCTCAATCACGGCGTGCCCGCCGCCGAGGTCGGCGCTGCGCTGGGCTTGA
>Ga0315910_10005389_pt1 | contig 10476 bp, 8 predicted proteins | sample EdamamesoilMG_FD_204470 | JGI IMG/M metagenome (GOLD analysis project Ga0315910, IMG submission 204470) | Garden soil microbial communities collected in Santa Monica, California, United States - Edamame soil | ecosystem: Environmental > Terrestrial > Soil > Garden | place: USA: California...
TACTGCTTACTGCTTACTGCTTACTGCCTACTGCTTACTGCCTACTGCTTACTGCCTACTGCTTACTGCCTACTGCTTACTGCCTACTGCTTACTGCCTACTGCTTACTGCCTACTGCTTACTGCCTACTGCTTACTGCCTACTGCCTACCGCCTACTGCTTTCTGCCTACTTATTGCTGGATAGTAAAAATCTCCCTGTGCGAAGATTCAATCAGCGGGATAAATTTCTGATACCAGGCTCTCCATTCATCCTGCCCCATCGATTTACTCATAGACTCTTCAAAGGCGGCAAGATTGGCATAGGTAAATTCCAGTACCATCGTGTAGGAAGGTCCTACGAGGTCGAACAATAACCGGGAGTTCTTCAACTCCTCAGCTCCCATCAGCTTTTTGGATTCTTCCATCAGCGCCTTTACTTCCCTGGCTTTTCCAAACTTCAGGCGAAATATATCACGGACTAAGATCATGGCTTACTAAATTTAGGGTTAAACAATTTCATACTTAACAGTTTAAAAGTATGAAATCCCAGGCAAGGAGAGAATAAATAATTATTCATTTTTATTAATGCCTGAAGAAAATGAAAAAAGGCTACGAAAACTTCGTAGCCTTTTCTGTTACAAGGGTGCCCGGGGTGAGACTCGAACTCACAAGGTATTTCTACCAACGGCTTCTGAGACCGCAACGTTTGCCAATTTCGCCACCCGGGCAGTTTTAAATACTAATTATTTTCAAAGATCAGTGCCCAGGACGAGAGTCGAACTCGTACGGTTGCCCGCCACCCCCTCAAAGTGGTGCGTCTGCCAGTTTCGCCACCTGGGCAAGGGCTGCAAAAGTAAAAATATTTTCAGACCTGCAGAATCAAATTCAACTCTTTTAGGGGCTCTTCTTCCGGCTAAAGCAATTGCCTGAAGGTCAGACCCGGTACCAAGAGATTTGGAATTCATATTTTAGCCGGATATGCATTCGGTTTCTCCTCCCAGACCATTTCTCACCTTTCTTCTCCAGGGCCTGCTGCCGGGTATCCTCCTGATCGCATGTACATTCCCTGAATTCAATCCCGTTTATGGACCCGGAATTGATCCTCCTTTAGCCTGGGTATTTAATCACATTTTTTCCCTGGGAAATACGCCGGGAAGGGAATTTGTTTTTCCCCACGGTCCCCTCTCCTTCCTGCTCTACCCATTGCCCATGGGACATCATATCCTGATCGGCCTGAGTATCTATACCCTGCTGAAACTGATTTTTTTCTTCCAGGTACTCTGGCTTTACAGGCTGGACAAACCCGGTGAATGGTTGCTTCCATTGTTGCTAATTTATATTGCCTTTCTATTGTTCGAAATCCAGTTCGTCATGCTGGGAATCATCGTTTCAGGTTTTTCTATTTACCTGAAGTCCGGGGAGCACCGTTTCTTAATTCTCCCACTCCTGGTGGCTGCCTTGGGTTTGTTTATGCGTGCTTATATTACCGTAACAGGAGGTTTCGCCGTACTTGGCTCCCTGGTCATTTTTTGGATTGAACAACGCAATGGCCGAACCCTGGCTTATTACCTGTCAATCGGGCTCGCTGCCGTCGTATTGCTTTGGATGAGTCTATATCAAACGTTCTCGGGACTTATTCATTACCTCACCGGTCGTGTTTACCTGGCAGTCGATAATTCAACCGCGGCATCTTATTACCCTGATAATAACTGGGCTTTACTATTCCTAAGTCTTATCTGCCTGTTTGCAATTCCATTTATACAACGCAATAAAAAGGTAACACTGTACTTTCTCCTTTTCATGCCCATCCTGTTTGCGCAATGGAAGTACAGCATGGCCAGGGAAGATTTGATTCACAGCCGCGGTTATTTTGTCATGCTGGCCTTGTTCTTCATTCTGCTTCTGCCGCATATCCATGGAAGAAAATTGGCAACCCTTGTGCTCGGTTTGCTGAGCATGTGTTTCTATTACATGAACCTTCCCGGCGTTATTGGCTATACTGAATATAACGTCAACCTGGTCAAGGTGAATCCATTTATGAATTTCATGACGAACTACCCTACGCTTGAGAAATCCTGGATCCGGCAGTCCGTGGACAACATCAGGGAAAACAAAATCGATGATTCCATGAAGCAGTTAATCGGAAACCAAACGGTGGACTGCTATCCCTGGGATTATTCTTTCATTCCGGCAAACGGTTTGAACTGGCAACCCCGCCCCTGCATTCAAAGCTATGCTTCCTACACTTCCTGGCTGGACAAACAAAATGCCGTTCATTTTAATGGCGCAACGGCGCCTGAATTTTTACTCTGGCACCTGGCCAAAAATCCGATGGATCCGAATGGAAGCTCCTTTGAAACGCTGGATGACCGGTATCCGCTGAATGACGAACCCCAAACGATGGCAGCTTTGCTGAGTCTCTATACGTTGAAATCAAAAAATGACAAGATCCTTTTATTTCAAAAAAGAGCAAAGGCTCATCCGTTGAAGATTACTTCACTTCAGAAATCAGAAACTCCCTGGAATACCTGGACAAAGGTTCCTGCTTCCAAAAACGGACTCATACGAGTGAAGGCCGATATACGCAACAATGAATTGGGTGCGATGAAGAGTTTTATCTACAAGAACGAAGCCTGCTTTATCCTGCTTAAAACTGCTTCGGGCCAGGTTTACCGGTATCGCATCGTGCCGAAAAATGCAGTCGACGGAATATGGATAGCTCCCCTTGTTCAGCATCCCGAAAAGAATGGCGCGGAGCCTGAGATTTCTGAAATTCAATTTACAAGCACAAATATCCGGATGCAAAAAGAGAAGATCGCGCTGGAATGGGAATGCCTGGATTCAGAAAACACAGGCGGCTCCGGTTTCATACCTAACTGGTTTGGCAAAAATTCAGTTGAAAAAGACAGGTTCATTTGGTCCGGGCTCAACACCACCGAACCCGGAACTGCACATTGGGAAGTAAATGAAAAACAGTTTTACACGAATGACTTTAAATCTGCACCCCGTTCTTTTGAAGTCGATTCCAATGGCTTCTCCTTTTTGTGTTCCTATGAAACCGATTCGGTATGGGCGGCACATTTAAATAAGCCATCGCTTGATGTATATGCCAGTGTCTGGACGAAAGCAAAAGGCAAGTCAGAAGCCGGACTAATCATTGCATACGAAGCCAACAATGAATTGCTATACTACAAATCATCAACCTTCGCTGATTTTATTTCCGACACAAAAAACTGGAACATCGTCATCAACAATGCAGCCATCCCCGCAGACCATCTTCGTAAAGGATATGGAAAACTGAAAGTGTATGTCTGGAATTCCGGAAGGGAAAAGCTGCTTATCGATGATTTCCAGGTAACGATAAAGTGAATGCGTAGTCTAATCATCTGCGCCCTCATCTGCTAACGCATAGTGAAATCCTTAATTAGCCAATTCGTTAATTAGCTAATTAGCCAATTAGCTGTTTTGCCGATTAGCCAGGCAACGACTCAAATGAAAAAAATCGCTAATTATTTTTCACCCAATTACCGGAAAACCAATAATAGCAATAATAAATTGTGCCTTATCCCTTCCTAATTAGCTAATTGGCTAATTGACTAATTGGCTAATTACTTCAGGTACGTGCCCAGGAAGTCAAAGAACACCCTTTGCCACATCACGCTATTTTGCGGCTTCAGCACCCAATGATTTTCGTCCGGGAATACCAGCAGGCGGGCCGGGATATTCCGTACCCGTGCCGCTGTATAAGCTTCCAGGCCTTGCTCATAAGGAACACGGTAATCCTTTTCGTTGGTGATAATTAAAATCGGTGTATCCCATTTATCCACGAAGTTGTGCGGCGAAAATTTTGCATAGCTTGGAGGCTGTGGCTTATCCCAATAGGCTCCGCCGAATTCATGATTATTAAAGAAGGTTTCTTCCGTTGCGCCAAACATACTTTCGAAATTAAATACGCCGTCATGGGCGATGAAAGCCTTGAAACGTTTGTTATGGTGACCTTCCAGCCAGAATGAAGAGAAGCCGCCGAAGCTGGCACCTACACAGCCCAGCCTGTTCTTGTCGATAAACGGTTCCTTGCTTACGCTGTCGATGGCGCTTAGCAAGTCCTGCATGCATTGTCCGCCCCAGTCGCCGCTGATGTCATCGTTCCACTTCTCACCAAAGGATGGCACTCCCCTGCGGTTTGGGGCTACGATAATGTAACCGTGTGCTGCCATGAGCTGGAAGTTCCAGCGGTAGGAGAAAAACTGGCTGACCGTACTTTGCGGACCTCCCTGGCAATACAACAAGGCAGGATATTTCTTGGTGGCGTCAAAGTCGGGAGGGTAAATCACCCAGGTAAGAATACTTTTACCGTCCGTTGATTTCACCATTCTCTTTTCCACTTTGGCCAGTTTCAGCGAGGCCAGTAATTCGCTGTTGGTAAATGTAAGCTGCTTTGACACCCCCGTCTTCGGATCGATTGAATAGAGTTCATTCGGTTGGGAAATTGACATCCGGGAAGTAACCAGGTAATCTGTGGAAGCATTGCCTGCTACGGATAGCGAAGAGTGATCGGCTTCATCGGAAGTCAGTTGCGTGATGGGCTTTGGAGTTTTGGCAAATGGCTCACAAACAAATACCTGGACGGTGGCCTGGATGCCTGACACCATATAAATCCGCTGTCCCGACACACTCCATTTTGTCTCTTCTACATCGTTGTCAAAGCCCTGGGTCAATTCCCGTTTTTGGTTTGTGACCAGGTCCATCAGGAAGATCCGTCTCCGGTCCGCTTCATTCCCTGCATCGTGCTGGCTCATCCAGATGATTGATTTTCCATCCGGTGAAAACAGCGGGTTTTTGTCGTAGCCAGGCATGCCCTCCGTGATGTTGCGCGTGGTTTTCTTTTCCGTATCGTACAGGTAAATCTCGGAATTCGTGCTCATGGCATACGCTCTTCCGTCCAGCTTTTTGCTGGTATAAGCCAACGTGCTGCCATCCGGGCTCCAGCTGATTTGTTCTTCACCGTCCATCGGTTTCATCGGGCAATCAAAAGTTTCACCTGCCATAATATCCTGGGGAGCAGTTTTGACTTTCCCGTTTTCCATGGATGCTACAAATACGTGGCTGTAAGTGCCATCATCCCAGCGGTCCCAATGGCGATACATCAGGTCATCGTAGAGCCGTCCCGTAGCTTTTGGAAGATCCGGGTATTTGTCTCTCGCTGTCTTGGCCACTTTCACATCCATGGCAAACCATATTTTGTTTCCGGACGCAGCTATTCCGTAGGCATTGATGTCCCCGTCAAGCCTGGCTTCTTCCGTCATGGAAGAGCCGTTGGGCATCATGCTGTACAGGCAACTGGTTCCGCTCTGGTCATCGAGGTAAAACACCTTTTTCCCGTCTGCGCTCCATTTGGCGCTCGTTTCATTGCCAGCACCGGTAGTCAGGCGAATGGCGGCCCGCGTGGCGATGACTACTTTCCATAAGTCACTGTTGCCCTTGTTGGCAGCCAGGTCGTAGCTGCGAACGGTATAGAGCACTTCCTTTCCGTCGGGAGATACCTGGGGATCGCTGACCCGTCCCATTTTCCAGAGATCTTCGGGTTTCATGACCTGGGAAAACAAGGAGCCGCTGCTTGCAGCCAGCACGCTCAGAAGCAAGGTGATTTTAATACATTTCATGATTTGCATTGATTTATTGTGGCGGCGAAGTTAATTATTATTTTTTCCGCTATTTTTGATCAGCACAACCTTCCATCTAACCTATTAATAATCTACACCAATGATCATCGAAAGAAACGTATTCAGGCTGAAATTTGGCAAAGCAAAAGAGAGCATTGCCATCTGGAAAGAAATTTTAACTACCTCCAAAACTTCCGGCATTTCCATTCCCAACATGCAGTTGCTGTCCGATATGAGCGGACCGGCCTATACGCTGGTCGTCGAACTGCACTTTAACAGTTTCCTTGATATCAATCCGAAACATGCCATCTGGGCTACGCATCCCGGCTTCCAGGAATTATACCAGAAGTTTATTCCGCTTTGCGACGGCGCGCACCGGGAGTATTTTAAGATTGAAGCGCTTGTCTAACTTCTATATGTTGCATCTTCCATACCGGGTTATCCTGTGTTCGGCATCGCCGAGGCGGCAGGAACTATTAAAAACGATCCTTCCGGAATTTGAAATCCGGGTCCGGGACGTGGATGAATCTTTTCCCGGTCACCTGGAAGCCGAACGGATAGCCTTATTTCTTGCCCTTCAAAAGGCCAAAGCCTTTGAAGAAGAGATCAAAGCCGGGGAACTGATGATTACAGCCGATACCATTGTTTGGCTGAAGGATAAAGCGCTGAATAAACCGGCAGACCGCAACGATGCCATCCGTATGCTTACCGAATTATCGGGACGTGAACACCAGGTTTACACCGGAGTCTGCCTGTTTACGAATGAAAAGAAGAAACTTTTTTTTGGAATGACCCGCGTTTTTTTCAAATCGCTTACGCCGGAAGAAATAGCCTATTATGTCGATCAATACAGCCCCTACGACAAAGCAGGATCTTACGGTGCGCAGGATTTTATCGGCATGGTAGGCGTGGAAAAAATTGAAGGCGGCTTTTACAATGTCATGGGACTCCCGATGAAAGAACTGTACGAAGAACTGAAACAATTTGACAACGGATAAGGCACAACTCCGCACGGCGTATGTAAAAATGCATATTGCCATTTTCCTGTGGGGATTCACCGGATTGCTGGGTAAACTGATCGACCTGAATGAAGGGCTGCTGGTATGGTACAGGCTGCTCATCAGCAGTGTGGCCATTGCCATCATCCTCCTCTATGGAAAGGGCTTTCCGCAACTGAAACGGAGGGAATTCTGGAAGATCAGCGGCGTGGGCATCCTGGTGATGTTGCATTGGGTTACCTTTTACGGATCCATCAAGCTGGCCAGTATTTCCATTGCCATGATTTGCCTGTCGACCATTGCCTTGTTCGCATCGATCATCGAGCCCCTGGTGAACAGGAGGCGATTTGATTACGTGGAAATCGTTTTTAGCGCCCTAGCCGTCGTCGGCATCAGCCAAATATACTTTTCCGATGTTACCGCTTCCTCCGGCATTATTGTAGGCGTGATCAGTGCTTTTATCAGCGCCGTATTCTCCGTATTCAACAAGCGCCTGACGGCCCATCATGCGCCGCTAACCATCAGCCTGGTGGAACTGTTGAGCGGACTCGTCTTCCTGACCCTCCTGATGCCTGTTTACTTAACCATTCAGCCCACTACCAAGTTTATTCCCGGAATTTCTGACCTGGTTTATTTGCTGATCCTTTCCCTTGCATGTACGGTTTTTACCTGGACTATTTCCCTGCAGGCCTTGCGGAAAGTATCTGCCTTTACGATGGGCCTGGCCCTGAACCTGGAGCCTATCTATGGAATCGGCCTTGCCGTATTGTTTGCCGGCGAAGGGAACCTGATCAATTTCGATTTTATCATCGGCGCCCTCACCATCCTGGTAACCGTCGTGCTTCATACGCTTTATAAATTCGCAAAGATTTACAGGAGCGAAAAAAAATACCGTTCCGAAAACAATGTGCCTCTACCCTGAATATCCTTCCTTCCACTGAAATTCCATGGATACGGAACTCATTCCCTTTTTGATTGCAGCGCTTATTTCTTTGGGATTCCTGGGCTATATTTTTTATGGCTTCTACCTGCTTTTCTCCGGATCCGTAAATGCCGGCAAGGACAAGCTTATGCTTTATTACATGACTTCGGTGAGCGGAAGCCTGAAGGACCATTACGGAAAATACCTCGATAACCGTTTTGCCTATTATGACAAGCTGCCTGATGCGCAAAAAATAAAATTTTTAGTCCGCCTGCGCAAATTCATTTCCGAAAAAACATTTGCAGGAAAAGATGAATTAGTTGTGACGGAAGAAATGAAAATACTCGTGGCCGCATCGGCCATCCAACTGACTTTCGGACTGGATAATTTCGTACTGAGCCGTTTTCACACCATTCTCCTGTTCCCGGCCTCCTTTTATAACAGAAGAAACGATGCCTGGCACATGGGTGAAACCAATCCGCAAGGAATCATTGTTCTTTCCTGGAAAGACCTGCAGGAGGGATTTAACAGGAAGGACGACACGTACAACGTAGGGCTGCATGAAATGGCCCATGCCCTGCAGTTGCAGTTTTTGCTGAAGGACGACTACGATTACTTTTTTGGAAATTATTTTGCCAAATGGTCGCACCTGGCGGAATCCGAATTTCAAAACCTGCAGGATGAAAGAGAATCGTTCTTCCGTGAATATGCCGGCGTAAACAGGATGGAATTTTTCGCCGTCAGTGTTGAATATTTCTTTGAAGCAAGTGAACAGTTTAAATCCCGGTTGCCACAAATGTATTATCACCTGTGCATCCTGCTCCGGCAGGATCCTTTGCATACCGATGCCTCGGTGAAGGAAGTCATACGGAAATCACAGGATGAGCTGAAAATGGAAATACAAGGAATCGTACCGGTCCTCACTACGGAAACTTCCTTCGGTGCCGTTTTGAGAAACTACGCCATCCTGTTCTTTGTGTTTTCCGCGCTTACCATCCAGGGTTTTAACAGCGCTCCATCCTTGCTTTATGTCTCCCTGTCGGGGGGTGTCCTGTTTGCTATCCAGTTGCTTTTTAAGCTGAACAGGATTGTGCTCTATGAGAATTACCTGGCCGTCCGGAGTGTCTTCGGAAGGATGAAAAGAATCTATGAGCTGGATGCTGTCGTTTCCTTTGAGTTTTCGGACAAAGGCTCCCGGCTAAAAACCATCCTGGCACAGAACGGCAAGATCTTTATTCGTAACCATCATTACTTTGCCGACGAAGAGACACTGGACCTGCTAAAAATGAAACTGAAGGAGAAAAATGTGCTGGTGCGCTAGACAGAACGCAGATTTTTTGTTCAAAGTGGATCAGACCAGGCTCTTATCATGACAGGCATGAAAATCGGTGTTCTATTTCAATTAATTTGTACTTTTAGTTCATAGATCATCCGCTAACAATCCAAACAAATAACATTATGATTAAAAAATTACACATTCTTTTATGCATGGCTTTATTCGCCACGACCGGGTTTGCGCAATTGCCTACTTACGTTCCCACGAGCGGCCTGGTGGCCTTCTATCCTATGAATGGAAACGCTACGGACGAAGGTCCATTTGCCCTGCACGGTACACTCAACGGTCCTTATGGAACTACAGACCGCTACCTGAATTCCAACAGCGCTTTATCGTTCAGCAACACGTATATTTCTGTACCTGCCAATGCCTATTTCAATACGGGCGCCGGACTGTCCATCTCCATATGGGCGAACTTTAACTCCCCGGGATTAAACCAAAAAATTGCCGGCGCTACCAACGGCAGCTTCAACAGCGGCTATATTTTCGGTGTGCAGAACAACCAGGTGTACCCCGAAGTGTGGGATAATGCCGGCGGCCATTTCACGTTTTTCGCCGGCTCCTTAAGTACAGGCGCCTGGGACCATATGGTAATGACATGGACAAGCGGAGGCTACATGATTGTTTATGTGAACGGTTATGCCGTTGACAGCATAGCTGCCAGCGCAAGTCCCATTGGCGCCAATTCCGAACCCTTCATCATCGGAGTTTCTCCATGGAGCCAGAGTCCCACCTACCTGGCCGTATACGGCGACATGGACGATCTCGGCATATGGAACAGAGCCCTTGCCGCATCGGAAGTGCTGGCGCTTTACCAGGGACTACCGCAAGGATTGGAAGAGCAGGAACTTGAAACAGGGATCACGCTTTATCCGAATCCTGCGGCCAATCAACTTTCCATACACCGCACCCAAAAAGGCTCACGTCTTCCTTACCGGATAACGGATGCAACAGGCCGTAATGTACTGAGCGGAGAATTAACAATGGAAATGACAACCCTGGATATTGAATCGCTTTCGGCCGGCTTGTATTTTCTCAGGGTGAATGATTCAAGAGGTACAACCTTAAAGTTTATCCGGACTGAATAATAACAGAAGCCATCTCAAAAATAGGTCTTTGCTTATTTTCAGGACGCAGAAAAAGCACGAACGCTATTTTTGAGATGGCTGCAGGCAACCCTACGTTGCGCGAATGCCCACGAAAGCAGAACCGATACGTGATTCAAAGAACGAAGGCATAGCCGTCCGGGCTATCTGGTTCAGTATTGCCGGCAATACAGGGCTGGCCCTGGTAAAATACCTGGCCGGCGTTTTCGGGAATTCCTATGCGCTGATAGCCGACGCCATTGAATCCACGACAGATATCTTTTCTTCCTTCCTGGTTCTCTTCGGCCTGAAGTATGCGAACCGTCCCGCCGACAGCAACCATCCTTATGGCCACGGCCGTGCCGAACCGCTGGTCACTTTCCTGGTTGTCGGCTTTCTGATCACTGCAGGAACCATCATTGCCTATGAAAGCCTGCAGAACATCCATACGCCTCATGAAACGCCCAAACCCTACACGCTTATCATCTTGGG
>Ga0315910_10005390_pt1 | contig 10475 bp, 6 predicted proteins | sample EdamamesoilMG_FD_204470 | JGI IMG/M metagenome (GOLD analysis project Ga0315910, IMG submission 204470) | Garden soil microbial communities collected in Santa Monica, California, United States - Edamame soil | ecosystem: Environmental > Terrestrial > Soil > Garden | place: USA: California...
CACGGTGGAAGCGATCGAAAATGCGCGGCAACTGCTCGGGGCGAATCCCGACGCCCGTGTCGCTCACGACCAGCTCGAAATGATCGCCGAGATGCGCCAGCCGCACGCGAACCTCACCCTCGAGAGTGAACTTGAACGCGTTCGAGAGCAGGTTCAGCACGATCTTTTCCCACATGTCGCGGTCGACGTAGGCACGCTCGTTCGACGACTGGCACTCGACGACCAGACGCAGCCCAGCCTTGTCGATAGCGGAGCGAAAGACGCTGGCGAGCTCCCCGGTGAGCTGACCGAGATCCGTAGGCGTGTACGAAGCTTGCGAGCGCCCGGCTTCGATCCGCGCGAAATCGAGCAAGGTATTGACGAGCTTCTGCAGACGCAACGCGTTGCGGCGCGCGAGCTCGACGCGCGTACGGCGTTCACCGGAGAGCGGCGCTTCCGTCTCGGCGAGTTCGTCTTCGAGCGGGCCGAGCACCAGCGTGAGCGGCGTTCGCAGCTCATGGCTCACATTGCTGAAAAACGTGGTCTTTGCGCGATCGAGTTGAGCCAGGGACTCGGCGCGCTTGCGCTCCTCGTCCAAAGCTCGTGCGTTGCCAATCGTCGCGGCCACCTGGGTGCGCAACAGCTCGAAGAAGTCGCGGTAGTGAGCGTCGAGTGCGAGCCGGGCGCTCACGCCGAGCACCATCAGGCCGGCGGGGATGTTCGAATGGTTCGAGGGGACCGACATGACTACCGCCAGTGTCGGCGGATCGGACCACGGCCCCGGCGGCACGGTCGCGAAGCGCTGCCCGAGGTCCTGCACGACCTGCATTTCTTGCGTCCGCACTGCATCGGCAAATGGCCAACCGCTCGCGTCCAGGTCACGCCAATCGACAGCGACACCGAAATCGTCGACGTTCGTCACTCCGGCAGCCGCCGCGAAGCGCGCCCGCATGGCGTCCTCGTCCAAGGTGTAGAAGAGCGCGAAGGGCACGTCTTTCGCGTGCATTTCGAGCATGCGCGCGGCCACCGCGCACGCATGCTCCGCGGTCTGCGCTTCGCCGGTTCGCGTTCCGACGTCACGCAGCACGACGACGCGTCGCTCGGCGATGACCTTCTCGGTGATTTCGTTCACAGTAGCCAGCACGCCACCGATCCCGCTGGGCTCCGTGTCATCGGGCACTGGGCTGTAGGCGACCGTGAAGTGCGTCTCTTCGAGGAAGCCGTGGCGATTGATTTCGAGCACGATGTCCTCGTGCCACGTCGACGGGCCTCCCTGAAACGGCGTGTCGATGAGTGGCTTCAACACGTGCCAGATCTCGCTCCAGCACTCGCTCACAGGCGTGCCAAGTGCCCAGGGATGCTTCTCACCGAGCACGGGGCGATACGCGTCGTTGTAGATGGAGATGTAGTTTTTGCCCCACCAGAGCAGCAGCGGGAAGCGGTTGGCGAGCAGGAAGCGCACCATCATCTTCAAGGTCGGCGACCACGACTCAACGCCCCCGATCGGCGTGCGCGACCAATCCTTCGCGCGTATCAACGCCCCCATTTCGCCGCCGCCGGCGAAGGCACCTTGTTCGATGACGGCCACCGACCTCGATCGCGTCTTACACCCCTGCCAGCCACGGTCAATGACGGCCGCTGCCCGGGAATGGCGCGGCAAATAGTCACACGCTTTCGCGCGAGCCTCAGCGATCGGTCGGATGCTGCGGAGCCCTATCGAGACCAGGAAAGCGTTGCTGATTTTGGGTGGTGCATCGTAGATCCACCACACCAGGCATCTCGGAGCTCAGAACCGCAATCGGCGCACTCAGGCCGCCGAGCCTGAGCACGCCGAGGCGCCGCATCGGGTGCCCTGACACGCCAGCGAGCTGCCCAGATGTGCGGACTTGGCGCGCTTCGGTAGGGCGCATGCCCAACGTTCACGAGTCGCTCATAAGCCTGTTCCGCCGCTCCCGACGCAAAATGGCCCGCGGTCCAACCCAGGTGACCGAGCGTCTCGAGCTGACGCAAGCCGCCCGCCCAACCGGGCCGTGGGTCCCGAATCACCCCATTGTTCGCAGGATGGCGGATGCTGTAGCGTCGCGGTGGGTGGCTGCTCGAGAGGGTGCCGCGTGGCGTGTGTCCGCGGCCCAGGGCCACTACGCAACTTTGCGACCAACTTGAAAACGGAGAAATGCCCATGAGACGAACGAATGCACACCTACGCCGGCCCATTTGGTTTTATGCCGGGGTGGCATTGGTCGGCGGTTTGCCCATGGCGGTGCTCGCTTGCGGCAGCGATGACGATGGCTCATCGGACAGCAACAACACTGCCAATGGAACTGGTGGTGCCGGAACTGGCGGCAGCGCCGGTGCCGACGGCGGCACGGACGCTGGAGGAAGCTCGAGCGGGGGCTCCACGACCGCGGCTTCGGGAGGGACAGGCGAAGCCGGCGGGGGCGGCGACACCAGCAATGGCGGTAGCAGCGGCGAAACTGGAAGCGGCGGTAGCAGTGACAGCGGGGGCGCTGGCGGAACGGGGGGAACGCCGTCGACCGCCAGCATCGACGACGTGGTGGCTGCCGTTTGCGAATGGGAGTTCCGCTGCTGCGACGCGGGCGAGCTCACCTATCGCTTGAGCCCATTCGTAACCGACGCAGAAAGCTGCACCGAGCGCTTCGTCTACGAGCTGCATGAGTCGAACGGCACGGACAACCCCTACCTTTCCGGCCCGGGCGCGACCGGCCTCTTGGGTAGCTTGGGCTATGTGGTCGACCTCGATCGCGTCATCCCCAACGAAGCCGGCATCAGCGCGTGTGTCGAGCACTGGAACGATCTCGGCTGCAACGTACTCCCCGATGCAGACGCGCGCTGCGGAGGTCCAAGCGCAGCTGATCCCTGTGCCTTGACGAACCTATTCACTCCGAGGCAGGAAGCGGGCGACGAGTGCACGCTCGCGCTGACCGAAACTGGGAGTGGCAACGACGTCGAATGCGCCGTCGGCTCGACTTGCTTGGCTGCGGGGGACGATAACCCGAACAACTTCCCCACGTGTGTCAGCCGCGGGCTCGCGGATGACCCCTGCACGGCCGATGCTGACTGCGACTTCAACCACTACTGCGACTCGGGCAGCTGCGCCGAGAAGGCGGGTCCTGGTGAAGAATGTTCCTACGAGGACGCAGACGACCCAGTGCCCGGTGAATACGAGGTGCAATGCGCCGCCGGTTTGTTCTGTCACCCGATCGATCTCGAGTGCATGGAAGACTGCGAGCTAGGCTCGAACTGTGCCGACGATAGGTCCTGCCCGAATGGCAGCGGTTGCGCTCCGCTCGAGGTCAACGAGAGCTCGGATACGTTCACCGTATGCACTGACCGGGGTGACTCGGCGGAAGCAGCTTGCAACACCGACGCGGACTGCGCGAATGCGTACTACTGCGACGGCGCGAACTGCCAAGCCGACAAGCCTGCAACCAGCCCGTGCACGGATCACAACGAATGCGCAGCCGGGCTCCATTGCGACTTGGCGAACGCGGTGGAGGTGACGTGCGTTACCAACCTCGCTGCGGGCGACGCCTGTACAGCTCCCTACCAGTGTGGTCCCAACTCCGCCGGTTGTTTGAACGAAGGCGTCAATGGTACCAACTGCCGCAACAGCCTGCTGCCCCTGGATTCCATTTGCGGGAGCGCGGCGGACTGCGCTTCGGGTCGCTGCGAAGTGGCCGACACCGACACCACCGACGCGACCTGCATCCGAGGCGCCGGAGCTGGCGACGCGTGTGACTCACTCACCACCGATGGCACCGCACAATCCTGCGCCGCCGGCCTGCTTTGCTACGGCAACTCGGGCGCGGTCGAGGGAGGCACGTGCGAGACTCAGGCGGCGCCTGGCACGGACTGCAACAACCCAGACGGCACTCCCGATGACACCATGTGCGCCAACGGCTCCACGTGTACCGATGCTTGGGACGAGGGTGCGATCTGTTCGGACACCGCAGTGAGCGAACAGAACGGCGGCAGCGGTGTGGCGTGTGACGGCAACTAACACCTAAGAAACCTGCTCTCGAGCTGTCCTGGCCCGAGTCGTCCTGGCGACTCGCGCGCCGGGACGGCTCGAGGCCTCGAGTCGTCTACATGCGCCCGCGGCGTCCGTGTGAAAGCTCACGACGCCCGCTGTAGCCTCGAGGGCACATTCGAGTTCACCGCTTCGTCTTGCTGACGCGCTTGCGTCGCACGCGCTGCGACCGAGACCCGCACCTGTCCGTAACTCGCGGCAGTCGCTAACCAACACCGCCCTGCGACCGTGTGCGCGGGTTCGGGGATCGAACGCACAGCACCCCAGAAAAATCCGACGAATCGCACGTCTCAGTTCGAGAGCACACTGGATTCCAGCGCTATCGATGTATTCACAGCGCTGTGTGATGTGAGCGCGAGCTGCGTGATGCGAGCGAAATCCGCGCAGTGTTGTGTGTGTCCTACGTGTTAACACAGGCGTAGTTCGCGGTGGTCCGCCCCCAGACTCATGGGTGGTAGTTGTGAGCGCGAGCGTTCTCGGGTGCGAGCATCGCATCCAGGAATGGTTCGTGACCAAATCGTTTCGCACCTGCTGGCCGAAACCTGTATGATGGCTGATGCTGCGGCGCGTGAGGTCTTGCTGCAGGTTCGGAGGTTCATAACATGTCGTTACAATCGGTTTCGGACGGAGTATCCCAGTCATTGCCACGCTCGAAGCGCAGGTTTTCATATGCTGCGCGCTCGTGGTCTGCGGTCTCGGTGCTGGTGCTGAGCGCTTGTGGAGCTCCGACGAACGACGAAGCCAGCGTTGGAAATGTCGCCGAGGCTCTGAATCAGGGTCACGGCCATGGCCACGGGCATGGGCATGGGCACGGGCACGGGCACGGGCATGGGCCGGATGGAGAAGAGCTCTTCGCAACCGCGTTTCCCGGCACGAACGGCCGGTCTTGCGCCTCCTGTCACGTGCTCGAAGAGCACACCGTGCTCACGCCAGCTCATGTCGCCGCGCTCGAAGCCGAGAACCCGCTCGATCCGCTCTTCAACCGAATCGATGCCGACGACCCGGACGCCGAGGTGCCGACCTATGAGCACTTGAAGAAGGGGCTGGTGCGGGTGATTCTCCCGCTACCCGAAAATATGGACCTCATCGATTTCTCGGGGAACGTCGTCACTCCTCCCGACCGCACGATCGAGGTCTGGCGCGCTGTGCCCACGGTGGAAAACAGCGCCATCACAGCGCCCTACCAATACGACGGTCGTAAGGCGACGCTGCAGGAGCAGGCGCAAGGTGCCATCACGGCGCACAGCGAGGGCGGCACGGTTTCGGATCGGGATCTGGACGCCATTGCTGAATTCCAGCAGGAGCAGTTCACCTCCAAGCGCGCCGAGAAGGTTGCGAAGAAGATGGCCCACGGCGTGCCCGTCGAAGAGATCGAGCGACCCGAGTTGAAGATGAAGCTGACGGAGCAGCAAGAACGCGGGCTCGAAGTCTACAACGTCGCGTGCGAACCTTGTCACGGCGGCGCGACGACCCTTCAGGTCGTCAATCGAACCATCCACGATCTGGCGTTCGTGGAACTCAAGCCCGACGGCAACGTGCTGTTCGACACGTCGGTGACACCACCCGTTCCCGTGCTCAAGCCTCAGCCCGACAACGAGTTCCTGAACGTCGGCTTCGCAAACCTCACCTACTTGGGTCAGATCTTCGGCGATTTGTTCGGCCCCCGCTTCAACGCTACGGTTCCGCTGCCGCAGTACCGCTATCGATTCTACACGGACGCCACGCGCACCGAGCAGGTGGTGGACTTGCCGCCAGTCCCGCAGACCGTCAGCGGTTCCCCGTTCGATCTGCGGGCAGCCGTCGACGAGAACGGCGCCCCCATCTTCGGTCCGAACTTCTTGCCGCAGCTGTTTTCGACCGATCCCGGTCGCGCGGCGATCACGGGTGACCCGGCTGATTACGAAGCCTTCGACGTGCCCCCGCTGCGAGGCATCATCAACACGGCGCCCTACTTCCACGACAACAGCGCCGAGACGCTGCGGGACGCGGTCGATCTGTACAGCCGCTTCATCCTGCCGTTCTTCGCGCCGCTCAATCTCCCCGCCGTCTTGCCACCTGAAAACGGTGGATTCTTCCTGGAGTCGTTGAGCCCGGAGCAAAAGGACGACCTGATGGCATTTTTGGAAGTCCTGTAGGCATAGCGTCGTGTGACGCGCGGTCGGCTTTCATGCCCGGCTGCATGGAGGCGCCGTGGGAGCTCAGTTCCTCGGCGCCTCGCTGTTTGCGACAGCTAGCCCTTGGGGGCTTCGTGGAGCTCGATCGGGTTGCCGTCGGGGTCGTCGACTTGCACCTGTTTGCCCCCTGGGCCGACTTCCACGTCATTTCGAAGCCGAACCGACGCCGCTTTGAGGCGAGCGATGCTAGCATCGAGGTCGTCGACGTAGAGCACGATCCGGTTCCAGCCGCCGGGCTCTTGCCGGCGTCCGTCAGGCGTCGAGCGCGAGCCCGACGCGGCCGGTCCGCTGAGCAGCAGGTGAAGCTGGCCGCGCGCGACGATGGCGATCACCGGCGCCGGTCGCTGCACGAGTTCGAACTCCAAGTGCTCGGTGTAGAAGGCGACGGCGCGATCGACGTCCCGCACCTGATACCGCACGACCGCTGTCTGCGTGTCGGCGGAGAAATGGGTCGATGGTTGCTTGCTCTTTGAGTCGGTCATTGTCGTACCTCCAGGACTGGTCGGACCGATAGCATTGACGATGCCGCGCAGTAGGGTGTGACGTGACTTCGCGGCGTTTCCGGAGGTATCCGCGCGGTCGTCCGCGATCGGGGAGCTTGTGTGCTACGAAACGCGACGGGATGTCGCGAGGCATCCTGACACCCTGTGGCGGTCTGCCGGGTTCCTCAGAGCTGTGGCGTAAGACCGCTCGCGCTGACGCTAGCGTTCCACATACACGCGCGCTTCGTGCACGACGAACTCGTGTTCGGGGAGCGGCTGCCCGATGCTGATGCGAAGGCGGTCGGCGCGGGCAGGCTCGGACAGCACGACGCGAAAGACGAATGTCTTCGGTGAGTAGATCTGTTCTCGGTAGACGCGCACGAAAGGCTGCTTCGCCACGCTTCGCCAGGAGGAGCCGGCGCGCGCTACGCTGAGTTCGAAGGACAGCGGCACGTGTGAGACATGCCACTGGGTGTCGATCTCGAAGGCGACGACGGGCAGCTCGCGCGCGAAACGGAGCTCGAAATATTGCCCCCGTTCCTGACTTCGTCGGGTCGACCAGTAGCTGCGAGGGTCGCCGTCGACCCCGCGCTCGGCCTGGCTCACTTCGTGGCTGGCGCTCGCGCGGAACGCGCCCGACGGCACGAGTTCGGCGCGCTCGGGCAACTTGGGAACCTCGAGCAGCTCGAGCGCGGGATCGTGCTGGGGCACGAACGTGAAGACGCTGTCCGCACCCTGCTGAAAGACCCGCTGAAAATGGCTCGAGCGACTCGCGAGTTCGTCTGGCAAGCTCTGTCGCGAGGGCGCGAGGTCCCCGCCGTGCACGACGAGGTGGCGAGTCCCGATCGACGCGAGCACGCGGCGCGCAGCGTCGTCAGGCAAGTGCCTGAGCATGCGCTCGACCAGATCGGTCACTGGCAGCGTATAGCTCGACTGACCGTTGACCGACCGGTGCTTGTGAAACAGCATCAAGTAGTTGTGAAACGCCCGACCGGCGTCGCCGCGGAACACGCGTGTGCCTTCGGCCTGCGGCAGCCCCGCGACGAGGTCGCTCGGGGGCAGACTGGCCATGAAATGGTATGCCGGAGGCACGCTGGCGCCTGCCCAAACGGGCACGGTCGCATGCGGAAAGCTGCGTAGCTCGTAGCAAGTGCACCCGAGCAGCACGCCGAACACGCCAATGGTCGCCCAGTCAGGTGACAGCCTGCGGAGACCGAAGCGCGGGGCTTGCCGAGCTCGGTCGAGCCATGCGCGCGCTCGCCACAAGAGCCACGCGCTGCCAAAGCTCGACAGTACGACGAAGGCGAACGTCGTCATTACGGCTTGGCGACTCACCTTACGGATGCCGTTGAAGCCCGGAAAATAGGTATGAAAGTAGTAGTAGAGGCCGCGCACCGGCGCACCGTCCCACTGGAACGGGGCAAGACCCAGAAACAACACCACCGACACGCACGCGAGCGCCAGGTACAGGCTGCGGGCGCCCACCTGCCCCCTAGCATCACGCTCGGCGGTGCGTCTCCCAACACCGCGCCGGAGCCACCCGATACCCACGACCAGCGCGACTGCGCCCGCCAACATGCTGTGCGCGAGCAGTGTCAGCAGCCCAGCGAGCACCACGATCAGAACCCAGCGTCCGAGGCTGGTGCGTCCGGTCCTCGAGCCCGCCCGGCGCAGCGCTCGACCCGCCGGCTCAGCCAGGGCGACGAGCCCGAGCGCCAGCACCGTGAAGCCCGGAAACGCGATTTCTTCGCGCGCCCCGCGTTCGCTCGAGTGGTGCATGGAAGTGAGCGTGTGGTTCGTGACCGCGACGTTCCCGAAGAAGTCGAGTTTGCCGTCGTAACCAGAGGCGAAAGCGAGGCTGCGCTCGAGAGCGAACGCTTCGCGCGCCGTGAAGTACGGATACACCATGCCCAGCGCCACCAGCAGCGCCACCGCCCCCACCGCGCCGAGCTCGAGGTAGAGCTTCGGCGGCGGGCGCGACCGCCACAGCAGCAGGCCACCGACCAGCGTCAAGAGCGGGATCAGGAACATCGCGTAGTACAGGCAAGTGCCAATCTGCAGCAGGTAGCAGACCCACAGCCCGATCACATCGCGCCGGCGACGTCCCTCGATGGCGCGATGCAGGAACAAGAAGCAAGCCGGGATCCACTGGGTTGCCACCAGCTGAATCCGACCGATCTCGAAGAAGACATAGGGGCAAAACGCGAACGCTACACCCGCGAGGAACCCCGCGTAGCCGTTCTGGGTCAGACGGCGCACGAGCAGGTACGTAAAAAACGTCGAGAGCGCCAGCGACGCCAAGAGCGTGATGTTATAGGCCCACAGCGGGTCGTTCGTGACGAGGTAGAACGGCGCGAAGAGCAGCGAGAGCCCAAACAGATTCTCGTTGAAGACGATCGAGCGCGGCAACGGCGCGAAGAAGTAGTCGTCGTACAGCGACAGCGGGCCGCGTCCGAGCGCGGCATCGACGCGGCCGCCCATGATCATGGCGTTGGTGAAGGCGTCCCAGTAGTAGATCGCTGCCAAGACTTCGTTGCCCGCGTCACGCGCCAGCGGCCAAGTCATGAGCACCGCGGCCGCGACCGCTGCGAGGGCAGCAAAAGCGTGTTTTCTCAGGAAGCGCATCGTGGGACGTACTCTTGGCACTGGGTGAGGCGCTTTTGCGAGCGCTCAGCGGCTCCGGCTTGCGGGCGCTCTCGTAAATTCACAGCCAGGGTCGAATCAGCGGGCGTTTGTCGAGCGAACCAGTATTCTCTCGCCGAATTTGTTGGGGGGTGCCCAAAACGATTGGTCCGCACGCTTCGGTGGAGCAATAACACCGCATCATGAGCTTAAAATCATTCCTCGTTCCGTTTGGCGTCGCCAGTCTGCCGTTCGTGCTGTCCCAGTGCAGCGACTCGGGCTCCGAAGCGGAGGACCCCAACACGTCGGGCACGCCCTCCTCCACGAGCGCCACCACCGGTGCGACAACGGGAACCCCCAGCACCGCGGCGTCGACTTCCGCCTCGAACAGCTCGAGTAGCTCCAGCTCTAGCTCGAGTGGTTCCAGCTCGAGTGGTTCCAGCTCGAGTAGTTCCAGCTCGAGTAGTTCCAGCTCGAGTAGTTCCAGCAGCTCGTCGGGATCGACCTCGGACACGGGTACGGGCGGTGGAACCTCGAGCAGCAGCAGCGGCGGCGGAACGACCGGGGCCGGAGGTTCCGGAAACGGCGGGGGCGAGTTCAGCTTGACCAGCAGCGAGCTGGAAGAAGGCGCGGAGTTCATGGCGAAACACACCTGCTCCGTGAGCGGGTTCGACATGGACGAATCGCCGCCCTTCGCCTGGACAGGAGCCCCGGGGGAGGCGATGAGCTTCGCGCTCGTGATGTTGGACACTACCTTGACGGAGATGGGCGACAACAACGGCTATCACTGGGCGATGTGGGACATTCCCGCGAGCGTCAGCGAGCTGCCCGCCAACCTCCCGACCGGCGCCACCCTCACGTCGCCCGTGAGCGCCAAGCAGTACAACCCGATCTCTGCGAGCTACCTTGGCCCCTGCCCCAACTTCGGCGGTGGCGGCGGTGGCGGCACGCCCCACACCTACGTCTTCACGCTCTACGCGATGCCCGAGGCCGAAACGGCGTCGCTGGCCGGTTTGGACGACGTGAAAGCGCTCGAAGCAGCCATCAAGGCGGTCGCGATCGATTCCGCGTCGCTTTCGGGCACCTCGAACGCCTCGCCTCCTTAGAGCCTCCTTAGAGGCCTTAGAGCCTATGTTGGAGGAGTCTCTTCGGTCGGCGCCGAACGAA
>Ga0315910_10005391_pt1 | contig 10473 bp, 11 predicted proteins | sample EdamamesoilMG_FD_204470 | JGI IMG/M metagenome (GOLD analysis project Ga0315910, IMG submission 204470) | Garden soil microbial communities collected in Santa Monica, California, United States - Edamame soil | ecosystem: Environmental > Terrestrial > Soil > Garden | place: USA: California...
AATAGTCGGAGCGAGACGTCAGCGGAATTCGAGGCCGACTCCGAGGCTTCCGCTCACCACGATCGACGACACCTGGTGGAATTCCTCCGGGGCGAACTGGAAGCTATCCCGCGCCGTAGGCGCACCTACGCCGAAATCGGCGCTGAGGAGCAGGAGCGAGGTGGGGCGTACGCCGAGCGCCAGCGCGCCGCCCACGATCCACAGCGCTCTCTGGTGGGAGCTCGGGTTCTCGGTGGCGCGACCGCTCGCGACGAGTTGACCGCCCACGAGAGTGGCGCACGGGCGCAGCGAATATTCGGCGGAGCCCAGCTGGACCGGGCAAGCAAAGAGCTCCAAGGTGTCGAGCTCGAAACGTGCGTCGCCGCCGTCGGTGGCGTAGGTGACGCCGAAATAGTGGACGCCTGCGAGGCGCAGTTGCGGAGCCAGCCAGCCCTGGCCGATCGCGAGCTCGAGGTTCAGCCCGACCCCCGCCATCGTCGCCGGTGCGACACCCACCAGCCCTTGCAGCAGGGCGCTCGATCCGAATACGACGCTCGCGCCGGCATCCGGCGGCGCCTCGCGCTCGGGAGCCCCCGCGTCGGTCATTGGAATCATCAGATCGCCAGAGTCGGATGCGGGCGGCGGCTTCTCGGCCGCGGCTTCGGCGGCGCCGGCAGCCGCTGGCGGAGTCGGCGGGGTAGGGGCCTCAGCCATCGCGGGCTCGCCGTCTTCGCTCGTCGTGCCCGTTTCGGGCGCGGTTTCGGGCGCTGCTGGGTCGAACGAGATGGCGATCACCAGCGCTGCCGCGTCCAGCGCTTCGCTGCAGCTCGCGGCGCTGAACTCACGCCCCGTCGCGCTCGCCCCGTCCCGGCTCCAGCTGAGGCGAACTCGGACCGAGCCGCCGCCGGGTTCGAGCATGACCTTCGCCGTGCCGGTGAAGGGAGCCTCCGTCACGAACGCAATGCGATCGGATCGCTGCTTCACGCGGCGCTCGAACTCGTTGCTGTCGGCGCACGCCGCCGGCGCCTTGAACGCCAGCTGCACGCGTGTGGGAGCGTCTGGTTCTGCCCACGTATCCAGCGCCGTGAACAAGACGGCGCTCGCTAGCATCCAGCGACGCTGACGCCACTGTGGTGCTGGAGGTGTTGGCCCCTCGATCGGCGCTACAATCAACCTGGAATCAAGCTACTCGCCCTGGGGCGATTGGGCAAGCGGAGCGCGCCGGATCACGACCGCGCCGTCGCCCACGCGCGCGCGGCCGGCTTCAATCACTCGGAAGTAGATGCCTCGCAGGTGCAGGTGCCGATAGGCCGGAGCCAGGTTCAACTGCATCGCGTCCAAGCCGAAGCGTTGGACCCATTTTCTGCAGCCGTTGTGCGCTTGCGGGGTCACTTCGAGGAGCGCCTGCCCGAGCCGCACGTGCGACCCTGAGGGTAAGTTCTGCGTGGACAGATCGAGGTGCAGGTAGAGGTTGTCGCCGTGCAGCTCGAGAGGTTGACCGTTGGCGATCAGGCGGGCGAAGTCGGTGCGGGTCGTCGCGAGTTGGAACTCTGGGCCGTAACGCTCTTCGGAGACCCAGCGATCGCCTGGCATGCCTGCCTCGGGCGTGAGCACGACCTCGTGGGGGAGCTGGCGCTCACCGTTCGGTCCGCGAGCCACCAAGAGCTCCAGTGTGCCGGCATCTTTCGGCGCTTCGGGCAGGCGGGCGAGGGCAGCCTCGAGCGCGGCTCGGCTCAAATGATGCGTGCGGTCTCCGCGCAATCCCGTGAACACGAGCGAATCCGTGTCGAGTTGCCCCGCGGTTGCTTCCAGCAATGCCGCCGTGGTGACCTGGCTCATGCAGGGCGAGTTTAGCATCGAAACTTGAGCTGTCGGGCCGCGTTCGCGGGACCTACCCAAGGTGAACCACGGCATCGAAAGCTACGGACTCGCGCTCGCTCTCGGGATGCTGCTGAACGGCGTAGCGTGCAGTGAATCCGGGGCTCACACACCAGCCTACCAGGGCGGATCCGAGACCGCTTCGGGCACGACGAGCACGACGAACACCGCCGCTACCCAAAGCGATGCCGTCAGCTCGAGCGCCTCGAGTTCGACCGGGGCAGCAGGTTCCGGCGGCACAGGGGCAGTGGCCGGCAGCCTCTCGACGTCGGCGGGAGGCGCGAGCTCGGTAGGCACCGGAGGCAGCGCCGGCGACAGCGGCGGGGCGAGCACGACCGGTGGGGCAGGCGGCGGCAATCAGTCGGCAGGTGGCAGCGAGGGCGCGGGCGCGACCGGCGGCGTGGGTGGCAGCGGAGGCGGCGGCTGCAGTAGCGGGGACTACGCCATCTGCGAAGACTTCGAAAGCACGGAGCTCGGAGACGTCCCCGAAGCGTGGACCCAGCATGGCGACGCGATCGGCGTCGCGGACGATGTTGTCCACTCTGGGCAGCGATCGCTGCGAATGGACGCCATCCCCGTGTGGGAACGGCGTATCTACCATGACGCCTCGGCGCTCGGCAGCGCACACTGGGGTCGCATCTTCTACAGGGTCGAGTTGCCGGTGCCGGACGCGTTCGTGCACTCCACGATCGTGGCTCTTTCGGGGGACGGGCCTCGCTATGGTGCCTCGGAGTTCCGTGTCGTCGACACTGTGAAGCAGGCCGTCGGTACCCCCGACGTGGGCTCGCTTCATCAGTTTTTGTATAACGTTCAGCCCGAGAACAGCGGCGAGTTCGCGCGAGAGGGGCCGTACGACCAGGCTTTCGACGACGAGTGGCACTGCGCCGAATACCGGATTGACGCGAGCAACCAGAGCTACGCTCTGTACATCGACGGCGAGGAAGAGCTGAGTTTCGAAGACGGTGCTGGAGAGTACGATCGGTCCGACATTCCAGAAAGTTTCGACGAGCTCCGGATCGGCTGGATCAACTATCAGGAGGCTCCGCCCGGCTTTACGGCATGGATCGACGACATCGCGTTCGGCAGCGACCGCATCGGCTGCGGCGATTAGGCTCGCTCGAACCAACGGCCGGTGTTGCCACCGAGCCGCTTGTGCCCGGCTCGGTCAACGCCTAAGCATTGGCGCATGCTCAGCGTTTCGGACCTCGGTAAAACCTACCGCGTCGCGGACAAGCAGCCCGGGCTCAAGGGATCCTTGCAACACCTGTTCCGGCGCCGCTATCGCGATATCGCGGCGGTTACCGGCGTCAACTTCACGGTCGAACCCGGCGAATTCGTCGGGTTTCTGGGCGCGAACGGTGCGGGCAAGACCACGACCCTGAAGATGCTGAGCGGTTTGATTCGCCCGAGCAGTGGTCGCGCCATGGTGATGGGGTACGAACCGTTCGCGCGCGAGCACGCCTTCCTGAAGCAGATCACGCTGGTGATGGGGCAGAAGCAGCAGCTCATCTGGGATTTGCCGGCGCTCGACAGCCTACGCATCAATGGCGCCGTCTACGAGTTATCGGCGAGTGAAGCCCGGCAGCGCATCGGGGAACTTGGTGAGATGCTGGATGCGAACCATCTCCTGACGCAGCCGGTGCGCAAGCTCTCGTTGGGTGAACGCATGAAGTGCGAGCTGTTGGCTGCGCTCTTGCACCGCCCCTCGGTGCTGTTCCTCGATGAACCCACGCTGGGTCTCGACATCAACGCCCAGGAGTCGATCAGGAGCTTCCTCAAGCGTTACAATCAGCGCTACGGGGCCACCGTACTCTTGACCAGTCACTACATGGCGGACATCACCGCTTTATGTTCACGGGTGCTGGTTGTCCACGAAGGCAGACTCGTCTACGACGGCGCGCTGTCGAGCCTCGCGGAGCGCTTGACACCCAATCGAGTGATCGAGCTCCGCCTCACCGAGCCGGTCGCTGACGAAACCTTGCGATCGTTCGGCCACGTATTGGCTCGCGACGGAGCGAGCGTGAGCCTCGTCGTCGATCGCGCGTTGTTGCGCCAAACGATCGCGCGCATCTTCGAAGAATTGAAGCCGAGCGATCTGAACGTGCACGAGCCTGCCATTGAAACCGTCATCGGTCCGTTGCTGCGCGGCGAACGCCTGGTTCGCCCGGCACAGTCCGCCGAGGGGCCGAGCGCCGGTGCGAGCAGCCCGCGGCGCCCGGATACCGGAACTTCATGATATTTCTGCGTAAACTGGCTGCGTTGCTGGTCACGGCGTTCGCGCATACCACGACCTACCGCGCAGAGATGGTGCTGTGGGCGCTGTCCGGTTCGATGCCTATCATCTTGATGGGGGTCTGGTTCCAGGCGGCCCAAGGCGGGAGGCTCGAGTACTCGCCACTCGAGATGGTGCGCTACTTCGTGGCGGTGCTGGTGATCCGACAGATGACGTTCGTGTGGGTCATCTGGGAGTTCGAAGAAAGCGTCGTCCGCGGCCGGCTGTCGCACGATCTGCTGCGTCCGATCGATCCTGTTTGGCACTACCTGGCCAATCATTTTGCGGAGCGCATCGCGCGGTTTCCCGCGGTGCTAGCGCTGGTGTTCTTGTGCTTCTGGCTCTACCCGGGCTCGGCGTTCTTCCCCGGTTGGGTGGTGATGGGGCAAGCGGCTGCGCTCATCCTCGGTACGTTCGTCACGCGCTTCGCTCTGCAATACACGCTGGCTACCGTGTGCTTCTACAACGAACGAGCCTCGAGCCTCGAGTCCTTGTCGTTCATCGCGTACACCTTCCTTTCCGGTATGCTTGCGCCGCTCGATCTGTATCCGCCAATCGTGCAGCAAGTCGCGGCTTGGACCCCGTTTCCGTACCTGATCTTCGCGCCTGCCCGCCTGTTGATCGGTGAAGAGGTGGATGTCGTGGGCGCCTTCCAGGTGATGGGAGCATGGACGCTGGGCATGATCGTGCTCCAGCGTTGGGCGTGGAGGAAGGGATTGTCCCGCTACTCCGCGATGGGGGCATAGGCCGTGCCCGACGATCATGATCGCAAGCTCGCCTCGCCCGTGCGACGCTACCTCACGTTGCTCCGGATGTTCGCGTCGACGTCGCTCAGCGCCGAAATGGAGTATCGAGCCAATTTCACTTTTTCCGTACTCAGCAGCGCCATGAACCTGGGCGCGAGCGTGTTTACCGTGCGCTTGTTCTTCAGTCACGGCGCCTCGCTCGGTGGTTGGTCATGGTCGGCCGCGCTGGTCGTGCTCGGAGCCTTCACGGTGCTGTCGGGCATTTCGCAGTCGCTGTTGCAGCCGAACCTGAACAAGCTGGTCGAGCAGGTGCGTGAAGGCACGCTCGATTTCGTGCTCCTGAAGCCCATCGACCCCCAGCTTTGGCTGAGCACGCGGCGCTTCTCGCCGTGGGGCATTCCCGACTTCGTGCTCGGCTGTGTGCTGGTCGTCTACGGTTCGCTCGCGGTCGCTCCCTCGGCTTTTGCGTGGCTCGCGCTGGTCGCCAGCCTGGCGTGCAGCGCGCTCATCCTGTATTCGCTCTGGTTCATCATGGCGACGACGACGGTGTGGTTCGTGCAGATCTACAACGTTACCGAGGTGTTGCGCGGCTTACTCGACGCCGGCCGCTTCCCTATCGACGCGTTCCCCCCCGGCGCCTACCGCTTCGTGTTCACCTACGTGATCCCGGTGGCGTTCATGACGAGCGTGCCGGCGCAGGTGGTGTTGGGGCAGACGGTGCCCGCTCACCTGGCCGGTGCGCTCGTCCTCGGTGCCGCGCTGTTCGGTGTGTCGCGAGCCTTCTTCCGCTTCGCGCTGCGCTACTATACCAGCGCTTCGAGCTGAACCCGCGCCGTCCGTTGGACTGGGCGCGCCGTACCTATTCGATGGGTCGGATCTTCGCGCACACGGTCCACACCTTCGTGCACGCCGCGTCCTGACCGCTGCTGTTGGTGCAGCGGACCAGCCAGGCGTTGTCTGGGTCAGGTCGGCTCTGCACGAGGTTCCCGTAGTTGGGTGCAGAAGCGCCGCCGCTCAGCGCGAACTCGTTCGAGTCGCAGGCGCAGCGGGTCTCGCCATTGGAGGCCTCGCAACTCTTTGCATAGATCGGCATGCTCAGCCATCCGGGGACTTCGACGTCGCCCTCTTCGGTCTGCTCGACCTTGTTGGCGAGTTGGTCGGCTAGCGCCGAGAAGTTCTCGTTGAACTGACTGGCTACGACGGGGTCCCCGCTCTCGAAGCAGAAGGGCAAGTCCGCACACTCCTCCTCCTGCGACGTGGCGAGCCCCGCTGCCAAGAGGCACGCTGCGAGCGTGGCCAGAGCGACCGCGCCGCGCGCGCGAGCCCGCCGCCGGTGCCCGACGAGGCGCGCGACCTCGCTCTCCATCAGCGCCATGCGCTCCGAAATGCCTGCCCCATCCTGATGACTCGTTTCTTGCTCAGCCATTGCTTGGCTCCTTTCCCGTGACCGATCTGAAAATGACGGTTGCGTCGAACGATGAACTTCGCACGGTGAACTCGTGAAAGGCTCGGAACGAAGAGTGTCGAACGCAACCACCGAAGACAGCGCCTCGAACCCCAGGCGCGAACGAGTCCGACCATAACAGCGTTGTTTGCAAGAAGCCATACTCAATGAGTCATGGACAAGCGATCTAACGCGTTAACGTTTCGCGCATCAATACCAGGCTGCACGTCGATCCTAGGTAGGATGATAGTTGACGTGTTGGTATGGTAGTTCTTTGGTAGTGATGCGCGATGAATCGCGAGCGTGCGTGCTTGTGGTGTGGGATGTCTCTGGTAGTATCGGCACATCTCAGGAGGGCGAAGCAGCATGACTCGCGCAACACAAAGTTCCTTGAAACTCATCGGCGGCAGAGCGTGGTTGATCTCGATCGCAGCCATCACTGTCGCTTGCAATTCGACGCCATCCGAGGGCAACTCCTCGACGGCTACATCGACCACTGGCGCGCAGCGGGTGCCGTTCTCGCCGACCGACGCTGACGACGACGATGACGGCGACGGCGACGGCGACGGCGACGAGTCGACCGGCGAGGGCTTGGCGGGCGAGGGCGGCATGGGCGGCAACGGCATGGGCGGCAACGGCATGGCCGGCATGGGCGGCAATGGCATGGGCGGCAACGGTATGGCCGGCATGGGCGGCAACGGCATGGGCGGCAACGGCGTGGGCGGCAACGGCATGGCCGGCATGGGCGGCAACGGCATGGCCGGCATGGGCGGCAACGGTATGGGCGGCAACGGCGGCGGCGGTAACGGCGGTGACGGCGGCAATGGCGGCAGCGCCAACGGCGGCAATGGCGGCAATGGCGGTAGCGCCAACGGCGGCAACGGCGGCGATGGCGGTAGCGCCAACGGCGGCGATACGGGCGGATCGATCTGCCTCTTCGACGTGTGCTTGTTCGACGACGATCAGGTATTCGAGTAGCCAACGCTGGACTAGGCGCGGCGCTGGAGGAGGCGCCGCGCTAGACGCTGTGCTTCACGGCGACGTGAGGCCACTCTCCAGCCGCAGTCATCCGAGGGTACTCTGCAAAGCGGCAAGGCTTGCACAACCAACTCGCTCGCCGCCGCCCCCCTGTGCGGGTTTTCCAGTGTGGTGATTCGTAGATCCGCCACACCAGCATTCGAATCGGGCGCGAGCCGCGAGCATCGCCCGCGGCTCGCCGTTTTACAGGTCCCGCATTCTGGCGCACACAGCACGCACGCTGGTGCAGGCGACGTCCGCACCCGAAGCGTCGGCGCAGCGGACCTGCCATGTGTCTATGGCCGAGGCGCGGGGGCGGCTCTGCACGAGCGAGCCGTTCGTCGGCGCCGAGGCCCCGCCGCTCAACGCCAGCTCGCCCGGTTCGCAGGTGCACTCGGACTCGCCGCTGACTGCGGTGCAAGCCTTCGTGTAGATGTGAAGGCCTAGTGTTCCGTTGATGTCGACGTCACCGTCGTTGCTCTGATCGACCTTGCCGGCTAGCGCGTCGCCGAGAGCCGCGAAGTTCGCGTTGAACTCGTTCGCTTTGACTTCGCCGCCGGTCTCGAAGCAGAACGGCACGACATCCGAACACCCTTCCTCTTGCGAGGTCGCAAGCCCCGCGATGAAGGTGCAGAGACCGACCGCGGCGAGTGCGACGAGGCTACGCGCACGCCTCGAGCGCTTGCTCGAGAGCTCGCCTTCTAGCAGCGCGATGCGTTTCGAAAGGCTCTCGATATCCTGGGGACTCGTATCTTGCTCGACCATGCTCGGCTCCTCTTTGCGACAGACCGCGAACGTCATGGGTTCGACGTTGAACTCGAACACTGCATTCGAACGCTGCATTCGAACGCCGTTTTTCTGACGGCGGGCTGTGCCCACTCGTGAACGCAACGACCATAGCAAGTTTCTGATGAGAAGCCACGCTAGTAGAGCGCGCGTTGAGTTCGAACGTTAACGTTTCGAACGTGAATGCCAGGGGCGCACACCCATCCCACGCACTATGGACGGTGATCGTGGCGAATGCTTCTGGTTGTTCGCGCGTCGAATCACCATGTGCACAGTTGCAGAGCGGGTGCTCTCTGGTATTGTCGGTACCTGTTGGGAGTACGAGGCACCATGATTCGGGCGGCACGAGGTCCCCTGAAACGCGTCTGCAACGCAGCGCGGCCCTTTTTGGCCGCTGCAATCACGTTTGCTTGCAGTTCGACGTCCACGCACGTCAACGACAAGGAAGCGGATACCTCGGCGAGCATGGGCTCGGGTGGCTCTGCGTCGCAGACCAGCGACGATGGAGGCGCGGTCGGCGGCAGCACGGTCGATGGCGCTACATCCGCCAACGCGGGCAACTCGGGCAGTGACGGCGGCGTCTCGGGCAGTGCCAATGCCACGAGCCGTGGCGATTCCACGAGTGGCGGCGATTCCACGAGCGGCGGCGATTCCACGAGCGGCGGCGATTCCACGAGTGGCGGCGATTCCACGAGCGGCGGCGATTCCACGAGCGGCGGCGATTCCACGAGCGGCGGCGATTCCACGAGCGGTGCCAACTCGACGGTAACGACTGGGACGACTGGGGTCACTTCGGGCGTCGGCGGTATGTCGAGCACCACTTCAACGTTGACGAACACGAGCACCGGTCCCGTGACATCGACTAGTGGGGGACCCGGATCGGTTTGTGTTTTCGGCGAATGTTCGTTCGACGGCGGTCTCTTCTTCAAATAGCTGACGCTGCCAGGAACGACTCACGCTCTCGGCGTCGCGCGGCGCCAGAAGTTCGGGCGCCAGTAGTAGAGCGTCGTACGATCGTCGGGCCAGGGCGCGCTGTCGTCGGGTGCCTCGAAGGGATCGTCCTCGCGAATCGGACGCCAGCTGGGGTCGAGCGGCTCGTCCGCGGTGGCGGGGCGCACGTCGCCTGCGAAGCGCTCTTCGATGGCGCCGAACTGAGCGCGGTTCTGTTGGCCTTGTCGGAGTGACACGGCGTTGGTGAGGCCCGCGAGATCTGGCCAGCGCAGCTGCTCGAGGTCGTCTTCCCAGAAACACACGAGGCAGATGTCCTCGGAACCGGGGGGCTCGGCGAAGACGCAATGACCGCAGCACGGGCACGGATAGAGTTCGGCTTGCATGGCGCGGGTAGTGTAGTCCCATTGCCCGATCGTCAAGCGTGTCGGGTGAAAATTGGTGTTGTGGCGCTGCCAGGTGGGGACGCTCGTGGTCCGGGCCGCCGCCTCAGGCGTTTTCAGAGGACGACGCCTGCGACGCACGCCACGAGGCAGGTCGTAATCAGGCCGCCAACCATCGCTCGCAGGGCCAGGCGTGACAGATCGCCGAGTCGCTGCGGCGCGAGCGTCGAGTAGCCGGCGATCTGGATGCCGATGCTGCCGAAGTTCGCGAACCCGCACAATGCGTAGCTCGTGATCACGCGCCCACGTTCGCTGAGCCAGCTGGGGTCACGCGCCAGCATCTCAGCCAGGTGCGAATAGGCCACGAACTCGTTGAAGACGGTCTTCTGTCCCAAGAGGCCCGCCACCTTGAACACATCCTCGTTCGGGACACCCAGCAAGAATGCCAACGGCGTGAAGAGCCAGCTGAGCACCAAGGTCAAGCTAAGCTCGGTGCCGAAGAGCCTGCCGGCGGCGCCGAGCGCGGCGTCGAAGAGCGCCGTGAACGCCAGAAACACGATCAGCATCGCTGCCACGTTGACTGCCAGCTTCACACCGTCGAGCGTGCCGCGCACGAGGGCGTCCAAGGCGTTCGCGCTTTCGCGTTCCCTGCTCAGCTGCAGCGTCTCGCCCGTCTGGGGCGTCTCGGACTCGGGCAGAATCAACTTGGCGATCACCAGCGATGCAGGGGCGCTCATCACGCTGCACGCGATCAGGTGACCGGCAATGCCCGGTACGCTCTTGCCCAAGAGCGAAACGTAGGCTGCGAGCACGCCACCCGCGGTGGTCGCAAAGCCAGCGACCATGCACGCATTCAGCTCGGAATGGGTCATCGTCGGCACGTAGGGACGGATCGCCAGCGGGGCCTCGGTCTGCCCCACGAAGACATCCGCCACGGTCGAGAACGACTCGGCGCCACTGACCTTGAGAGTCTTCGAGAGCACCCGCCCGGCGCGCTCGATGATGAAGGGCATCAGCCCG
>Ga0315910_10005392_pt1 | contig 10472 bp, 4 predicted proteins | sample EdamamesoilMG_FD_204470 | JGI IMG/M metagenome (GOLD analysis project Ga0315910, IMG submission 204470) | Garden soil microbial communities collected in Santa Monica, California, United States - Edamame soil | ecosystem: Environmental > Terrestrial > Soil > Garden | place: USA: California...
GTGAGCACGATGCCCGCGATGGCCGTGGCGCCCAGCCCGTCCTCGCTCGGCAGCACGAGCTCGACGTCCTCGCGCGCGCCCAGCGGCTCGAGCTCGAAGGGCGCACAGCGCACCCAGTCGCTGCGCTGGTCCGTGTCCTCCGGATCCGCGCCGGGCCGGCGCGCCCACACGCTGACCATGCCCGCCGGCGCGCCCTCGATCGCGAAGCGGCCGCGCGCGTCGGTCGTGGCCGCGGCCGACTCGGGCTCGAGCTGCGGGCCCTGCATGTCGTCCCAGTGCGGCTCCGAGCGCGGCCGCGCCACCACGACCTGCACGTCCGGTGCGGGCGCGCCGTTCGCCGCGCGTACCCAGCCCGCGATGCGGCCGCCGGCGCCGAGCACGACGTCGCCGGCCTGCACCGTGTCGTGGGGCCGCGCGACGACGCTCACGACGCGCGTGGCGAAGGAGGGGGCGGACACGCGCACCTGGAGCGCGTCCTCCGGCAGGGGGCCGGCGAGCTCGAGCGCGAAGCGCCCCTCGCCGTCGCTCGCGGCGCGAGGCGCCCCGGCGTGATTCGCATGCTTCACGAGCTCGGCCTCGGCGGCGGCCAGGGGCCGGCCCGCGCCGTCGACCACGCGGCCCTCGATGCGCGTGGGCCGCTCGGCGGGCGCCGCCTCCTCGGCCGGAGGCACGACGGGCGCGGGCTCGGCGCTTCCGGCCACGCGCTCGCTCGCCGTAGGCGCGGGCGTCTCGATGCGCGCCGGGGCCGTGAGCTCGACCGCGCTCACGGCGGGGGGGACGCCGGTCTCGTTCGGCGGCGGCGCGCCGTCCGGGCGCGTCGAGAGCCACACGGGCAGGGCGACCAGGCCGAGGCCGGCCGCGGCGAGTCCGAGCTTGAGCGTCGTGTTCATGGCGAGTCCGAGGGCGAGGGGCCAGGTCGAAGGGGCGGCGAGGAGCGTCCAGCCGGAGCGCGGCACCAGCGGCGCGCAGGCGAGCACCCACGCCTCGCGACGCCCGGCGTGGCGCCGGTCGAGCCGCTCGCGCAGGCGCCCCAGGCCCTCGTGCAGCCGCCAGCGCACCGTCCCGGCCGGCACGCCCAGGCGCCGCGCGATCTCCGCCGGCGCGAGCTCGTCCTGATAGCGCAGGACGAGCGCGCTCCGGAACGGCTCGTCGAGGGCCGCGAGCTCGTCGAGCAGGAGGCGCTGCGCCTCGAGCCGCTCGGCCACCTCGTCCGCCGCCGGCACGCGCTCGGGAACCGCGCAGCGCTCCTCGCGCCCGATGCGCCGCTGCTCCCCGCGCCGGTGCTTGCGCGCCAGGTTGTTCAGCACGCGCACGAGCCACGGCCCGCGCCGCGCCGGATCCTCCGGCCCGCGCTGCCAGGCGCGCACCATGAGCTCCTGCAGGAGGTCCTCCGCCGCCGCGCCGTCGCGCGCCAGCCGCTCGGCCAGCCGCCGGAGCCAGCGCGCCTCGTTCAGGAGCTCGAAGGGCTCACCCGCCACGACCCCAGTATCCCGCCCACCCCGCGCGCGTTGGCGGTCAGCGCATCTTTGTGGCTCGGGCCTTCGTCAGGAGCGCGTGAAGCTGCGAGGGTCCCTCGTCAGCGCGCGCCGAGCTCGGCGGGGGAGAGCTCGACGGTGAGCTCCTCGCCGCGGTGGACCTCGATCGTGCGCAGGACTCTCCAGGTCGTCGGGTCCATGTTCTCGGTCGGCGCGCGCAGCTCGGCCGGCCCGGCCGGGACGTCGATCGCCCGCGCGCCGTCGCCGACCGGAACCGTCAAGGCGAAGAGCTGGCCCGGGCCGCGCCAGAAGTGCACGGCCGGCGGCGCTCCCTCGCCGCTCCAGTCGGCCACGCCCCGCAGGCGCAGCTTCCCGGTGTGGAGCGCATGCTCCCAGGAGGTCGTGTCCCCGCGCACGACGACGTCGTCGAACAGGTACTGCTCCTGGAACTCGCCGCCGGGAAGGCGCAGCGTGAGCCGGTAGTCGCCCGGCCCCGGCGCGCGCAGGGCGAAGCGTCCGTCGCCGTCGAGCGCGCTCCAGCCGCCGTCCTCGATTTCCAGGCGTCCGACGGGCCCGAGCTTGACCATCCAGCCGACCGCGGGGCGCTCGTCCACGAGCAGGTGCCCTTCGAACGAGACCGACTCGAGGGCGGCGTCGGACACGTCGACGAAGGTGGTCTCGCCCTCGTACACGGTGCAGTTCTCGCCGAGCTCGAAGGGCCGGACACCCGGCCCCTGGGTGGAGCTGATCTGCATGGGCGGTCCGAAGACCTCCTCCTCGCGCAGCTCGACCCGCCAGGGACCGGGCAGCAGGGCGGCGAAGCGGAAGCGGCCGTCGCTCCCGACGCGCCGCGTGCGCTGGCCGCCGTCGCCGCGCGTGATCCCGACGATCCTGCCCTCCGGATCGGCGCCGCCCGCGAGGCGCACGCGGCCCTCGATCGCGCCGCCCTCGCCCAGGTGGAGCTCGAGCGGCGGTCCGCCGAGGGTGGCGTCGACCACGAGCGGGCCGATCTCCGCCGGCGCGCCCGTCGGGGGCTCGGCGCGCACGAAGTAGCTTCCCGGCGCGCGCGCCGTGAGCAGGAAGCTCCCGTCCGCGCCCGTGAGCGCCTGGTCGTGCTCGTCCGGGTGGATGCGCACGCGGTAGCCGTCGACCTCGACCTTCATGTCCGCCTCGACCTCGGTGAAGAGGGCCACGCGCGCGCCGGCCACGGGCGCGCCGTCGCGCAGCACCACGCCGGCGAGACCGGGCACGGGCTCGAGCGTGCACTCGAGCGTCGCTCCGACGCGCGCGGGCTCGAGCGGCCCGAGCTGGAAGACGCGGTGCCCCGGCGCGAGCACGCGCAGGAAGAACGGCTGGTCGGGCAGCGCGACCTCGGCGCGGCCGCCGTCGTGCTGCGCGCGGGCGAGGCCGCCGAGCCGGGGCGAGTTGCGGGCCACGAGCTCCTCCGCGCGCTCGGCCCCGAAGGCCTCGGTCAGCTCGTCCATGTCGGCCGCGTCGTCGACGCCGCGCAGGTCGACCGCGAAGGTCTCGAGCGGCGTCCGCGAGCGACCGCGGACCAGGAGCTCGACCTCGCGCGCCTCGGCGAGCTGCAGCACGAGCTCGCGCTCGGAGTTGGCGACGTCGGCCAGGGACCCGGCCGCGAAGCGCCCGGCGGGGTCGGTACCGCGCAGCCAGGAGCGCGTGTCTGCGGGCAGCCGGAACTCGAAGCGGCCCTCGCCGTCCGCGTTGCGGGTGCCGCTCTGCACGGTGGAGCCGCCGCCGAAGACGTGGCGGTACTCGATCTTCGCCCCGGGCACGGGCGCGCCCGCCGGATCGAGGACGATGCCGCACAGGAGGTTCGCGGGCGCGATCGGCTCGAGGACGAGCTCGACGCCCAGGGATTCCTGGCCCTCGCGCACCTCGAAGGGCGGCGAGTAGGCCGCCTTGCGGCCGTCCGCGTGGGCCCACAGCCGCACCATGCCGGCCGGCACGCCGAGCAGGCGGAAGCGCCCGTCGGCCTCGCTCGCGCACGCGGGGATCCCGTCCGGGGCGGCTTCCAAGCGGCCGGCCTCGAGGCGCTGGTAGGGCTCGTCGAGCGCACCCAGCGTGACGCGGCCGCCCACGATTGCGAGGCCGCGCTCGTCGACGAGGCGCCCCGAGACGGCGCCGCCGGGCGCGAGCTCGATGCGTCCGAGGTGCGTCGTCCCGCCGGCCTCGCACACGACCTCGCGCAGCTGGCTCGCGAAGCCCAGGGCGTGTAGCTCGACGCGCACGAGCGCGCTCGGCTCCGCGAGCGCGAAGGAGCACTGCACGAAGCCGCCCGACGCGGAGCGGGTCTCGTGGCGCGCGCCGTCGTGCACCACGACGAGGCGCGCGTCGCCGAGGGTGCGGCCCCGGCCGGAGACGCGCGCGTCGACCGTGCTCTCGCCCGGGGCGACGGCGGGCTCGGCCTCGGGCTCGCTCGCGCTCTCCAGCGCGATGCGCGCGACGGCGGAGGGCGGCGGCTCGGGGACGGCGGGCACGTCGACCTCGTCCAGCAGAGGCCGGAAGGAGACCTCGAGCGGGGCCTCGCGCCGAGCGCCGAGGGTCAGCGCGTCGGGCAGGAGGCCGGAGAGGGACATCCCGAGCGCGAGCACGAGCAGGGCCGCGGCCGAGACGGAGAGCTTGAGCGCATTCATGGCGACGATCCCGGGCAAGACGACCGCGCTGGTGGCCACACCGGCCGCAGCGGTGCCGGCCGCGCCGTCGAGGCGCGCCAGCGGAAGGAGGGCGAGGCTCCAGGCGCGGCGATCGCCGCCGTGGGCTTCATCGAGGCGCTCGCGCAGGAGCGCCAGGCCGCGCATGAGCCGCCAGCGCACGGTGCCGCCGGGCAACCCCAGGCGCGCGGCGATCTCGGCCGGCTCGAGGTCCTCGTAGAAGCGCAGCATCAGCGTCGAGCGGAACGGCTCCGCCAGCGCCGCGAGCGCGCGCGTCAGGCGCTGCTCGGCCTCCAGGCGCTCGGCGTAGGCGTCGGGAGCCTCCGGTCCGGCCGGCGGGCGCGCCTCCTGCTCGCGCGCCACGCGCCGCGCCGTCCGGCGCTGGTGCTGGCCGGCGAAGTTGTGGGCGACCCGGCGCAGCCAGGGTCGCAGGCGTCCCGCGGCCGGCGGGTGCGTCAGCGCCGCGACCCAGGCCTCCTGCGCCAGGTCCTCGGCGGCCGTCTCGTCGCGCAGTAGCGCGCCGGCGAGGCTCCGGATCCAGCGCGCATGCCGCTGCAGCTCCTGGATCGTGGGGTTTCCGTCGGCCGTGCTCATCGCGTCGCGCCCGTGGATGTCGCGCTCGCCGCTCCGTTGGCGCGATCCGACGGAATCTGCGCGCGCCGCGGCGCGCCCTTTCCCGGATCGGACCGGGTCCCGGATCGGCCCGGGCAATCCCTTGTACCCGGACAGGACGCCGGGCTGCTGGGGGAACCCTCGAGCTCAGCCGATCAGACGGGGTTCGAGCCCGCGCGCGCTCACCTGCAGTCGTCCGCCGTGCCGTCGCCGTCCGTATCGGGCTCGCAGCCGTCGGGGATCCCGTCGTGGTCGCAATCGGCCTCGGCGGCGTCGGCGATGCCGTCGCCGTTGCAGTCGGGCAGGGCCGGACACTCGTCGAGCGGCCGGAGCTGGAAGTCGAGCTCCAGGGCGCCGGGCGCGCCGGCGGCGTCGGCGATGCCGAGCCGGCCGGTCCACTCGCCCTGGTGAAGGCGCCCGAGGTCGCCGTTCCCGTTCGCCGGTCCGAACAGGTGGACGCGGTCGCCGGTCGCGAGCCACGTGAGCGTCCCGAAGCCCGCGGCCTCGTCGCCCGCGATCAGCTTCGCGCCATTGCAGGTGACGCCGGTGTAGACCAGGGCGACGTCGAGGTAGCCCCGGAACGAGGGGTGCCACGAGCCGCGGACGCGCAGGCCGCCGAAGGCGCGCCCGCGGACCGTGACGGTGGCGGTCGCGGCGTCGTAGCACAGCGTGCCCTTCGTGCCCGGGAGCGCGAAGCTGAACGTGAAGGGAAAGCCCGCGTAGTCGAGGCGCAGCGCGTGGCCCGCCGGGGCGCTCGACGCCTGGCCGTCGCCGAGCGCGTAGCAGCCGGTGTCGCAGGCCCGCTGCGGCGCGGGGCAGTCCTCGCACTCGTCCGGTATGCCGTCGGCGTCGGCGTCCGCCTCGCACGGGTCGGGGATGCCGTCGTGGTCGCAGTCGGGCTGGCACTCGTCGGGGACGCCGTTCGCGTCGCAGTCGGTGCTCGTGCCGCTCGCGATGTCGCAGTTGTCGGCGAATCCGTTGCCGTTGCAGTCAGGCCCGTCGCACCCGTCGGGGATGCCGTCGTCGTCGCAGTCGGGCTCGCACTCGTCGGGGATCGCGTTGCCGTTGCAGTCCTGGCTCAGGCCCTCGAGCAGGTCGCAGCTGTCGGGCCGCCCGTTCGAGTTGCAGTCGGGCGGGTCGCACGGGTCGGGGATGCCGTTGCCGTTGCAGTCCGTCTCGCAGCTGTCGGGCAGGCCGTTGCCGTCGCAGTCGGCCTCGCACTCGTCGGGGACGGTGTTGCCGTTGCAGTCGTTGCTCGTGCCCTGCGCGATGTCCGTGCCGTCCGGGACGCCGTTGCCGTTGCAGTCGGGCTCCTCGCAGTCGTCGAGGATGCCGTTGCCGTTGGCGTCGTGGCTCCACCCGCTGACGAGGTCGCAGTTGTCGGGGATGCCGTTGAAGTTGCAGTCGGGTCCGTCGCACTCGTCGGGGATCCCGTCGCCATCGCAGTCGGGCTCGCACTCGTCCGGCGTGCCGTTGCCGTTGCAGTCCTGGCTGCTGCCGGCGCCGTCGACGTCGCAGTTGTCGGGCAAGCCGTTGCCGTTGCAGTCGGGCCCGTCGCAGACGTCCGGGATGCCGTCGCCGTCGCAGTCGGGCTCGCACTCGTCGGGGATGCCGTTCCCGTTGCAGTCCAGGCTGACCCCCGCGGTGATGTCGCAGTTGTCGGGCGCGAAGTTCCCGTTGCAGTCGGGTCCGTCGCAGTCGTCCACGACGCCGTCGCCGTCGCAGTCGGCCTCGCACGCATCGGGGATGCCGTCGTTGTCGCAGTCGGACTGGCACTCGTCCGGGACGCCGTTCCCGTCGCAGTCCTCGCTCGCGCCGCCCGCGATGTCGATCGCGTCCGGGACGCCGTTCGCGTTGCAGTCCGGGCCGCCGATCGGGACCGTGCCGTTGCCGCCGCGGAGGACGCGACCCGGGAGGGGGACGACGAGGCGTCGGACGAGGTCGAGGACGCGCACGACCGGCGCTCGAGCCGGCGCGCCCCTCCGCTGCGCCCGCCCGTCCTGCGCCGCGCCGGCGAGGGTGAGCGTCCCGAGCAACCCGGCCACACCCACGAAGCGTGCTGCCCGGGGCAGCACGACGGCGATCCACTGCATCGGCTTCTCGTTTCTTGCTCGGCCTGGGGGAAGGACCGGCGCGGGGGCGACGCCGGCGAGCCTAGGAAGTTGTATATAACATAGCCGAAGGGCGGGGTTCGGGGCGGAAGGGACTGCTCGGTTCCCGCTCCTCTCGACAGCGATCGCCGCCACCGGCGCGCGAGTGGGCCGCAAGAACTGCCGGAGGCATTCTTGCTCGGCCGCTCAGTCTCAGCCCCCGATCGTCTGCGTGATGGCACCGCTCAGGCGAGCCGATCCGCCGAAGCCGCCCGCGACGCCCTGGACCGTGTAGGACAGGCCGACCAGCGAGGAATCGCTGGGCAGGAGCAGGCCGCTCGGTTCCGGATACCAGGTCTCGATCGAGCGCGTGTGCCCGCCGACCTTCCGGAACAGGGTGGGTCCGTTGAGGTAGAGCCGACCCCAGGGGGTGCTCGAGGCGCTCGGAGCGAACAGCGAGAGCGACAGCGCATAGAACGAGGGCGAGTCTGCACCCGTGCAGTCGATCGCGACGTTGAACGGTTCCGTGGGGTCCCCGATCCACGGGCCGAGGCCGGAGCTGCCGGCGTTGTCCAGCAGCAACGGATCGCTCTGGAGCTCGCTCGGCCAGAAGACGTTCGGCGAAGAGGGCGGAGTGGTCGCAAGGCCGTGGAAGACGATCGAGTACCGGCCCGTGCCCGTGGCGGTGCTGCTGCCATCCGACACCACGAGGGTGCGCGTGTCCCCCTGACCGGTCCCGGTGAAGTGGACGGTTCCCCCGATGCCCTCGGAAGAGCCGCCCGCCGTGAAGGTCTCGACTCGCATGCGCAGCGTGCCCCCGAACAGGTCGGTGACCGTCCCCTCGAGCGGCTGTCCCGCCACCGTGGTGAACACGAACAGGTCGAGCTCTCCGGCCTCGATCTCGCCGAAGACCGTCACACCGTCGACCAGCTCCAGGCCCGCGTGCGCCGCGGGCGCCCGCACGAAGTGCAGGTCGTAGGCCCCGGTCTGGTCGTGGGCCGAGCTCCCGTCCGACACGACGACCGTGTACGTTCCCGGGGGAGTCGCGGAGAGGACTCCGGCCACGACCTCCGTGGTGTCGATCACCGCGACGTCCGGACTCGAGCTCGTGCGGATGAGCACGCCACGGGGGTTGTACAGCTCGAGCTGGGGAGTGAAGGAGCCGCTCACGTCGACGAGGCGCATCTCGAACCAGTCCCCTCGAAACCCGCGGGCGGCGTCGAAGGTGTACGTGTCCCGCTCGCCCGGCGCCGAGAGGCTTCCGCGGGCGACGCCGCCGCTGTCCAGCGCTTGCGCGAACGCTGAGCCGCCGAGGAGCCAGGCCCCGCAGCCACGCAGTGCCAAGGCGAGGTAGACCGTGCGCGAGGGTCGTTCGGACGGGATCGACATCGATCGAGCTCCTTGCCAGGGATCAGACCGTGCGGGACGTTCCGGCTCATCGTCCCAACCGGTCGGTGCCTTGAGAAGACCTCTCCCCTGCGGCGGAGGTCGCCATGAGCACCGCGCGAGTAGGATCTCCGCGCATGGACCTCGACATCGGCCTGACGGCGCTCGCCGCCGCGCTCGCGCTGGGCGCACGGACGGCGGCCCAGGAGGGCGCGCCCGCGCCGGCGTGCGCGATGAGCGCGGCCGATCGGGCGTGGATCGAGCGCGCCCTCGAGGCCTGGCGCTTCACGTCGCGCGAGATCACCGGCATCGGCAGCGTGCCGGACTTCCGGGCCATCTTCTTCGACGCGGGCTGCGTGCTGACGAGCCCGGACGCGCTCAGCAGCCCGACCGCGGAGGGCGTCACGTGGAGCGCCGCAGCCCACGGCGGGAGCATCACGCTGCCGGGCGGCCGGGACGTCCCCGTCGGGATCACCTCCTTCGCCTCGGGCGGGGACGGGCTGATGTACTTCGTCATGTCGACGCCCAGCGTGTGGAGCGCGAACGGCGCGGGTTCCGGGCCGAGCCTCGAGACGACCATGGTGGCCGTGCTGCTGCACGAGGGTTCGCACGTGGCGCAGACCGGGCCCTACGGGAAGCGGCTGGGCAAGCTGATCGAGGAGAACTCGCTGCCCGACTCGTTCAGCGACAACGCCGTGCAGGATCGCTTCCGGACGAATGCCGAGTTCTCCGCCTCCGTGCGCAAGGAGATCGACCTCTTCTTGAAGGCGGCCGCCCATCCCGACGACGTCGAGGCGCGGCTGCTCGCCTTCGAGGCGCGCGACGCCATGCGCGAGCGCCAGGCGCGCTGGGTCGTCGGCCCCGACGCCTACCTGGTCGACGCCGAGGACCTCTGGCTCACCTTCGAAGGCTCCGGCCAGTGGGCCGCCTTCCAGTGGACGGTCCATCCGCAGGGCGGAGGAGAGAAGCCCGCCGACCTGATTCCCCGCTTCGCCCGCGACGGCGAGTGGTCCCAGGCCGAGGGCTTCGCCGTGGTGATGGCCCTCGATCGGATCGTCGGCCCGGCCTGGAAGAAGCACGCCTTCGGAGACGGCGAGCAGACCGTCCTGGAGATGCTGGACGCGGCCCTGTCGGAGTGAGGAGCGAGGCGCCGGGCCGGCGCGTGACGAAGTTCGCGCGCTCCGCCGCGGCTATCCTCTCGCCATGGATCGACGCCGGCTCGCGCTCTTGGCCGCCCTGCTTCCCGCGTTGCTTCTCGTCGCCGGTTGCGCGGCGACGGCGGCGTCCACGACCACACCGGACGACCCCGCCCTCGATCATGCGCGCCAGCTGCTCGCGTCGACGATCCTCGTCGACGGGCACAACGACCTGCCCTGGGTGATCCGCGAATGGAAGGAGGCGCCGAGGGACGTCGAGCGCTACGACCTCCGCAAGCCGGCGCCGCACGAGACCGATCTCGCGCGCCTGCGCGAAGGGGGAGTCGGCGCCCAGTTCTGGTCGGTCTACGTCCCGGGTGAGATCCAGACGGGATTCGCCCGGACGCAGCTCGAGCAGATCGACATCGCCCGGCGCATGATCGCGAAGTACCCCGAGGCGTTCGAGCTCGCGCTCACGGCCGCCGACGTGGAGCGTATCCATCGAGCAGGCCGCATCGCCTCGCTGCTCGGGATGGAGGGCGGCCACGTGCTCGAGAACTCGCTCGGGGCCCTGCGCGCCTACTACGACCTCGGCGCGCGCTACCTGACGCTCACCCACAACGTGACGCTCGACTGGGCCGACGCCGCGCTCGATGCCCCGCGACACGACGGCTTGACGCCGTTCGGTCGCGAGGTCGTGCGCGAGATGAACCGCCTCGGCATGCTGGTCGACCTCTCCCACGTCTCGCCGGCGAGCGCGAACGACGCCCTCGACACGAGCGAAGCGCCGGTGATCTTCTCCCACTCCTGCGCCCTCGCCCTGTCGGGCCACCCGCGCAACGCGCCCGACTCGGTCCTGGCGCGCCTGCGGGAGAACGGCGGGGCGTGCATGGTCACGTTCATCCCGGCCTTCGTCTCGCAGGCGGTGCGCGACTGGTCGGAGCCCTTCGAGGCGTTGACCGCCGGCGTCGCCGTCGACAGCGAGTACCAGCGGCTGCTGGCCGAGTACACGGCCGAGCACGGCGCGCCGCCCCGCTCCACGGTCGCCCAGGTGGCGGACCACATCGAGCACGTGCGCCGGATCGCCGGCGTCGACCA
>Ga0315910_10005394_pt1 | contig 10469 bp, 9 predicted proteins | sample EdamamesoilMG_FD_204470 | JGI IMG/M metagenome (GOLD analysis project Ga0315910, IMG submission 204470) | Garden soil microbial communities collected in Santa Monica, California, United States - Edamame soil | ecosystem: Environmental > Terrestrial > Soil > Garden | place: USA: California...
TAGGCTCCACAAATGAAGGACTTGGAGATTATTCCTAATCTCTCTCAGGAAATCAGGGCGCGGAACGGCTTTGGATATGGGGGCTAGCGGCGCGAATTCAAGGCCGACCCCAGCAGCTTGGCCGTGAGGTCGACCACCGGAATGACCCGCTCATAAGCCATGCGCGTGGGGCCGATCACCCCGATCACGCCCACGGTGCCGTCATCCGAACTGTAGGGCGCCGCCACCACGCTGCAGTCATCCAGTATCTGATAACCGGATTCCTGGCCGATGAAAATCTGCACGCCCTGCCCACCCAGGCTCATGTCGAGCAGCTGCAGGATCTCGCGCTTCTCGTTGAAGGCCTCGAACAACCGCCGCAGCTTTTCGACGCTGGACAGCTCGGCGAAGCCCATCAGCTTGGTCTCGCCAGCCACCACCAGCTCCATGTCGGCGCGGCGCGGGCCCTCGGCGAACAGTTGCTGTGCCACCGAGATGGTGTCGACCATGCCCTGGTTCAGCAGCTCGCGCATCTGGGAAAGTTGCTCGATCAGCTCCTGGCGAACCTGTTCCACGGTGCGTCCACGGAACTGCTCGTTCAATGCCATGGCGGCGCGGCGCAGCTCCTCCGGCGGAATCTGCCGGTCGAGCTGCACGACGCGGTTTTCCACCTCGCGGTTGTCGTAGACCAGGATGGCCAGCGCGCGCCGCTCGGACAGGGGCAGGAATTCGATGTGGGTCAGCGCAGCGGCCTGCGGTGTGTGCAGCGACACCACGCCCGCGAGCTGCGTGACATTGGACAGCAGCTGCGAAGCCGCCGACACCAGCGCGCGCGAATCATCGCTGCCGGCCAGCTCACGCCGCAGGTGATCGGCGGCCGCGGCCTCCAGCGGCTGCACCTTCAGAAGCGTGTCGATGAAAAAGCGATAGCCCTTCGGAGTGGGAATGCGCCCGGCCGAAGTGTGCGGCGAGCTGACGAAGCCATAGGATTCCAGATCCGCCATCACATTGCGGATGGTCGCGGCGGACAGGTTCATTCCCGAGTCACGCGAGAGGCTCCGCGAACCCACGGGCATGCCTTCGCGGATATAGCTCTCGACCAGCACCTTCAGCAGCTGCTGGGCACGGTCGTTGAGCCGGTTGTCTTCGCGCTTGTCGGCGTTCATTGCCACTGAGGATTCCCCGCCGGGACGCTATCCGTGCCCCGCTGCCGCCGTCAAGCTTCCGCCGCCCCGCGCCAGCGCACTGTCACGGTCCCGCAGGCCAATTCTCGCAATGCGCGCAGCAATTCACCGCGGGCGCCGCTGCCCTAACTGTAAAATGGCCGCCCATGCCCGCCATCCAAACCTGCGCGCTGCTGGGGCGATTCGAGGAGACCACGGTCCGCGAGTCCGCTGCCGCCCTGCTGCCGCACCTGGTGGCCCGCGGCCTGACACCGCTGATCCAGCGCTCGGGCGCCGGCACGGGCCTGACCGACCTCGCCCGGGACGTGCCCGACGAGGAAATGGTCGCCCGCGCGCAGCTGGCCATCGTCATCGGCGGCGATGGCTCGCTGCTCTATGCCGCACGCATGTTCGCGGGAAGCGGCGTGCCGATGCTGGGCATCAACCGCGGCCGGCTGGGCTTTCTCACCGATGTCATGCCGCAGGACATGTTCCAGTGCGTCGACGATGCGCTGGAGGGACGCTGCCAGACCGATCATCGGCCGCTGCTCGAGGCGCGCCTCACCGGCCCGAATCGCGCGCCCCGTGTGCAACTGGCGCTGAACGATGTGGTGCTGGCCAAGTGGGAAACCGGCCGCATCCTCGATTTCGAGACGCGGGTGGATGGCCGCTTCGTGAACAGCCATGGCGCCGATGGGCTGGTGGTGGCCAGCGCCACGGGCTCCACCGCGTATGCGCTCTCCTGTGGCGGCCCCATCGTCGATCCTTCGCTGGATGTGCTGGTGGTGGTTCCCATCTGCCCGCACACGCTGGCCGACCGGCCCATCGTCGTCTCCCGCACCAGCACGATCTCGGTACTGCTGCACGAACGCTTCGACACCCGCGCGCAGATCACCTGCGATGGCGTGGTCTTCGGCGAACTTCACTCCGGCGAGCAGCTCGACATCCGCCCCTCGGCACATCAGATCACCCTGCTGCATCCGCCTGGCTACGACTATTTCCGCCTGTTGCGCTCCAAGCTGCACTGGGGCCGCGCCGGCTCCGGACTGCAGCGCTGAGGAATGACATGCTGACCCACCTGCACATCCGCAACTTCGCCATCGTGGAATCGCTGGAGCTGGATTTCTCCGGCGGACTCACGGTGCTCACGGGCGAAACGGGCGCGGGCAAGTCCATCGTGGTGGATGCATTGACGCTGGCCTGCGGCGCGCGTGCCGGCGCCGACCTGATCCGCGCCGGCGCCGACAAGGCCGAGATCGCGGCACGCTTCGACATCCGCCAGATGCCGCGCGCACTGCGCGCGCTGCTCGAGGAACAGTCCATCGAGGCAGAGGACGAGCTGCTGGTGCGGCGCGTGATCACTTCAGATGGCCGATCGCGCGCGTACCTCAACGGCCAGTCGGCCGCCATCCAGCAGCTGCGCGAAGTCGTGGGAGGACTGGTGGACGTGCACGGCCAGCATGAGTTCCAGTCGCTGGTGCGCAGTGGCGCGCAGCGCGAACTGCTGGACCGCTATGGACGCCTCGAGGAGCTGGCCGATCAGGTGGCCCGGGCGCACGGCTCGTGGCTGCAGTTCCTCAACCGCCAGCTCGAGATCGAATCACGGCTGCGCGACCGCGATGCGCGGCTCGAACTGCTGCGCTTCCAGGTGAATGAACTCGTCGCGCTCGACCTCAAGCCCGGCGAAGCGGCGGAACTGGCCGCCGAGGCGACGCGGCTCGGCCATCGCGGCCGGCTGCTCGAAGGCACGCGACTCGCGGCACAACTGCTGCTGGAGGACGAGGCGGATACGGCGCAGGTACGCCTCGCGCGCGCGCAGAGCGCGCTGAAGCCGCTGGTGGCCCTGGAACCCGCCCTGGGACAACCGCTGTCCCTGCTGGAGGAGGCCGCCATCCGGATTACCGAGGCCGCGCGTGAGCTGGGCCGCTACGCCGATGGCCTCGACATGGACAGCTCGCGCCAGTCGGTGGTGGAGCGGCGGCTGGCCGCGGCAGAGGACGTGGCGCGCAAGCACCGCACCTCCCCCGGCGAGCTTCCACAATTGCGCCTCACGCTGGAGGCGGAACAGGCCGCGCTGGAGACTGCCGAGCAGGATGTGGCCACTCTGCGCAAACAGCAGGCCGATGCGCTGCTGGCCTATCGTGCGCTGGCCACGCGCCTCTCCGAGGCGCGCACGGCCACCGCCGGCACGCTGGGCAAGGAAATCACCGCCCGCATGCAGACGCTGGGAATGAAAGGCGGCCAGTTCCAGGTGGACGTTGCGCCGCACGCCTCCACCGAGCCGGAGCCGCATGGCCTGGATCAGATCGAGTTCCGCGTCACCGCCAATCCCGGCCAGCCGCTGCGGCCGCTGGCCAAGGTGGCCTCGGGCGGCGAACTGGCGCGACTGTCACTGGCCGTACAGGTGGCCTGCACCTCCGAGGAACGCCGCTGCATGGTGTTCGACGAGGTGGACTCCGGAATCGGCGGCGCCATTGCCGAAGTCGTGGGCCGGCAGCTTCGCGAACTGGGCGCACGCAGCCAGGTGCTGTGCGTGACGCACCTGGCGCAGGTGGCCGCACAGGGTCACCACCACCTGCGCGTGGTGAAACTCACGGATGGAAGAACCACGCGCACCACGCTGTCGGAGCTGGCCGGACAGGAACGCGTTCAGGAAGTGGCGCGCATGCTGGGCGGTACGCAGATCACGGAGAAAGCGCTGGCCCATGCGCGGGAGATGCTCTCGGCGCCCACGCTGAACACCGGCGACACCGCGCGCCTGCAGCGGCTTCCCGCCGCTCCGGGCTGACCCGACGCGCGATCAGGCCTGGCCGGCCTTGCGCGTGGCGGCAGCCAGCCGTGAGGGGCAGTCCGGCTTGCGGCAGCGCCCGTACAGGATCATCGAGTGGTCGTGGATGTCATAGCCGCGCTCGGCGGCGATGGCCTTCTGTCGCTCCTCGATGGCGCTGTCGACGAACTCTTCGACCCTGCCGCAGTCCAAGCACACGATGTGGTCATGGTGATCGCCGCGGTTCAGCTCGAACACCGCCATGCCGTTCTCGAAGTGATGGCGCGTCACCAGGCCCGCGGCCTCGAACTGCGTCAGCACGCGATAGACCGTGGCGAGGCCGATATCCTCGTTGGAACTGAGGAGAGCCTTGTAGATGTCTTCCGCGGACTTGTGGCGGGCGCCGCCGTCCTCGAGGATCTCGAGGATCTTCAGGCGCGGCAGCGTCACCTTGAGCCCGGCGTTTCTGAGGTCCTTACCTTCCAATTGGGCGGGCTCCGTGTGTCAGGTAATATGCCCGATTCTACAATGACATCCCACACCATGCGACCTGACTCCCGACCTGCTCTCCTTTCCCGGCCCGTCCGCCTGCTTTGCCGGCTGGTACTGACCGGTGTGCTGGCAGCGGGCGCCGGCTGCATCTACAAGATGCCGATCCAGCAGGGCAACTACCTCAACAACGATCAGGTGTCGCAGCTGCAGGTGGGAATGACCCGTTCGCAGGTGGCGTTCCTGCTCGGAACCCCGATGGTGCCGAACGGCTTCGATGCCGATCGCTGGGACTACTACTACTACATCAAGGCCGGGCGGAAGTGGGATGCGCAGACCTCGCGCCTGCAGGTCATGTTCAAGGACGGCAAGGTCGACCAGATCATCCGGGATGGTCGCATCGACGAACCGAGGCAGCCCGACGCCCCGAAAGACCTGCAGCCTGAACCGGAGCGCGCGCCGCCACCGAACAACCCCACCGAAGCCGGTCCGGATCCCTCACGGCAGTCATCACCCAGCCCACAGCCGGCCGGACAGACGGCACCCCAACCCATCACGCCTGCTCCGGCTACCGAGTAATCAGGCCGGCGAAGCCGGCGCGGGCTCTGGCGCGCGAGCCTGGGCGACGAATGCGTCCACCAGCGAATTGGCGACGCGCTCGATCAGCGGTCCCATCGCAAGTCCGGTGAGGCCTCCCTTCACCTCGAAACGCAGCACCAGTTCCACGTGACAGCCTGCCGTGCCCGTGCCACCCGGCAGTTCCAGCGGTGTGAGAGTCCAGCGTCCCGTGAGGCTGCGGAAGGGGCCCTCCTCCAGGTCCATCTGGACGGCGCTGTGGGGCACCAGCGTGTTGCGGGTGACGAAGGAGGTGTGCAGCGCTCCGGAGCCCACGGTCAACCGCGCGCGCAGCATGGCGGGCGTGCGCTCCAGAACCTCGGCCCGCTGGCACCCCGGAACGAATTGCGGGTAGCGCTCGATGTCATTGATGAGCGCGAACATCCGCTGTGGCCCCACCGGCACCAGCGTGGAACGTCGGATCTCTCGCATGCCGCATAATAGCGTATGGCCAAAGACAGCAAGGACGAGGGGCGCGCGCTGATCGCCGAGAACCGCCGCGCGCGCTTCGACTATTTCATCGAGGAGCGTTACGAGGCGGGCATCGCGCTGAAGGGCTGGGAAGTCAAGTCCCTGCGCGCAGGCAAGGCGCAGCTATCCGAGGGCTACGTCGTCGTGCGCGGCGGCGAACTGGAGCTGATTGGTGCCCATTTCGCTCCCCTGAATTCTGCTTCCACGCATGTGGTCGCGGACCCCACACGCACCCGCAAGCTGCTGCTGCATCGTGCCGAAATCGACCGGCTGGTCGGCGCCGTGGAACGTGCCGGATACACTCTGGTGCCGCTGGAACTGTACTGGAAGAACGGGCGCGCCAAGCTGCGCGTCGGTCTCGCCAAGGGCAAGAAGCAGCACGACAAGCGCGCCACCGAAAAGGACCGCGACTGGCAGCGCGATCGTGCCCGCATGATGCGCGCGCGCTGAGCTCGCCGCACTTTTTCCCGAAAGAATGCGCGCGAATCTGGTGCGCGAGCACCGGCATCCGCCCCTGCGTGGTGCGTCGCAAGAACTGTGATCTGCTGCCGGCGTGATGTCGCCGGTCATAACCAGAATGCGCCATCGCTTTCAGGTACTGCCATGTCTGTCCCTGCCACACCAGCCAGCACTGAAGATGCCTTCCAGGCCACGGAACGTCGCGCGCGCGATCCGGAAGGGCATGAGACGGCGCGCATGCTCAAGACGCTGATCGGCAACATCGATGGCATGGTCTACCGCTGCCACAACGACTCGCAGTGGACCATGGAATTCGTCAGCGACGGCTGCCTGGAAATCACCGGATACAGCCCCGAGGATCTGCTGCTCAACCACACGATCTCCTATGAACAGCTCACGCACCCGGAGGATCGGCTGCGGGTGCGCGGCAGCGTCAATGCCGCCCTGGCGCAGGGCCGCCGCTTCGACGTGGAGTACCGCATCATCAGTCGCGGCGGCGCCGAGCGCTGGGTCTGGGAGCGTGGCACCGGCCTGTACGGCCCAGATGGACGGGTGCTTGCAGTCGAGGGCATCGTGCAGGACATCAGCTCCAGGGAGGCGACGTACCGCGCGCTGCGCAACGCCGAGCGCCGCTACCGGAGCCTGTTCGACAACGCCATCGAAGGCATCTTCCGCACCTCACGCGATGGACGTTACCTGGATGCCAATCCTGCACTGGCGCGCATCTACGGTTTCGAGACACCGCTGCAGCTGATGAACAGCCTGAGCGACATCGGCTCACAGCTGTATGTCGATCCCGCGCGCCGCCAGGCGTTCATCGAGACCGTGACGCGCAACGGCTCGGTCTCCGGCTTCGAGTCGCAGGTGCGCCGCTGCGACGGCAGGCTGATCTGGATTTCCGAAAATGCACGCGCCGTGCACGACGATTCCGGCCGCCTGGTGTGCTACGAAGGCACGGTCGAGGATGTGACCGAGCTGCGCGAATACAAGGAGCGCATCGAGCGCCAGGCGCGCCTCGACGATCTGACGGGCCTGGCCAACCGCGCGCAGCTGCGCGAACGGCTGCAGGAGGCCGTGCGAACCGCGGGCAGCGACACGCGCTTCGCGCTGGTGTTCGTGGACCTCGACCGCTTCAAGTACATCAATGACAGCCTGGGCCATCACGCCGGCGATGAACTGCTGTGCGTGATGGCCGATCGCCTCAGCACCTGCGCGCCGCCGGGCACCACGGTCGCGCGCGTGGGCGGAGATGAGTTCGTGCTGCTGGTGCCTGATGCCGACGAGGCCGCGGTTCGCCTGCTGACGCGCGCCATCCTCAGGGCCACCAGCGAGATCTGGCACTTCAAGGGCGCCGAGTTCCGCGTCAATGGCAGCGTCGGTGTTGCGCTCTTCCCCGATCACGGCCGGGACCCTGACACCCTGCTCAAGAACGCCGATGCCGCGATGTACCTGGCAAAGGACCAGGGGCGCAGCACCCTGCGCTTCTTCAGCGCCGAACTCAGCCAGCAGATGACCGAGCGGCTGGAGGCCGAGCAGCGGCTGCGTGAGGCCATCCGGCGCAAGCAGCTGCTGCTGCACTTCCAGCCGCGCACACACCTGGCCACCGGCCGCATGACGGGTACCGAGGCGCTGGTGCGCTGGCAGGCCCCGGGTGCCGAACTGGTGTATCCGGCCAGCTTCATCTCCATTGCCGAAGAGACCGGCCTGATCGTCGATATCGGACGCTACGTGCTGCACGCGGCCTGCGCGCAGGCCCGCCGCTGGCTCGATTCCGGACTCCAGTCGCTGGTGATTTCCGTCAATGCCTCTCCGCGCGAGCTGCAGCAGGAACGCTACGCAGACCAGGTGCTTGAAGCGCTGCGGGAATTCGAGCTGCCGCCGGCGTGCCTGGAGATCGAGATCACCGAGAGCATGGTGGTGCAGGATGCGCCTCGCCTGATCCGCATGCTGAACCGGCTGCGCAACCTGGGCGTGCAGATCGCCATCGACGATTTCGGCACCGGCTATTCGAACCTGCGCTACCTGCAGCGCTTCCCGGCGCAGCGGCTGAAGATCGACCGCTCCTTCATCGCCGATGTCACGCAGAATCCGGAGGATGCCGCCATCGTGCGGGCCATCATCACGCTGGGACACAGCCTCGACATGCTGGTGGTCGCCGAAGGCGTCGAGACACAGGCCCAGCTCTCGCTGCTGCGGGAACTGGGCTGCGATGAGGTACAGGGGTTCCTGCTGGGGCGGCCCGCGCCCGCCGCGGAGCTGGAGCCGCAACTCGCCCGCTTGCGCTAACATCCGCGCCCGTGAATGCGGGCACTATTGTCGAAGACAGACGCGTGGCCGAAGACAGACCCGTCGACGGCCGACCCGGCATACGCCTGGAAAAGCTGCGCGTGCTGTGGGTGCATACCGGCACAGCGTGCAATCTCTCCTGTCCGTTCTGTCACGAGGGCTCGAAGCCGGGTGACGACCGTCTGCAGGCACCCTCGCTGGATGAGATCGTCCCATTGCTCGAGCAGGCCGCCGCGCGGGGCGTGGAGCAGTTCGCCTTCACGGGTGGCGAACCACTGATCCTGAAGGGCATCGGCGAGATCCTGCTGCGCGCGCTGGAACTGGCACCCGTGCGGGTGCTGACCAACGGCACGGCGCCTTTCATCCGCCGCTCGCACCAGCTCGCGCAGCTTCGCAACGCCAGGCATGCCCTGAGTTTCCTCGTCAGCATCGATTCACCGGAGGAATCCGTGCACGATGCGGGACGCGGCCTGAAGAATTTCCGCAAGGCACTGGAAGGACTGCGCCTGCTCCATGAAGCGGGGTTCGCGACCGGAATACTCAGTCAGCCCCATGCACCGTCCACGCGCGCCGCGCTGGAGACACGCTTTCGTTCACTGCTGAGAAAACATCTGCTGCCCCAGGACCTGCCCATCGAGTGGCTGCCAGAGCTGGGCGCGCTCCACGCCGCGCCAACCACGCCGAGCCTGCAGATGCCCGTCGCGCGTCATTCTCCTCCCTGCGCAACGGGCCGCATGCTGCTCCGCAGGGGCGGCGCACTGGCTCTGACTGCCTGCCCCATGGTGGACGATGACCCGGGGTTCGACATGCCGCCGGAACTGCCTGGCACAATCGCAGCGCCTGTGGAGCCCCGCCACCGGCGCTGCGCCGCCTGCCTTGCGGGCGAAGTGCGCTACGGGGGCCTGTGAGGCCTTGCAAGGGCAGCTTTGGACTCCATCTTCAGCTAAGATGGACCTGACTGAAGGGGGCGACCAGCTTCGACGTGGGTTGCGAAACTTCAGGGGCGTACCGAGGTGCATGGGTCCTCGTTAAACTCTTGTGCAAACTCTAGTTGCCAACGACGACAACTACGCTCTGGCGGCTTAATCCCGCCTAACCTCCGACCCGCTGGTGCCTGTGCCACGGAACCGGGGGACGCGCTCACAGGATCGCTGTGCACCGTGCTACGGGATGCATAGTTAAGAGACACCGTTAGCTGGCCAAGCGTCTTCCCTGCTGCTCGGGTAGCGTGAGGTGAGAACCCAAAGAGACAGCTACGTACGTAGATCCTGAAATGTAGGACTTGCGGACGGGGGTGCGATTCCCCCCGCCTCCACCAATCGTGGTGACTCCCCGGGAGATATCCGGGGAGTCACCGATCCTACCCGGCGGCTATTTCTGTCCCGCCGGCCAGTAGTCCGCGATCTGCGGCGAGTTCTTCTGGGCCGACACACTCAGCGTGTGCACGTAACGGAACTTGCCGTTCACGTAGCGGAACATGTGCGAATCCGGCATGCCGGTGGCGCTGTTGCCGAAGCGGCAATAGACCTGCACGACGCCCTTTTCCTCATCGACCAGGTAGTCGCGGTTGACGATGTACAGCACGCCGTTCGGAATGCCCACCTTGCAGGTGGAATCCTTCTTCGCCGAGGTATTGCTGTATGCGCCGCCCTCCGTCCGCTCGCAGGGAATGCCCCATGGCGCATCCACCAGCTTGTCGGCGAACAGGTCCAGATAGGCATTCGCGCCGTTGATCATGTCCTGGGCTTTGGTGCGCTGCGCCGCCGGCAGCACTTTCCAGTCCTCGTTCTCCATCACGACACGATAGTTGTTGGCATTGAACAGCCAATCGCCCTTGGTGGTGACCAGGCTGTCGATGCGGGTGATGCGATCCTCATCCACGTACAGCCGCGTGCCGATCACATACGGCGTGCCCTCGGTCACCACGATCTCGGTGAAGGTTTTGCAGCGCGCCGAATCGAGGACGCTGTTGTGAACGGCAATGTTCAGCGGGGTGTTCCACAGTCCCCGGTTCGGCTCCACCGGCGCCATGTCCTGCAGGAATCGCGCATTGCCGGCGAAGGCCATCTTGCGGGGATTGCCCGTGCGCTGCGCCTCCACGTAGCTGTCCACCGCGGCCTGCAGCGAGGCCCGCGTGCAGACCGGCTTGCGGTCCGGCGGCGGCGCCTGGAAATTGCCGCCGCTCATCTGGCCCTGTGCGGTGGCCGCGGGCACGCCACCGGAAGTCTGCGCCTCAACCT
>Ga0315910_10005395_pt1 | contig 10467 bp, 7 predicted proteins | sample EdamamesoilMG_FD_204470 | JGI IMG/M metagenome (GOLD analysis project Ga0315910, IMG submission 204470) | Garden soil microbial communities collected in Santa Monica, California, United States - Edamame soil | ecosystem: Environmental > Terrestrial > Soil > Garden | place: USA: California...
GAGCGGCTCGCCGAACTCCTGGTCGAGCGAGCAGTAGACGACCAGGTCGACGTCCGGGGAGCAGGCGCCGAGCAGCACGAGGACGAGCGGCGCCAGGCGCGGGAGGAGGTTCATCGGCGGTGGCGATCGGGGGGCGGGCCCGCGCCCAGGCAAGCAGCGTACCGGGCCCACGCTCCGGCTCCGAACCCGGCGCATATCGAGACCATCGATGCGCGTGAGCCGGAGGCGCGCGCGCGGCGCGTGCGGCGCCGAGGAGAGAGCGATCCCATGCCAGCGGACCGAAGACGCCGGCGTGCCGCGCGGCGAGCGCGCGCGAGCTCGGATGCGGAGACGACGGACGCGCGCCGACCCGCAGGAACGCCTCCGCTACCGCGTCGTAACTCGGTCGACCTCCGAGCTCCCGAGCGCCGACCGCCCCGCGTGGCATTCCCCGTGCTCGCGCGAGCTCGCCCCGGCAAGCGGGTTTCTCCGCGCCGCTGGACGGGGACCGGCCGAGGCCGGTACACCTTCCGCCCTTCGAGCGGGCCCCGGTGTCGCCAGCGGAGCCACGAACAACCCTGCGACATCGAACCCGACGCGCGGCGGAGACGTTCTCCTCCGCGGGCTCCATCCATCCCAGGAACCCTCCATGTCCGTCGTCTTCTCCCCCCTGCTGCTCCCGGCGCTGCTGTACACGCCGCCCCAGTCCGCCCCCGTCCCCACGCCGGCCGTCACTGCGCCGGCGCAAGAGGCGCCCAAGGCCGCCGACGACACGATGCGCGTGTTCTGGAAGGACGGCCTGCGCTTCGAGTCCGCCGACAAGCGCTACAAGGTCAAGATCGGCGGCCGCATCCACTACGACACGGCCTTCTTCGACCCGGACGACGACACCAAGGCCGCGGTCGAGAGCACGGTGGGCACGACCAAGACGCGCATCGAGGACGGCTCCGAGTTCCGGCGCGCGCGCCTGGAATTCTCGGGCGAGGTCGGCGACCGCGTCGACTGGGCGGCCTCGGTCGACTTCGGCACGGGCGTGACGAGCTTCCGCAACATGTACGTGGGCCTCAAGGACCTGCCCTACGGCAACCTGCGCGCGGGCCAGTTCAAGGAGCCCTACGGCCTGGAGCAGCTCACGAGCTCCAACAACATCCAGTTCATGGAGCGCTCGCTCATGAACGCCTTCGTGCCGGCCTTCAACGCCGGCTTCATGGTGTTCGACACGGCCGCCGAGGAGCGCATGACCTGGGCCGTCGGCCTGTTCCGCACCGGCAGCGACAACGCCGAGGTGAGCAAGGGCGACGGCGAGTACGCGGGCACGGCGCGCCTCACGGGTCTGCCCATGTACGACGAGGAGGGCAAGAACTACATCCACCTCGGCCTCGACGCCTCGCACCGCAGCCCGACCGACGACACGGCCACCTTCAGCTCCAAGCCCGAGGCCAACCTGGCGCCGGCCTACGTGTCGGCCACGGTGGCGGCCGAGTCGGTCGATCTCGTGGGCGCGGAAGTGGGCTGGGTGACCGGCCCGTTCACGTTCTCGGGCGAGTTCACCATGGCCATGGTGGACGGGGATTCGGGCTCGGCCTCCGACCCGGACTTCAAGGGCTACTACGCCCAGGCGAGCTACTTCCTCACGGGCGAGAGCCGGCCGTACCAGCGCGCCTACGGCGCCTTCGGCCCGGTCAAGCCGGCCGAGAACGCGCTCGGCAAGGACGGCGGCCACGGCGCGTGGGAAGTCGCCGCGCGCTACTCGGCCATCGACCTGCGCGACGACAACACCGACGAGGGCCAGCTCGACGACATCACCGTCGGCGTGAACTGGTACCTCAACCCCAACACGCGCGTGATGATGAACTACATCCTGGCCGCGCTCGACCCGACCAACCCGGGCGCCGACGGGGACACGAACATCCTCGAGTTCCGCGTGCAGTTCAATTACTGATCGACGAACGGGTGGCGGATCGTCCGGTGCACTCCGGCCTCGGTTCCGCGGACCGTGCGTGTAGGGCGCTGGTCCATGGTCGTCCGGACGATCCGCCGCCTCTCTACCGCGCTCACAGCGCCTTGATCGCCGCCAGGATCGAGCGCGTGGCGTGGCTCTTGTTCAGCGTGTAGAAGTGCACGCCCGGCGCGTTGGCCTCGAGCAGGCGCCGGCACTGGCGGATGGCGTGCTCGATGCCGATGGCCATGACCACCGAGGGGTCGTCCTGGAAGCGGCGCAGGCGCGCGCGCAGCTCCTCGGGGATGCGCGCCCCGCACATCTCGGTGAAGCGCTCGATCTGCGTGACGCTGGTGATGGGCATGATGCCGGGCACGATGGGCACCGTGATGCCGGCCGCGCGCGCGCGCTCGACGAAGCGGAAGTACTCCTCGCTGTCGAAGAAGAGCTGCGTGATCAGGAAGTCCACGCCGGCCTCGACCTTGTGCGCCAGCCAGCGCAGGTCGTCGTCGGCCGAGGCCGCCTCGGGATGCTTCTCGGGGTAGCAGGCGCCGCCCAGGCAGAAGCGGTAGCGCTCGCGCACGAAGGCGGCCAGCTCGGAGGCGTGTCCGAAGCCGCCCGGCGTGGGCGCGAACTCCTGGCCGGCGGGCGCGTCGCCGCGCAGGGCCAGCACGTTCTTGATCCCGCGGCTCTGCAGGCGGTCGAGGATGGCCGTCAGCTCCTCGCGCGTGTGCCCGACGCAGGTCAGGTGCGCCATGGTCGTCAGCCCGAGCTCGGACTGCATGCGCGAGACCAGCTCGACCGTGCGCCCGCGCGTCGAGCCGCCGGCGCCGTAGGTGACCGAGACGAAGTCGGGCGCCAGCATGTCGGCCAGGTCGCGCACCGTGGCCAGCATGGACTGGGCGGCCTCGTCGGTCTTGGGCGGGAAGAACTCGAACGAGAACACGGGCCGGCCGCGGCCGAAGAGCTCGACGATCCGCATGCGGACTACTCCTCCAGGAGCTCCTCGAACTTCGCGCGATAGCGCGGCGGGATGGGGCAGCTCTCCAGGCCGTCCAGGCGCGCGCACACGACCGTCATGCGCGCGTCCACGCACTCCTGCTCGTCGACCAGGAACACGTAGTGCAGCCCGAGCGAGCTCGTGCCCACCTTGAAGGTCGTGACCTTGACGATCGGCCGGTCGCCGAAGCGCAGCGGGCGCTTGAAGTCGACCTGCGAGTGCACGAGCGGGAAGCCCAGCTTCTCCTCGGAGAGCAGGTAGAAGTAGCGCCGGCCCACGTGCACGTCCCACAGCGCCTCCGTGGCCTGGTGCACGAACTCGAAGATGCGCGGGTAGTAGGCGATGCCGGCCGGGTCGACGTCGCCGAAGCGCACGTCGAGCTGGGTGACGAAGGTCTTCCTCTTGGCGGCGGTGCTCATCGCGCTCGGAACAGCTCGGGCCAGGCCTCTTCCACCGAGGCCACGACCATGCGCGCCAGGGCGGCGACGAGCTCGCGGCCCTCGCCGGCGCTGGCCGCGGCGGGGTCGCCACAATACGCTTCGCGCGCGCCGGCTTGAACGAAGGAGCGCACGCCGCCCTTCATCTTCTCGAGCAGCTCGATCGCGACCGGCGCGAGCGCGCGCGCGGCCTCGGCGCGTACGGCCCCGGGATCGGCCGCCAGCACGAGGCTCGTCTCGTAGCGCCCGGCGTGGCAGTCGCCGCTCTGGAACTCGGCGCCCAGCGTGGCCGCCCAGCGCCGGCGCGTGTTGTCGGGGAACACGACCTGCGCCTTCTCCTCCGTGCGCCGGGCGTGGTCCAGGGCCACGCCGCGCAGCACCTGCACGTGCGCGGGCTCGAGGTGGGCGTTCGAGAACACGATGCGGCGCACGCCCTGCTCCTCGAGCGACTCGACCACGTCGTCGAGCACGTGCCAGAGCGTCCCCGTGCGCAGCGTCACGCGCCCCTCGAAGCCGTCGGTGTAGTAGGTGACGCCGTAGGGCAGGGCCGGCAGGACGAGCGTCTCCACGCCGCGCCGGGCGAGCTCCTCGGCCGCCGCGCGCGTCTGCGCCACGGCGATGGTCACGTCCGTGTCGAGCGGCAGGTGCGGCCCGTGCGGCTCGGTCGAGCCGACGGGCAGGAGCACCACCAGGTCGGCCCCGAAGCGCGCGCGCGCCTCGGGCCAGGTGAGCTTGGCGAGCTCGGTCGGCGCGGTCATCGGGCCGGAGAGGCTAGCAGGCCGCCGCCCAAAGTCCTCCCCCCTCGCCGGCCCCCCGGGCCGACCTCGGCCGGCCACGGAATCCGCGCTTTCCGGGAGGAGCCCTAGGCTGGGCGGCGACGGATGAAGGCCATGACCTCCTCCCGCGAGCTCGAGCCGCTGCTCGATCACGCCGCCTGGGTGCGGCGCCTGGCCGGGCGTCTGGCGCGCGACGCCGGAGAAGCCGAGGACCTGGTGCAGGAGACGTGGCTCTCGCTCCTGCTCGGCCGCGCCCGGCCCGCCCCGGGCACGGGACGGCGCCTGCTCGCGACCGTGCTGCGCCGGCGTGCGCTCGAGCAGCGCCGCGCCCTCGGTCGGCGGCGCGCTCATGAAGGCCGCGCCGAGCTGGCCGGCGACGCGCCCGCGGCGGCCGAGCTCGTCCTGCGCGCCGAGCGCGGGCGCGAGCTCGCGCGCCTGGCGCTCGAGCTCGAGGAACCCTTCCGCGCCGCGATCCTCCTCTGCTACTTCGACGACCTCGCGCCCGCGGCGATCGCCGAGCGCCTGGGCGTGCCGCAGAAGACCGTGGAGTCGCGGCTCGCGCGCGGCCACGCGCGCCTGCGCGAGCGCTGGCTGCGGCTCTTCCCCGGGCGCGGCGACGCGCGCTCGGCGCTCGTGCTCCTGGCCGGCGGCGCGCCGCCGCCGGCCGCTGCGCCCGTCCCGGCGGGCGCGAGTCCCCTGGCCCTGGGAACGCTGCTCGTGAACACCAAGCTCCTCGTGCTCGCCCTGGCCGCCGTCGCCGGCGGCGGCGTCCTCTGGCTCGCCGTCTCGCTCGCCACCGAGGGCCACGCCGGCGCGCCGCCCGCCGAGGTGTCGGTCGCGCCGGAGGCCCCGCCCCCGCCGCTGCGCCCGCCCGCGGACGCCGCGCCGCGCCCGCTCGTCGCGCCCAGCGCGGACTCCGCGCGCGAGGCCGTCGCCTCGGCCGCGCCCGCGCCCGCTCCCGCGCGACCGAGCGCGCCCGCGTCGCTGCGCCGCCTGCGCGGGCGCGTGGTCGACCCCGAGGCCGTGCCCGTGGCCGGCGTCGCCGTCGTGTTCCGCGCCGCGGACGAGGGCGAGCTCGCGCGCGCGACCAGCGGGCCCGGCGGCGCCTTCGAGCTCTCCGCCCCCGCGCGCGCGGGCGAGGTGCTCGTGGACGAGCCCGCGCTCGAGAACCTGTTCCACTTCCGGCCGCGGCCCGAGAGCGAGCCCGAGCTCCTGCTCGTCGTCGCGCGCCACCGCGCGCTCTCCGGCCGCGTCCTCGACGAGGACGGCACGCCGGTCGCGGGCGCGCGCGTGGCGCTCGCGCTGCCGCCCGAGTTCCAGACGCGCTTCGACGCCGTGTTCGACCTGGCCGACCGCCGGACGTGGACGGCGGCGAGCGCGGCCGACGGGAGCTTCGCGCTCGAGCGCGTGCCCGTGGTCGTCGGCGCGCGCGTGGAGGCGCGCCTGGAGGGCTGGGTGCCGGCCGAGCTCGCGGCGCCGGAGGAGGCGCGCTCCGACCTCGAGCTCGTCCTGCGCCGGCCCGCGAACGGCGGCGACGCGCTCGTCGGGCACGTGAGCGACGCGGACGGCCGGGCGGTCGCGGGCGCGCTGGTGTCGCTGGGGGCGCGCTCGGCCCGCAGCGGCAGCGACGGCGGCTTCCAGCTCGAGCGCACCGGCGCCGAGCAGGCCCTCGAGCTCGTGGCCGTGCGCGCCGGCCGTCTGCCCGCGCGCTGGCGCGCCGCGGTCGCCGCCGACGGCACGCCCCTGTGGCCGGCCTGGATCGAGCTCGTCCTGGGCGCGGCGCCGCTCGAGCTCTCCGGCACGGTCGTCGACCAGGACGGCCACCCGCGCGCCGACCTCGAGCTGTGGCTGGCCGACCCGACGCCCTTCGGCACGATCGAGGAGGACCTCGCGGCGCAGCTCGAGAACCTGTGCGCGCCCGAAGACTCGACCTACCTCGTCGGCTCGGACGCCTACTTCCGCGAGACGACGACCGACGAGGCCGGCCGCTTCCGCCTGCAGGGTCTCTTGCCGCGCGAGTACCGCCTGGGGTTGCTCGACATGCACACGCTCGAGCGCCACGAGAGCGAGCCGCTCGCCGCCGGCCGATCGGACGTGCGCCTGGTCTTCCCGCGCGCGCCGGCGCGCCGCTTCGCCGGCCGGCTGGTCTCGCGCTCGGGCCATCCGGTCGCCGGCGCCCACGTCACCCTCAACGCCCCGGAGTTCGGCGGCGTGCACCAGCGCAAGGGCGAGACCGTGTCCGACGCCGAAGGGCGCTTCGCCTTCGAGGGCGTGGCCGGACGCGAGCTCGCGCTGTGGATCACGGGCGACGCGGTCGTGCCGGACTGGAAGCGGATCGAGGGCGACTCCGAGCAGGAGCTCGAGCTCACCGTCGACGCCCTGTGCCACCTCAAGGTCGACCTCTCCGACCATCCCGACCTGGCCGACGCGGTGAGCGCGCTCGACGCGGCCGGCCAGGGCCTCGACCTCTACCAGATCGGCTCGGGCGGCGTGCTGCAGCAGACGCGCTTCGAGCTCGTCGCGGGGCGCTCGATCACGCTGGGCGTCTCGGACCGAGCGGCGACGCTGGTCCTGCTCGAGGCCGGCGTGGAGGTCGAGCGCGTCCCCCTGGCGCTGACGCCCGGGCGCCTGGAGCACGTCCGGCCCTGATCCTGGACCCTGATCCTGGAAACGGGGAGGCCCACGCCCGCCGTATCATGCCCCCCGGATCCGGCCGCCCCGCACCGGAGTCCCGAGGAGCTCCCATGAACCCGTCGCGTCTCGCTCTCGTGTCCGCCGTTCCGTGCGCCGCCCTGGTCCTTGGCGCCAGCATCATCAGCGCCTGCATCATCCGCGTCTCCGGCGACGGCCTCGACCTCTCGGGTCTGGCCTCGATGTCGCACTCGTTCCCCTACCACGCCGAGCGCCAGGAGACGCACGCGCTCTCGCTCTCCCCCGGCGAGGCCTTCGCGCTCACCGGAGCGTCGGGCGACGTGCGCGTGATCGTGGCGAGCGACGGCCGGGCCGAGATCGAGCTGCGCATCCGCGCCTCGGGCCGCACCCAGGCCGAGGCCGACGCGCTGCTGGCCGGGTACCACGCCGAGCTCGCCCAGGACGGCGGGCGCACGCGCGTGCGCCTGGTGGGCGAGCCCCTGGACTACAGCGAGGGCTCGACGCACGTGACGATCACGCCCGACGTCGACTGCGAGGTGCGCCTGCCGGCCGGCACTCCGGTCGAGATCGACGAGGCCGCGGGCGACCTGACGCTGCGCGGCCCGCTGGGTGCGTGCCGGCTGGAGACGAGCTACGGCGAGATCGACGTCGAGGACGTGCGCGGCGGCCTCGAGGCTCGCACGGGCGCGGGCGACGTGAGCGCCGCGCGCCTGGACGGCGGCGCGCTGGAGCTGCACAGCGACTACGGCGACGTGACCCTCGAGGACAGCACGGGCGAGCGCGTCGAGTGCGCCAGCGGCTCGGGCGACGTCGAGGCCGAGCACGTGCGCGCCGCCAGCGTGGCGCTGACGACCGACTACGGCGACGTCGAGGCGAGCGCCGTGGCCGGCGACCTCTCCGCGCACACGAGCAGCGGCGACGTGGACGTGGACGACCTCGAGGGCGCGCTCGACGCGCACAGCGACTACGGCGACGTCGCGGCCGAGGGCGTCCTCTCCGGCCTGCGCGCGCACTCCGGCTCGGGCAGCGTGGGCGTGCGCGCGCGCGCGGGCAGCCGCGTCGAGAAGAGCTGGGAGCTCGGCTCCGACTACGGCGACGTGACCCTGTGGGTGTCCGAGGGCTTCGGCTGCGAGCTCGACGCGCGCACGGACTACGGCTCGGTGCGCTGCGAGTTCACGCCCCACGAGCGCCACGACGACGACCACCTCGAGAGCCGCATCGGCGCAGGCGGCGGCCGGGTGACGCTGCGCTCCTCGTCCGGCGACGTGGCCCTGCGCAAGGACTGAGGTCAGCGCGACGTCCGGCGCGCGGCTAGCTCGTCCTTGAGCTCCTTGCGCGCCACCTTGCCGCGGTCGTTCTTGGGCAGCGCCGTGCGCCACTCGAACCAGCGCGGGTACTTGTGCGGCGCGAGCCGACCCTGCAGCCAGCGCTTGAGCTCGGCCGCCAGCGCGTCGCCGCCCACGTGGCCGTCGCGCAGGACCACGAAGGCCAGCGGCTTCGTCAGGCCGTCGCCCTCGTCGTGGCCGCACACGCACACCTCGGCCACGGCCGCGTGCTCGAGCAGGGCGTTCTCGATCTCGAGCGGCGAGGTGAAGATGCCGCTCACCTTGAGCAGGTCGTCGGCCCGACCCTCGTAGTAGAAGTAGCCCTGCTCGTCGCGCCGGAAGAGGTCGGCCGAGGTGCACCACTCACCCTGGAAGGTGGCGCGCGACTTCGGCTTGTCGGCCCAGTAGCACAGCGCCGTCGAGCCCCCGCGCACGCGCAGGAGCCCGGGCTCGCCGGCCGGCACCTCGCGCCCGTCCTCGCCCACGATCACGGCCTCGTAGCCGGGCACGATCTTGCCCAGCGAGCCCGGGCGCACGTCGCCCAGGCGGTTGGAGACGTAGATGTGGAACATCTCGGCCGAGCCGATGCCGTCGAGGATCTCGACGCCCGTGCGCTCCTTCCACTCCTGGTAGAGCTTGGGCGGCAGCGCCTCGCCGGCCGAGAGGCACACGCGCAGCGAGGACAGGTCGGCCGCCTCCATGCGCGGCGAGCGCAGCATGGCGTTGATCATGGTCGGCACGCTCGTCAGCAACGTGGGCCGGTGCGCGGCGATCTGGTCGAAGAGCTCGTCGGCCGTGGAGCGCCCCTCGAACAGGACGCTCGTCCCGCCCGCGCGGAAGGGGAACATCAGGTTGGTGCCCGTGGCGTAGCCGAAGAAGAGCTTGGGCACGGAGAGGCAGCGGTCGGACTCGGCGTAGCGCGCCACGCCGAGCGCGTAGGTCTCCGTGCTCCAGGCGAAGTCGGCGTGCGTGTGCACGCAGGCCTTGGGCTTGCCGGTCGAGCCCGAGGTGAAGAGCCAGCCCGCGAGGTCGTCCGGCCCGGTGGGCTCGCACGCGCCCGCGTCGCCGGTGTCGTCCTCGGCCGCCAGCGCGGCCTCGTAGTCGTGGAAGCCGCCCGCGTCGCCGCCCACGACGTAGACGCCGCACGCGAGGCGCGCCGCACGCGCGGCGGGCGCGAATTCGGAGAGCACCTCGGCGTGCACGAAGGCGATGCGCGCCTTGGTGTAGCCGAGGTAGTAGGCGAAGTCCTCGCGCTTGAGCAGCGGGTTCACCATGGCGAACACGCCGCCCGCGCGCAGCAGGCCGAAGAACACCTCGGCGAACTCGAAGCGGTCGGGCAGCACGAGCAGGACGCGCTCCTCCGGCCGCAACCCCGCGCGCCGCAGCAGGGCCGCCACGCGCCGCGCGCGCGCGGCCACCTCGGCGTAGGTGCGGCGCTCGCGCCCGGAGACGAGCGCCGTCTTCGCGCCCCGGCCCTCGTCCAGGTTGCGGTCGAGGTAGTACGCGCACAGGTTGAAGCGCTCGGGGAAGGGCGCGACGGCGCGGTAGAGCTCCTCGGCCGACATCGGCGCGTCAAAGGTAAGGGCTCCGCGCGCGCGCAGCCAGTCCCGCGCGCGCGGAGCGACCGGCCTAGGACCGGCCTGGAAGGCCGTCGAGTCGAGGCCCGTGCGCGAACGCGAGCGAGCCCCTCGCGACGGCAGGGCTCAGATCGAGCCGACGACGCCCTGCAGGGCGCGCGAGAGGTCGCCGAAGCCGCCGCCGAGGACCGTGGCCTGGGCCGCCCAGGGCTGGTTGACCAGGCCCAGGCTGAGGGGGACGATCTGGGTCGGTAAGGAGCCCACGCTCCCGTTGTGCCCGGCCGTCGCGCTGAAGAGCAGGGGTCCGTTGATCAACGGCTCCGTCAACCGGCCGCCGATGGGCGAGACGATGTTGGGGCCGTTGACCACGCCCGTGCGCACGCGCAGGTTCAGCACGCCGCCCGCGCCGTGCGCGTGCCCGATGGTCACGCTGGGCGACCACGAGCCCCCGACGACGATCGGACCCGACGCGAGCACGTCGGCGTTGATGCCGTCCCCGACGAAGGGCGCGACCGTACCCACGAGGTCCTCGGCCTCGTCGATCTGCATGGAGATGGAGCTGACGTCGATGCTCCCGATCGTGAACGAGCCCACGAACGTGCCCGGCGGACTGTAGACGTCGATCTGATCCACCATGCCCTGCCCGTCAGGTCCCGGTCCCGAGCAGCTCTGCACGCAGGCCAGCATCGGACCGGTCCCGGCCAGGTTCGGGTTGGTCGGGTTGAGGTCCATGAAGTGCCAGGAGTACCCGATCGGGCCGTCGGCGAAGGGCACGAGCGCAC
>Ga0315910_10005396_pt1 | contig 10466 bp, 7 predicted proteins | sample EdamamesoilMG_FD_204470 | JGI IMG/M metagenome (GOLD analysis project Ga0315910, IMG submission 204470) | Garden soil microbial communities collected in Santa Monica, California, United States - Edamame soil | ecosystem: Environmental > Terrestrial > Soil > Garden | place: USA: California...
CGCGCGCGCATCGAGTCGGAGCTCCGTGAGCGGGAGGTCGAGCTCACCCTGCAGCACGAGACGCTCGATGTCGCCCGCCGCGAGCTGGTCGAGCTTTCGCGCCTGGCGGGTGTCGCCGACGCCGCCGACCTGCCCACGCTCGAACGGGCGAGCGCGCGCGCCCGCGAGCTCGAGCGCACGCTCGCTGCGATCGAAGCCGCGCTGGTCGAAACGTCCGGCGGCCGTTCGGTCGTGGACCTGCTCGCCGAGGCCGAGGGTGAAACGGCGCCGCGCCTGCAGGCTCGCCTCGACGAGATCGAGCGAGAAACGACCGAGGCCGAGGAGCGGCGCGCCGCGGCACTCGCCACGGTGGCGCGCATCCAGGCAGGGCTTGCCGGGCTCTCCGAGGCCCAGGGCGCCGACGCGGTGCAGGAGGAGCAGGCGCTCGCAGCCGCCGTCCGCGAACGCGTGGAGCGGTATGCCCGGCTCCGCGTCGCCGGAGCGCTGCTCGAGCGAGCGGTCGAGCGCTACCGTCTGGCCAACCAGGGGCCGGTCCTGCGCCGAGCAGCGGAGCTCTTCGCGCGCCTCACCGGTGGTGCGTATGAACGGCTGCTCGTCGGCCGCGACGAGCACGCGATCGTCGCGGTGACGGCCGAGGGGCGCGAGCTCTTGCCCGAGGCCTTGAGCGAGGGGACCCGCTACCAGCTGTACCTGGCGCTCCGTCTCGCCAGCATCGAGCGCCACGTGGGCAGCGTTGAGCCGATGCCGCTCGTGCTGGACGACGCCATCATCCATTTCGACGAATAGCGAAAGCTCTCGGCATTTCGCGTGCTCTCCGAGCTCGGGGCGACGGTCCAGGTGCTCTTTTTCACGCACCTCGCCCACGACGTGGCGCTCGCGCGACGCGTGAGCGCCGAGCCCGGGTCGGGCGCGATTGCCTTCCACGAGCTCGGCGGCGAACGGCCGCGAGAAGTGCTCGAGCTCTTGCACGGCGAGCGGAGTCCGTGAAGCCCGGTCGCGCGCTGCCCGCCGAGCTGTCGCTCGAGCTCGGGCTCGACGAGCCCGACGATGCGGAGGCGCTCGGCGCCCGTGTCGCCAGGGTGCTCGGCGTGCCCGTCGAGGAGCTACCGGCGGTGGTGCTGCGCAAGCGGTCGCTCGACGCGCGCCGGGGGCGCGTGCGGTTCCGGGCGCTGCTCGCGATCGGTGGGCCGAACGAGCCGCTCGGCGGGGCGCCGCTCTGCGAGGTCGGCGGTGAGCCTCGCGTCATCATCGTCGGGGACGGCCCGGCGGGGCTTTTTTGCGCCTACGAGCTCGGCCGGCTCGGTGTGCGAGCGATCGTCGTCGACCGCGGAAAGCCGGTGCAGCCGCGGCGGCGCGACCTGAAAGGGCTCAACCGTCACGGCGTCGTCGATCGCGATAGCAACTACTGCTTCGGGGAAGGCGGCGCGGGCACGTACAGCGACGGAAAGCTTTACACCCGTGCTCACAAGCGCGGGCCGGTGCGCGACGTGATCGAGATCCTCGCGCTGCATGGTGCGCCGGAGGCCGTCCTCGTCGAGGCACGCCCGCACATCGGGTCGAACCGGTTGCCGAAGGTGGTGACGGCACTTCGCGAGCGGCTCGAGAGCACGGGGCAGCTCTTCCGTTTCGGCGCGCGGGTGACCGGCCTTTTGACGAAGGGCACCGGCACCGGCCGGCGCGTGACCGGCGTGCGCCTAGCCGACGGTGAGGAGCTCCTCGCCGACGCCGTCGTGCTCGCGACCGGGCATTCGGCGCGCGACGTGCTGGAGCTCCTCGCGGCGGAGGGCGTCACGCTGGAGCCGAAAGCGTTCGCCCTCGGTGTTCGCATCGAGCATCCGCAGTCGCTGGTGAATCGCGCGCAGTACGGCCGCTTCGCCGGCCACCCCCGGCTGCCGAACGCCGCGTACCGCCTGGCGACCGATGTCGAGGGTCGCGGCGTGTTTTCCTTCTGCATGTGCCCCGGCGGCTGGATCGTGCCCGCTTCGACCGAACCCGGCGAGCTGGTCGTCAACGGGATGAGCCTCGCGCGCCGGGACTCGCCGCACGCGAACTCCGGCCTCGTCGTGGCGATCGATCCGCGCGAGCTCGCCGAGCACGGCCTCACCGGCCCGCTCGCGGGCGTCGAGCTCCAGCGGCGCATCGAACGCGCGGCGTTCGCGGCAGGGGGCGGAGAGCTGCGCGCACCGGCCGCGCGCGCCACCGACTTCGTCCGCGGGCGCGCGTCGAGCACCGTACCGGACACGAGCTACATACCCGGCGTCGTCGCCGCGGATCTCGCGAGCGTTCTCGATGCGGGCGGCCCGCTCCTCGCGCGGCGCCTCGCGCTCGCGCTCACCCAATTCGATCGAATGCTGCGCGGCTACGTGACGGATGAAGCCGTGCTGGTCGGTGTTGAGTCGCGGACGAGCTCACCGGTGCGCGTCCCGCGCGATCCGGAAACGCTGGCCTCGCCGGATCTGGCGGGGCTCTACCCGGCCGGTGAAGGTGCGGGCTTCGCCGGCGGCATCGTCAGCGCGGCGCTCGATGGCATGCGGGTCGCGACCAGCGTCGCGCGGGCGGTCGCCGCCCGGACGGGACCGGTCGGCTGACGACAGCAGGCGGTTATTGCCGGGGTTTTCATGGTGGTGATCGCCCGGACCCGCCCCGGCATTAGCGGCGTAGCGCACCCAACTCGGGTTCGGCCCCGCCATGCCCCGCCACCGAAGACCATTCCTCGGCCTGTTCCTCTCGGCGGCCGCCGTCGCCGTGGCCTGCGCTAAGGCCAATGATTCCGATCTGGCCGGCAACGCGCCGGAGGCGAGCGGAGGCGCTGGCGCGTCCGGGAAGGGCGGCTCGGCCGGGGCGAGCGTCGCGGGAAGCGGGGGCGTCGGCGCTCAGGCGGGCAAGGGCGGGGTGGGAGGCTCGACGGCCGGCAGCGGCGGCAAGGGTGGCTCTTCGACCGGTGGCAGCGGCGGAAAAGGATCGGGCGGCAGTGCGGGGATGATGGCGCTCGGCTGCAACCTCGGCGAGGGCGGCGAAGCCGGCTCGGCGGGCGGTGCGAGCGGCGGCGAAGGCGGCGGGGCGGGTGACAGCGGCGAGGGCCCGGCCTCTCGCGTGGTCTTCTTCGACGACTTCGAGAGCGGGAACGACGATCGGTGGTCCACCGGAGAAGGCGCCTGGTCCGTCGTCACCGACGGCAGCGAGGTCTACGAGCAGGGTCTCACCGACAACAGCCCGCAATTCTCGCTCGCCTCGGACACCTGCTTCGGCGATCAGATCGTCGAAGCGCGCGTGAAAATCCTCGATTTCCCCGGCAGCAGCACCTCGTACCACGTCGCGCTCTTTGCCCGCGCCCTCGGCCCGACCACGCACTACTTCGTCGCCCTCGATAGCACCGGCAAAATCTCGCTGCGCAAGCGCGTGAACGGAACCGGGAACAGCTCCGAGCGGCTCGGCTCGGACAAGGCGCTCGATCCGCGGGTCGACGACGGCGAGTGGCACGACATCCGGCTCGAGGTCGTGGGCACCACGCTGACCGCTTTCGTCGACGGCAACCAGGAGCTCTCCGCTACCGACGCCTCGATCGCTTCGGGCGGCGTCGCCGTCGGCACCCTGAACGCCACCGCCGAGTTCGACGACGTGCGCGTCACCGCGCCGTGACTGCGCGCTGAGCCTACGCCGTGCGCAGCGTGACGCGCGTGATCTCGGCCGGCGCGGCGAGCCGCATCGGCGGCCCCCAGTATCCCGTGCCGTTCGACACGTACACCTGCGTCTCGCCGAAGCGCGCGAGTCCGGAAACCACCGGCTGCTGGAGCCGCACGAAGAAATTCCACGGCCAGATCTGACCGCCGTGCGTGTGGCCGGAGAGCTGGAGGCCGACACCGTGACGCTCGGCTTCGAACACGGCGCGCGGCTGATGGGCGAGCAGCACGAGCTCGCGCGCCTGGTCGCGCCCGGCGACGGCGCGCGCCAGGTCCGGCCCGTGGTCACCGCCGAACTGCGCGGAGTGGGCGTCGTCGATGCCGCACAGATCGTAGCTCGCTGCGCCGTCGCCGATCGTCACGAGCTCGTTCCGGAGCACGCGAATGCCGAGGCGCCGAAGCTCCGCGATCCATTCGTCTGCTCCCGAGTAGTACTCGTGGTTGCCGGTCACGAAATACACGCCCCAGCGTGCCTTCAGGCGGGCAAGCGGCGCCACGTGCTCGCGGAGGTCCTCCACCGAGCCGTCCACGAGGTCACCCGTGATCGCGATCACGTCGGGATTTTGCGCGTTCGTTTGCTCCACGACCCGTTCGATGAAATCCCGACGAATGGTGCGTCCGACGTGCACGTCGGTCAGCTGGACAATCGTCGTTCCGTCGAGCTCCTTCGGTAGGCGCCGGAGCCGAACGGCCACCTCGCGCAGCGCCACCCGCGCCAGGCCCGAGCGCACCGCGAGGAGCGTCAACCCGGACGTCACGGCGAGCACACCGAGCGCGAACAGGCGGGACAGGAGCACGCGCCGCGCTTCATCCGGCGGCGGCGCGTCGGAGAGGCGGCTCGCCAGGGCGTAGAGCCCGCGGCCCACGTCGCCGAGCACCAGGACGACGAGCAAGAGGAGGAGCACCCCGAGCCACACCGACGAGATCCAGACCACGGGCGTGGCGAACACCGACCCCGTGCGGCGCACGAAGAACGAGAGGGGCACCATCACGAAAAGCGCGACCATCCCCACCGTCAGCAGCCGCACCTGGCTCGGCGGCAGCGCGAGGTCCCGGACCAGGCGGGTCCAGGCGTAGTAGTGGACCCCCCCGACGATCGACACCATCAGCGAAAAGAAGAGGGCGAAGGAGAGCAGGCGGGACAACGGAACGGTCGATCTATGGGCCCCCGAAACCGCCTTGCCAAGGGGAAGCGTCGGCGCGATAACAAAACTCAACACTCGCCCTGGGGCCGGGATTCGACAGTGCCCCGCAGGGGTTCAGTTTCTGCTACAGAAGCCGCCGAGGAACGCGCGTGGACGCCTACCGACCCGATTCAGATCGCGACCCCCAGGAGACCCAGGAATGGGTCGACTCGCTCGAGTCCGTCGTCGGGCACGAAGGGCAGGGGCGTGCTCGCTTCTTGCTCCAGCGTGTCGTCGAAGTGTCGCGCCGGCTCGGCGTCGAGCCGACGATGCCGCTCGTCACCGACTACGTGAACACGATCCCGGTCGCGGAGGAGCCGCCGTACCCGGGCGATGTCGAGCTCGAGCGCCGCATCCAGCACATCCTGCGCTGGAACGCGGCGGTGATGGTTCACAATGCGAACAAGGAGTTCGACGGCATCGGTGGCCACATTTCGACCTATGCGTCGAGCGCCACGCTCTACGAGGTCGGCTTCAACCATTTCTTCCGCGGCAAGGACGACGGCACCGCGGGAGACCAGGTCTACTACCAGGGCCATGCCGCCCCGGGCGTCTACTCGCGCGCCTTTTTGGAAGGACGCCTGACGGTCGACCAGCTCGAACGGTTCCGGCGTGAAACGGCCCGGGGCCGCGGCCTCTCGTCCTACCCGCACCCGCGGCTGATGAACGACTTCTGGGAGTTCCCGACCGTCAGCATGGGTCTCGGGCCGATCAACTCGATCTACCAGGCGCGCTTCAACCGCTACCTCACGCACCGCGGGCTCGGTGACGCGTCGGCCTCGAAGGTGTGGTGCTTCGTCGGCGACGGCGAGAGCGACGAGCCCGAGACGCTCGGTGCGCTCCAGATTGCGTCGCGCGAGAAGCTCGACAACTTGATCTTCGTCGTCAACTGCAACCTGCAGCGCCTCGACGGTCCGGTGCGTGGCAACGGCAAGATTGTCCAGGAGCTCGAAGGCGTGTTCCGCGGCGCCGGTTGGAACGTGATCAAGGTGATCTGGGGCCCGGAGTGGGACGACATCTTCGCGCGTGACCGGGACGGCATCCTGCGCCGGCACCTGAACGCCGTCGTGGACGGGCAGTGGCAACGCCTGACCATCGCTACCGGCGACGTGGTGCGTAAGGAATTTTTCAGCCTCGATCCGCGGATGCTGGACCTCGTTTCCCACATCTCGGACGACGATCTGGCGAAGCTTCGGCGCGGCGGGCACAGCCTGCGCAAGGTTCACGCGGCGTTCCGGCGCGCGGTCGACAACACTGACGGCCGGCCGACGGCGATTCTCGCCCATACCGTGAAGGGCTGGCAGCTCGGCGAAAGCTTCGAGGGCTCGAACGTCACCCATCAGAAAAAGAAGATGGGCGAGGGGGACATCAAGCACCTCCGCGACATGCTCGAGCTCCCGATCCCCGACGCGGATCTCGAGCACCCGCCGCTCTACCACCCCGGGCCGAAGAGCCCCGAGGTCGAATACGTCCTCGAGCGCCGCCGCGCGCTCGGAGGCTCGATCCCCAAGCGTCGTGTCTCGTCGCAGGTCAAGCTCGAGCTCCCGGGCCCCGAGCTGTTCGAAGAGTTCTACAAAGGCATGGGCAAGGGCGAGGCGTCCACGACGATGGTGTTCGCCCGCCTGCTCGCCAAGCTCATTCGCGACAAGAAAATCGGCAAACGCGTGGTGCCGATCATCCCGGACGAAGCGCGCACCTTCGGCCTGGAAGCGCTGTTCGGCCAGGTCGGCATCTACTCCTCGGTCGGCCAGCTCTACGAGCCGATCGACAAGGGCAAGCTCCTTTATTATCGCGAAGCCAAGGACGGCCAGGTGCTCGAAGAGGGCATCACCGAGGCGGGCTCAGTGGCGTCGTTCACCGCAGCGGCCACGTCGTACGCGGTGCACGGCCAGCCGATGATCCCGTTTTACATCTTCTATTCGATGTTCGGCTTCCAGCGCACGGGCGATCAGCTGTGGGCGGCGGGCGACTCGATGGCGCGCGGCTTCGTGCTCGGTGGCACGGCCGGCCGCACCACGCTGAACGGCGAGGGGCTCCAGCACGAGGACGGTCACAGCCTGCTCCACGCGATGACCGTGCCGAACGTGCGCGCCTACGACATCTCCTTCGCGTTCGAGCTCGCCGCCATCATCGAGGACGGCCTTCGCCGCATGTTCGATGAAGGCGAAAACAGCTACTATTACATCACGCTCCAGAACGAGAACTACCCGATGCCGCCGATGCCGGAAGGCGCGAAGGACGGCGTTCTCAAGGGCCTCTACCGTTACCGCCCGGCGGACAAGCGCCTCGCCCATCACGTTCAGCTCTGGGGCAGCGGCTGCATCATGCTCCAGGTGCTCCGTGCGCAGGAGATCCTGGCGGAGCGCTTCAACGTGTCGTCCGATGTCTGGGGCGTCACGAGCTACCAGCAGCTGCGCGCCGATGCGCTCGCCTGTGAACGCGAGAACCGCCTCCACCCCGAGGCACCGCCGCGCGTTCCCTACCTGACCGAGGCGCTCCGCGGCGTCGAAGGTCCGTTCATCACCGCGTCGGACTACATGAAGGCGCTCGGCGATCTCGTCGCGCGCTGGGTGCCGGGGCGCATGGTACCGCTCGGGACGGACGGCTTCGGCATGAGCGACACCCGTGAAGCGCTCCGTCGCCACTTCGAAGTAGACACCGAGTCGATCGTGATCGGCGCGCTCGACGGCCTGCGCCTCGAAGGCAAGCTCTCGGGCGCCGACGTCGCGCGCGCCATCGCCGAGCTCGGCGTGGACGCGGACAAGGTCCCGCCCACGTCGATCTAGAGCCCAGCTCCGAACCAGCTTCGCTGGTTCTGATGCGGGCTTCGCCCGCTGCGCTGCTTCGCAGCGCGGCTCTAGCTCTGTCCTCGGGGGCGTCCCGCCCCCGGAAAAATGGCTGCGCCATTTTTCTCCCCCTCACCCGCTTCGCGGGTGGCTAGAGCTCCGCAACTCCTCACGAGGTTGTGAGATGCGCTCTAGCGCCGATCATCGACCGGGCGACGGCCCGACGAGATCTCGCACGAGGTCCGCGTTCGCCGGCGGTAGGGCGAGCGTCGACAATTCGTCGAGCGTGACCCAGCGTACCTCCGCGACCTCCCGCGTTTCTCCCTCGCCCGCGAGCCACTCGCAGTCGATCGGGTGCAGCCTCACCGTGCGTTCGGGGTACGTCCAATCGATCGCGCGGCGGCGTGCGCGCGCGCGGGCAACCACGCCGGTCTCCTCGGCGAGCTCACGGACGGCGCAGGCTTCCGCGGACTCACCGCTCCTGAGCTTTCCGCCCGGAAACTCCCACGAGCCTCCGAGATGCACTCCCTTCAGGCGCCGCGTCACCAGCACGCGGTCGGCGCGAAAGACGAGCGCGAGCGCTACCTCGACCATCGGGTTTTTTCCAATCCGAGGACGAGCTTCCGATGCGGCGCCGGCATCGCGAGCTCGCCGAGCTCCGACAGCGTTCGAAACTCGCCGTGCTTCGGTGACCTCCGGTCGGTCGAGGTCGCTTCGAGCACCTCGAGCGTGATGCGAAACCGCGTGATGGTGTGGATCACGACCATGAGCTCCGCGCCGACGGTGACGGCGACGCCGGTGGCCCGAAGCGCGCGGAGTGCTCCGGCTCGTGCGGTTTCGCCCGGGCGGCGTTCGACGTAGGGAAAGGTCCAGAGCCCGGCCCAGCGCGGCGCGTCGTCGAGCACCTTCGCGACGAGCACCTTCGGGCCGCGCCGCACCACGACCGCGACGCTCTTCACGGCGGTCGCTGCCTTCCTCGCTGGTAGCTCCGGTAGCTCGGCGACCAGGCCTTTTTTCCGCGCCGCGCAGCTCTGGTAAAATGGGCAGTCGCGGCAGGCGGGTGCGCGGGGAGTGCACACCGTTGCGCCGAGCTCCATCAACGCCTGGTTGAAGTCGCCCGGTCGGTCCGCCGGCACGAGCTCTCGCGCGAGCTCCCAGAGCCGGGCCTTGAGCGGCGAACGCCCGGGGTCGCCGCGGAGGCCGAACAGGCGCGTCAGCACCCGGACCACGTTGCCGTCCACGAGCGGCTCCCGCTCGCCGAACGCCATGCTCGCGATGGCGCCAGCGGAATACGCGCCGATGCCGGGCAGAGCGAGGAGCTCGCGGCGGTTTTTTGGCACCCGGCCGGCGTGCTCGGCAACGATCATTCTGGCGGCTTGGTGCAGACGACGCGCTCGCGAGTAGTACCCGAGGCCCTGCCACGCATGGAGCACGTCGGCCTCGTCGGCACGAGCGAGCGCCCCGAGGGTGGGGAAGCGCCGCATCCAGTTCGGGTAGTAGCGGAGCACGGTCGCCACCTGGGTCTGCTGGAGCATCATCTCGCTCACCAGGACCGCGTAAGGATCGCGCACCCCTCGCCAGGGAAGTGCCCGCGCCCGCCCGTCGTAAAAGGCGAGGAGGCGCTCCCGAAGTTCCGCCCCGCTTGCCGTCGACGGGCTCCGCACGGTGCCGCGAGCTTAATTTTACTAGTGGCGGAAAGCTACCCCCCGTGAGAACATGAGCCGACGCACGATGGCGGGTCCGCTCGTCGTCTCCCTGGACGCAATCCGTACCGACGGCTGGTTCGAGCGGGTCGGGGAGGGCATAGGAAGTTTCCAGGCGCTCTGCGAGATCGTCGGCGCGCGGTTCTTCGCTTTCGCGATGATCACCGGGGCGCGGATCACGTCGCTCACCGTCGACCGTCGCATCCCCGACAACACGCTGGTCGAGTTTGCGGTGGGAGCGGACGAGGAGGCGGGCGTCGCCGGGGAGCCACAGCGGCTCACCCTCGGCGAGTTTCGGCAGCGGCTAGTGAACGCGCTCGTCATCGACGAGCCCCACGGCCCCGCGCCCAAGCGGTCGACCGATCTCGAGGCGGTGCAGCTCCACATCGGGGTTCGGTACCTCTTGCTCGCCCCGCTCTACGGCTATGCGCTCCACGAGCTCCGGCTGCAGGCGGACGGCTCGCAGATCGTCCTGCTCCACGACGGGCTCGAGGAAAGCTATGCGCTGCCGGCGTTTCGGGCGCGGATCCGGACCCATGTCCGGGAGGAGCTCGAGCGGATCCGGCGGCCGGCGGCGCGCAGCGCGATCGATCTCGGGCGTGTCGCCGAGGCTGCCGAGGCTGCCGACCGCGGTGAGCACGTGCGAGTGCTCGAGCTGCTCGGACCTTGGCCGGCGCCGCTCGCCATCTTTCTCCGCACGCCGGAGGGGCAGATGCTCAACCCGGACGCGCGCGCCACCATCGCGCGTGGCCTCGGCCTCCTCGGCACCGCCTGCATCCTGCTCGGCGAGAGTGGCAAGGGCGAAGAGATCCTGAGGCTCGGCATCCAGTACGCCGCGGAAGGCGAGGCAGCCCCGGACCTTTTCCTCCGGCTCGGCGAGGCGATGCTGTCGGACGGCCGGGCCGGCGAAGCCATCGGGCCTCTCCGGCGCGCAGCAAACCTTGGCGCCGCGCCCGCGCGCGTCTGGGCGCAGCTCGCGCAGGCGTTCGCAGCCCGCCGCCGGCACCTCGCCGCCCTCGGCGCCGTGCTCGAGGCGCGTGCGGCAGGGGCGGAACCCCGCGACGTGGCCGAGGTCGTCGAGCGCGTGCGGCACACCCTCGGCGGCGCCTACGA
>Ga0315910_10005397_pt1 | contig 10465 bp, 10 predicted proteins | sample EdamamesoilMG_FD_204470 | JGI IMG/M metagenome (GOLD analysis project Ga0315910, IMG submission 204470) | Garden soil microbial communities collected in Santa Monica, California, United States - Edamame soil | ecosystem: Environmental > Terrestrial > Soil > Garden | place: USA: California...
CGGCTGCCTTTCAGAATGATCATGGAGAAAGAGCAGAAACGGCTGAAAAACCAACCTTAAATGTCAGCGACCTGATCCTCCATCACGTCGTTGATGATCACGTTTGGCACTTATGGGATCACGGCGGCACAATCTACCTTCCAATCATCGTTTATTCGGCCGAAAAAGGACTTGATATCTTCTCATCTCATCACTTCTACGATGACCACCATAACCTAATTGAATATGATGGTTACAAACTTGATCATGGTCATATCGTCCTGACTTCCACCGGGAAAGGCGTACTTGACCTGTCGATCACTAAGAATGTGGCGATGTTGTTTATTAATGCCACCCTGCTGGTCCTTGTATTTTCGTCTGTTGCAAAAGCTTATAAAAATAATAATGGGAAGGCGCCTAAAGGGTTGCAATCCTTTTTGGAACCGGTTATTGTGTTTGTCCGCGATGAGGTTGTTAAACCGAGCATAGGCCACCGCTATGAAAAATACTTGCCCTACATGCTTACACTTTTCTTTTTTATTCTTTTTGGTAATCTCCTTGGATTATTGCCTGGTGCTGGAAATCTGACCGGGAATATTGCAGTTACGCTCACGTTGGCAGTATTGACGTTCATTATAACGAATGTAAAAGGAAATAAGGCTTACTGGTCACATATCTTCTGGACACCAGGTGTTCCGCTGTATTTGCGCTGGGTCATATTGCCGGTAGAGATCATTGGAATCTTTACTAAGCCGTTCGCACTTACAATTCGTCTTTTTGTTGCTATTACGGCCGGCCACATCGTATTGCTAAGTCTGATTAGCCTTGCTTTCATCTTTGAAAGTCTTACGGTCGGTTTTGTTTCGAGTTTGATTGTGCTCTTTATTAATCTTATAGAATTATTGGTCGCTGGTATTCAAGCCTATGTATTTACGCTGTTCTCATCATTGTACATAGGGATGGCTACTGCCGAACATGAGCACCACTAAAGATGGATTAAAGATATCCCGGTTTGATTTGTCAGGCCGGGCTTGTTTCACTTAAATATTTTACAGATATGTTATTAGCAGTTTTATTGGACATCAGCTATGCAATCATGGGCGCTGGCATCGGTGCAGGTCTGGCAGCAATTGGCGCTGGAATCGGTATCGGTCGCATTGGCGGCTCGGCGATGGAAGGTATGGCTCGTCAACCTGAAGCTTCTGGCAAGATTCAGGGTGCGATGCTGATCATTGCAGCTCTTATTGAAGTTGCTGCACTTTTCGCGCTGGTTATTTGCTTGCTGATTTCGCTCATTCCGCCTACGGCGTAAGAGTTTTAAAGAACTTGCCTTAGGCGATTGGCCGGGCAAGTTCTTAATTTCTGATTGATTCAATTGATAAACTGATATATGGAACTTCTTACACCAGGCACGGGACTAATAGTATGGCAGACATTCGTATTTCTGCTTCTCGTCTTCTTGTTGGGAAAGCTAGCATGGAAACCAATCCTTAGCTCACTGAAAGAGAGAGAACACTCAATTCAGGAAGCGCTGGATACTGCCGAAAAAGCGCGTTTGGAACTTTCTAAGCTAAAGTCGGATAACGAAAGCCTACTTAAACAGGCCCGTGAAGAAAGAGATAAATTGCTACGCGAAGCCCGTGAAGCTTCTAACCGCTTGAAAGACGAAGCTCAAGCTGAAGCCAAGAGGGCAGCGGATAAAATCATCGACGATGCTCGTACTACTATCGCCATTGAAAAGCAAGCTGCCCTTAAAGAGATCAAGATCCAGGTTGCAACGTTCTCGCTTGAAGTTGCTGAAAAGCTCTTAAAAGAAAAGCTCTCAAACGACAAAGCGCAGAAGGAGTTGGTTCAGAAATACGTTAACGACATTAAAGTAAATTAATAGATGGCCGACTCACGTGCAGCATCGCGATATGTAAAATCCCTGCTAAGCCTTGCTGTGGAAAGGGATGCATTGGAGGCAGTGCATAGCGATATGCTAATGTTTTCGAAAGTGGTTGATGATAACAGAGTATTTCAGCTGTTGCTGAAAAATCCCATTATCAAACACGAAAAGAAAAGAGACATTTTGAAAAAGGTGTTTTCAGGAAGAGTTCATCCTTTGACGATGTCAATATTCGATATACTCACGCACAAGAACCGGGAACCTCTATTGCCATCGATTGCCAAGGAATTTCACACAGCGTATAACCTGTATAAGGGAATTGGCAAGGCGACGATCACTACGGCTGTTCCACTTGATGCAGAGCTTCGTAACGAGTTTGAAAACATCACTAAGAAGCTGAGCGAGAAAGACAAAGTGGAACTCATCGAAAAGGTCGACAAAGAGATGATCGGTGGTTTTGTGTTGAATGTGGGTGATAGGCAGATCGACGCATCAATCAAGAATAAATTGAAGGCCTTAAAAGTTAAGTTTAGTCACAATCCTTATATAAAAGAATTTTAATCTCTAAAGAACCATGGCAGAGATCAGACCAGAAGAAGTTTCAGCAATATTACGTGAACAACTTTCACAATCGCGTACAGAAGCACAGTTGGAAGAAGTGGGAACCGTGCTTACTGTTGGTGATGGTGTAGCGCGTATCTACGGACTCACACAAGCGCAGGCAGGCGAATTAATTGAGTTCGAGTCAGGCCTGAGAGCATTAGTGCTGAATCTGGAAGAAGACAACGTTGGAGCTGTATTACTAGGTGAATCAAAAGGAATCAAAGAAGGCGATACGGTTAAACGCACAGGTAAGATTGCGTCCGTAGAAGTTGGAGATGGAATGCTTGGCAGGGTTGTCGATACACTCGGTCAGCCAATAGATGGCAAGGGACCATTAACCGGCAAGCTTTATGACATGCCGTTAGAGCGCAAGGCTCCTGGCGTTATCTTTCGTCAGCCTGTAAACGAACCGTTGCAGACAGGTATTAAGGCAATCGATTCAATGATTCCTATCGGCCGCGGGCAGCGTGAGTTGATAATTGGCGACCGTCAGACTGGTAAAACAGCAGTCGCCTTGGATACCATTGTGAATCAAAAAGAGTTTTACGAGAAGGGCGAGCCAGTATATTGCATCTATGTGGCTATTGGACAGAAGGCATCGACAGTTGCGAACGTGTCGTCAGCTTTAGAGAGAGCGGGTGCATTGCCATATACAGTCATAGTTTCAGCTTCAGCTGCTGATCCTGCTCCAATGCAGTTCTTCGCTCCATTTACTGGTGCTGCAATAGGCGAATTTTTCCGCGATACCGGAAGGCCTGCCCTCGTGATTTATGATGACCTGTCAAAGCAGGCAGTATCATACCGGGAAGTATCGTTGCTCTTGAGAAGACCTCCTGGACGCGAGGCTTATCCTGGCGATGTGTTCTATCTACATTCAAGGCTTCTTGAACGTGCGGCGAAGATCATCAACAACGACGGCATTGCGCAGAACATGAATGACCTTCCTCCCTCCATAAAGCACATGGTAAAGGGCGGAGGCTCTCTTACAGCTCTTCCAATTATCGAAACACAGGCAGGTGACGTATCAGCTTATATACCGACCAATGTAATTTCCATTACCGATGGTCAGATATTCCTCGAAACGAATCTTTTCAACTCGGGTATACGACCTGCAATTAACGTAGGTATTTCCGTATCACGAGTAGGTGGATCTGCTCAGATCAAATCAATGAAAAAGGTAGCCGGAACATTGAAACTTGACCAGGCTCAGTTCCGCGAGCTTGAGGCATTTGCCAAGTTCGGCTCAGACCTCGACGCTGCAACGAAACTCACTATCGAACGTGGTAGAAGAAATACTGAGATCCTCAAGCAGGATCAATACGCGCCGGTGCCTGTGGAGGAGCAAGTTGCAATTATTACTGCATCTACCCGTGGATTCATGGACAAGGTGCCGGTCATTAAGGTGAAACAGTTTGAAAGAGAGTTCCTTGATCTGATGAAGGCTACACATCGCGGCGTGTTGAATAATCTGCGTGCCGGTAAGTTTGAGGACAATGATATTGAGATAATCAAGAAGACTGCTACAGAGCTAGCGTCGAAATATGCAGTCTGAGTTTAGCGCGTAGTTAACGTATGGCCAATTTAAAAGAAGTAAAGAACCGCATTGTTTCTGTTGTAAGTACTCAACAGATTACGAAAGCCATGAAAATGGTTGCTGCGGCCAAATTGCGTAAAGCTCAAGATAAGATTACGCAAATGCGGCCTTATGCCTTAAAACTGGATGCGATCTTAAAAAACCTGTCGTCTGCGCAAATGTCGGGCGATGCTGACAATTGGTATAGTCAGGTCAGGGATGAAAAAAAGATTTTGATTGTCGCCATAAGCTCTGATCGCGGACTCTGTGGTTCCTTTAATAGCTCTGTTTTTAAAGGTGTATTACGACTAATACAGGAGGAATACAGCGACCAGTTCAACAAAGGCAATGTAACCGTACTTTCGATCGGTAAAAAGGCGGCTGAATACTTTTCAAAGCGCAAGTTCAATGTAGTGAACGAATACGCTTTAGTCTTTGGACATCTTTCGTTTCAGGATATATCTACAGCTGCGGACTTCATTATGGAGGCTTTCCGCACCGGAAAATTTGATAAAGTAGAGATTGTTTACAACGAGTTTAAGAACGTCGCTACGCAAATCCTAAGGACGGAGCAGTTTCTCCCTGTGGTGTTCGAAGAAAGCGCAAAGACAACACCTTCAAACCCGGTCGACTATATCTACCAGCCCGGACAGGAGGAAATCATTACTCAGTTGATTCCCGCCTCACTTAAGGTGAAGCTTTATAAATCCATTCTTGATTCAAATGCTGCTGAACACGGTGCGCGAATGACAGCAATGGACAAAGCCACTGAAAATGCTGGTGACCTTCTTAAGGAATTGCGTCTGAGTTACAACCGCACAAGGCAGGCAGCTATCACCAAGGAAATTCTTGAAATTGTTGGCGGAGCAGAAGCTCTCAAGTCGGCCTAATTTCTTAAAAGCATAAATTTGAAGTTTCCTGACGATCTCGGGAAACTTTTTTTATGCCCTATTTTATACGAGCATATCGTTTGGTTAACATCTTAAGCCTCGACGTGGTTACAGGCGCCGTCGTGAGCGCACTTTTTTTTGCGCGCGTTTTGGAAGTTGAGGTGCGACTCGTTGGCGTGCTTGCTCTCGGCCTGACAGTTTGGATTATTTACACAGCCGATCATTTACGAGATGCTAGTAAGATCGTGGGGAAGGCATCAACCGAAAGACATCGCTTTCATCAAGTTCATTATAAAAAATTAATGATCCTTACCATCATTGCCCTGGGTTTAAGTATGGTCGTTATTTTTTTTCTCAAGCCGCAAGTTCTGGAATGGGGTGTAGTACTTTCATTGGTGGTTTTTGCATACATGATCGCGCAAGGATCCCTAAGATTTCTAAAAGAGATCTTCATTGCGATCTTGTATACATGCGGCATTTTGTTGCTTTCTGTTCCGGTAACAAGCGAAAAACTCGGTGCTGGGCATCATATGTTGATCTTCCAATTCGGTATTACAGCTCTGGCTAACCTGATCATGTTTTCCTGGTTCGACCGAGAATTCGATCAACAGGATAAAAGACATTCTTTTGTAACGAGGACAGGAGAACACGCTACAAGGATTGTAATATGGTTTTTGTTGATCTTGCAGCTAACCATGACGTTAATCCAATTGATAACAGACGGGACACTTTTGCTTCCTTCGCTGATTGTCGGGTGTATGGGAGTATGCCTGTTACTGATCTTTGTCTATCGGGCACAATTAGAAAAGAACGATTACTATCGCGTGTTGGGAGATGCGGTATTCTTTCTTCCGGCAACATACTTCTTGTTATAATAAAAATGGCACGAGGATTTGATTGGATAGCACCATATTACGATTTTCTCGCCCGGCTAGTGTTTGGTAAGTCTATAAGACGGTCTCAGCTAGAATACCTCGGTAAGATTCCGGCGGGAGCCAACGTGTTAATACTCGGTGGAGGGACTGGATGGATTCTCGCTGAGCTATTCAAAGTAAATCCAACGTGTAGGGTATGGTATGTTGAAGCCTCGATCAAAATGCTGGAAAAAGCAAAGTCCACGAGAGAGGTTTCGTCTAGTTCTCAAGTCTTCTTTATTCACGGTACTGAAAGAAACTTACAGCAAATTGGTGACGTGCGATTCGATGCTACGATTACGAATTTTTATTTTGATCTTTTCACATCGACATCTTTACCTTCCGCACTGGAGAATATCCAACGTTCGATCAATCCGGGCAGCAAGCTGTTGGTGTCTGAGTTTGTGGAAGGATCGCGCTGGCAGCAGCTGCTCCTTTTTGTGATGTATCAATTCTTCAGGTGGACGTGTGCCCTGGAAGCGTCACGGTTACCGGACTGGCAAAACGAACTGCGGATGCATCGATTCACTGAACGTCAAACGAAAACGTTCTGTAACGGATTCATAAAAAGCTCAGTGTATGTCTTTGGCTGATCTAGACTGATGGCTGTCGATGAACTACCATCAGGTCTTTGCCAAGCTGTTGAACCAGCTCCGCTTTTTCTTCCATGAGCCTAATGATCTTTCTCAGGTAGTCAATTTCTTTTCTTGACAGTTCCAACTGCTTTTGGACGTCATCTGTTTCTGTTTTTAGCGCCCGGATCTTATCGTCAACCTCTTCGGGTTGGGCTACATAGTATTGAAAGAAATTGTGATGCAGGACTTGAGAGATCTTGAGCAAAAGACCTGTGTCTACATGCCTTTTCTTGAAGATTCGATAAACGTTTTGACGTACGGTTCCCAGCTCGTCCGCGAAGTCCGTAAGCTTCATGTTACGGTCGTCAAAGATCGCTTTGATTTTTTGTCCTATCTCTACGGTTTCCATATTTACGTCTACGTAAAATAATAGTTTACGTTTTGGTTCCTATCGTTTCCTAATGTAACTTAATTTTTTACACTTTCAGCCTCCAGATGCCGGAATTTCGTAGTACGGGCCATGAACAGCCTCAAATTGACAGAAACGAACGAGAGCATGGTAAAACCCTTTTTCAAGGATGAATACGCGACGGTCGAGCTTGACGATTCAATACCCTGCGTCAAACTAACGTTGAATGGCATTCCGCGTTACAGCGAACACTATCAATTTGTTCAGACCAGGCGACTTCAACTGATGCGCGAGCAAATAAGGAACTACCCAAAGCTGCACATGCTCACTGACAGCAGGACAGCCGGACCTGTGCTGGATGAAGACGTCGAACATTTCAAGAGCAAGGTCATGCCCGAAATGGAAAAGGCTGGAGTCCGTTATCTGGCTATAGTGATGCCGAAGAGCAAATTCACGCAACTAACTATTAAGGAGATGACGGAGCACACCCAGGTCATAAAGGTCCAATACTTTGAGTCGATGCGGGAGGCCAGACATTGGCTTCGAAAAATGACAGTGCTCTAATACTCAATCTCCGGTCAGTCGATATCCCAACTGATACCTTAGCCAAAAATCAAATTCGGTGTGTTCACCCCGCTTTGATTTATTTCGTTATTTGGAAAAACATCAAAATTACATGTTGCAACTAGGACGTTGAGCAGTTTATCAAGCTGGGAAAAGGCATTCTCACTGCTTGTTTTATTATTCTGATAAACTATCTTTCGGAATTCAGAAGAGCAACCATTCTCAAAAAAAGCCCTGTTTGGAGTGTAACGTTAGTCTTGCTTTTCCGCTAAAGTATGCAGGATCTTATTAGGCATCTGCCCGCAGTCATTTATGAGTATTCCATTCATCCCGACGGGACACGGCGTTTCGACTTTGTAAGTGATGCATGCAATTCTATTCTTGGGCTCAAGTCATCTGACATAATGCGAGATGCTACGCTGATGGACAACATTGTTCATCAGGAAGACGTGGCTGATTTAACGGCTACCTCGACGCGTGCAGAAGAGGCCGGCTCTGAATGGAATTGGCAGGGCCGAATGATTGTGAAAGGCAAGGTAAAGTGGGTTGAGATTCGATCTAATCATACCCTGAATCCGAATGGCAGCATTCTTCGACGCGGAATCATACAAGATATAACTGAACGCAAGGAGACTGCTAAAGAGAGCGAACTGCGATATCAGGCTCTGGTTGAGCGTCTACCCATCGGCGTGGCTATTTACCGTCGTGGGAAACTTCTGTTCGCGAATACTCAGGCCCATGTGATCCTAGGTGCACACAAATCGCAGAATTTAATTGGGACGGATGTCCTGAATTTCGTCGAACCAGAGCACCATCAAAGAATAGTCCGCCGCATGAAAGAGGTTGCCGAAGGGTTGCCTGGAGCAATGGTGGAACAGAAGTATATACGTTTGGATGGGACGCTGATCGACGTGGAAACGATGGCCTTTCCCTACAACTACCGCGGCGACGCTTGTGTGCAAATCATTTTCAGAGACGTTACCGAGCGAAAACAAACGGAGGCACGCATCAAAAAAAATGAGGCGCTATTGGCCCAACTGTTTCTAAATGTGCCAATGGCTGTTGTGCTGCTCAACGAATTTGGGAAAGTCGAACAGGTGAACAAAGGCTTTGAAGAGATGTTCGGTTACACTCTCACTGAACTCAGAGGACGAAGTATTAATGATTTTATAGTACCGGACGAACTGTCGCATGAAGGCGTTGATTTGAATAATCTTATTGCCAGTCATCGGGTAGTTAGCATTGAAACGATACGAAGGCACCGAAACGGGACGATTGTCAATGTAATTCTTTACGGAATGCCGGTTATGCTCGACAATCAAACAATAGGGATATACGGAGTATATGTTGACATTACGCAGCGAAAGCGTGTTGAAGAAGAGTTAAAAGTCCGTAATACGGAGCTGGATAATTTCGTTTATAAAGTATCTCACGACTTAAGAGCGCCACTGTCATCAATTCTCGGACTTGTGAACCTTGCAAAACTTCCTGGTAACACGGACAATCCAATGGACTACATTGATATTATTGGGTCGAAAGTTGAACACCTTGATCATTTTATTGGTGATGTATTGAGCCATTCCAAGAATCTCAAGATCGATCTCACTGTTGCAAAGGTTGATTTCAATCAAATTATCGATCAGACATTTAATGACCTCAATTACCTGGAAGGCGCGAAAGGCATCAGCCGGATGGTAAAAGTTGATGGGATTGAGTTCTATAGTGATCCTTGGAGAATTGCTGAGATCCTGAGGAATCTAATATCTAATGCCATCAAGTATAGAAAGTTGGATCAGGTTGCGTCAGAGATTGGCATCAAGATCAGTATCGATCACTTGCGTGCTGAAATCGCTTTTTCCGATAACGGAATTGGTATCGATGAGAAGAATCTTGCTAAGGTATTCGAGATGTTCTATCGCGCTACGGAACAGTCTGATGGATCCGGAATCGGATTGTACATTGTAAAGAATGCAGTTGACAAACTTGGTGGTCAGATATCGGTAGCCAGCCGGTTAGGTCAGGGAACGAGATTCAATATCATCCTTCCAAACAGAATCAATAGCATTGTTAGCAGGATGCCTTCTTCAATCGGAGTTGAAGAGCAATGAAAATCCTCCCAGTTGTTTCAAAACAACATGAACAGGAGTTCCTAATGCTGCCTGTCAGGCTCTACAAAAATGAGCCCCATTGGATCAGACCGCTTGACAAGGATGTCTTGGCAGTCTTTGATAAGCAAAAAAACAAAACATTCCGGCACGGCGAATGCGAGCGGTGGCTGTTATATGACAGCCACGATCAGATTATTGGACGTGTTGCAGCTTTCGTGAACAAAAGGACGGCGATGAAAGGAAACGATCAGCCAACGGGTGGAATCGGTTTCTTTGAATGCATCAACGATAAGAAATCAGCCTTTATGCTGCTCGACCAATGCCGACAATGGCTGACCTCGAAAGGAATGGAGGCGATGGATGGCCCCATCAATTTTGGAAACCGTGATCGTTGGTGGGGATTGCTTATTGAAGGATTCGATCAGGATCCAAATTATCAATGCAATTACAATTTCCCTTACTATAAGGACTTTTTTGAGGAATATGGTTTCCAGGTCTATTTCTATCAACTAACCTTCCATCGGCCGATTGAAGGTCCTTTGTCACCCAAACTGTGGGCTAAGGCCGAGCTCATTGCAAAGGATCCAGATTACGAAGTTCGTTTTTTGCGTCGCGATGAAATAAACAAGCTGCCAGAATATATTCTTAAGGTTTATAACAAGGCTTGGGCCAATCGATACGAAAATCCGGAGCTGTCCATTACACAGGCTGAGATCATTGTAAAACAAATGAAACCGATATTGGACCGTCGTATTCTGTACTTTGGATTTTATAAAGGTGAACCTATCAGTTTCTTTCTCTCGTTGCCCGAGATCAACCAGATCTTTAAGTATGTCAACGGGAAGCTGAACCTCATTGGTAAAGTCAAATTTCTTTGGCACACGTTGATGAAAACAAACCGAAAGGCTTTCGGAATTCTTTTTGGCGTCGTACCGGAGCATCAGGCCAAAGGACTCGACGGT
>Ga0315910_10005398_pt1 | contig 10464 bp, 4 predicted proteins | sample EdamamesoilMG_FD_204470 | JGI IMG/M metagenome (GOLD analysis project Ga0315910, IMG submission 204470) | Garden soil microbial communities collected in Santa Monica, California, United States - Edamame soil | ecosystem: Environmental > Terrestrial > Soil > Garden | place: USA: California...
GGCCTTGGGCGCGCCCTCGTGCGAATAGGGGCGCGTCACCGGCACCGTGACGAGCTGGTTCATGTCGTTCCACATCCCGTAGGCCTCGACCAGGGTCGAGTCCTGGTCGGTCATGAAGCTGTACCAGTTGGCGAGCGTCACGCCCTCCTCGACCAGCATCGGCACGAGGCGCTCGGAGAGGATCGGGAAGAGGCGTGCGTCGGTCTGCACGGCGCGCGCGGCGGCGGCCCAGGCCGTTCCGATCGACTTCAGGTTGAGGCCGGTCTCGTAGAGCTCGAGGGCCGGGCGCGAGCCGTCCGGGTTGGTCCAGGTGTCCGCCAGCGCGCGGTGCGCGGCGATCTGCGGGCGCAGGACCTCGACCGCGCGCTCGGCCGTGGCCAGGAGCTCGGCGACGTCCGGGGGCGTGATCGCCCAGGCGTCGAGCTCCGCGCGCCGCGGACCGAGGTAGGCGGCCGGCCCGAGCGCGTCGAGGCGCGTGCCCGGGCGCAGGAACCCGAGCACGCGCCGCAGGTACCCCGGATCGGCCGCGAAGCCGCCGACGTAGGTACGCAGGCGCCCCGCGTCGGGCCCGGCGAAGACCGCGCGCGCCGCGTCGAAGACGAGCTGGATCTCGCGCGCCACCTGCTGCGCGAAGGGGATGCCGCGGCGCGCGGCCTCGGCGTTCATCCAGGCGTTGACCGGGAAGCCGCTGTTCCAGATCTCGTTCGAGAGCTCGAGCGTGATCGTCAGGTCCGGCCGCAGGCCGGCGAAGGGGCGCCCGCCGAGGAGCCCGGGCACGCCGGGCGAGCCGTCGCGGATCAGGACCAGCGTGCGCGCGACGAAGGCCAGGTAGTCGCTCTCGGAGAGCGCGCTGGTGCGGTGCGGGAGCTGGAAGTGCAGGTCCATCCCGAGCTCGTTGCACAGCGCCACCTGGTACTCCGGCGCGACGCCGCGCGGCGTGCCCTGGCTCGGGCTGGCGGGCGTGATCACGCCGGCGAGGTCGAAGACGAAGCCGCCGCGCGCGACCGCGCGGCCGTACTCGTTCACGCGCGTCCAGTCGAGCGTGCGCCAGGTGCTCGGGCCGAGGCCTGCGCTGGTGGCGCGCACGCGGCGCAGGAAGGGCGGCCAGAAGACCTGGTTCGTGCCCTCCATGCCCGGCAGCCACACGCGCACGTCGCGCACCGGATCGGCGACGTCGGGCGCGGTCCAGGAGACGGAGAGCAGGCCGTTGCCGCCGCCGCGCGCGGGGTCGACCAGCACCTCGACGCGCTGCGACGAGCGCGCGCGCTCGCCCAGGACGAAGGGGCCCTCGAGGCGCACGTGGCCGGTGCCCTGCCAGGTGACGACGTAGGGCGTCGCGCGTCCGTCGGGCACGGTGCCCTCCATCGAGCCGAACAGCATCGCGCCGTAGCGCGCTCCGGGCGCGAGCTGGGCCGGGTCGGGCCAGCCGGCGCCGAGCCGTCCCGAGCCGAGCGGGATCAGCGGCGCGCTGCCCTGCGGGCCGTTGTTCCAGTACTGGAGCTCGCGCACGCGCTGGAAGGCATCGGCGAAGACGATCGCGCGCGAGCTCCAGGTCTGGAAGCTCGGGTTGAGCCCGAACTCGAGCGCGGGGCGGCAGCGACCCTGGGCGTGGGCCGCGGCGGGGAACGCCGCCAGGGCGAGCATGGCGAGCAGGCCGGCGCCAAGCGCGCGGGCGCCGAGACGAGAAGGACGAGCGGCGCGAGCGAGTCGTGCCATGGGGGGTCAGTGCCCGCCGTGGGTGGCGAGGGTGCGGAACCGAGGTGGGGGGGACTCCCGACCGGCGAGGCGAGGAGCCGGCCGGAGCGCAGCCAGCGCGAGCTGCGGTCCTCCGGCGTGGGCACTCAGTTACCCGGCGGGCGGCCCGGGTTCCAGCGAAGTCCTCGAGACTTCGCTTTGTGGATAACTTCGGGGAGCAAGCAGGACCGCAGGGGCGCGGGAGTGCTCGAAGGCGCAATCCGTCCCGCGGGGGGCCTGCGGGGGGACCGGATTGCCGGGAGTTGCTGGTGGAGTCCGGCTTCGCCGGACGCGCTCCTATTGCCGCGTGAACGTGTCGAAGATCGCCGACTGCGAGTACCCCGACTGCGTGCCGCCGCCCGCCAGGAAGATGTGCCCCTGGAAGAGCACCGGGAAGATCCCGTGGCGCGCGTTCGGCATCGGCGCCTCGAGCCGCCAGGCGTTCGCCACCGGGTCGTACACGTCCACGCGGTCGAACACGCCGAACTCGTTGGCGGCCACGTCGTCCAGCGTCTCGCCGCCGAAGACGTAGAACTCGCCCCGCGACCACACGGCCTTGCCCATGCCGCCGCGGCGGTGCGGCAGGTTGGCGATGTTCTCGCCCGGGGTGAGGTTCCAGACCCACGTGTCCGTCGCCGGGTCGTAGATCATCACCGACGTGTAGCCGTTGGTGACGAAGTTGCCGCCGCGGCGTCCGCCGAAGACGTAGAACTTCTGCCCGTCGGTGCCGGCCGCCGCGTGGTTGCGGCCGAAGTCCGGCATCGGCGCGCGCGTCGTCCAGGCGTCCGTGGCGATGTCGTAGACGGCGCAGTTGCTGGTCGTGAAGCCCGGCGTGGCGATCCCGCCGGCCACGTAGATCTTCCCGCCGATCAGGGCCGTGTTCACCGAGCCCGCGTTCCAGGGCATGCTCGTGGCGGTGCTCCAGGAGTTCGTGGCCGGGTCGTAGATCTGCACCCGGCCCTCCGAGCCGCCGTCGAGGCCGCCGATCAGGTACAGCTTGCCGGCGTACACCTCGGCCGCGTGGTGGTGGCCGACGAAGGGCCGCACGGCCTTGTTCGCGAGCCACTGGCGGTTCTGCAGGTCGTAGGCGAAGGTCGCGCTGTTCGTCTCGCCCACCAGGTACATCACGCCGTTGATCACGCCGGCCGCGACCTCGCCCAGCGGCTGGGGCACGCTGGCGAGCGTCTCCCAGCGCCCCGGCTCGGTGCCCAGCGGGCGCAGGTAGCGGAAGGCCTGCGCCAGCGCGTCCGAGTCGCCGCCCACCTGCACGACCACGTCGAGGAGCTGCGAGCTCGGGCTGGCCACGGCCGGGAAGGTGCCGCGGATGCGGCCCCACGTGACCTCGCTCAGCGTCGCCGGCTGGCCACCGATCGTCACGGTCGTGGTCGCCAGGTTGCCGAAGCCGCGCCCCGCGATCGTGAAGGGCGTCCCGCCCGTGGCCGGCGCGCGCCAGGGGAAGATGTCGTGCACGACGAGCTGGGCCGAGGTCAGGTCGTCCGGCTCGAAGACCTCGATCTCGCCGCCCAGGTAGTCGAGCGACACGATCACTCCGCCCGGACCGTTCACGCACCCGAGACCCAGCGGGTTCGGCTCGATCAAGAACTGCCCGGTCGAGGCGCGCCCGTCGGCGCGCAGCTTCACGCGGCGCAGCTTGTTCTGGTAGCGCTGCACGATCAGCTCGCCGCGCATCTGCCCCCCGAAGGTGTCGGCGCGGTACTCGTCGATCCCGTTCGACGAGGGCGGTAGCCAGGCGATCATCTGGAACAACGTGTCGGGGATGCTCGGCGGCCCGGACAGCCCCGCGTAGTAGACGTTCTGGCGCGCATCCGTGCGTCCGCGGCTGCGGTTGGGCGAGCCGTAGTAGTTGCCCCACTCGACCAGGCACAGCTCGTCGTCGTCGTAGGGATCGGCCGCCTGCGTGTGCGGACCGGTCGAGGCCGGGCCGAAGCCGACGTTCGGGCCATTGTCGGTGGCGTACAGGTGCCCGTGCGTCGTGTAGACGACCCCGTAGGCGTTGCGCAGGCCGGCGGCGTGGACCGCGACGTCGATGCCCGGCGCGACGTCGACCTCCTCGCCATCGCGCTGGTCGTCGTTCGGGAGCCCGCCCACCGTCTCGACGTAGGTGACCGTGCCGTTGAAGCCGGGCTTCGAGAGGCGCGCCTTGACGATCGCGGCCGAGAGCGGCGACTCGGGCAGGTCACCGGAGTTGAGGGCCAGCACCCCGGCGTTGGTCATGCTGCCGACCGAGATGAACAGGTCGCCATTGTTGTCGAAGGCGATGCCGTTGATGCCGTGGTCGTGGTTCGAGACCGGCAGGCCCGTGATCAGCGGCACCGGCGCGTCGAAGTCCGGGCCCGTCAGCACGCTGATCTGCCCGGTGTAGGCCGAGGGCCCGGTCGGGGTCGCGCCGCCGTGCAGGAAGTGGTCGCCGTGCCCGACGTACAGCTTCACGGGGCTGGGCGGGTCGTAGGGGTTGATCGCGACCGCGAGGGTGTCGCGGTTCACGAGCCCGGAGACGCCCGCGTGGATCGTCTGCGCGACGAGCTGGTAGTCGTCGTCGAAGGTCAGGACCGAGATGCGCCCGTCGAGCGAGGCCACGTAGAGCTTCCCGTCCGGCCCGAAGACGCCGGCCGTCGGCTGCGGGACGGCGACGATCGTGTCGCGCCGGAACTGGATCGGGGGCGGGCCCTCGAGCAGGTACTGGAACGTGCGCGCGCTGCTCGGGCCGTTCGCGTTCTCGACCGAGACGGCGATGGCGCCGCCGCCCGGCGGCGAGACGAGCTCGATGCGCGTCGGCGTGAGCAGCGTGAAGTCGGCCGCGATCAGGTCCAGGTCGCCCCAGTGCACGACCACCTGCTCGGGCGGGAAGAACCCGGTGCCCTGGATGACGATCGGGTCGCCGCCGACGATCGCCCCGGAGGGGGTCAGCGCGTGGATCACCGGGACGAGCCCGGTCTGGTCGTGGGCCAGCTCGGCCTCACCGAGCGGGATCGGGTTGCCGCCCTGCGCGAGCTCGAGGGTCAGCGGCAGGTCCGCCAGCGAGTCGACCGCGAAGCGCACGTCGAGCTCGTGCTCGCCGGCCACCAGGAACCAGTTGCCCGTCACGAGCTGGTCGTCGACGAACAGGCGCCGGTCCGTGCCGCCCGTAGCGGTGAAGGTGTAGGGGCCCGTGAACTGGACCGTCGTGCGCGCCCGCAGGCGCACCAGGACGTTCGTGCTGAAGGGCGAGCCGCCCACCGCGCTCGCGCCGGAGACCACGAAGGCCGGCCGCACCTCCTGGAAGTCCGGCGCGGCGGGCACGGCGTCCAGCAGGGCCTCGGCCCCGCTCCCGCTGGCATCGTGGTAGGTCACCAGCACGCCCGGCACGGCGTCCGCGCTCACCAGGCGCACGTCGTGGTGTCCGACCAGCGAGCGCGGCGGCACGTTGTCGTCGAAGATCTCGAGCTCCACGTCCGTCTCACCCGGGCCGATCGTGAAGCCGGCCGTGGTCGTGGTCGAGACGACCAGGCCCTCGACGCGCCACTCGTGGGCCGCCAGCGCGTGCCCCGGCTCGTGCGTGTGCGAGCCGGTGCCGTCGAGCAGCACGGGCTCGCTCGCGTCCGCGTCGTAGTCGACGACCCAGGTCGGCCCGTCGATCGTCACGTGCAGGAAGGGATCCCCCGCGTGGCCTCCCAGGCCGCTCACCACGACCTCGTCGGCCGTCCCGGCCCCCTCGAAGCGCAGCACGAAGGAGTCGAGCGCCTCCTCGGTCGGCTCGAAGGTCACCGTGGCCGTGGCCTCCTGGCCGCGCGCCAGGACGAGCGGCGCCTGCAGCGTGCGCGTGACGTTGGTCGCGGCACCGGTGTAGGTCCCGCCACCGAGGGTCACGCGGAAGGCGGAGCTGTCCCCGCTGGCCCCGAGCAGGAACGCGAGCCGGCTCACCTGCAGCGACTGGAAGCCGACGTTGCGCACGGTCAGCTGGAGGCTCGGCTCCTGGCCCGTGGGCACGGCCCCGAACTCCAGGCTCGCGGGCGTCACGCGGATCGCGGTGGCCTCGACGACCACGGCCGGGCCGGGCTTCGGGGGGCCGGCGGAGGGCTGCTTCGACTGCGGGCCGGACTGGAGCTGAGCACTCGCCGGGAGGGCGAGGGAGAGAGCGAGCACGAGCCGGCTGAGCAAGGTGCGGCGCATCACTGGGGACCCTGGGGCGACGGGTCGGGAGACCCGAAAAGTCTACCGCCCTGGAGGCCGTCGGGGGGCGCCCGCCTGGGCCTTGTCGTCGCCTCGTCAGGGCGCGCCGAAGCTGGCCGCGCCGTCCTCGCGCAGCAGCTCCAGCTTCGGTGAGCCGTCGAAGAGCGTCGCCAGGCGTGCGCGGGCGCGGGCCTTGGCGTCCTGCAGCTCGAGCAGGGGGTTCCCGTCGGCCTCCACGACCATCCCCAGGCGCCGGCCGCCAGCCTCGTCGAGCAGGAGGACGCTGGGGACGTTGGCGGCGTCCAGACCGAGCTGGCCACGGATGCGCCGCTGCCCGTCGCGGAGCTGGAGGCTGGTCAGGCCGGTCGCGAGGCTCTCGAGCGCGCCCCGCTCGCGCCCCTCCGTGTCCAGCACGTAGACCCCGGATGAGCCGTCCGCGTGGGCCGTCAGGCGTACGCCGTCGATCAGGCGCGCACTGACGAGCTCCAGCCGGCTGGTGGCCTTCGAGTCGACCCCGAGGAAGGCCCCGACCTTCCCGTCCGGGCCGCGCAGGAGCAGCGAGGGACCGCGCGTCGTGAGGTAGGTCGAGGCCTCGCCGCTCTTCATCAGCAGGAAAGGATGCCCGTTCGAGTCGACCTCGAGGACCGCCGCCTCGCCCCCGTCCGGCGCCAGCAGCACGAAGCGCTCGGCCCTCAGGCTCTGCTTCTCCGGCCCGAGGGCGCAGGCGGTCCAGGCCAGGCAGGCCAGGCCCCCGGCCAGGGCCGCCAGGCGGTGGCGTCGGTTCGAGCGCTCGAGGCGCTCCAGGCGGTGGGCGAGCTCGGTGGGTGAGGGGAGGGGCGGCTGGGTCATGGCAGGGAGCGGGGGCCTCGGGGGGCGGGCATGGTAGGGCCCGCGGCGGGCAAACGGCGCGCCCCGGGCGGGGAGGGCTGCGGGAGCGGGCGGGCGAGCGGGAGTGCGCGCGCAGCGCTCGCCGGCGGCTCTCTTCCGCTCGCGCGGGCGGTGGTGGGAGCGCGGCGGGTCCGGAAGCAGCGGACGCCCAGGAAAGCAGCGCCGCGGCTCGGCGGTGGGCGCAGCCCGCCCGACGAGCCAATGGCGCTCACCGTGACGCGGAACAGCCCTTCCGCGAGGGGCTACTTCTTGCAGTGCTCGTCGAAGGCCTTCGCCAGGCCGGCCGCCACCGTCTGCGGGTCACGACCCTCGATGTCGTGGCGCTGCATCATGAAGACGATCTTGCCGTCCTTCAGGATCGCGATCTGCGGCGAGCTGGGCTGGTAGGGCTTGAAGTGCTCGCGCGCCTGGGCGACCGCCTCGCGCTCCATCCCGGCGAAGACCGTGAACAGGTGCTCGGGCCGGTTCTTGTGGGCCAGCGCGAGCGTCAGCCCCGGCCGCGCCCCGGCCGCGGCGCAACCGCAGACCGAGTTGACGAAGACCAGCGCGGTACCCTTCTTCTGCACGGCCGCCTCGACCTCGGCCGGCGTCTTGAGCTCGACCACGCCGAGACGGGTCACCTCGTCGCGCATCGGCTGGACGAGGGCGGGGTCGTAGAGGCCGGCACCGGGAGAGGGCTGTTGGCGGGAGAACATGGCGGTCCTTCGGAGGTCGGGGGTCGGTTGCGACCGCGCATCCTATCGAACTCCGGCAGCTCCCGTCCGGGTTCGGGGTCGGTTGGACCGGGTAAGGGCTCCGCAGGGGCTTGCCGGGGCTCGCCCCGAGACGCAGCAAGGCGGGTACCGCTCCTCCTTACGCGAACAGCTCGCTCACCACGCGCCCCTCGACGTCGGTCAGGCGGAAGTCGCGGCCGGCGTGGCGGAAGGTGAGGCGCTCGTGGTCGAGGCCGAGCAGGGCGAGGAGCGTCGCGTGCAGGTCGTGGACGTGGACCTTGTCCTCGGCGGCGTAGAAGCCGTAGTCGTCCGTGGCGCCGTGGGAGTGGCCGGCCTTCACGCCGCCGCCGGCGAGCCAGACGGTGAAGCCGTGGGGGTTGTGGTCGCGGCCGGCATTGGGGCCGACGCCGCCCTGCACGGTCGGGGTGCGGCCGAACTCGCCGGCCCACAGGACCAGCGTGTCCTCGAGCAGGCCGCGCGCGGCGAGGTCGTGGAGCAGGCCGGCGATCGGCTTGTCCACCTCGCGCGCGTTCTTCCCGTGCAGCTCGTGGAGCTTCTCGTGCTGGTCCCACTTGTAGCTGTGGGTGCACTGCACGAAGCGCACGCCCGACTCGGCCAGGCGCCGCGCCATCAGGCACTGGCGCCCGAAGTTCTCGGTCACCGGGTCGTCGAGGCCGTAGAGCGCGCGCGTCGCCGCGCTCTCGCCGGCGAGGTCGAGCACGCCAGGCGCAGCGCTCTGCATGCGGAAGGCGAGCTCCCAGCTCGCGATGCGGGCCTCGAGGGCCTCGTCGCCCGGGCGCGCGGCCTGGTGGGCGGCGTTGAGCTCGGCGAGCAGTGCCAGCTCGGCGCGCTGGAAGTCGGGCGGTAGCTCGGGGTTGACGAGGTGCGCGAGGCGCGCCTCCTTCGCGGGGACGCTGGCGTTGCCGAGCGGCGTCCCCTGGAAGATGCCCGGCAGGAACGCGCTCGACCAGTTGTTCACGCCGCCGTGCCCGAGCGTCGGGCACAGGGTGACGAAGCCCGGCAGGTCCTGGTTCTCCGTCCCGAGGCCGTAGACGACCCACGAGCCCATCGAGGGCCGCACGAAGGTCGCCGAGCCGGTGTGCAGCGCGAGCAGCGCCCCGCCGTGGGCCTCGTTCGTGCCGTGCAGCGACTTGACGAAGCACAGCTTGTCGACGTGCTGCGCCACCTCCGGGAAGAGCTCGCTGACCCAGGCGCCGCTCGCGCCGTGCTGCGCGAACTTCCAGGGCGAGCGCATCAGGTTGCCGGTCGGCGCGAACTGGATGCGGGGCTTGGCGAAGGGCAATTCCCTGCCGTCGTCGCGCTCGAGCAAGGGCTTCCAGTCGAAGGTGTCGACCTGCGACGGCCCGCCGTGCATGAAGAGGAAGATCACGCGCTTCGCGCGCGGGGCGAAGTGTCCGGCCCGCGCCGCCAGCGGGTGCTCGCGCGCCGCCTCGGCCGCCGCCAGGCCCTGGAAGGCGAGCCAGCCGAAGCCGGCGCCGAGCTGGCCGAGGACGCGGCGGCGCGAGGGGCGGAGGAACGGGTCCATCAGTCGACGTGCAGGAACTCGTTGGTGAGGAAGAGCGTCTGTGCCAGGCCGCGCCAGGCGAGGCTCGGGTCGGCGGCGGTGGCCTCGGCGGCGCCGGCGGTCGGCTGCGGGGCCGCGGCGCGCGCGACGAAGGCCAGGGCCAGCTCGCGCTCGTGCGCGTCCGGCGCGCGGCCGAGGATGCGCTCGTACAGGCCTTCGACGCGCGCCGCTGGCTCGGGGCGGGCGGCGGCGAGCTCGGCCGCGACGGTGCGCGCGGCGTCGAGCACGAGCGGCGAGTTCAGGAGCCAGAGGGCCTGCGCGGGCGTGGTCGTGGCGGTGCGCTGCTCGACCGGCATCGACGGGTCGCGGTAGTCGAAGGCTGCGAAGAAGTCGTAGAGCGCGTTGCGCACGATCGGCAGGTACAGCGAGCGCCGCGTCGAGGCGTAGCGCGCGAGGTCGCTCGACTGGTCGTTCGTGACGTACTCGCCGTCCTTCGTCGCGAGCAGCGAGCCCCCCAGGGCGAGATCGAGCGTCCCCGCGCGCGCCAGCACCGCGTCGCGCACGCCCTCGGCGTCCAGGCGCCGGCGGTTCGCGCGCGCGAGCCAGCGGTTCTCCGGGTCGCGCGCCAGGGCCTCGGCGCTCGGCACGCTCGCCATGCGGTAGGTGGCCGAGGAGAGGATGCGCCGGTGCAGGGCCTTGAGGCTCCAGCCGTCGCGCACGAGCGCGCGCGCGAGCCAGTCGAGGAGCTCCGGGTGCGAGGGCGGCTCGCCGCGCCGGCCGAAGTTCGAGGGCGTGCGCACCAGGCCCTGGCCGAGGTGGCCGAGCCAGACCCGGTTGGCGATCACGCGCGCGGTCAGCGGATGCTCGGGATCGGTGAGCCAGCGCGCCAGCTCGAGGCGTCCGCTCGCCTCCGCGGGGATCGCCGGGGCCGGGCGCGCGGCCGTGAGCACGGCCGGGAAGCCGCGCGGGACCGGCTCGGGGCCGAGGTTGAGGTGGCTGCCGCGCACATGCACCGGCAAATCGACCTTGTGCTCGGCGTCTTCGACGCCGAGCGCGAGGTCGAAGGCCGGTGTCATGCTCTTCTCGAGCTCCGCCAGCCGCGCGCGCTCGCTCGCGAGCGCGACCCGCGCCTCCTCCGAGAACGTCGCCTCCGCCTCCTCGCGCCGCAGCGCGAAGGGCCCGCCCGCGCCCAGCAGCACCTGGCGCAGCTCCTCCTGCACCGGATCCGCGAGCCGCCCGGCGCCCGGCGGCTCGCCCTCGGGCACCCGGCGCGTGCGCCAGGCCTGCTCGACCGCGGCGAAGAGCGTCTGGTAGCGCAGCGCGAGCTCGCGCAGCGAGGCCGGTGCGAGCCCGTCGAGCAGCGTCGCGACGAGCGCGTTCGCGCGCGCGGGCTCGGCTGCGAGCTCGGTGCGCAGCGTCGCACGGAGGCCCTCG
>Ga0315910_10005399_pt1 | contig 10464 bp, 8 predicted proteins | sample EdamamesoilMG_FD_204470 | JGI IMG/M metagenome (GOLD analysis project Ga0315910, IMG submission 204470) | Garden soil microbial communities collected in Santa Monica, California, United States - Edamame soil | ecosystem: Environmental > Terrestrial > Soil > Garden | place: USA: California...
CGGGCGCCCAGGACGTGATCGCCGTTGGGCGTGGCGGCCGTGCCCCACGAGACGGAGTACGGCGCCGCCAGGTCTTCGGCGCCCAGGTTGTTGCCATCGAGCGTGAATTGCACGCCGACCACGCCGCCGTTGTCGGAAGCGTCCGCGGAAACCGTGACCGTCGCGCTCACGGTGGCCTGGTCCGCCGGCGCCGTGAAGCTGACCGTGGGATCCGTATCGTCGGATCCGGCGGCATTGCTCACCGTGACACCGCGTCCCGCCGAGGTCGTGCTGTTACCCGCGGCGTCGCGCGCCACGGCCGTCAATGTGTGCGCTCCATTGGTGGCGGTCGTGGAGTCCCAGCTCACCGTGTACGGCGCGCTCGTGTCCTCGGCGCCGAGATTCGCGCCGTCCAGCTTGAACTGCACTCCCCGCACACCGACGTTGTCGCTGGCGTCGGCACTCACCGGCCCGCTACCGGAAATCGTGGCATTGACCGCCGGCGACGTGAGCGAAACGCTGGGCGCGACGGAATCGCCCGGAGGGTTCGGATTGCCGCCGCCCGAGCCGCCTCCACCGCCACAGGTCACCGTGCTGAGCGCGAAAGCAACGGCCAGGGCAACCTGCAACGAAACCTTGCAGGGGTTGCGCCGGGTATCGACGTGTTTCTTGTTCATTATTGGTGTGGGACATTGAATGGCCCCGGCACGGTTGGCAACAGGGTTCCAAACGAAAAGGCACCCCTTTGCGAGCCAGTCCCGCCAGCCCGGGTGACATAAACCGCGATTCATTCGCCATTCAGCGCGACACAGTGACACTTCCGGACATGCTCGAATCCATTCCACGCAAGCTCCGCCGGTCGCGACTCCACGTGACGCTACTGGCAGTCGCGGCGAGTTCCGGCGTGTTCGCCGCCGATGCGGACAGGGCGCGCGGATCCGATGACGACGTGCGCGCGCGTGTCGTGGAGCTCGTCAACGAGGCCAGGAGCAAGCCCCGCAGATGCGGCCCGGAAAGATTTCCCGCCGCGCCGCCGTTGAGTGAGTCGCGCATGCTCGACGATGCGGCGCGCGTTCACGCGCGCGACATGTTGCGAAGGAAATTCTTCGATCATCGCGGCAGCGATGGCAGTCAACCCAGGGACCGCGTGCTGCGCACCGGGTACCAGTCGCGCCTGACCGGCGAGAACATCGCCCTCGGACCCGAATCCGCGGAAGAAGTCGTCGCGGGCTGGCTGGATAGTCCGGGCCATTGCGCCAACATCATGGACGCCAGGTTCCAGCAGATCGGCGTCGGCGTGGCGAGCGGCAAGAAGCGCGGCCAGGTCTACTGGGTGCAGACTTTCGGCCTGCCGCGTCCGTCCAGGTAGCGCGTTACAAGCGACCATCCACGGGTGGATGGTAACTGCTCGTCCCACGCGCCCCTACAATGCCGCGCATGGACATTTCAGAAGACGACCTGCGGGCATGCGTGCGGGTGCTGCGGGCGATCGAAGCGGATCGCTCGCACCTCACGCGCCTGAGCCAGGAACAACGGCGCGAGCTGCTCACGCTCGCCGGACTCGTCGCGAAGCCCGAGCGGCACGACCTCGTGCGCATGGCGAAGGCCTTCCGGCGCGCCGAGCGGGAAGCGGCCAGGGAGCAGGATCGCAACGCCATCGAGCAGGCGGGGTTGCGTGTTCAGCGCCGCGCGTCCGTGTTCACGCCGCTGTGGCTGGAACCGCCGAAGCCGGAGGAGCGCGAGGAGCAGCCGCGCCTCAACAAGGAACGCGCCTGCTACGTCTGCAAGCAGCCATTCACGAAGGTGCATCGCTACTACGATTCCATGTGCGAGCCCTGCGGCGACTTCAACTACGCCAAGCGCGAGCAGAGCGTGGACCTCGACGGCCACTACGCGCTGGTCACCGGCGCGCGCGTGAAGATCGGCTTCCAGGCGTCGCTCAAACTACTGCGCGCCGGCGCCCACGTGATCGTCACCACGCGTTTTCCGGTCGACGCCGCGGATCGCTATTCGAAGGAGCCGGACTTCTCCGCGTTCCGCGGGCGGCTGCAGATCCACGGACTGGACCTGCGCCACACGCCGAGCGTGGAGCTGTTCACGAGATTTCTCGCCGAGCGGCTGCCGCGCCTCGACTACATCCTCAACAACGCGTGCCAGACCGTGCGCCGCCCGGCGGGATTCTTCCAGCATCTGCTGGCACGCGAAGCCGAATCCATAGCCTCGCTGCCCGCGGACTTGCGCGGCGTGCTCGCGGGTCACGACGAGTTGTGTCACCGGCTCGAGCAATCGAACACGCTCGGCGCCGGCGCGCTCATTGCGGCGGCGGAACGATCCCGGGGTGAGGGACTCGTGCACAGCGCCGCCCTCTCCCAGCGCCACTACCTGGACGAGGACTATCGGGGCGGCGAAGCGCTCTTCCCCGCGAACCGCTTCGACGAAGACCGGCAGCAGGTCGACCTGCGGGAGATGAACAGCTGGCGCCTGCGCATGCACGAAGTGGAGACGCCCGAGCTCCTCGAAGTGCAGCTGGTGAACGCCATCGCTCCGTACATCCTGAACGCACGCCTCAAGCCGCTCATGGTGCGCACGCAAGGCGCTCATAAACACATCGTCAACGTCAGCGCGATGGAGGGGCAGTTCTACCGCACCACCAAGACCGACAAGCATCCGCACACCAACATGGCGAAGGCGGCGCTGAACATGATGACGCGCACGAGTGCACCCGACTTCGTGAAGGATGGCATCCACATGAACGCGGTGGACACCGGGTGGGTCACCGACGAAGACCCGGCGGTGCACGCCGCGCGCAAGGCCGAGCTCGGATTCTCACCACCGCTGGACATCATCGACGGCGCGGCACGGATCGTGGACCCCGTGTTCAGCGGCCGGATCACCGGCGAACACGTGTGGGGCCAGTTCCTGAAGGACTACAAGCCGGCGCCGTGGTAGCGCCGCGGAACTACGCAGCCGCGCGCCGCCGGCGGAACAGCAGGCCCAGCAGGCCCACTCCGAAGAGCGCGATCGTCGACGGCTCCGGCACCTGGTGAAACTCCTTGAACTCGTAGTTCGGAGCCTGCCCGTTCGCGGGGTTGTTCGGATTGGAGAATCCGCCATTGAACTGCAGGAAGACGCTGTTGAGGATTCCGCCGCTGGTGATTCCCGGAACGACGTTCTCCGTGGCCATGAAATCCGCCCAGGTCGAGACCGGGCAATTGGGCAGCACGCAGAGATTCGGAACCTGGATGACGACCGAATTCAGCCCGATGGAATTCGTGAACGACGCCGTCGTGAACATCCACCAGTAGCGGGTGTCCACGCCCGACCCGCTCGTCTGGTTGAAATTGTCGATGTAGACGTGACTGTTGCTCGCGTTGATCGCGCCAAAGTCGATCGATTGCCCGTCGACGTTCATCGAGATCGAAAGCAGCGGATTGACTACGTTCTGGCCGCAGACCGCGCGGCCGCAATTGGGGCTCGGGTCGTCGGTGATGCTGAACGGGCTGCTCTCGAAAGTGAAAAGACCCGTGGCGATCTTCGTGTGATCGTCGGTCTGAACCGCCGAGTACTCGAACGAGATCGGCGTGGACATCGCGGCCGTTGAAACCAGCAGCGCCAGGGCGATGCCTGGGTGAATTGCCTTCCGTCGCATTTGACCTCCCACATCCATGTTCGTGTCCAATGAAATACGGTTGCACGTCATGTGCCAACGGCCGAAATGCGGCTAGGTATCAATCATTTGAAAATTGTTCATTCCGGTCGATGTAAGGATTCTCGACACGGAAGGACTCGGCGAACGCCGAAGCAGCAGCGGGAGTCAGCGCGTTGCAGCGAGATGCTTGATCGCGAGACGCGACCACAACCGGTCCACGTCCGGGTGATGGTCATCGGCCAGAATGATGGCGCGCGCGGAAAGTTCGCGCAGGTGGCCGCGGTTCACCAGGATCAGGAGGGCACCCGCCAGCCGGCCGAAGTGCACCGAGCGCGCGAGTCCCGGGCCGCGCGGAATCGCGAGCGCGCCCTGCAGATCCGCCGGCAACTGCCAGCTCTCCGCGATGCGCAGCGCCATGGTCGGAACCCAGTCGTCGAGTAGTTTGGCCAGCGCGGCGGGCCGCACGCCGTCCGCTTCCGACAGGCAATGCTCGCGTGCGATGCGGAACACGGCATTGCTGGCGAGACCATGCAGCAGCACCAGCAGTCGCGCGCTGAACGCATCGACATGCTCGATGCGGGCCGCATGCATTTCCGCGCAGGCGGCGGCGCATTCACCGTGCTCCCAGGTGGCTTCGGCAAATGAGGAGAAGGGACCGCCGCGGGCTCCGGTCATCACCGGGTGCAGCAGCGCGGTGGCGACCAGCGACCGCAATCCATCCGTGCCCACGCGTGATACCGCCTGCTCCAGGCTGTCGATCGGCTTGGCCCGGCTCGAACGGTAGAAAGAGCTGTTGGCCAGCTTCAGCAGGCCACCGAGTAGCGCGCCGTCTTCCGCGAGGATCTTCGCGATCGCGCGCATCGAGTTCGTGTCGCTGTTGATGGCGCTCACCAGGCGCGGCAACAGCGAAGGCCGGCGTGGCAGGTACTTGGCCTGCATTTCCAGGTCACCGAGTACGCGGGCCGCGGGCTCCAGCATGGCGAGTTCTTCCGGGGGCGCCTCGTCCCTCAGGTCGCCGAGATTCGCGTCGAGCGCGTGCGCGGTGAATCGCCGCATGGCGACCGCCGCGTGGATTCCGAGCCACGGGCCGCCGTCCGCGGACCCGGTGGAATGGGTCTGCGCACGGCTTCCCTGCCGATCACCGATCAGCCGTGTCCGCGTCCATGCGCGTGACCGTCCTAACCATTGATCCACAAGAGAGCCCATTCCCGAGCGGAAGGCGGCAATCATGGTTTACGGGTATCGGCGGGGATGGCGGGAACTGTAGCGCCAGGCCTGCATGACACTAAGTAAAGTGCGCATCGAACCAGCGCAGTGACATGCACGAAAGACCCGCGTCGATCCTGGCGATCTCCATGACCGACAGCGGGACTATCTTCAGTCCGTGATTCACCAGCAGGTCGGCCGCTCGCGGGCACCCGGCCCTGACCAGCACGACGTCGTTGACGCGAACCGCGTTGGCCGCGGCGCGCTCCCCGGGCGGCAGCTTCAGGATCCTGAACCCGTCGAACAATCCGGAGTTCGCCAGCTCCTCGGTGGCGAGAATCGTCTCGTCGTCGATCAACGAGCAATCCGACTTGAGATGCAAGGTTCCCCGCGGAGTGTTCACCACCTGGCTCGAGATACCGATCGATGCCAACACGGACTGCAATGCATTTGCGCCCGATGCATCCGTGCGCGCGGACAAGCCTATGAACGTCCGCCTGGGCGTCACGAGAATGTCGCCTCCGTCCGCGTGACCTTCGGCCAGTCGCAGCAGCGCGGGAAAACGCGCCGCGAGTGACGGAGCCAGTTCTCCCGCTTCCGACAGCCGGCTCGGCGCTCCCGGACGCAATAACACCGCCGCTTCGCTGAACACCAGCGCGGGATCCTCGACAAAGATCGAGTCGGGAAACTGCTCCAGCGCATCGAGGACCGTCACGCGCAGACCTGCGCGCCGCAGGGCTTCAACGTAGGCCTCGTGCTCCGCCGCCACCCGTTCGAAAACGGGAGCCGGTCCCGCATGCGCGCGCAAGCCGTTCACGACGCTCCTGCCAGGCAAGCGGACGATGGCGGAGTTGAAATCGTATACGTGCATGCGGATTCCCGATCGGTGGGTAAGAATATCGAAAAGCGTTAGGCTGCATTCATGAAGACCTCGCAGCTGCTCGCTCCGCTGGCACTCTCATTCTCAGCCTGGGCACACGCGCAGACTGTACCGGTCACGGTGCATGCCGACCGCGTCGTGGGCGAGATCCGCCCGATCTGGAACTACTTCGGCTACGACGAAGCCGGCACGACGCTTACCCCCGAAGGCCGTGACCTGCTGGGCAAGCTCAACGCGCTCACCGATGAGCCCATGCGCATACGCGTCCATCACCTGCTGACCAGCGGCGACGGCACTCTCGCGCTCAAGTGGTCGAGCACCAACGTCTACACCGAGGATGCCGCGGGCAACCCGCGTTACGACTGGACGCGTCTCGACGCGATCATGGATGAGCTGACCCGGCCGGGCATCGAGCCGTTCGTGCAGGCGGGCTTCATGCCGCAGGCATTGTCATCGCATCCCGACCCTTACACACCCACGCTCGTGAAGACCGGCTTGCCGCGCGACATGGTTTCCGGTGGCGCGTTCTATCCACCCAAGGACTACCGGAAATGGGAGGCCCTGATCGAAGCCTGGGCGCGTCACAGCGGCGAGCGTTACGGCGTCGAGCGCGCATCCTCGTGGCTGTGGGAGCTGTGGAACGAACCCGAGTCACCCTACTGGCGCGGAACGCCGGAAGAATACTTCCGCCTCTACGATCATTTCGCCGCCGCGGTGAAACGCGCCCTGCCGAAAGCACGGGTCGGAGGTCCGCACGTGACCGATCCGACCTGGAAGAACGGCGATGTCTTCATGCGCGCGTTTCTCGAGCATTGCCGCTCCGGAAAGAATTCCGCGACGGGCGGCGCGGGCGCGCCGCTCGACTTCGTCGCATTTCACGCCAAGGGCACCACGCGCCTCGACGAGAAGGGGCGCGTCGAGATGAACCTGCGCAACCAGCTCAAGACCATCGATACCTATGGTCGAATCATCGCGAGTTTTCCCGGGTTCTCGCGGCTGCCTGTCTACATAGGCGAGTCGGATCCGGAAGGTTGCGCGGGCTGCCCGGCCACGCTGGACCCGGAGCGTGACTATCGCCGGACTTCACAGTTCGCGGCCTATACCGCCGCTTCGTTCATGCGCAAGCAGGATCTGCTGGCACGCACCGGCGGAAACCTGCAGGGCGCCGTGTCCTGGGCGTTCACCTTCGCCGACCAGCCCTGGTTCAACGGACTGCGCGCGCTCACGACCAACGAAGTCGAACTGCCGGTGTTCAATGCCTTCGAACTATTCAGCAGGCTCGGTCGCACGCGGGTGGCGGTCGACGCGCCGTCCATGATTCCCGTGGACGACATCATTGCCCGCAGCGTGCGCGCGGAACCCGATCTTGGCGCCGTCGCGTCCAGGGACGAGGCCGGGCAGCGCCTCACGATACTGCTATGGAACTACCATGACGTTGCCGGCGGGTACGAGGATCGCCGCAGCATGCAACTTTCGATCGTGGGTTTGCCGAAAGGCGTGCGCGCGGCGCACGCGGTCGAGTACTCGATCGACGAACATTCCGGCAACGCGTACACGGCGTGGCTCGCCATGGGATCGCCGCAGTCGCCCACGGCGGAGCAGGTGGCGAAGTTGCACGCGGCGGCGAAGATGCGCGCAGTCCCGCGTGAACTGACCCGGACATCCACGGGCGCGGTGGGGCTTACGCTGGTTCTGCCGCGTCAATCCGTCAAGCTGGTGGAAATCGTCATCGGCAGTCGGCCGTAAACCGGCGCCTGACTAATTTCCCAGGCGGCTGGGCGCAACGTTTTCCCATCGCCGCCAGACGCGGCGAAACTGGTTTGACGAGCTGAAGCCCGCCATCTCGGCGACTCGTTCGACCGGCAGCTGGCCCTGCGAAAGCATTTCGCGCGCCAGTCCCACGCGCATCCGCTGCACGTAGTCGAGCGGCGAACAGCGCGCGTGTTGTGCGAACAGGCGCGCGAGATTGCGCGCACTGGTGTGCCCGATGTCGGCGAGGCGTTCCGCGGGCCAATCCGCCGCCGGGTTGCGACTCACGGCGTCCTGAACACGATGCACCACCGGGTGAACGTGATTGCGATACAACACCCACGGCGACAGCGCCGGATCACCGCCGGCACGGCGCATGTAGACGACCAGGTCCTGCGCGACCGCAGCCGCCACGCGATGTCCCAACTGCTGGCCAATCAGGTACAGCGACAGGTCGATGCCCGCGGTGACGCCCGCGCTCGTGAACACGCGTCCATGCTCCACGAAGATGCGGTTTGCGAAGACGTGCGCGCGCGGTTCCACGCGCTCGAGAGTCTCGATCAGGGTGTGGTGCGTGGTGCATTCGAGGTCCGCCAGGACCCCCGCCCGCGCCGCGATCACGCTCCCCGCGCAAACGCACAGCAACGTGACTGTCTCGTTCTCGAGCGTGGCGCGCAGCCACTCGCAAACCTGCGCCACGGCAGGCGACTCCAGATCCAGCTTTCTCGTCGTCACGCCCGCGATGACCACGATGGAATCGTTCGCGATGCGCCTCGGCAGCGGTTTCAGCCCCGCAAGCTGCAAGCCGATGGCGCTCTCGACCGTACGCGTGGTCGCGACGTACTTCAGGTTGTAGCTGTCCGGGGCGGGCACGTTGGCGAGGCGAAACGCCTCGGCGGGACCCGATACGTCCAGCAACACCGTGTGCGGCAGCAGCACGAAGTAGACGTCGCGCGCCGCGCGTCGTGGACGGCTCACGTTCACAACGCCACGGCTTCGGCCTGCACCACTTTCGCGAAACGCTCGTCGAGCACCAGCGCGGTACGCTCCGAGATCTCCTGCGGTGACCACTTGCGGCCAGATTTCGACACCATGGCAAAGGTGAGCGTGGCATCGAGCGCGTAGGTCACCTTGAAACCGGCATCGGACGCGTGGCGGGTCGTGGTCTCGCAGCACTGCTCGGTGCGAATACCGGTGACGACGACGTGCTCTATCCCGTGGTCACGCAGCCAGGTCTCGAGCGACGTGCCCGATGCGGTGCGCGCGTACAGCGCCGAATGCACGGACTTGGTGAACGTCTCGGTGGGCTGGATTCGCAGGGCGCTCATGGTCTTCACGTAGCCGGATGCCCGTGAGAATACGCCTTCCTGCTCCTCGTGAAACACCTGCAGCACCGGGATCCCCCGCTGCTGCGCGCGGTCGATCAGGCTTTGCAGGCGGCCAATGAAGGGCGGCAGCTCCTCGGCGTTGTAGTACGGACGGTGCTCGAAAGACTGCTGGACGTCGATCACGATCAAGGCGGTTTTCATGGGGAACTCCTCTCGATGGATGGCGCGCATCGTGCTTCCCCACCCGTACGCCGGCAAGGCGCCTGCGTGACGGCTACCGGTCAAAAACGGACATCGCCGGAGGCCATGGGCGACGCGGGCAAACCGGCGTCGTGGTAGCGTGACGGCCCCTGACGCCCTCGATGCGATGGAGCCTCCAATGAAAAGAAGAACATTCGTTCGCGCGGCAATCGGCACCGCGGCACTGAGCCAGCCATTCACGCGGCTGGTCGCGGCTGACAAACCGGCCGCAGCCGACCTCGCGGCCGTCAAGCTGTCCGGACAGCCCATCACCCTCGAGAGGAAGGCGCTCGACGAGTTGTCGCGCAGCCTGCGCGGCAAGCTGGTCCTTGCGAGCAATGCCGAATACGACGCGGTGCGGCGCGTCTGGAACCGCATGATCGACAAGCGGCCCGCGTTGATCGTGCAATGCGCGGATGCGGCCGACGTTGCCCACGCCGTCACGTTCGCCCGCGAGCGCGAGCTGCTGCTCGCGGTCCGCGGCGGCGGGCACAGCTTCCCGGGACTATCCACCTGCGAGAACGGCATGTTGCTGGATCTCTCCCCCATGAAAGCAGTGCGCGTCGATGCGAAGGCGCGCCGCGTCGTGGCGGCCGGCGGCGTCTGGGGTGGCCACGTCGATGGCGAATGCCAGCAGCACGATCTGGCGACCACCATGGGGCAGATCTCGGATACCGGCATCGGCGGCCTCACGCTGGGCGGAGGATTCGGCTGGCTGTCGCGCAAGCACGGCCTCGCCTGCGACAACCTCGTGTCCGTGGACGTCGTGACGGCTGACGGGAAATCGCGTCGCGCGAGTCTCGATGAGAATGCAGATCTTTTCTGGGGACTTCGCGGCGGCGGCGGCAATTTTGGCGTGGCGACGTCATTCGAGTACCGGCTGCATCCGGTTTCGCAGCAGGCGATCGGCGGCGGCATGAGCTGGAGAACGGCGGATGCGCCCGCGGTCATCGACTTCTATCGCGAGACCACGGCCTCGGGCGCGCGCGAGCTGAGCCTGGATTTCGGTGTCTGGCATGAAAAAGACAACGGCAAGGTCTTTGGAATCGAGGTCTGCCACACCGGCGACCTCGCGGCTGGCATGAAGATATTCGAATCCATGCGGCGCATCGGCAAACCGCTCAGCGACACCGTGCGCGCCTTGAAGTACGTCGACATCCAGCGGCAGTTCGACGACGGAAACGTGTCGGACCGCTACCACTATCTCAAGGCAGGTTTCGTCCGCGAGATCACGCCCGCCTTCTCCGAATACCTGATCAAGGAATATGAGCCCACGCGCACCGTGGGCATCTACATGCAGAACGCCAGTGGCGCCGTCGGCGACGTCGCTCCGGAAGCGACCGCATTCTGGAACCGGAAGAACCTCGCCAATCTCATGATCCTGAGTGCATGGGGCGATCCGGCGGACACAGAACGCAACCGCGCGGCGGTGC
>Ga0315910_10005400_pt1 | contig 10464 bp, 11 predicted proteins | sample EdamamesoilMG_FD_204470 | JGI IMG/M metagenome (GOLD analysis project Ga0315910, IMG submission 204470) | Garden soil microbial communities collected in Santa Monica, California, United States - Edamame soil | ecosystem: Environmental > Terrestrial > Soil > Garden | place: USA: California...
AAGCGACTGCCGCCCATAAAGCGACACCCGCGATGCATACACTGCTCAAGCCGCGAACGCGGCGGCGTGAGAACCAAAGAGATAGATCGCCTAGCATGCGGCGCGGACACTATCGCGCCGCGCGCTTCGGGTCAAACCCTTGTCCGTCGAGCGGGCGCGTCTCAAAGCGAGCCGCGTTCGGCGAGACCGTCGTTCGGCAGATCGCCAGGCGCGTGTATACTTGGCATGGGTAGACTGGCATGGGCGAAAGGGGTTCGAACATGGTGCCGCTCACTGAGCTGAACGAAGCGCAAGCTCGCGCCCAGTTTTCCGCGTCGGACGTAGAGGCTGCGATACAGCTGATCGCCGAAGGCGTGGTGAGCGCACGCGACATGCCGGTGCTCTTGGAACGGGTGCGTTCCGCCGCTATCCGTGCGAGCCGCGGGAATATGCGCGAGCTGCGCGACGCCGTGGCTCTGGCCCAACTCGACTGGCGCGACCTGCTGTTGGCCGCCTATTTTGCAGACGACGTCGAAGCTCACTTGCGCTGGATGCCGTGACGTTCTGGAAGCGCGCCCTCCAGGTTCTGGGTCTTCGCAAGGACGACGATTGGATCTACGCGTCGGGGGAGCATCTCGTCTTTCGCGACGTCGGCAAGGCCAAGGCACTCCCGCAAGAGCCGCCACAGGCGGGACCGAAGCACAGGGGTATTTGCGAGCAGTGCAGCGGCCCGTTGCGCAAGGTCGTGTTCACTACAGCCGGCGCGGGAGCTCAGGCTGAGGTCTGGAGGGAGTATCCGCTTGCTGTTGACGGGTGGGTCTGTTCGGCGTGTGGTTGGGCGGCGGCGCCTCGCTGTATCAGCCCCGAAGAGTCGATCGAGTATGGCCGGCGCGGAGCGGAGCATGCGACAGCCGGTGAGTTCGACGACGCAGAGTTTTGGTTTCGTCGCATCATCGCTTCCTGGCCTGGGTACCATGCGGGATACGCCGACTTGGGACAGCTGATGTCTGTTCGCGCCGAGGCGGCGAGCGATCGCGACGCCCGAGAGCACTATCGTAGCGAAGCTCTTCGCTGGTTCGAGCGTGCCGTCGAAGCCGATCCCGAATGCTCGCTCCCCGGCGTCCGGCTCCCCTATGCGCGCATACTGGCTGTGACCGGCGGTGATGCGAAAGCGACGAAGCTGCTCGAGTCCATCGCCGGCATGAGCGAAGCGCCCGAAGCGCTGCTGGCCGAAGCCAACGCGCTGCTCGCTAGCATTCAAGACGGAGACGCGCTGTTTTCGCGAGCGACCGAGACGATGGGGGAGACGCTCTTCGAGCCTCCTCAGGTCGGCATGTCCGCCGGCGCGCTGTCCGCGATGGAACGCGGCCGTGGCCTACTCGCAGAGGCCGCGCGTCGGAAGGCCGACTTTCCGACGTTGTTCATGCTCGGCAAGGCCGAACAGCGCCTGCAAAACTGGGAAGCCGCGCGCGCTGCGTTCCACGCTGCGCACGAGCTCGATCCGGACCAGGTCGATGGCTGTCGAGAGCTGTGCCACGTCTACCTGGAACTGGGGTTGGGCGACCGCGCTCTGCCGCTGGCACGTCGCGCTGTGGAGCTCCGACCTGACGACTCTGGGTTGCAGTGCAATCTAGCCGTTGCGCTGCTGCTCGCCGGGGACATCGACGCCGCGCGCGCGACCTCGAGCGCCGCGCTGACCCGCGACCCTAGTGACGCCGTTTGCCAGCTGGTGCGCCAGGTGATCGACGACGTCGACGCCGGCCTCCGCCCACGGCCCCGAACGCTCGCGCAACTCGAAGGCCGTGAGTAGTAGTCGGAGCGTTCGGCTTCTCTAAGCGCGGCGACGGCGCTTCAGGGCCACCAGGCCCATAGCGGCGAGCAAGCTAGCGATGCTGCCGCCCGTCCCGGCGCTGCCTGGGGACATGGAGCAGTTGCCGGCGTCTTTGGCGTCGTTCTTGTCGACATCACCGTCGTCGTCGACGTCGACATCGATATCCGCATCACCGTCGACGTCCGCATCGACATCGATGTCCACGTCCACATCGATGTCGACTTCCGCACGCAGCTCGGCTGCGCAGTCATCCAGATCGCTCGAGCTCAAGAACTGCCCGTCGCAGTAGATGGCGCCGCCTTCTTGGGTACACTGCGTTTCGCACTCTTCGACCTTGCGCGTCTCGCAGCTCTCGAAGACCTGCGTCTGACACTCGACCTGGCAATCGATGTTGGCCTTCGCTTCACACGAGCCATCGCAAGCGGTGCTGCATTTCTCCTCGCAGACGACGTCTTCGTCGGCGTCTTGACACTTGCCTTCGCATTTCGCGCCGCATGTGTGGGCGCAGGCCGATCGGCAGCTGCCAACGTGTTCCGCGTCGTCGCATTTTTCGTTGCAGGCCTGTTGGCAATCGGACATCGCCAGGCCCATGCAACGAGGGGGCTCGTCGGACGCCATTTCTTCCTCACAGGTCGTTTCGCAGCTGGTCTGGCAGCTGCTCTGGCATTCCGTCTCTGCGTGGGCCGTGCACTCCGACTCGCAGTCGCGGTACAGTTCGGCTGCGCAGGTCGTCTCCATGGCCACGACTTCGCAGTGCTGGGTGCACTCTTCCTTCGGCACGAATTCGCACTCGGCATCGCCAAACACGAACACGCCGCCGCAAGCGTCTAGCTCTGCACTTGCGACACCAGGTACGAGCACGAGCGCGCCTGCGATCAGTCCAGCGGGAATCACGGATCTTACAGTCATGATCATTATCTCCCTGTGACGGTGGTCTCCGCTCGAACCCGCGTGGGCTGAACCGACCGACCTTGGCGAGTGCGAGACTGCAGGTTGCGGGCCAACGTTCGGCGTGGCGTGCGTGCTCTCGAGCATCGCTCCGCCAAATTCAGCCAAATCGTGGGAATTTTCGGCGCGAGGCGGGTGCGTCTCAATTCGAGAATACAGCCGCCGCTACGCGTGCGTGGGCGCCTAGAACCGCTGTTATCTAGCGTGATCGCGTTTGTCGGACATGCACCGAGGCTAGCTGCTCACCAGCCAGCCACGCCTGAGGCAGATCTGCGTGACACGCATCCTCGTCGTCCGCATTCTCGTGGGGTGGGTCGAGAAAACGAGCGTGAGCTACGCCGCGTCCAAACCGTAGAGCGTCTTGCACTCGGCTTCTCTGCCGCGGACGACACGTTGCCCGCACCAAGAGCCGCGGGTTTCGGTCACGACGGTGTACTGGAAGGTGCGGGCGCCGCAGCTCGCGAGCACGATGACCCAGTCGCGCGTTCTGCCGAGAGCGTGCGCTGTCGGGCTGTTGGAGTAGAAGGCTCTGAACTCGGTGTTGCCACGCCGCACGCGGTAGACAGGCAGCGTTGCCGTGCCGTCCGGGTTGAAACGGCGCGGGGTGACTTTCGGCAAGGTCTGCGTGCGCGCCCGGCGACGGTACTCGCGGTCGACGATGAGCACCTCGACGACTGCAGGTTCAGCGTTGCTCGTCGCTGATGCGCCGGGCTCTGGCGGGAGCGCTGACGGTGGTGGTAGCGTCTTGGCGACGCGCGAGCGGCGTCGTTGCGCGAGCAGCTGGGCTGCGGCGCGACCGATCGCGCAGGCCTTGCGCGGCCCAATGCCAGGCACGGTTTGTAGGCGCCCTGTGTGCGCGGCAAGCTCGAGTTGCTCGAGTGTCTGCACACCGAGCTGGTGGATGACTCGATCGCGGAGCTTTTCGCCCAATCCTGGAATCGTGGCGAATTCAGCCCACGGATCGACGGGCTGGATCGAAGTCGGTCCCGTCATACTTCGATGAGTTAGCAATTCGCATGCCGCGGCACTGTAAGCGCGGCCAAGCGAAAATTCGGGCGCATCGCAAACAAGGAAGTTCGGCGTCGCGCGCGGTGCTGAGGGCACTGGCCATGCTCCTATGACGGATGGGTCATGGGTTCTGGTGTGGCGACGACGTCCCAGTGCAGCGCTGTCGAACGGCAACGCTGGGCGTTCGTCTCGCGTCGGATCAGGTCTCGCGTTGGATCGATCTCGCGTCGGAGTCTCGCGCTGGCGTCTCGCATTGGATCGATCAGACAAGACACGATCCGCCTAAGCGCGTTTGTAAGGGTATCGATGACCAATGAATCGACAATCACACGACTGACGTTCCTTGCGCCGGCACGGGCACCATGTAAGTTATATGTTGCCGTGGCGAGTCTGCCGCGTGCCAAAATCAAAAGGGAGAGTTGGACCATGGTGATGTGGAGTCAGGTGCAAGAGCGATGTGGTGCAGGTTCTCGGGTCGCAGCAGTGGTGGCTGTCGCGGTGCTCGGCATGACGGGTTGCGTCATGGAGGCCGGGGATGAAAGCGAAAGCATCGACTCAGCCGCGCAAGCACTCTGCACCGGCGTCAAATTGTCGATTGATCCAACGGGGATACTTCTGCCGAACAGCGCGGCTCTGCTCACGGCGAGCAACGCAACCTGCGGTGCTGGCGAAGTTGCCGAGTATCGCTTCATGTACAAGATTGAAGGAAACCCAGCGCCTTACGCGGAGTTTCGCGGCTGGAGCACGGAGCCAACGGCGCTGTTCGACAACACCGAGCGTCTGTCGGGCAAGTACACGCTTCAGGTGCGCGCGCGCAAGGTGGGCAGCACCGCGTTACAAAACTCGCAAGCCACACTGGGCCTCAGGTCGGGTGAGGTGTGCACGAACGTGACTCTGAAAGTCGCGCCGAAGGCGCCTCAGCTTCCAGGGAAGGCGATCTCGCTGACGCCGCAGGCGACGTGTACCGGGGGCACACCCGAGTACAAGTTCTCCGTGAGGGCCCCTGGCACCTCGACGTACGTCCCGCTGGGCCCCTGGACCGGATCGAATATGGTTTGGGACACGACAGGACTCGAGCTCGGCTCGTACACGTTGCGTGTCGACGCCCGGCGCGCCGGCAACACCAGCGCCTCGGAGGCAAAACGCACTGCGAGCTACACGCTCGCGGACAGTTGCCAGGGCGTGACCATGAAGTTTTTGCCCGCGAGCCCCCAGCCGGCGGGAACCATGGTCACCGTCGAGGCGCAAGCCTCGTGCGCGGGGGGTACCACCCCTCAGTTCCGCTACAACTGGCGCTTGAAGGGCACGCCTACCTGGTCGCTCCTACAGAACTGGTCGTCAGAAGCATCGGCTCCGTGGGACACCACGGATCTCGACCCAACCACCTACAACATTCAGGTCGAAGTGCGCTCCCCCGGCGTGACGAAAGCGCAAGCATCCAAGGTTAGCGATTACACGGTTACCTCACCACTGTGAGCTTTCGCGGTCTGCGGTGAAGCAGCAGCGCAGCGCCGTACCGGTTCACCGCCGGACCGATACGGCGCAGGGACATTGGTCGCTGACAAGCCGCTAGGAATCTTCGACCCGAGCGAATAAACTGCACGCCCGTGTCGGACGTTCCCGCGCGCCAGCTCGGCCAAAAGCACATGATCGAGATTCGTCGGGCGTTTGCGCCTCTCTTGGCCGCGCGCCTGGGTCGCGACGCGGTCGAGATACACGACGAAGGTCTCGGCGCGCTCGATTTCAAGATCGACGAGAGCGTCGAGCTGACGCTGCCGGACGGCTCGAGCATGTCGTTGCGCTACGCCTTTGCGGTTTTCGACGAGCCGCAGCGTCTCGTGGGTATCTTCAGCGAGCACTGCGGCTACTTCTGTTTCTCGATGATCGACCTCACGCTGACCGAGCTGAAGGGTGACCGTGCCATCCGGCACACTTGGTGACCCAGCGTAACGGGCAAGAGAGGCGCTTGCTCAGCCTGTTAGCTTCAACAAGAGCACTCGGAGAGCTTCAGCGAGAACACCCAAACGACTTCGAGCAAACCAGCGAACAGCAACCAGAACCAGGCCATAAGGTTGCGCTCACGTAGAGTCGACCGGACGCACGACGCCAAGCTTACGGAGCTCGTGGTCTTCTGACTCTGATAGCCAGAGCCACAGCGGTTCGAAGCACGTGGGCCAGCCAGGCAGGTCTTCGGTGTACTCGTAGAACCTACGCCCATGTGCTCCACCGGCGGCGTTGACGGCTGCGCACACTCGACGGATTTGCTCGCGGCGCCCCCCATCCTCCGTGCCCGGCCCGATCGCGTAGTCTTCCGGCCCCGTCTCTACGTCGACCTCGAGGTCGAGGTTTTTCAAGAAGCCGTTGGGAACACCGACTTCGAGGTCCATGAGGCCGTGCAGCATCACTTCGTCGCGAGCTTCGGGGTCCTCGACGTGCCAATACCCCCGCGGAAAGCTCAGCTGCTCGAGTGCCGTCGTGTAGCGGCCCCGTTCTCGTTCGCCGGCAAGCAGGGCCGCTCGAACGAGCTCACGAGCGCTCCCTTCTTGGACGCGCCGCGGCCGGGAGAGGGCTTCTAACCAGCGTTCGGGGGCCTCCAACGTAAAGAGATGTGGTAGCGCCTTTCCAAACCTCAGGTAACTCACTTCGAGCTGCGGAGCGCCTACCTTGAGCAAGCCGAGCAGCTTTGGATGCACACGCTTCGCCTGCGCGATCGCGTTTCGGTCGAGCGTGACCATCTGGGGATGGGGCATGCCAAGGTGCGGCCGAAACGCCAACAGGTCGTGCGTGAGCCACACGTGACCCTGCACCGTCTGGCTCGGTCCTCCTGCATTGACACAGATCGCATTCGTGAACTTCAAGCTGCCGGGAGCGTCGAGTAGGACTTCGTCCCCGAGGGGTACGAAGAAAGCTTCCGTTTTCGGCAGACTCACGCGGGCAACGCTATCACGACGCGCGAGAGAAAGCGCCCCGGCAGCGCCTCACGTAGTACGAGCTCCCACAGCACCCCCTGTGCCGACGGCGCGCTCGAGCCGACGGGCGTTGCAGCCCCTTGCTTCCTCGGTGCGGCCCGGCGCTAATGGCGTCATGGGAGATGTTGGGATTGGGAGTAGGAAGGGTTGGATAGCGGTCGCTCTAGCAGCGGGCGCGCTCATGGTTCAAAGCCCGACTGCGGCTGACGAGGCCGCGACGGCAGCGCCCGTCGCGGCCGCGAGCGGCGAGGCAGCAGAACCAGGTGAACCCGCGGAGTCGGAAGCGGAGCAAGCAGCGAAGCGGCAGAAGCTACGCAGCGAAGCTCTCGGGCACCTCGACGGTGCGGCACGCGCAACGTTCGAGAAGATGAGCGACGACGAAGTCGGCGCTTTGCTGAACGCCGAGAAATCGGAGCAACTTTCCAAAGAGCAGCAGGAAATCCGCGGGGCAATTGGCGCAGTCTTCTTCGAGCGCGAGCTGCACTACCAGACGGGCGACATCAAGATCGGTGACAACCTCGCGACGTTGCACCTGGGCACCGATTTTCGCTACCTCAATCCCGCCGACGCGGAGAAGCTCCTGGTGGACGGCTGGGGGAATCCGCCGGGCACTCAGAGCCTCGGTATGATCATTCCGGCGAACGTGAGCCCGCTGCACAAGGACAACAGCTGGGGGGTCATCGTCACGTACAGCGAGGATGGCTACGTTTCGGACGACGACGCTGACGACATCGACTACGACGACTTGCTCAAAGACATGCAAGAAGACACGCTTGCCTCGAACGAAGAGCGCAAGGCGCAGGGCTACGAGACGGTCGAGCTCGTCGGCTGGGCCGCGCCGCCGCGCTACGACGCAGCATCGCATCGCCTCTACTGGGCGCAGGAGCTCGAGTTCGGCGATGCGCCGCCGCACACATTGAACTACGCGATCCGCGTGCTGGGTCGCAAAGGGGTGCTCGAGCTCAACGCGGTCGCGGCCATGCCACAACTCGCGCTCGTTCGCGGCGAAATGGAGAAGGTGCTCCCGCGCGCCGAGTTCGAGACGGGCTCGCGCTACACAGATTTCGACCCCGACCTCGACGAGGTTGCCGCCTACGGTATCGGCGGCCTGATCGCCGGAAAAGCCCTCGCGAAGGTCGGGCTCTTTGCCGGTCTTTTGAAGGTTCTGGTCGCTGCCAAGAAGCTGATCATCATCGGTTTCGTCGCGCTCGGCGGGCTCGTGGCCAAGTTGTTCAAGGGTCGCTCCACCCCCACGGATGGTGAGCAAGCCTGAACTGAGTCGCGCGTCACTATCGGCTTACGCCCCTGCTGAAGCTTCATGCCGTGCCGTGGGGGCGCGATGTGCCTTTGACCTTGCCGAGCGGCGCCTGCGAGGCGATGCTCCCGCGGGTCATGAGTTCAGCGAATCCCAAGGTCGATGCATTCGTGAGCCGCGCCAAAACGTGGCAGGGCGAGATCCAGAAAATTCGATCGATTCTCCTCGACTGCGGGCTCGACGAAGACTTGAAATGGGGCAAGCCGTGCTTCGCGTTCGAGGGCAAGAACATCGCGATCATCCAGCCCTTCAAAGCGCATTGCTCGCTCATGTTCTTCAAGGGTGCCCTGTTCGAGGACAGCCACGGCTTGCTGCGCAGTCAGGGCGAGAATACTCAGTCCGCGTTGCGTTTGGAGTTCACCAGCGAGGCGCAAGTCAAAAAGTCAGTGTTGCAGTACTACGTGAAGCAAGCGATCCAGGTCGAGAAGGCCGGGCTCAAGGTGGACTTCAAGGCGAAGCGTGAGCTCGAGCTTCCCGAAGAGCTGACGCGCATGCTGCAGAAAGACAAGAAGCTCGCGAAGGCGTTCAACGCGCTGACGCCCGGGCGACAACGCGCGTACGTCATGCATTTCAACGGCGCGAAGCAATCACAGACTCGAACCGCGCGGATCGAGAAGTGTATCCCGAAGATCCTCGCAGGCATGGGCATGAACGATCGCTGAGTCTCGTGTGAACATCGATAGTTGGGGGCCGAATGCAAGCATACTTCAAGACCGACAAGTTTCGTCAGGAGCTGCACGAGGATGAAATCGACGTGGTCGTGCTGGGTCAAGATTGCATTCAATGGCTCCAGTCCCAGCTCGATGCCCACAAAGACGTCGCGACCGAGCGTCCGATTTTCGAGGATTGGGGCTGGACGATGGCCGTGTCAGTCAAAGGTTCGCAGCTCTGGCTCAACGTGCAGGACTGGTCATTCGAGGAACGTCAGACGTGGCGCCTATGGTTGGAACCGCGCGGAGTCGTCGCTTCGATCGCGGCCAGGGTCACTCCTGGTCGCCACAAGGCCGCACGCATGCGCCTGCGCAGCGTGATCGACGAAGCTCTGTCGGGTGCGCCAGCCATCCGCGAGGTGCGCTGGACGGAAGCCAAGCCGGATTGAGCGGCGGGGCATGCGGGTGCGACCACTCCCCAGCCGCGCTGATTGCCTTAGATACCTAGCGGTACCCGAATGGCCAAGCCGAAGTTCGATCAGGAGTTCTGGGAGCAGTTGTGGTCGAAGACCCTGCGCGAGCACGCGGACACGGTTGCGCGCCGTCCTCCGAACGCGCACCTGATGCTGGAGGTCGCCGACCTTTCGCCAGCACGCGCTCTCGACGCCGGCTGTGGTCACGGCGCCGACACGCTCTGGCTCGCCGCGCGTGGCTGGTGGGTCACCGCGGTAGATTTCTCGGCGGCAGCGCTGGCCCATGGCCGGTCGATGGCCGAGACAGCCGGCGCTGACATTGCAGACCGCACCGAGTGGATCGAGAGCGACCTTGCGACATGGACGGTAGAGGCCGGACGCTACGACCTGGTAGTGTGCTTGTATGTCCACATCGCCGATTCTGTGGAAGCCTTCGTAGCGCGTATGGCTCGCGGTGTCGCTCCAGGAGGAACGTTGTTCCTGGTAGGCCACCGTCCCATCGATCCCAGCACGGGAGCTCCCACTGCCGCGGCGCATCAGTTGCAGGTCTCCGTCGAGGCTGCTGTCGCAACACTCGATGCCGAGCTGTGGGAGCTGATGGTTGCGGAAGAGCGACCACGGGCCGCGTCCAACACGGGTGTCGACGCGGTGATCCGTGCGCGCCGCCGCGCCTGAGTCGGAGTGCGGCTAGCGCCGAAGTGCCGCTACTTCGGGACGATGTCGCTGCGGCCCTCCCAAGCCCCATGTTCGGCGAGGGCTCGGAAGCGCAGCGTGGTGAACTCGAAGTGGAAGTCGCGGCGCGCGCGTTCGACCATCGCCGTGGCATGCCGCTTGGCTCCAGGGACGGCGTCGCGGCCGCGGACCATGTCGGTCATCTCGCGTTGTGAGCGCCACACCGAAAACGTGCTGACGGTACGCAGCGGCCGCATCGCGGCGAGCGCCAACGTCGTGCCCGGGTGATCGCGCACGAGTTCTTCGACCGGCTTGCCCCAACGAATGAACCGCGGCACCTCGGGAAGCTTCAAGCGTGCCAGCGTCACGGCGACGACCGGCGCGCTGGGCGGCACCTCGGCAGCGCTTGCTGGCAGGTCGTCGAACTCGGCGACGCGACCCCAGCGCCGCAGGAACTCCAGACGCACGTGCCAACCCAGCGCCAACGTGCGGCCCAGCTCCGTCTCGACCAGGAACCTGTCGATCGAGTCTGCGTCGTCCCACGACGCGAAGACGGCGAGCTTTTTCAACTGCATGCGTTCCGGCGACAGAATCGGCGATCCCAACGTCATGACGGTCA
>Ga0315910_10005401_pt1 | contig 10463 bp, 7 predicted proteins | sample EdamamesoilMG_FD_204470 | JGI IMG/M metagenome (GOLD analysis project Ga0315910, IMG submission 204470) | Garden soil microbial communities collected in Santa Monica, California, United States - Edamame soil | ecosystem: Environmental > Terrestrial > Soil > Garden | place: USA: California...
AGATGGCATTGCCCGGGGACGCCGTGAATACGTCCCTGTAGGCTCGCGCGCGCACATCCATGTGCGCGAGCGCCCCGGGCAACGCCATCTGCGTCCGTTGCCGCCGGGACACTCATCGCAATGCCATGCGCGCACGCTGCTGCGGCAGATGAGGCCCGCACTAGCCCCTCCTCTGCCGGAACAACAGGTAAGAGCGGAGCACGCTGTCGAGCGGCTCCGTGATGTCGACGAGGCGATGGTCGGCGCCCGCCTTCGCGGCCGCCTTGTGCAGCGCTTCGATGTGCGTGCCGATTCGCTCGCGATACTTCGAGCTCATGTAGATCGGCGACACCTCCATCGTCTGCCCGCTCTCCATGTCCTCGATCAGCGCCGATTCCTTGAGCACGGGCTTCAGCTCCTGCGGGTCCAGCAGCTGGAACAGGATCACGTCCTGACCCTGATACGCGAGCGGCTGCACGCTCTTGAGCAGCGCGTCCGGGTCGCAATAAAGATCCGAGATCACGGCGACGAGCCCGCGGCCGCGCTCGACCTCATGAAAGCGCTCGAACGGAACCTTGAGGTCCGTGCCCGTGCCGGGCTGCGCGCGATCGATGGCGTGCAGCACGCCGCTCAGGCGGCCACCGCGCGTCGAGGCCGGGCGATGCTCACGAATCTTGTCGTCGAACACGATCAGACCCACGGCGTCGTGCTGCCGCGCCGCGAGATACGCGAGTGTCGCGGCGAGGAACTTGCCGTACATGAGCTTGCTGACCTTGCCGCTGCCGAAGCCCATCGACGCGCTCGCGTCGAGCAGGATCACGAGCCGCGTATTGGTCTCGCCGATGTAGCGCTTGATGTAGGTGCGATCCGTGCGCGCGTACACGTTCCAGTCGACGAAGCGCGGGTCGTCGCCCTCGGCGTACGCGCGATACTCCGCGAACTCCTGGCTGAATCCGAAGAACGGCGAGCGATGCATGCCGGTCAGGAAGCCGTTCACGACCGCGCGCGCGACCAGGTCGAGGTTCGCCAACCCCGCGAGCGTTTCCGGCCGGAGCAGATGTTGCGGTATCGCGTTCCCTGCGGCCATGAGCGTCAGCCTGCGCGTGCCTGCCTATGCTCGCGACCGAGTTGCTTCACGAGATCGGCCAACACCTTGTCGGTGTCGATGCCGTCGGACTCCGCGAAGTAGTTGGTCAGCACGCGATGCCGCATCACGGGCAACGCGAGCGCCGCGATGTCGTCGTGCGTGACGTGGAACCGGCGCTGGATCAGAGCGCGTGCCTTCGCCGCCAACGTGATGAACTGCGTGGCTCGCACGCTGGCGCCGTACTGCACGTATTTCTTCACCATCTCGGGCGCGTTCGGGTCGTGCGGGCGAGTCGCGCGCACGAGATCCACGGCGTAGCGTGCCACACTCTCCGACACCGGCACTTGCCGCACGAGCCATTGGAACTGAAGGATCTGCTCGGGAGTCGTGCACGCGTTAATTTCCGGCAACTCCATGCGCGTGGTGTTGCGGTGCACGACGTCGACCTCGTCCTCGGCGCTCAAGTAATCGAGCAGCACGTTGAACAGGAATCGGTCGAGCTGCGCTTCGGGCAACGGGTACGTGCCTTCGAGCTCGATCGGGTTCTGCGTGGCGAGCACGAAGAACGGCCGCGTGATCGTGTGATGGTGGCCGCGCACCGTGACCGAGAACTCCTGCATCGCTTCGAGCAGCGCCGACTGTGTCTTCGGCGGCGTACGGTTGATCTCGTCCGCCAGCAGCACGTTCGTGAACAACGGCCCGGGCACGAACGTCCACGTGCGTTTACCCGAGGAGACGTCCTCTTCGAGGATGTCGGTGCCCGTGACGTCGGTAGGCATCAGGTCCGGCGTGAACTGAATGCGCTTGAACGTGAGGCCCAGTGCACTCGCGAGCGTGCGCACGAGCAGCGTCTTCGCGGTGCCCGGCATGCCGGTGATCAAGCAGTGACCGCCGACGAGCAGCGTCATCAGCAGATGCTCGACGACCTCGTCTTGGCCGACGATGATCTTGCGAACCTCGGTGCGGATGCGGTCAGAGGCCGTGTGGAAATTTTCGATTAGCGCTCGAGCCTCTTCGGTATCGAGCTTTTGTTGTGCGTCGCTCAACGTACGACCTCCAATAACAGCTGCTGGGCTTCTCGATAATGCGGTGCGATTTCCAGAGCATACAGCAAGTGCTCGCGACCCTTGGTCTTGTCCTCGAGCGCCACGTAAGTCTTTGCGAGCCGATAATGCGCATCGGCGAGATCCTGCGGATTCATCGCGAGCAAAGCCTGATATTCGACGAGCGCTTCGCGCGGGCGGTTCGCGGCCGTGAGCTCGTCGCCGAACTCGAGGTGCACCTGCGGACGTAGCGGCGCCACCATGAGGATGTCCTCGTACACATCGATCGCTTCGTCCTTGCGGCCGGCCATGCCTAGCGCGCGAGCGAGCGCGATCAGCGCGTCGGGATCGTGACCGCCGCGGCGCCGATACTCGAGCAACGTGTCCGTGCCGAGCGCGGTCTCACCGAGCTCGCGATGCGCGCGTGCCTTCGCGATGTAGGGGCTGCCCTCGTCGACGTAGTCGGGGTAGAGCTCGATCGCGGCCGCGGCCTTCGCCGCAACCAATCGCCAATCCTCGGAACGGACGGTTTCATGCAGGTCTGCTTGCGCTTCCTGCCACGCCTCGAGATTGTCGATGTCCTTGCCGAGCTGACTCTGGACGTAAGCCGCGAAGTCCGTGTCGAACTTCGCCGGTGAAATCGTGAGCGCGGCCTCGATCGCCTGCGCAGTCGTCTTGCCGGCACCGAACTCGTCGAGCATGCGCTCGAGCGCGACCTGACCGTAGTGGCCCGCGACGTACTCGCAAACGAGCCCGGCCTGCATGTACGACACGATGACCTGCGCCTCGTAGGTCGGGCGGATGAAGCCGCGATCGAGATCCGCGATCGGCAAGAACTTGTCGGCTTTGATGGCCTCGAGCACGGGCAATGGAATGTGCCGTCCCGGCAACGGACCGGTGCTCCATTCCTCGAACACGGAGACGCCTTCGCTGAACCAGCGCGGCACGAGGTGATTCGTGGCCTCGAGCGTGAACACGTGCGCCATCTCGTGCCACAGCGTGGTGCCCCAGTGGAAATCCGCGTCGGCTCGGCCCGTCGGGCTGTCCATCGCAACGAGATAACCGAACGTCACTCCGAGCAGACCGATACCAGGCAGGCCTGCGATGCGGACCGCGAAATCGTCGTGGTCCGGATACAGCTCGACGATCACGGGTTCCTTGAGCTCGAAGCCGTAGCGCTTCGAATACGTGTCGATCGTGCGGTTCACGAGGTCGAGCACGTACGGCTCCAGCACGGCGGCTTCGTCCTTGTGCAGCCGCAAGATCGAGCCGGGGTTGTTCGCCGCGGTCGAGCCCGGCGCCTTGGGTACAGCCGGATGCTGCGACACCACGAAGTTGTCGAAGCTGTCGACGAGCCGCAGCGTGTTCACGATCGGCGCGCTGAACGGATCGCCGCGGTACGCGACCTCGAGGTGCCGCTGCGCCTCCTCGATCTTGTTCTCGCGCAGCAGATTCAGGCCGAGCTCGGCTTGCGCCGAGTACAGATCGGGCTCGATGTCTACGGCCTTGCGCAGCAACGCAATCGCCTCGCGATAGCGGCGAGTGATCACGTAGAAATGCGCCGGCGTCGCGTAGGCCCCGCCATAGCTCGGGTTCAATGCCAGCGCTCGTGCGGTCCACGGGCTCTCTGTCGTGTTGCGCAGCAGGTCCAGCGAAGCCTTCAGCGCGTAGACCTCGAGCGGAGAGCGGTCGTTGTCCTCGGCAAGCTCGAGCGCAGCGTCGAGCTCATCCTCGCCGTCGTCGAGCGCGCCGTCCTCCAACGCCGCACGCGCGAGCAGCAAGTGTGCCTCGAGCGCATCGTCTGGCGATTCGTCGATGACTTGTTGCGCCCATTCGCGCGTCTTTTCGTCGAACTGTCCGGCCGCGATCTTCGCGAGCCCGATCTTGGCCGGCGCGTAATCGGCGTCGAGCTCGAGTGCTTCCTGGAACAACCGAATCGCTTCGTTGTTCTGATGCGTCGCGATGAACAGCTCACCCCAGCGGGTTCGCAGCGCGGGGTCGTCGGGGTATTCCTTGATCGCGGCTTGGTAGCGCGAGTTCGCCTCGCGCACGTCGTTGAGCGCACGCGCGGCGTCGGCCTTGATCCTCGAGTCGGGATTCTCGGCCAGCAATTTGCGATAGCACGTGTCGGCTTCCGTGCGCGCGCCGCGATACATGCGTTCGTCGCAGGCCACGAGCACGGCAGGACGGTCGAGCGCGTATTCGATGGTGAGCGCGTAGCTCGCCGGTGCTGCGCAGCAGAGCGCAAACAACGCGGCGAGCTTCGCTCCCTTCGTCACTGCTGCGGCCTCGGTTGCGCAGCGTCGATCTTGCCCTGCACCTCGGCCAACGAGACGAGCAGCCGCTGCAGCTCTGCCAGGTACGCGTCGTTCGCCATCGATTCGCGGCGCGCACGCAGCGCTTCGATCTCACCGTCGATCTTGTCGCGCTCCGCGACCAGCCCGGCAACGGCCGGATTCGCCGCGGCCGCCTCGATCGCGGGCGCCGCGGATGCGAGCCGCGCAACCGCGACGCGGCCCGCAGCGTCGCCTGCGATTTGCGGATGCTCGGTCGCGAGCGCACCGTCGCGCTCGAAGCTGTCGGCAACCCTGCGGCTCGCGTAGTCGAACGCCTCTTGCGCCGTGATCACGCCGTTCTTGTTGATGTCCGCCGAGCCGGCCGCTAGTGCGGCCGCGAAGTGTTGCGCGAAGCGCGTGGCGTTGCGCTCGAAGCCGCTGCGCGTCGCCGTGATGAGCGTGCGGCCTTCGGCAGCCCAAGTCTCGAGGATCGCGCCGCTCGCGCTGGTGGAGTTCACGACGAGCTGCGAGCGAGCCGGAACCGCGGCGAGCAGCTTCGCGAGCTCGGCGCCATCGATGTCGGGCCCCGTGAGGTTCAACTTGTACGATTCGCCATCGTAGCTGCCGTGTCCGACCAACATCACGATCAGGCTGTCCGCCGGCTTCACGCGCGTCCGCAGCGAATCGAGACTGCTCACGACGGCGTCGCGCGTAGCCTCCTCGCCCTTCAGCACCGAGACTCGGCTCGCCGCGGTGCTGCGCCGCGCCACGGCCGCGAGCTCGGTCACATCCTTGTCGAACTGCTCTGCGTAGGTAGCCTCGCCGCCGAGACCGCCGACGATCAGGTAGTACGTTTCGGCCTGCGCCGGGACCGCAAATGCCAGCGCCAGACCGAGGCTCGTCAGCAACCGCATGCTCACAACCGCCCCCAGTACAGACGCAGCAACCACTCGCCCGCTTTGAGCAGCAGCAACACCAAGAACGCGAGCGGGATGTTCCAGAGGTCGAGCACCTGACGTTCGACCGTGCCGGCCTCGGAGAAGCTCACGGCTTCGGGCAACCGACTCAAATCCGACACCGCGAAATAGCTGCCGCCGGTCGCCGCGGCAAGCCGCTCGAGCAACGCCCGGTTCTGTTGGACGTGATAGTGCTCGACGACGCCGTCCTCGCGCCGAACCGCGAAACGCGCGCGGCCCAGTTCTTCCGTCGCTGCTGCCGGTGCACTGTCGTCGGTACTCGTGACAGGCGCCCCGGCGACTTTTGCCGTGGCTTCGAACCGATAGATGCCGGGTTCGGTCGTCTCGTACGACGCTTCATACAGCCCGCGCTCGCCGGCCACGGGCGTCATCTCGAGCGTCGTCGGCGGACCGAAACCGTCGCTGACCTCGACGCTCACCGTGGCATCCGTGGCAGGCTTGAAGTTCTTGTCGCGGACCTCGGCGCGCAGCGTGACGGTGCTCTCGTCGCCGTAGAACACGCGATCCGACGTGATCGTGATCGGCTGCGGCGCGGTCGTCGCAACGGCCTGCAGCAGCTGGCGCCAGAACGTCTCGTGGCGCTGATCCTCGTGGGGCAACTGCATCTGCCAGCGCCACGTGCCACCGGTCGTGAGCACGTACGCGTGACCGAGGCCGTAACGCTGCTGCACGAGCAGCGGCGCGGTGCGGCCTTCGAACTGCGCTTCGAGCAACGTCTCGGCGCCAGGCTTGAGCTCGCCGACCGTCTGAAAATCCGCGAGCTCCGGCAGCCCGCCCCACTCGGCGTCGTTCGCCTCGTCGGACGACGCGAGCCGCGTGAGCGCCGAAAGCCGGCCGGCGGCCGTCAGCGTCGCGCGCGCGGGCTCGCGGATGAACGTTGGGCCTTCGGGCTCCGGCAAACGCACCGGCAACACCTCGGCCACGCTCGTCGCGCCCCAACCGCCGTCGGTCAGGCCGCGCCGGCCACCCAGCATCAACAGGCTACCGCCGCGCCGACCCACGAACTCGCGGATCATGTCGTGCTGCTCCGGTGTGAGCGACGCCGCCTCGAAGCTGCCGATCATCACGGCGTCGTAGCGGAACAGGTCGAGCTCCTCGGTCGGGAAACCGTCGACGAGCTCGTCCGGAGTCTCGATGCCCTGGCGATAGAACTTGTTCGGAGTGGTCTTGAGCAGGCTCGCGACGCGGACGGCTGGGTTCTCGTCGATCGCGCGGCGAATGAACTTGTACTCCCACCGCGGCTCGCCCTCGACATATAAGATGTGTCGACGCTGCTCGGGCACCTCCATGGGCCGCGAGCGCGAGTTGTTGATCACGTTGGTCTCGCCGGGTAGCGCGTCGAGCGCGAACCTGAGGTCGCGCACACCCGCCTCGCCGACGTCGATGTCGACCCAGCGCGTCGTGACGCCCGTGGTAGCCGGCAACTGAATGGCTTCCGACGCGATGATTGCGTCGCCGTCGTAGATCTTGAGCTGCGCGAGCATCGGGCCGCTGTGACGAATGCTGACTTGCGCGCTGATCGTGGAGCCCGGGAGACCCACGGCCGGCAGCTGCACGTCCTCGAGCTCGAGATCGCCTTCGATGACCTCCGGGCCCACGCCGACCGTGTGCACCGGCACGCCGAAGCCCGCGATCTCGGCGACCTTCGCTGCGTCGAAGTCGTTGGAGTTGTCGGCGCCATCTGAGACGAGCACGACCGCAGCGATCGCGCCGGACTGCGCGCCGCGCAACACGTTCAGCAACGCGTCGCCGATGTGCGTGACGGGCCCGGGCGGCGGCATCTGCTCGAGCGACGGCAACTCCGCGAGGTCGCTCGAGAACGAATACAGATTCACGCCGAACGAGGACTCGAGCGTCGGCAGTGCGCTGTCGGTCAAGCCATCCACGGCCTGCTGCAGACGCGAGGCGCCTTCGTCGCCGTAGAGCATGCTGCCGGAGGTATCGAGCAGCACGGCCACGGTGTTTTCCTGCGGCCGCAGGGTCTGGGTCACGAGCGCGGGCCGCCACGCCAGCACGAGCAGTGCCGCGAGCAACGCCGTTTGCAGGGCTCCGAGCGTCGTTGCACGCCAGATTCCGAGACCGGGCTGCCGGCGCCAGATCGTGACGCCCACTATCACGCCGGCCGCGACGATCGCGGCGAACAGCAGCCACACGGGCCAGCCGCTCGCGAAGACGAGCTCGGCGCGATCGTAGGTGGCGCGTGAGTATTTGAAGAAAAACTCGAACATCCGGGTCACCATACCCTCGCCTCTTTGGCTCGGCCCGGGGCTGGACAAAACTCCAGAAACCGGGAGGAGCCGGCAAGGTCGCACAACGCTGCTTGGGTCTTCCCGGAGCTTACCGAATGCTTGCCGCCGGCGACTAGCCCGATCGGGCCCGTCTTTGGCACGGACGTGAGGCCCGTTACCATCTCGTGATCGAGCGCAGTCAGGAGGAACGTCGTCGCGATGGAAGCTACTGCGAAAAAAGCCGTGGTCGCCGATTTCTTGACCCGCTGCAACCGCTACGCGGACGGCCAGCTCGACAAGTATCGAGCCGAGCTCGCCGCGCGCTCGGGCAGCGAAGCGCTGGCCGTGCAAGACAAGATCGGCCATTGGACCGCGTACCGCGCGTTCAACGAGCACGCGCTCGAAGAGCTCGCCCGCGGCGAGCTCGACGATTGGTTCGCGTGACGGCGGTCGGCGCGCGCCGTAGCATGGGCTCGACCCCCAAACACGGAATCGCTGATGCGCCGCGCGTCGAAAGGTCTGGCCGCCCTCGCCCTCGCGCTAGTGACGCTCGCGGCCGCGGGCGACGACTTGAACGGCGCGCCGAGCTGGCCGACTTCCGAGTTCCACTTCGTGCGGATGTTCTACAACGGCGGCGGTCGCGGCTGGGGCGGCGGCAGCTGGACCACGGACTATCCCGAGGCCGAATACCACTTCACGAAGGCGGTGGGCCGACTCACGATCGTCGACATCGGCGAGCAGGCGCGCATGCTCGAGGTCACCGACGACACGATCTTCGACTATCCGTGGCTGTACGCGGTCGAGGTCGGCCGCTGGTACTTGGACGACACCGAAGCCGCGCGCCTGCGCGAGTACTTGCTGCGCGGCGGATTCTTGATGACCGACGACTTCCACGGCTCGCGGCAGTGGGAGATCTTCATGGAGTCGATGCAGCGCGTGTTCCCCGATCGGCCCGTCGTCGAGATCGAGGACGGCAACGAAATCCTGCACGTGCTCTACGACGTCGACGAGCGGATTCAGATTCCGGGCATCTACCCGCTCATGTCCGGTATGACCTACGAGCAGGACGGTGTGACGCCGCACTGGCGCGGTATCTACGACGACAACGGCCGGCTCATGGTCGCGATCAACTTCAACATGGACTTGGGCGACGCGTGGGAGCACGCGGACGACCCTCGATACCCTGAGCCGATGACCGCGCTCGCCTATCGATTCGCCGTCAATTACGTCATCTACTCGATGACTCATTAGACGGGCCGCCAAGGCCCGCCCGAGGCCACGGCCTTCGCTTCCGGCTACACTGCGCAGCGAAAAACTGGCATGGAGCAGACGATGAGCGAGACGAATGCACGAGGATCCGTAGCCGAAGGGTTGTTGCGCGCGCTGAAACGGCGCGGCATCGACCACGTGCTCGCGAACGCCGGGACCGATTTCGCGCCCGTGATCGAAGGCCTCGTGAGGCTCGGCGAAGAACCGGATGCGATCCCGCGCTTCATCACAGTACCGCACGAGAATCTCGCGATGGCGATGGCGCACGGCTACTACCAAGTCGCCGGCAAGCCGGCCGCGGTGATGGTTCACGTCACGGTCGGCACCGGCAACACGATTTGCGCTCTCATGAACGCCGCGCGCGACAACGTGCCGCTGCTGCTGATGGCCGGGCGCACGCCGCTCACGCAGGCCGGGCACATCGCCTCGCGCTCGGCCCCGATCCATTGGGGCCAAGAGAACTTCGATCAGGCCGGCGTCGTGCGCGAGTACACGAAGTGGGACTTCGAGCTGCGCGCGGGCCAACCCGTCGACGAGGTGGTGACGCGCGCGCTCGACATCGCGTTGTCCGAGCCGCGGGGGCCCGTGTACCTCACGCTGCCGCGCGAGGTGCTGGCGAACACGGAGGGAACACAACCGGCGCTGCTGCCTGCGACCGAGATCGCGACGCCGCAACCGAGCTCACGCCACATCGACGCGCTCGCCGACATGGTGGCCGCAGCCGAGTTCCCGCTGATCCTGACCTCGAACTTGGGCCGCGACTTGAGCGCGGTGGGCGTGCTCGCGGAGCTCGCGGAGCGCCACTCGATTCCCGTCGCGGAGCCGCATGCGAGCTGCGTGAATCTTCCGGCGAGTCATGCGTTCAAAACCGGCCACGCCGGCACCGAGCTGCTCGGGCGCGCCGATCTGATCATCGTCGCCGAGTGCGAGGTGCCCTGGTATCCGCGCTACGCGATGCCGCGCGCCGACGCGAAGGTCGTGCACCTCGGCGTCGATCCGCTCTGGGAGCGCTATCCAATTCGTTCCTTCCACGCGGACCTCGCGATCCCGGGCAGCGCGCGCACGGCGCTCGCACTGCTCGACGAGGCGCTGACCGCGCGCCGCGTGAATCGCACGGCCGCGGATCGGCGCCGCGCGACCATTGCCGCGTTCAACACTGAGAAGGCCGCGCAGCTCAAGGCCGCGAACGACCGCGCGCGCAACGACAAGCCGATCCGCTACTCGTACGTCGGCGCATGCATCGCAGCCGCGTTGCCGAAGCGCGGCATCGTGATCACGGAGCTCGGCGTCGGCGCGGATCACTTCATGCTAGAGGAACCGGGGCAACTGCTCGGCGTCAGCATCGGCGGCGGCTTGGGCTTCGGGCTCGGCGCTTCGCTCGGTGCGAAACTCGCGGCGCCCGACCGCATGGTCGTGAGCACGATCGGCGACGGCAGCTATATGTTCGGCAATCCGACGCCGTTCCATCTCGTATCGCGTGCCGCGAAGCTGCCGACGTTGACCGTGCTGTGCAACAACGGGCGCTGGCAGGCGGTCGAGTCGGCGACGCGCGTCGTGTACCCCGACGGCGCCGCTGCTAACGCGCCGGAGATGCCGCTCGTGGA
>Ga0315910_10005402_pt1 | contig 10463 bp, 9 predicted proteins | sample EdamamesoilMG_FD_204470 | JGI IMG/M metagenome (GOLD analysis project Ga0315910, IMG submission 204470) | Garden soil microbial communities collected in Santa Monica, California, United States - Edamame soil | ecosystem: Environmental > Terrestrial > Soil > Garden | place: USA: California...
GAATGCATCGGGGACTTTTTTCTAATTGTGTTTTTACCAATTGGGATTTGGTTTTTACAACCACGTATTAACAAGGTGACGGCTGGACAGGACCAAACTATTAGTCCGGGTTGACCGGCCAGCACCCAACAAAGTGTTTATGCCATTGTGTTATCGGTCTGACGTTTATTATTTTTAACAACACAACGTCATAAACACGAACGTTCGCTGCAAGGAGGGATTGTTATCTCAGTCGCTCCACTCCAGAGTGAACTATCCCAAGGTTCTGCCTTTCATCAATCCTGCAACACATTGCTCATAAACGATGACTTCAACGCCAGCCATAGCAGGAAGAATGCAATGGCCCAGTTGAGGTAAATAAAGTAATAGTCGGAGGTGTCTTTGAAGCGGGTTTCTTTGATCTCCGCTTTTTCGTATTGATCAATGCGCGCGAATACCTGGCCAAGGGCCTGGTTATCGGTAGCGCGAAAAAATTCGCCCCCACCAATGGATGCCATCTTGCGCATGGTGGTTTCATCAACCGTGTTTTCAACCATGTTGGGTCGGCCAAAAAAATCTTTTCCGTACGGCACCAATCCTTCTTTTCCTACTACAATGGTATACACTTTTATGCCGTAGGCTGAAGCGAGTTCGGCTGCCGTAATCGGATCGATATTGCCGGCTGTGTTATCGCCATCGCTAAGCAAAATACATACTTTTGATTTTGACTCAGACTCGCGCATGCGGTTGGTTACTACGGCCATGGCGCTGCCGATGGCCGTACCGCGACTTTCAATCATCTCGAACGTAATTTCATCGAGGTATGATTTCAATAGATCGTAATCGGTAGTTAGTGGAGAAAGCGAGAACGCATCGCCTGAAAAAACCACAAGACCAATTCTATCCTGAATGCGACCTTCAATAAAATTACGCGCTACTTGTTTGGCGGCCTCCAGGCGGTTGGGTGTAAAGTCTTCAATCAACATCGACTGCGAAATATCAAGGGCAATCATAATGTCGATACCTTCGGTCCATTGTTCTACTTTTTCGTTTGTTCGTTGTGGTCGTGCCAGGCTGGTAAGAATCAGGCAGAGTACGATCATCAGCACAAACTCCGGAATAAGCCTTACGTAGTTGAGTGGCGAGGTATGCGTTTCTTTCTGCGTGATGGCAACCGGAAGTTTTTGATTGAAGTTGAAGCGAAGTATCCAGCGCACCATGAACAACACCGGCACAGCTGCCATCAGATAAAAGAAGAGCGGTTGTTCCCAGGTGAAGGAACTGAAGGTGGAGGGTTTATACCACTCCCACGAATACCAGGGTGTGAGTTCGTTATCCATGTTTAACCTCCTCCAGTTTTTGTGCGAACCGTTGATCGGCAAATTCTAAAAGCTTTTGCAACGAATCGACCACCGCTGTGTTATGCCCGTAAATGGCTCTGTCGACATTTTGTAAATTTTTCTTCAGCACGTCATCTTCTTCAAGCTGTACGGTTTCGCGGGTAGTGAGCTTGGTGTACGGTTTACCTTCCAGTTGTTCCATGTACTTTTTCCAATGGCGCATCGCGACTTCAGTAGTGGCAGGCGAAAAATTTGATTTGATGGTATTGACTTCGTCAGTGTAATCGTTCAGGAATTTCTGATGGGTTTTGAGCAAGCGTTTCAGACGGAAATGTTTACGGATTCTTTTTCCGAAGATTAACCAGCCAGTAACGGTAAGGACGAGAAGGATCAGGAAGATACCGATCATCACCGGATAATTAAACAACCACGAAACATGCTGGTAGGCGATGTTTACTTTCAGCGGCAGGTTATCAACCGTAACCGTGTCGGGTACTTCGGTGGTAAGTTGTATCAGTAAAATACTGTCGCTGTTGGATTGGTAGGCGGTGCAGTCTTGCGGGTTTAGCTGAAACACCGGCAGGCTTAGGCGTTGAACGCGATCGACTTCAAACGTGCTGAGGTAGTAGACTACACTATCATAACTCTGGCCGTCTGCTGTTTTGGTTGGGAAGTATTCTTTCCGGTAAAATTCAAACGGAGCAAAGTTGAATGTTGAATCCGGGAATAGCAGGTTTACGCTGCTTGGATATGTGGCAGTGAGCGAGAAGCGGGTCTCGTCACCAATCATCAGGCTGTCGGCAAAGAATTCAGCATGAACGTTTACATCCTGACCCTGCGCATAAAATGATGCTGACCAAAGCACACTCCACAAAAGTACAGACCGAAAGAAAAACGTAGCCGACTTCACCATTCGTTTCCTCATGTTGTTTTCAAAGATCGGTTTCTCACTTTAAACAAACGCAACAGTTTGGGCACGTAGTCTTCGTCTGTGTCAAGTGAGATAAAATTGATTTGATGTTTCCGGCTGAACTTTTGCAGTTCAGCTTTGCGGGTTTCATGGCGGGCGCTGACTTTCTGCCGAAAGTCACCAAACGAGGTGTTGATCCAGATGGTCTTTTTAGATTCTTTATCAATCACCGGAATGATGCCCAGCTTCGGTAGACTGGTTTCGCGCTTGTCGCTGATGTGAATCACCACAAGGTCGTGCCTGCGGGCCAGAGCTTTCAGATTGTCGAAGTAGCCTTCATCGATAAAGTCGGAGATCATGATGATCACACTTCTGCGTTTGATGGCGTTGAGCGCAAAAGCAATGGCTTTGGCAAGATTGGTTTTGAGCGACTGCGGTTTTAGCTTGGTAAGCACGCTGATAATTTCGTATGCCTGCGAGTGACCTTTGGTTGGCTTGATGTACCGCTCTTTAACATCAGAGTAACAGATCAACCCTACGTGGCTGGATTCCTTGGCAGCCGAAAGTGTGAGTACACCGCAGATTTCTTTGCCAATATCGGCCTTGGTTCTTCCTTCGCTGCCGATGTCTTCGGAGGCACTCACATCCAGGATGAAAAAAACGGTTTGTTCCTTTTCTTCACGAAAGGTTTTTACAAACATGCCGTGTCCCTTGGCCGAAACATTCCAGTCGATGGTACGGATGTCATCGCCATATTGATAGGGGCGTACATCGTCAAACTCCAGCCCTGAACCTTTAAAGACAGAATGAAAATCACCCTGCATCTGGCTGTTGATAGCCTTGCGGATTTGTATTTCGAATCGTCTTAATTTCTTTAAAAGCTCCTTCATGGTATGTTAGCCTTATCCGATACGCGTTAAAGATAGTCTTGAGGAATTAACGTGTAGGGGATAACGCTTAGCGCCAAAAATAGGACAATTATGATAATTTTGTCCCACCCGAAAAGCGTTAATCCGTATTCAGGTACGGGCTTTGTGGATAAGGTTCGTTAAAATTATATAAACGGTGAAAACATTACGAATTAACAGTTTCCTTCTTGTGCTGATCGCTGGTGTATGGCTGGTACAAGCCGGGTGTTCCAATACGGAGCGGGTTCCTCAGGGTGTGTTGTGTAAGGAAGAAATGGCAAACGTGCTGTCGGAGATCTATATCGTTGAAGAGAAACTAAACCAGGCGTCCATTTCGCGCGATTCTGGTCGCCAGGTGTTTGAGAAGATGAAGGGGAAAGTATTCGAAAAGGCCGGAGTGAGCGATTCGGTGTTTAAAAAATCACTGGATTACTACATGGCTAATCCCACCGAAATGGAATTGATTTACACGGCCCTGGTTGATTCTCTTAACCTGGATGAACAACGCGAATCGGTGCGTGTCAAAACCGAGTAATGCATGATTTACCCCGTTGATTTTGAGCAGAAGTTGGGCTTTGACCAGGTACGGCAAAAGCTAAAGGATGCTTGCCTGTCAGCAGCCGGAGCCGCTTGGGTTGACAAGATGCGTTTCAGCCACGAAGTAGATTTCATTAATGTATTGTTGAAACAAAATCTCGAGTTCCGGCAGATCCTCGAGAAGGGAGAACCCTTTCCATCGAAACATTTTTTTGATCCGGCTGAGTGGCTTCAGAAGATCTCGCTGGAAGGTAATTGGCTTGAAGCTTCGGAGTTTCTCGACCTGGCCTATGCGTTGGAGACGATTGTTGCCGCCAAAACTTTTCTCACCAAGTCTAAAGACTACTATCCTGAATTGTTCAGGCTCACGGAACCGGTGTTGGTCACCAACCAATTGGCTGCGGCAATTTTCGGAACGATAGACGACAAAGCTACCGTTCGCGATTCGGCCAGCAGCGAATTAGGCAAGATCAGAAAACGACTTCGCGATGAGCAAGGGAGGCTGCGCAAGTTGGCCGATCAACTCTTTCGAATGGCGGTGGAGGAGAAGTGGGTACCCGATGGTGCACTACCCACCATTCGGGAAGGAAGGGTGGTAATTCCGGTGCTGGCCGAACACAAGCGAAAGCTTAAAGGATTTATACTGGATGAATCGGCTACCGGGCAAACCGTTTTTATGGAGCCCACCGAAATGCTGGATGCCAACAACGAGATCCGTGATCTTGAACATGCGGAGAAGCGTGAAGTAATCCGGATACTGCGTGAGCTCACCGATACTTTTCGTGCCCAACTTCCTTCGTTAAAATTAGCTTTCCAGTTTTTGGCGCAGGTTGATTTCATTCGTGCAAAGGCAAAATTCTCACTGGAGATCAATGGTGATTTTCCGGTGATAGAAAAAAAGCCGGAGATGGTTTGGTACAATGCGCGGCATCCGTTGCTCTACCTGAGCTTGAAAGGCAAGCGCGAGATTGTTCCGCTTTCTATTGAGCTCGATCAGCAAGACCGTATGCTGCTGGTGTCGGGGCCGAATGCCGGGGGTAAATCGGTTTGCTTGAAGACGGTGGGGTTGCTGCAGTATATGGTGCAGTGTGGCTTGCTCATTCCGGTGTCGGATCGCTCGCGTGTTGGCATCTTCAAAGACATTTTACTGGATATTGGCGATCAGCAATCCATCGAGAATGATTTGAGTACGTACAGCAGTCACCTGCGCAACATGAATGTGTTTATTCAATCAGCCGGAGATCAATCCCTCGTGTTGATGGATGAGCTGGGTTCGGGTACCGATCCGAATTTTGGTGGCGCCATCGCGCAAGCCATTCTGGAATCGCTGCTGAAGAAACGTGTTTGGGGTGTGGCAACTACGCACTACTACAATCTTAAATTATTTGCCGGCCAGCGTCAGGGTGTTCGCAATGCGGCCATGCGTTTCGATGACAAAAACCTGGTGCCATTGTACATGCTCGACATTGGTAAACCGGGGAGTTCGTTTGCATTGGAGATCGCCCGCAAAACCGGGTTACCGCGGCAAACCTTGATGGAAGCCGAAAAACTGGTTGGCAAGGACCTGGCAGGTTTTGAAAAGTTAGTTCGGTCACTCGAACGCGAGCGACAGGAGCTAAGTGAAAAAATCAAACGACTGGAAAAGCAGGAAAATGATTTGAAGCTTTCCTTGTCGAAGTATCAGACGCTTTCCTCGGAACTGGAATCGAAGAAGAAAGAGATCATCAACAAGGCGAAAGAGGAAGCATCAAGTTTGCTGAAGGATACAAATAGAGAAATCGAAAAGACCATCCGGCACATTCGTGAAAACCAGGCGCATAAAAAAGAAACGCTGCGTGTGCGAAAGAGTTTGCAAGACTTAACGCAGAAGGTTGTAGCACCCGAGAAACCTTCAGTTAAGCATGTTGAGGAATTGAAAGAAGGCGACCGTGTCCGCATTGTTGGCCAGGATGGCAGTGGCGTGATTTTGTCCATTCAGGGAAAAAATGCAACCGTTCAGTTTGGTGAACTCAAGTCGGTAACGAAAGTTGACAAGCTTGAAAAAATTACCGGAGCCATAAGCAAAGAGATAGCTTCAAAACTACGAGCATCGAGTGTTAATGTGCAAGAGAAGCGCGCGCACTTTACCGATACGCTTGACATTCGCGGCAAGCGGGTGGACGAAGTACTGCCCATTGTCGATCAGTTTATGGACACGGCCATTTTACTCGGGCAGGGCGAACTGAAAATACTGCACGGAAAAGGTGAAGGCGTTTTGCGCCAGGTAGTGCGCGATCATTTAAGACGCTATAAGGAAGTAGCCACCCTGAACGATGAACATGTGGAAAGAGGAGGCGCGGGGATTACGGTGGTGGTATTAAAATAAAAAAGACCTCAACGTGAGGTCCTTTATTTCTTTACATATAGACTTGAATTAATTCCGCTCGAAAGTAAACTCCCAATCTCCGTTAACAGATTTTGCTTTTCCTGCAATGTTATACCCGCTACCGGAATAATCTTCAATGGTAATTGAAAGGTTGTCACCCTCAACATCGTATGTCAGTGATACATCATCATCGCCACTCGGTAGATTAGAATCCAGACGAATAATTTGAGACATTACATTGCCTCCAAACTCCCAGTCAACACTGGCAGGCCACGGGCAGGCATCAACACCCCCAGTTTGTGAGAAGTTAAACTCCTGGTTGCTGGTAATTTCTAATTCGGCACCGAGAAATTCATCCTGGCGTGCAGTAGAACCTTCAAATTCAGCACCGGTTACTGTCCAGGTGCCTTCCAGTTTTTCGAGCTGCTTGTCTTCATCTGATTTTTTAGGATCACCGCCATTGTCGCAGTTGGCGAAAAAAATACCGGCACTAACGAGGATAAGGAGTGACAATAATCTGGCTAAATGTTTCATGCGTGTTATTGAATAAGTTCTAAATATGAAGGTAAATATACTAAAATCAAACTCTTTTGAAGCTGCCATAGCGAACCTGTGCATTAATGTAGACCATGTTGTTGTTTGTAACCCTTACTTGTAGCGGGTCATGTCAATTTTGTGCGCACTGGCCGGGTATTCGGCAGGCTGGTTGCTGGCAATCAGCATCATGCATTCTTTTGGAAGGGCATAAAGCTGGCTCAGGTACCAGTCAAACGCGGTGGTATCCAGGTTGGTGCCGGGCTCATCTAAAAACACCATGTCGGCCTGGGTAAAGAAGGCCAACGCCAGTTTCACCCGCTGGCGCATGCCGGAAGAAAAATTTGAAATGTATTTGTCGCGGGCCTGGCCGAGGTACATGCGCTCGATCATCTCATCGATGGTAAGGTTGCCACGGCTCTGTTTCAGCTTGAAATGAAATTCAAGCTGTTCGCGCAGCGTAAGTTCTTCAATCAGGTCCATGTACGGAGTGGCAATGGATACATAGCTGTAGAGTTCTTCCGGAGCGATGCTGGTACTATGGTGTTGATACTCGAGTGTTCCGGTACTGGGCGGAACCTGCCCCCAGAGAATTTGAAGCAATGTTGATTTACCCGAACCATTTGGCCCTGTTAGGGCGTACGTTTCACCCGATTTAAAGGTGTAGTCGAACTTTCTGAATATCCACTCGCGGTTGAAGCGTTTACCTAGATTTTGAGTGGTGATTTCCATTCTATTGGTTCAAGGTTCAGGGTTCAAGGTTTCGGGTTTCGAGCTTGAGGTTTTGGTTCAGAAAATTTCGTGACTTGGAACGTAGAACTTGGAACCTTGAACTAATTAGTCATTACTACCATACCCCTTCATAATACCCCGTTCGGAGGTGCGGATAAATTCAAGGATGTAATCGCGTTCGGTGCTGGCAGGTATTTCCTTTTCAACCATGTCGATGGCCTTAGAGTTATTCAATCCTTTCAGGAAAATATAACGGTAGATCTCCTGAATTTCAGTAATCTTTTCAGACGTGAATCCTCTGCGTCTTAATCCAACGGTGTTAATACCGGCATAGGTGAGTGGCTCGCGCGCGGCTTTTGTGAAGGGTGGAACATCCTTGCGCACCAGTGATCCACCGGAGAGCATTACGTGCGCTCCGATTTTTACAAACTGATGCAATGCACTGGCACCGCCTACAATAGCCCAGTCATCAATGGTTACGTGGCCGGCAACTTGTACGGTGTTCACCAGAATGCAGTGGTTACCGATGATACAATCATGGGCCACGTGTACATAGGCCATCAACAGGCAGTTCTTACCAATTACCGTTTTAAACTTATCGGTAGTACCACGGCTGATGGTTACGCTTTCGCGGATCACGGTGTTATCGCCAATGTGTGTTTCTGTTTTTTCTCCGGCAAATTTCAAGTCCTGGGGTATTGACGATACCGAAGCGCCCGGATAGATCTTTACATTTTTTCCGATGCGGGCACCATCCCAGATAATTGCTCCCGGACCAATCCAGGAACCATCATCGATTACTACATCTTGTTGAACGGTAGCAAAAGGTTCTATGATAACATTGTTACCAATTTTTGCTTCGGGGTGAACGTTGGCTTGCGGGAATCGGCTCATGAATCTTTACGGACTATGCTTGCGGTCATTGATCCTTCGCACACCAGGCTGTTGCCTACGTAGGCTCTTCCATACATTTTGGCAATGCCTCTTTTAATGGGTGCGCTGAGATCGCATTGTATTACTAGGGTGTCTCCGGGGAGCACCATTTTTCTGAATCTGAAATTTTCGATGCCTAAGAAATACGTCCAGTAGTTTTCAGGATCGGGTACAGTGTTTAACACCAGGATACCGCCTGTTTGTACCATCGCTTCCACCTGCAATACTCCAGGCATTACCGGGTTGCCGGGAAAGTGCCCCTGAAAGTACGGCTCGTTCATGGTTACATTCTTTACACCGGCTACACTCTCGTTGTCGAGGTAAATGATTTTATCAATCAGCAGAAATGGATAGCGATGGGGAAGTGTTGCCGCGATTTTGTTGATGTCCATTACCGGAGGCAGACTTGGATTGTACTTGGGTCTTCCTTTCTTGTCGGCTTCGGCCATGGCCTTCTTCAATTTTTTGGCAAAGGCTACGTTGGCCGCGTGGCCAGGACGTGCCGCCAGGATCTGCGCTTTCAACGGACGCCCCGCTAGGGTAAGATCGCCCACGATGTCAAGCAGTTTGTGGCGGGCGGGTTCGTTCTTGTAGCGCAGTTCAATGTTGTTGAGAATACCTTCCTGCTTTACGGTTACTTTCTGTTTGCCCAACATCTTGGCGATGTTGTCTAACTCGTTTTCTTGTACAACACGATCCACAATAACAATGGCGTTGTTCAAATCACCCCCGCGGATCAGGTTGTTTTTGTACAGCATTTCCAACTCGTGCAAAAAGCAGAAGGTACGGCACGATGCAATTTCTTTTTCGAACTGGCGGATGTCGGTCATGGAGGCATGCTGACTTCCGAGTACAGGCGAGTTATAATCAATCATTACGGTAACCCGGTAGTCATCCAGGGGTAGTGCGGCAATTTCTACATTGCGCGGAATCTCGCGATAGAAGATTGGCTCCTGCACTTCGAAGAAATCGCGCAGCGCATTTTGTTCTTCGGTTCCGGCTTCCTTTAAAGTCTCCACAAACTGAATGGAGCTGCCGTCCATGATAGGGCATTCGGGGCCATCCAGTTGAATCAATACGTTGTCAATTTCCAATCCGGTAAGGGCGGCAAGCGTGTGCTCAATCGTACTTACTTTCGCTCCACTTTGCTCGATGGTAGTGCCACGCGAAACATCCGTAACATTATCGCAGTCTGCATCAATAATAGGCGACCCCGGAATATCAATTCGTTGAAATTTGATTCCATGGTTCGGCTTGGCGGGCAGAAACGTCATGTTGGTTTGAACGCCTGTGTGCAGGCCGACCCCAGACAGGGTAACGGACTTTTGGATAGTTTGCTGTTTGATATTGAGCATGATTTGGAAAAGTGGGCAAAGTTAAACCCATTCTGTAGATTATCCAACAAGCTTAAACCAGCCTGAAATCGATTGAAGAAAGCTCTTTTAATCTACAGAAGCTGTTTTTTCGGTTGTTCCGTTTTGTGATGGATTTACTTTCTTTTCCAATTCCCGAAGACGGAAATTGATATCCGGCAACTGCTTGAAGACGGCATACGACCGGAAATACTCTTTGATGTCGAACACCGGGTAGCCGATCAGCTTTTGACCTTCATCTTTAATCGACTTGGATACTCCGGCTTGTGCCCCCAGGCTGGTATTGTTGGCGATTACCAGGTGGCCGGCAATGCCTACCTGGCCTGCGAGCATACAGTTTTCACCAATTTTTGTTGATCCGGAAATTCCAGCCTGTGCAGCAATTACCGTATTCTTGCCTACTTCTACATTGTGCGCAATCTGAATCAGGTTATCCAGTTTTACACCTTGACGAATCACGGTTGAATCTCCGAAGAGTGTGGCGCAATCAATCACCGTGTTGGCTCCAATGGTTACGTTATCTTCCACCACTACATTGCCCATCTGCGGAATGGTTTTGTACGAGCCATCGGCTTGTGGGGCAAAGCCAAAACCATCGCTGCCGATTACAGTTCCGGCATGAATCACGCAATTGTTGCCAATGCGGGTGTCGCTGTAAATTTTTACTCCCGCATGGATGATGGTGTTGTCGCCTACGTGGGCATTGTCGCCAATAAAGGCGTGAGGATGAATCTTTACGTTATCACCAACCTTCACGTTGTTGCCGATATACGAGAAAGCACCGCGATAAATATTTTTTCCGGTCACTGAATTTTCTCCGATGAAACTCGGCTGCTCAATTCCACTTTTCTG
>Ga0315910_10005403_pt1 | contig 10463 bp, 8 predicted proteins | sample EdamamesoilMG_FD_204470 | JGI IMG/M metagenome (GOLD analysis project Ga0315910, IMG submission 204470) | Garden soil microbial communities collected in Santa Monica, California, United States - Edamame soil | ecosystem: Environmental > Terrestrial > Soil > Garden | place: USA: California...
TCGATCGCTTTGCCGGTTATTTCGCAGCGGCCGGCGGCGCTACCGGGAATTTCTTGAATATCGCCGTCACCGATCCATCCAGCGCCGGTTGCAGATTGGCCAGCGTCTTTTCAGTTACGCTGCCGATTGCAACGCCTTCCCAAATCATTTGCTTGCGCGCGGCATCGATAAGATCGATGTTAAGCGTGCCCTCCGTGTAGGTGCTCACAACGGTGTCGTCGTACATCGGCCAGGGCGAATAATATCCGGCTCGATAGCCGTAGTAGCCCCGACCCATATACATGCTGCTGGAGGGAACCGAATCGGCGCGTATTTTATCGCTGAGTTTTACGTTGAAGTTCACCAGCAACTGCGGCGCTGTCTCTGTGTACTGAAAACCGCGCAACTCAAGCTCGCGCCGCGTCGCGGCCTTCAGATGCTGCGTCACAATGGTTTGATAACCCTCGCGGTCCGTTCCCAACGGGGTGGCGTAACCGAAGGTTTTGAATTGCGAGAAATTGGTGGTTTTGTCGTAGTCGCTGCGTACCTTGGGGCCTGAAGCGCAGGCGGTTAGCAACATGGCGAAGATCAAGGGCAAATATCTACGCATAAGGCGTCCTTCAGAGTTATGGGATCACGTTGATCGATAGGGGACCGTTGCTCGCTTTTCTACGCCTATCGTATTCCGAAGGCAATGAGCTGGCGGGGGCGCGGCGCTCCAAGTCCTCGCGCATGTTTGGCTGCGCGTGGGAATAGGCAAAGTAATACTTATAGATGTTGGCGACGTACTGCACGGTTTCCTGTCCGATGCGTTGCGCGGCAATGCGTTCCACATTGTCGAACCATACGTTTGGGTTCAGTTTGCGCTGCCGCGCTTCCTGGCGTAACGCCCGAACGCGAGAGGGGCCGGCGTTATAGGCGGCGAAGGCGAACAGCGTCTTGTTGAGATCGTCGATTGCCGGATCATCAAAGTACTCGTCGATCAAATGGCGGATGTACTTTACGCCTGCGTGAATATTCGGTTCGAGTTTCGTTATATCGCCCACGCGCATTTGTTTGCCGGTCGCGGGCATGATTTGCATAATTCCGATGGCGCCGACGGGGCTGCGGCGTTTGTGGTCGAGTTGCGATTCCTGATAGCCCTGCGCGGCCATCAGGAGCCAGTCAACGTGATACTTGGCGCCGTACTTTTGAAATAGCCCGACTAACGTATTAAACCGTTTGAGCTCTGCGGGGGAGGTTGCACTTTTGACCCAGCGCGTTTGCTCCAGGTATTTTTGCAGAGTGACGTTGCCGAACGTCGTGCCTTGCCGGTGCGTTTTGGCGAAGGCGTTCAAGTCGCCGAGAAATTTGGGACTGCCTTTGCGAACCGCAAATCCAATGTCGCCCGCGTCGCGCAACACCAGGTCATCGCGCACTTTTATGTGCGGGTAGATCTGCTTCCAGAGGTTGGCAATATAGGCGTCCGCAACGACGATGTCGGCCACGCCCGCATTGGCCATCTCCAATACATCTTCGGTTTCGAAGTGCCCCGGCGCCTCATGCAGTTTCATTTGCGCCAACTTCCGCAATAAGAACGAGCCGTTTAATGCGCGCAGACTTTCGTAGTAACTGCTGGCGCTGCGCACGAAAATCTCCTTGCCGGCCAGGTCGTCCAGGTCGTTCAGCGGGGGCGCACCGGGCCCGGTCACAATGAGTTCGCGAACGTCGCGCGCCAAGGGAATGGTGAAATCGACCAGCGCTTGACGTTGGGGTGTAATGGTGAGATTGGCGGCCGCAATGTCGCCGCGACCGGCCAGGAGAGCGGGTAATAACTCGTCGCGCGCCACCGGAATCATGACTATGTGCACGCTGCGGTTGTGCAGTTTGTATTTCCGGTTTAGATAACTTTCGAATGCGCGCATGAAGTCGTAGCTCATGCCGCGTTGTTGACCGCCCAAATCGACGAAGTACAACGTCTTGCTGTAAGGCGTCAGCACACGCACGATGCGGCGCTTCATCATGCCATCCAGATCGCCGGTCCAGGGCTGCATTTCGACGTCCAACGTCAGATGTTGCGGGCTTTGTGCAAAGGCCCCGGACGATGCCAATGCAACCATCGACAGGACAGCCGCCGCAGTGCCTTGCACAACCCCGTCACGTGTTGCGGTTCCATTCATGCCGCTATCGTAAAGCGTTCGGCGGCATTTTCACATGACTACGCTTGCCGATGGCGCGGTCGTCGGCATAAGCTCGCTGCCAGAGATCCTTGAGGGCTTGATGGATGAAATCCAAATCGGTGACTTTGTGCGCGTCGCTGTGGATTGCCTGCTTAGGCATGCAAAGCGCACTTGCTCATAACCTGTACTTCTTGCGGAACTCGTCCATTGCGGCCTTCACGGATGAAGACTATGCGTTGATGACGCAAAACGCGGTCAAGGTGTTGTCGGACGATAAAACGCCTGCCAAAGCCAGTTGGGAAAATCCACAAACCGGTAGCTCGGGTACTGCGGAAACATTGCTGGCGTTCAGCGGACCCAAAGGCGAGCCCTGCAAGCGTTTGAAACTGACTAACAAGGCGGGCAGTCGGCACGACCAAGCCTCACATACACTGTGTCACTCGGACGAAACCGGTTGGCAGCTGGCGTCCAGCGACTATGCGCCAATGCCGAAATCCAGCGGCAAGAAAAAGTAATGCTTAAGGCCTAAGTTTTTAGGGCCGAAACTCGAGGGCGAGCGAAAACACCGGGCGGCGTTCTATATCCGCTTCAAGTTGTGTGTCGCCATGGCCGCTGATTTCGAAGCTGCGCAGTCCCGCCATGCCGGCTTGCGCGTGTATCCACAAGTGTCCCGACACTCGATAGCCCGCGCCGGCGGATAAATTCCAGCTGCCGAAGGAGGCGATTGTTTCGTTGCCTTCGTTGTTTAACCGCCAAGATGCGCCGCCGGGCATGACACCGACATTGATAAAGAAGTTGGGGTTGGGCGCATAGGCAACCGTGGGCCAGGGCGCAATCAGCGACACCGCCCAATGCGCGTTCGGCACCCAGCGTAAGCCGACATAGGGATAGAAGTAGTGTTCGCCGAAGCCATATTCGTACACGCCGCCGTAAATCCACATCAACGTGTCGTTCGCTTTGTAGCTGCCGATCACGCCGGCGTAGGCGTCGACTCCCCACTCATTGCTGTCATCCAGCGCCGAACTAATCAACGGTGCGATAAATGCGCCCAGTTGGGAGTCGCTATCGAGTTGCCGCAACCAACCGGCAACGGGCGTGAAGGTGGCAACGTTGGTATCGTCTATGACCGGCGTTTCGAAATTGAATTGAGCGAAGGAGGCATCGAAACCAGCTACCACCATATCGCGCTTACCGACGTACACCGGCAGAATCAATCCCACGTTCGCCTGTCGTTGGCCGAACTCGCCCGGACTCACGGCTTCGATGTCGTTAACGAACTCCGCATCTGAATAATCGCGATACACCGCCCACGCGACCGGAATAAAAGGCACGTAGCTATCGGCCAACGTAAAGCGAATATCGCTATTGACGATGGCCTGCACCATGTCGTCGATGCCGGCGTAACTAGACGAAGAGATAAAGAGCGCGGCAGCGGCGAGTGTGCCGCGCGCTCTATGACCGATCCGAGCCCTCGGTCTATTAATTTTCTTTGCCTGCCAAGAAGCGATGTACAAAGCCGCCGATGACAGCGCCGATAAGCGGGGCCACCCAAAAAATCCATAGCTGCGACAGCGCCCAATCGCCGACGAAAATTGCCGGGCCGGTGCTGCGAGCGGGATTCACGGACGTGTTGGTGACAGGGATGCTGATTAGATGAATCAGCGTTAAGCCCAGACCGATCGCAATCGGCGCGAAACCCTGCGGCGCTCGTTTATCGGTCGCGCCGAGGATGATGATTAGGAACATGGCGGTCATGACGATCTCGCTGACGATGCCTGCGCCAAGCGAATAGCCGCCGGGCGAATGTTCGCCCACGCCGTTCGATGCCAGTCCGCCTGCGATATCGAAACCGGCTTTGCCCGATGCGATGGCGTAGAGCACTGCCGCACCACCGATCGCACCTAACACTTGCGCCACGATGTAGGGAAGTAATTGCGCGGCGGGAAACCGCCCTGCAACGCACAGCCCGACCGATACCGCTGGATTCAAATGACAACCCGAGATGTGGCCGATGGCATAGGCCATCGTCAACACAGTGAGACCGAATGCCAGCGAGACGCCGACCAAACCGATGCCTACCTCGGGAAATGCCGCCGCCAACACGGCGCTGCCGCAGCCGCCCAACACCAACCAAAACGTACCGATGTATTCAGCCGTTAGTTTTTTTGCAAGAGTCGCATTCATCCAAATCGCTCCTTCATCGTTTGTTATTGCCCCAATTATTCATGTCGAAGCTTAGCGCCGCCGTCCGCCGCCACCGCCGCGATGCATTTGCGGGCGCGACATTTCGCGGCTGGCGCCGGATTGCCGCGACTCATACGCTCGATTTAAATCGCCGTGATCGATGCTCCGCTGCGAGGGGGCGGCGGGCGTTTGTGCACGGTCGGCCTGCCAGGATCCTTGATTGCGAGTTTCCCAGTTACTGCCGTTGTGTTTGGCTACGTTGCCGTTTTTGTCCGCGAATACATTGTTCTCGCGATTGGCAGCCGGCCGCGCTGTATCGAAGTTTTGCTTCGTTGACGCGCGATCCGCAACGCGCGCGTTGTTCTCGGGACGCTTGTACAGATTCTTGTTGCTGACATCGCGCGTGTTGATGTTCGGATTCTGATTGATCTTGTTTTTGAATTCGGCGCGATTGCCGACATTAATGGAGTTACCGATATTAATGTTATTGATATTGATGTTGTTGTGATGCGAGACGTACGGCGGACGGTGGTAACCGCCGCCATACCAGCCGCCGCAGCAATACGGCGGGCGATACGGATACCCGCCACCCCACGCGATACCGACGGTGATGAAGCCGTTGCTCCAACTCATGCCGTAATTCCAGCCGGTCCAGGGGTTGTAGCCGACATGAAAACCCCAGGTGGGCGGACGTGGGTAATAGATGGCGCCCCAATACGGCGGGTAGTACCAACCTGTGCCGTAAATCGGCACGCCGTAATACGGATACGACCACATGTAGCCCGGTGTGTACCCCACGTAAACAACCTCGGGCGTCGAATCGTAGATCTCAACGTAGGTGGTGTTGTACACCGGCGAACTCGGCGGGATTTTTTGAATTTCCTCATTGGGGACTTTATCGGCGACAGCCCAAGGTCCTTTCGCCGCGGACGATACAAACCACACGCCATTGTCGACAGCGTAGTACTTGCCGTTGATACGTAGTACTTGCGTGGCGGTATTCACCGCGTACTCGACGGCCGTGCCGGTGACTTTTTCGAACTTCGGATCGCCGTCATAGTGCACATCCAGTTTGGCTTCCTTGCGTTTGATGGCGGCGGTTTGCGGTATTTGCGCGTCGAGCATCGCTTCGTTGGCTTCGTTTGTCCCGGCGACCGAGACACGCAATCCGCCGATATCGGAGTCGGGCGGAATTTCCTTAAAGCTCGGCGGCAATTTATCCGCGCGCACGAACGTCCAAGGACCGCTGGTGGACGTTGCGCTGAACCAGCGTCCCGAGAGCAGCACGTACATCTCCGTGCCGGAAGTCTCGCGCAGCCACGCGGTTTCGGTGTTCTTGACGTACAGCAATTTGCCGCCGACCAGCGCCGTCCAATTGGGCTTGCCATCGGTAACGATTAACTCGGTCGGTGTCGTTGCGACGACAATGATCGGCACCCTGGACGGCATCGGCTCCTTCTCGGTGCCTGCGGGTGGCGTAAGCATTTTGACGAGATCGGCGGGCGGCGAAGTGGTTTGACGCCAAGGACCTTTGGGGTCGGCGGCTTCGTACCAAAGCGCGCCGCTGCTTAAGAATACTTGCTGGGTCCGTTTGTTGCGTGCGATGGCAAACGGCGTATTTAAAGCGCGTTCGTAATCGGTTTTGTCCACGTCGACGAATCGCGGTTCGCCGTCGTACATCAACAGCACCGCAAGCGTTTCGCTAAAAACGATCTGGGGCGGATCGTTCTTAATGCTCTCCAAGCTCTTTTGCTCCAGCGCGGCGCTAGCCAAGCTTGCGGATAATCGCTCCATCGAAATTTCGAAACCGGTTTTGGGTACCGACGCTTCGACATAGCGCGTGAATTTTTGGCCGTCCGCATCCTTCGCATCGGGCCATCGCACCTGCGTCACTTTAAAATCGCGAACGATGGCGACATCGTCTTCTTTATCGGTATCGATCGTGGCCGCAAACCAAAATGCGCCGAAGATGGGCTCCGGCTTGTCGGGAAGCTCCAGCGAAACCGCCGCACGTCCCGTCAGCAAGTTGCCCTTTAAGCTTTCGGGCTGCGGTTGATAAACGACAATCTTGCCCTCGGAGGTGTTGATCTCTTGCGGCCATTCGACTGCTTGGGCAGCGAATGAATGCAGCAGTGCGGCAACGAATAGGGCGTATCCCGCAGGCGAAGACATGCTGCGCAGACGGGTAAGAAGCTTCCCAACCATGGATTCCTCCAAATCGAATTATCGTCGTACTGTGCCGAGCCACGACTGCCGACCGCGCGACCGCAGTATCGGGCGCTAGAGTACTGCGGGGATTACCCATTAGCCACTACAACAAGAGACCGGCGACGCATGGCCGTTGCCCGATTCGCACGATTTTTCCGTATCGCAATAGCGATACTCAGGGTAGATCGTAAACCGACATAGCGCTGCCGATATAACGATGCTAGCGCCGAGCGATGCGTTTCGCCTGTTACTTGCAGGTTGCGCGTTACCGTTGCAATATCGCCCGCACTGTTAGCCGCCCATCTCGCTTATTGCGATGCGTGTTCAGGTGCGTGCTTAGGCAAAGCGACGGATCGCGGTAAAACCCCAAGGAACCGGGTTCGATGTTCATCCAACCTGCACCGAACAAGATGAGCTCTAAGCGCAAACACTCCAAAGGGTCGAGTCCGTCGACGCCGCATAAAAGCGCGACGCTTAAGGACGCACCCCAAAACGTTACGAGCTCCGCGGCCGCAAAGCTCAAACGCAATGCGCCGTTGATTTTGACCGTTGCCGTGTGTGCTTTAGGCGGTTTCGGCCTGGCGGCTTGGGTGCAACCCATGCGTGGCGCATCGCAGGCTGCGGCCACTCAATCTGTGCAAATCCCGGCCGCGCAAAAGGCGCCTGTTCAAAAGCCAACAGTGGTTATCGGTGACGGCGTCATCGGTCCGCAAAACATGGCCTGGATTCCCGGCGGCGAATTTTCGATGGGCAGCGATCACAAACTCGCGCAGCCCAACGAACGGCCCACGCATCGAGTGCGCGTGACCGGCTTTTGGATGGACATCACGCACGTTACTAACGCGCAGTTTCGCGAGTTTGTAACGGCAACCCAGTACAAGACCACCGCGGAACGCAAACCGCGTTGGGAAGACTTAATGGTGCAATTACCTCCGGGTACGCAACGCCCGCCGGATGAGGCGATGATCCCCGGTGCGATGGTGTTTGTCGGCACCGAGGTGCCCGTGGACCTCAACGATGTCAGTCGTTGGTGGCGGTTTGTGCCGGGAGCGAACTGGCAGCATCCGCATGGGCCGGGCAGCACTATCGACGGCAAAGACAATCATCCCGTCGTACAAGTGAGTTACAACGATGTGCTCGCGTACGCAAAGTGGGCAGGCAAGCGAGTGCCGACTGAAGCGGAGTGGGAGTTTGCGGCACGCGGTGGGCTAGAACAAGCAACGTATGCCTGGGGCGAAGAATTCAAACCGAATGGTCAATCGATGGCCAAAGTGTGGGACGCGACGCAGCAGGGCAAATTTCCGGTCGTGAGTCCGAAGGCGGGCGGTGCGATCGACACGATGCGCGTGGGTACGTTTCCGCCGAATGGTTACGGTCTGCGCGACATGACGGGCAACGCGTGGCAGTGGGCTGCCGATTTTTATCGAGCGGATTACTTTCAATTGCAAGTGCAGACCAACGGTAACGCGGTCATCGAAAACCCCAAGGGTCCAACCGATTCCTACGACCCGATCGATCAGCTGGCGATTCCCACCGCACCGCGCCGCGTGATTCGCGGCGGCTCGTTTTTGTGCAATGAGAGTTATTGCTTGAGTTATCGGCCCAGTGCGCGCCGCGGCAACGATCCGGTCAATCCGATGAGTCATGTCGGATTTAGATTGGTCAAGGATGCGCCGCCGCCGAGCGAGGCAGCGAAAGTCGCGGCCGCTACACGGCGCTAGTGAAGTTAAGAATCGAACGTTAGTTGGATGGTTGAGGTAAAGAGCTAAAGCGAAGATTCGAAGTATTTATTTATAAAGAAGCGATTGCAGTTAAGGACACTCCCTGAGGGTTCCCCGCAAAAGTTTGTAAATGGCGTGTATTCAACTTTTTCCCGTTCGCCCTGAGCCTGTCGAAGGGTTCTGATGTACATGGATGTACGGAATGCCGGTCTTGCAAGGAGCTCTGACCGGCGTGATTTTGCCGAATGAGGCGGAGCCCTTCGACCCTTCGACAAGCTCAGGACAGGCAGGCTCAGGGCGAACGGAAAAAGACTAAGAACACTTGAACGACACGCTTTTTGATTTCGTGCGGAAACCTCAGAAATTTCGTTTTCCTCCGACGCCGATGTCGGAGTCGTTTGACATTGACGCAACGTTGGAGGAGACAGTATGCAATTCCAAGTATTCCAGCGCCGCTTGCCGTTTTATGGCGGGGCGTTAGCTTGTGCGCTGGCGCTGTTCACGCCGGTACCCGAAGCATCGGCGCAAGCGCAACAACAGGCACAAGCCAAGAAACCCAATATTCTGGTGATCTGGGGCGACGACATCGGCATCGCCAATGTCAGCGCTTATAGCGGCGGATTGATGGGCTACGAAACGCCAAACATCGACCGCATCGCGCGCGAAGGCATCCGCATGCAACATTATTACGGCGAGCAGAGTTGTACCGCGGGACGCGCCGCGTTTCTCACCGGTCAGCATGGCATTCGCAGCGGCTTGACCAAGGTGGGCTTTCCCGGCGCGCCCATGGGCATGAGCCAACTTGATCCCTCCATCGGCGGAGTGATGAAGCATCTCGGTTACGTCACCGGTCAGTTCGGAAAGAACCACGTCGGCGATCGCAACGAATCCTTGCCCACGGTCAACGGGTTCGACGAATTTTTCGGCAACCTGTATCACTTGAATGCCGAAGAAGAACCGGAACTGCCCGACTATCCGAAAGACCCCGCCTATCGAGCCAAATTCGGACCGCGCGGCGTGCTCGACTGCAAGGCAGCCGATAAGGACGACACAGCCAACGATCCGCGTTTCGGCAAAATGGGTCGCCAAACTTGCAAAGATACCGGCGCACTGACCAAGAAGCGCATGGAAACCGTGGACGATGAAACCTCCGACCGCGCTGTCGAATTCATCCAACGACAAGCCAAGGGAAATAAACCGTTCTTCGCCTGGTTCAATGGGACGCGCATGCATCTGCGCACCCATGTACGCGCCGAAAACCGCGGCAAATTTCAGCACGGCGACAGCGAGTACATCGACGGCATGATCGAACACGATGCCACGGTTGGAAAGCTACTCAAAGCGCTCGACGATCTGGGTATCGCCGACAACACCATCGTGTTCTACAGCAGCGACAACGGTCCGCACATGAACACTTGGCCCGACGGCGCGATGACGCCATTCCGTTCGGAAAAAAACACCAACTGGGAAGGCGCGTTCCGCGTACCGGCGCTGGTGCGCTGGCCGGGCGTGGTTAAGCCGGGCACCGTCAGCAACGAATTGATGAGTCACAACGACTGGATCCCGACGCTGGCTTCGATTGCCGGCGAGCCGCAACTCACGGAGAAATTGAAGAAAGGCCTGACGATGAATGGACATCAGTACAAAGTGCATTTGGACGGCTACGATCAATCTGCCTTCCTGCGCAACGTGAGCGGCAGCGCGGCCAATAACAACGGTACGAAGAGCGCACGCAATAATTTTTACTACACCGATGACGACGGTCTGCTGGTCGGCTATCGCAAAGGAGCGTTCAAATATGTATTCGCCGAGCAGCGTCTGGCGGGCACGATGGGCGTATGGGCCGAACCGTTCACCAAGTTGCGGCTGCAAAAGATATTCAATCTGTACATGGATCCTTACGAACGAGCGGATATAACGTCCAATACCTACTGGGACTGGCTCATCAATCAGGTGGGCGCCATCTATGGCGTGATGGACGATGTATTTGCGTTCACGGCTACCTTTAAAGACTACCCACCTCGATCGTTCCCGCCGAGCTTCGTTCCGACCAATATTTTGGAAGAACAGCTGAACGAAATTAAGGCGGCGCAGCGGGAAGCCCAAAAGAAAGCGGCTGAGAAGAAGAAATAGACATCAATCGCCACGGCCCGCGCAAGAGAAAGTGCGCAGGCCGTGGCAACTCTGCGGAACGTAAACTAGAAATGGGAGG
>Ga0315910_10005405_pt1 | contig 10460 bp, 7 predicted proteins | sample EdamamesoilMG_FD_204470 | JGI IMG/M metagenome (GOLD analysis project Ga0315910, IMG submission 204470) | Garden soil microbial communities collected in Santa Monica, California, United States - Edamame soil | ecosystem: Environmental > Terrestrial > Soil > Garden | place: USA: California...
TTGTTGACCTGGACTCGGACGGGTGGCAGGACTTGGTCGTGTCCCAGAATACCGGCGCAGTCGAGATCTTCCGCAACATGAAAGATCGAACATTTCAGCCTGTCCCTACCAAATCAGACTTCGGCTTTTGGATGGGCTTGGCGGTCGGTGATATCGATAACGACGGCGACCAGGATCTCTTTTTCACCAATGTCGGACGATCCATTCCGCTTTTTCTGACGTCGGGCGATCTGCGAGACGACCAGCGCCACACGCACAACTGGACGATCTGGCGAAATGACGGCGACTTCCGCTTTACCGATGTGACCGACCAGTACGGGCTGACCGGTGAAGGGTTTGCATGGGGCGCCGTGTTTGAGGACCTCAACCTCGACGGGCAGCTCGACTTGTTTGTGGCACAGAACTATATCAAATGGCCCCTTCATAAATGGTTCAAACTGTCGGGCCGTACCTATTTGCAATCTGTCGAGAACGGGGTCGGTACCTTTGAACACACACCGGCCCTGGGAATGGAGAATCGACACTTCGGCCAATCACCGTTGATCGTCGATCTTGACGGCGATGGCAGACAAGATCTCGTATGGCTCAACATAGACGGCCCGGTGCGAGCATTCCTGAATACTGCTCCAGGCAACTACATCACCATCGTCGTTCCCGACACCGTCGCGAGTCTTGGTACTCGCATCAGCATTGAGACGGACCAGGGCACGAGTTATACCCGCACAGTCATCGGAACCGTGGGCATGCTGACCGATCAAACTCCTGAACTTACCTTCGGATTAGGCCGGCTCGAACGGATCCGGCGTGTGGTTATCCAGCGCCCAAACGGACAGACCGAGATTATTTCCGTGCCACTCATCAACAAGAAGACGGCCATCGATTGATCAGCACCGAGTGAAGCCGTGTTGCAGCTCCCATTGTGTTCATCGCCTCCCTTGGCCAGGGAATACCAGCTTACGGGAGCCATGGTTGTGTTTTCTGCCTGCCCTTTATCTCAGCCGCATTCACCTTCCCTCTCATTCTCTATGTAATCCAGGCTTTCGGGTATCCATCGCCCACTCAAGAATTGGCCGTGCTCTTCCGATAAGGCGGCATATGGTCACGAAAAGCGCTTAACTCTATTAAGGAATTCACGGCCCCATGGCCCATCCCGACTCCACCGATTCCAGAGCAACACGCCAGATCCTCGTCACCGACGATGACCCCTCCATGCGCTTGTTGTGCGTCACAAGTTTGACCAAAGCGGGATATCGGGTCTTGCAGGCCGAAGGCAGTTCAGAAGCCATGGCCCTCTACAGCACAGCGACCGGCCCGATCGACTTATTGCTGACAGACCTGTTTCTTCCACCTCCAGGCTTTGCGGTGCTCTCCCACGGTAATCGGTACCCTCGCGTCAACGGAAACGACCTTGTTCAACAGGTGCTCTGTGTGAAGAAAGAACTTCGTGTCCTCTTTATGTCGAGCCACGCTCTCAGCCACTTGGCAAACCAAGGGATCCTGATCGAGCCGGAACGATTTCTTCCCAAGCCTTTCAATGTCGACGATCTATTAACACGGGTTGCCGCTGCACTTGCTGCTCCACCGATTGCTCGCGCCCTCCATACAGCCCCTGTATCGGCCAGAGGTGTTAAGTGGGTCGATTGACCCCCATCATCACAGGAAGCTGGAAGATGATGTGCGCCTTCAGTCCGTCCCTCCAAACGCCTACCCCAAAACACGCCTCGTCAAAATCGGGTGTTTTCTTGCCAGGTTCAGGACCCTCAGTTACACTTTCCCCACACCGCTATGGCACGTACACGCACAGCAGACAACCCTCAACTTCCGCCCAAACCGATCTCTCTCGAAGAAATCGAAACCGGGACCAGCAAGCTTCAGGAGGTCCTCGCGGCGATCAACGATTTCAGCCAAGAAGGATTCCCCTATCGCGATGCCGCCAGGAGCAAAGCCGAATTGCAGCTCCGCGAATGCGTCAAACGCGTGTTCGGGGAACGATCGCACGAATTTCAGGCCTATCGCAATTATAAGCTTCGCACGTCCAACAAAACGGAAGCGGCCAACAGCATCGCTGCAGTCAAGGACCTGATACGCACCTTGGAGGACAAGAAGTTGGAACTCCAGGGCATCAAGCCGCAGCCGATCGCCGCTCGGGAAACCCAAAAGATTCAGTCCTCGACCACTGCACAGATGCGGCTGGTTCAACCCGCCACACAGAAGACAATCGCTCAACCGTTGCCTCATACACCGACCGCTCCCGCGGCATCGCACCGACCAACCACAGCTTCAACCACTCAGCCAATAGCCTCTCCACTCAAACCAGCCGCGACAACTGCGGCGCCGACCTTCTCTGCAACGCAAGAAGTACGCAAGACTCCAACGCCATCGGCCAGCGTGACGCCCCAGGCCCCGGCTGTTTCCGCAACCCAGGAAATACGTCCCGCTCAAACACCAGCGGCCCAGGTACCTTCCCCGACAACAGCCAGCGTGACGCCCCAGGCCCCGGCTGTTTCCGCAACCCAAGAAATACGTCCCGTTCCAGAACAACCGGCACATTCGCCGGTGCCCACACCAATCGTATCCGTGCCATCGACAGCGGCCCTCGACACGCTTGATCTGCCGCCATTCCAGCCCCTTTCCGAGCAAGAAACACTCAAGCTTGTCCGAAAAGTCTGTCTTCGGCTGCATGCCGTTGCGCGCCAATTGCGCCTCAGAAAAGACTCCCGGCCAACGGTCGAAATTGAAGACGACTACGACTTGCAGGACCTCTTACGTGCTCTGTTGAAGATGGAATTCGATGAGGTTGGCACTGATGAATGGACACCGCCCTATGCGGGGAGCGTCCCTCGCACTACGCTCTTGCTGAACAGAGAGCAAATCGCGATCGTGGCAAAAAAAACCAGATCCGGCATGACCACAAAGGAAATTGCCGAGCAGGTCTCAGCGGATTCGGCCTTCTACTCAGCCCGCAACAGATGCACCACCCTCTTTTGCTTTGTCTACGACCCGGAAGGCCGTATTGGCAGCCCCAAACGACTGGAAACAGACTTAACCCGCGTCAGTGACCGCTACAATGTCGAAGTGCTTGTCGCACCCAAGTAACCCCAGAGTGAACCTATGGAAAAACCGAAACTTAAGAGAGCCGGTTCCCCGCTTCCGCCTTCCCGCTCCAAGCCAAAACCTCCGTTGACAGCAGTTCCGCTACTTCGCTATAGTGACAGCGACATGGCGTCAGCAACCGTCCCCCACACGATCCATGCGCCTGAAACGGGACTCTCCCTGATGTTTGATCGTGCCTATATCATGATCAATGTACAACCGGGGCAGACGTCTTCCGTTGTGAAAGCCTTGGCGCAGCTCAAGGAGATCAAGAGCATTGATCCCTGTTGGGGAAAACCCGATATCATAGCGGTTGCGGAAATTGCGGATCAAGACGCCTTGACGCAGCTGGTCTTGACCCGTCTTCATGGTATTGAAGGCGTGGTTCAGACCGATACCCATATGGTGTACAAACTGGCGGAGAGTCAAACGCGATGATCCCACGGAGGTGCACGATGATGCGACAGACTGGATTTGCTCTTGTGTCCGCACTGCTACTGACAGCACTGGGCTGCGCTTCACATCCACAGCCTGATATCATTCAAGCCCAGCTTGCCGCTCCCGCGGACCAAGTCAAACAAGCCGTCACGCAAGTTCTGACCAATAGCGGCTATGAGAATATCGTCTGGAAAGACGCAACGACCTTGACGACAGGGTATCGCGAGGAAAATGGCGGGCTCGAAAGTCTCTATCGCTGTTGCTGGGGCGTCGTCAAGAGCCGCGTCGAAGCCACAGTCACGCCGGGAACTGACCAGACCACTCAGCTCAGCCTGCACGTGATGACAGAAGGCAAGCGCACTTTATTTGACGGCTATGCCCCCGTCAAGACCCAGTACCCGGAAAGCCCTGAAAATCAGCTCCGTCTGATTAAGAACAAGTTGAAAATCGTGTCGCACCCGTACACGACGCAATCCTTCTTCAAGTTGCAATAACGCAGCGATACAGACGCCACAGGCCGATGGCCTGTGGCGTCTGTTGTTGTACCCTACGCAGGCTCCTTTTCTGCTCCTTCGGCTTCTTCTCCAATATCCAGACCAAACCGCTCGGCCATTCGATAGAGCGTCCGCCTGTCAATGCCTAGAATTTTTGCGGCTTTGACTTTATTCCCCTTCATCTCTTTCAGCACGCGAATCAGATGCCGTTTCTCAACTTCCTCCAAAGTCAGGTACGCATCATGTGCGAACTCCTCTCGAGACAGCTTCCTCTCCTCCTCGTCGAGAGAGCCTTGTCGCACCGCCTCAGGTAAATCTTCCGGGGTCACAAGCGGCCCATGACTTAAAGAAACGGCCCGTTCGATCGCATTCTCAAGCTCCCGCACATTACCAGGCCACCGGTATTGTGTGAGCACGGCAATGGTTTCCGGAAGGATCCCCCGGACGACAGTCGGCCCTCCGGACGACGCCTTCTGGAGAAAATGATGCGCCAGCATCGGAATATCTTCCCGGCGCTCCACCAGCGAAGGCAGTGTAATCCTGACGACATTCAACCGATAGTAGAGGTCATCACGGAATTTTCCTTCTTTGACGTACTGCTCCAAATTCCGGTTCGTCGCCGTAATGATCCGCACATCCACCTTCACTGATCCCGTACCGCCGACGCGGCGCACTTCCTGGTCTTGCATGACGCGCAGCAGCTTGACCTGTAATGCCGGACCAAGCTCCCCGATTTCGTCTAAAAACAGGGTTCCGCCGTTTGCGGCCTCGAACAGCCCGGCTTTCATGCCGACCGCGCCGGTAAACGCACCCTTCTCATACCCGAACATTTCAGACTCCAACAGCGTATCCGGCAGCGCACCGCAGTTGACCGGAATGAACGGCTTATCCCGGCGAGGCCCGTTCACATGGATCGCCCGCGCAATCAGTTCTTTTCCTGTTCCACTTTCTCCTTGGAGCAATACCGTACTCTTGCTGTCGGTCACCCGGGCGACCAACTTATACACTTCGAGCATCGCCGGGCTGCTGCCCACCAACGGCGACCACTCATCCATTCCTTTACTCTTGCCCTTGAGGTCCTCGCGAAATCGGGCATTTTCACGCAACAGATGGCAGTGGTCGAGGCTCCGGTGCACGACGAGCTTGATCTCCTCTTTTTTGAACGGCTTCGCCAGATAGTCGTACGCCCCTTGTTTGATCGCTTCGATTGCCCCTTCCAGAGATCCGAATGCGGTCAATACCACGACTTCCGTATCGGGGCTCATCCGTTTGAATTCACGCAAAACCGTCAGTCCATCGACCGCGCCCATCCGGATATCGGTCAACACCAGATCCACGCGCCCTTGTCGCCCGCGTGCGATCACCTCTTCTCCGCTGGCAAACGCCTCGACAGCATAGCCTTCCTGCCTCAGGGCATCGGCCAGGAGTTCACGCGCGACCGCATCGTCATCGGCCACAAGAATGGTCGCCGTATGCATCGATCCCCTCATACCACCGCCGGCTCAGTTTGTAATCCAGGCAAGGTCATTGTCACTGTGGTACCACGCCCCACCTCACTGTCGATTGAGAGCTCGCCCCCATGGGCCACAACCGTTTCGCGGCTCAAGAATAACCCTAAGCCGCTCCCCTTGCCAACCGCCTTCGTGGTAAAAAATGGCTCGAAGGCTTTCTGTGCGTCGGCTTCCGGCATGCCGCATCCCGTATCTTGCACGGCAATCACGATGACCAGCGGAGACATCGCCTCGGCCACACGGCGGCCTCGCTCAAGTTCATCCGGCGAAACCGGGCGGCATTCAACCGAAACAGTCACAGTGCCCTGAGGTGGGGTGGCAGCTAGGGCATTGGCTAAAAGATTGACCAGCACTTGATGCATTTTCTCCGCATCGGCCCACGCGAGCGGAAGGTGCTCAGGAATCACCACCGTCAATGCGATTTCTTTCGCATGGAAGGCCGGCTCCATGAGTACGGCCGCAGGATTGATCACCTGCTCCACGGGCAGCCACTTCGGTTGAGGCTGGCGAGGTCGGGTCGAGGACAGCAAGTCCTGAATAATGCGCACCACTCGCGTCAGCTGCTCATCAATGACGGTCACCCGCTTCCTCATATCAGGCGTCAAGGCCGGCTCCTCCGCCAGCGCTTGCACATGCCAGGCAATCGAATGCAATGGCGTCCCCACCTCATGCGCCACCGAGGCCACCAATTGGCCTACCGCGGCCAGCCGTTCAGACCGGTTGAGCCGATCCTTCGCCTCGACGAGCTGCGCATTGGCTTTCAGAAGATTCTCAGTCTCTTGCGCCAGCGCCGCCCGCGCCTCCGCCTCACGGGCTTTGCGTTCCTCCCAACTCATGCCGAGATACGCGACCAGCAACAACACCCCGGCCACGACGCTCCGATTGATGACCGCCGCCTGAAACCGACCGGGCTTGGTCGGCTGCAGCAGACCTGAATAGGTCGCAGCCACACACGCCAGCACGGTTACCAGCATCAAGGTCCGGTTACGCAGAATCGCGACCAGCAAGATCGGCAGCACGTATCCGTATGCGCCGACGACGTTGACGGGGGCAAACTCTTCAATGACAAAGATGACAAGAAAACAGGCGGCCGCAATGCTCAGGATGAGATGGTTACGGTGCATCATAGTCGGTCGTTGGTTCTGCCTGAATCCAAGGCTGTGTGCGGCATGTCCTTACCCAAGAGACCGTGCCGGGCGCAACTGTGCCGCAAGCTGCGTGAATCGGACATCCTGCGCCAGGTCCTCGATCGTCACATTCAATTTCCGCCGCCAATTCGGGTGTTGATCGACCGTTCCCGGCACATTCGTTTGCGCGCGCAGACCGATCACATCCTCAATATTCGCCAGGACCATCCAGGCAGGCGTGTGTGCCAGATACTGATGAATCGCATCGGCCAACTCCCAGGTCATGACCGGGGTCAAGCCTGGATCGTCGGAGACACCGGGCGGCAACAGCCCCTCTGATCGTAATGCCCCGATGATTCGCGCTTTGTCTGCCTGCCGTTCCATCAACATCCCAATTTTGGCTTGTTCAGACCCGATAAGACCCAGCTCATCACGAGTCTGAATGTCGGCTCCCTCCCAATATCCGCTTAACGTAGGAAGATCATGGGTTGTCACAACGGCAAGGGATTGGCCCGGGTACGTGCCCGGCGGCTTCCAGGCTCCAGTCTCGGTTCGCTCAAAATAGAATACCCGATAGGAGAGAACGCCTGCGCTCCTAAGCCTGTCACGCACCCAGTCCGGGACTGTGCCCAGGTCTTCTCCGATCACCAGCGTGCGTGCCCGCGTACTTTCCAGCGCAAGGATCGCAAGGAGATCTTCGGCAGGATAGTGCACGTACGTCCCCTGAGACGCAGGCGCCCCGCGAGGAATCCAAAACAGCCGGAACAGCGCCATCACATGATCAAGCCTGATCGCGCCGCCGTAACGCAGATTATTGCGAAACAACTCGATCATATACTGGTAGCCGCTCTCCCGAAGACGAAGAGGATCGGCCGGGGAAAATCCCCAGTTCTGTCCGTCCGGAGCAAACGCATCGGGCGGCGCGCCGCAATCGGCGCCCAGCGCCAACACCTCTTGAAAACGCCAGCCGTCGGCGCCATGTCGATCGCTGCCTAATGCAAGATCGTGGTAGAGCCCGATCGGCATACCGGCCTCGGCCGTCTTCTTCCTCAGCACGCCCAACTGCTCTGCCGCCAGCCATTGGAGATACAGAAAGAACCGTACCCGATGCATCTGCCGGCCCTGAAACTCACGCACCGCATCGGATGCCGGTATGCGGTATCCTTCCGGCCAGTTCGTCCACATGGTGGAGACGGAATCCGCTCGTCCCTCCTCTTCCAACGCTTGAAACAGAGCGTAGCGGATCAGCGGTTCTCCTGCTTCCAGCACGTACCTATGGAAGCTCCACCCTCGATCCGTGTGCGGCTTCAATTCCGGCTCTGCCCCTTCAAAGTTGTCCCGGAGGAAGGCCTGGTAACACAGATTCAGAATTTCGCGTTTGGCCGACGCCACGCCATCGTAATCGACCAAGTCGCTTTGCCGGGCGGCCTCGATCCGCGCGCGGAACGAAGGATCGGTCAGCCGCTCCTGCACTTCAGGCGCCGTGCGGCATTCAGAAACACCCTCAACATCGATGTACAGGTCATTAAGAAACAGTCGGCTGCTCGGGGAATAGGGGCTAATGTGATAGGGTGTCGAATTCTTCAACGCATGCAGCGGGTTGAGACCAATCATCGCCGCGCCCAGCCCCTTGCCGGCCCACTCGACGACATCGGCAAGATCGTGAAAGTCTCCGACCCCCCAATTACGTTCACTGCGCAAGGAATAGAGCTGCAGCGCCACACCCCAGAGACGGCCGCCCTGCTGAAAGCTCTCCGGAACATAGCAGCGGTCGGGAGCCACGATCAGCCGGAATCTCACAATGACGTCCGCGCTACCGCCCTGCGCGTGTACCCGCGCCTCGTAATAGCCGAGCGGCAGATCCGGCGGCAGCCCGAACGTCAGGCGAATATAGCGCCGCCCGTCAATGCTGCGTGTCTCGGCACTGGTCAGCCCTGGCCCTTCTTCCCGTTCATGACAGCGCTCACCGTTCTCTGCACACAGAAACCAATGTACGCGCACGACCGCATCATCTGCGCTCTCGCAAGGCACATACAACGACCAGAAGCCGGGCGCGTCCCCCAGCCGCAGAATGCGAACCGGATCGCAGCCCTGCACCCAAGGGCGATGGTCCCAGTCTGTCAGGGCCTCCACAAGCCCGGCCCGATGCAACGAACGAAAGCCCATCGCGGCGAGAATCGCGCGGCGGGTCTCATCCGTCGTCACATGGTGTATTCCTGCAATGTCGTAGTAATCGGCGGCAATCCCCGCCCGCTCCGCCAATAGACGAAGGAGTTCGGATTCAGGCTGGTCGTACATGCGGGGGCAGTGTGAGTGAAGCGCCGGATCAAGTCAAGGGATCTGGCGCCAGGCCCGCATGATTTATGACGGTCCGTCGTCTAATGGCTTACGCACTCGTTCCGCGTGAAGCGTAATCCGTATCTCGCAAACAAAGATGAGACAAACTTTTTCAGTCCTGCGCTTCACGAGATACGAGCGTCGAAGATCTGAGTAGCGGGTCAATGACTGCAGCAGACACGCTCAGTAATAATATGAACTAATTTAACGCATTCAGGTTGCCGGTTGAGCGGGCAATATTGACCCGGGCGGCATTGAGCTGAAAGAGAGCCGTCACCAGATTTTCTCTGGCGCGGGCCACCGCCGAGAGACCATTGGTCAATTCAAAATGACTGGCAGCCGTAATCACGGCATAGCGCTCGCGGGCCAACTCCAGTTCTTTCGTCGCCATCTTCAGGCCGGTCTGCGCAATCCTGACCTGCTCTTTCGCCGCCGCCAATGAGGCCAGTGCATCGTGGACTTCCATCTTGACCTGATTAACGACCGACCTCATCCTGAACACTTCCTGTCGTAACCGGCTCTGCGCTTCTGCGATGCGGCCTTCACGCTGCCCCCCGTCAAAAATAGGAATTTGCAGGCTCAACGCCATTTGATAGGTATCGAGGGTATTGTTCCACCGGTTGCCGATCAGGCCATAGTCCCCTTGAGCCATCAGCGATGGCAGCCGTTCTCCGGTGATCGAGGAGTAGGTCAGTTCCGACGCTTTAACACGGGTAAACTGCGCCTGGACTTCCGGACGACGTGCCAACGCATCTTCCACGGCATGCTGCGACGAAGGGATGTCCTGCACGTCCGTGGACCATTCGTCTGCCAGTACCAACCTGCTCTCATGGGGCAACGCCAACAGGTTGATCAGACCGAGTTTCGCATGTTCGAGATCGTATCGTACCGAAGATCCCCGCTGCCGTTCTGCCGCCAATTGCGCTTCGAGCCGCGCAATATCCAGTCCGGTGGCCACCCCGCCGCGCTGCCGTTGTCTCACGATCCCCAGTAACTCGCTCATGATCGATTCATTCGCCTCATGCATCTTGGCCATCGCCATGGCCTTTAACCCTTCCATGTAGAGCAGCGCCGCACTGGCCATCGTGTCAAACGTCCTCGCATCCGCTTCGAACTCGGTGGCATGCAGAGCCTCACGGGAAGCCCGCCAACGCTGGATCAGGCTGGCGCTCAACAGATTCTGAGTCGCACTGATGCGCGTATCGAAGATACTGAAGGGATCGGACCGGACCGGATCGAGTCCGAACGTTCCCCGAAACTGCGTCTGCCTGGTCTGACGCACATTGGCGGACACATTGGGCAACATGGCTCCCAATTGCGTCCGTACCTGTCCTTGGGCCTCCTGAATCCGTTCTTTGTAGAGAAGCACATCAGGGTTGTTGTCCGCTGCAGCGGCCAGCGTGCCTTTTAGAGTTAGGGTAAGATGGAGTGCCTGGGCAGACAGCGGTTCGGCCAGATCT
>Ga0315910_10005406_pt1 | contig 10456 bp, 7 predicted proteins | sample EdamamesoilMG_FD_204470 | JGI IMG/M metagenome (GOLD analysis project Ga0315910, IMG submission 204470) | Garden soil microbial communities collected in Santa Monica, California, United States - Edamame soil | ecosystem: Environmental > Terrestrial > Soil > Garden | place: USA: California...
AAGTTCAATTGCGCCGTGACTGATGCGCAGCGAGTCTGCTACCGCCGCGGGATAACGCAAAGCCTGCTCAATGCGCTCGGCGCCGCACAGGCCACAACCGGTGCGGCCAGTGAGATTGCGGCGCTGCGTGGCGAGGCGATCAAACCACGCTTCGCTGATGGTCATGGCCACTTCGACGCCGCCGTCACGCGGCAGGGTCTTGCTGGCCAGCAGGTCAGTGGGAGAACCAATGATGCCCTCGGTAAGGCTGAAGCCCAGCGCGAAATCTTCCAGGTCGGCCGGTGTGGCCATCATCACCACATGTGAAAGCCGGTTGTAGGTCAGCGCCACCGGCATTTCGATGGCGATGTGATCGGTTGCGGAATCCTGCTGGCCGGATTTCCAGCTACCAACGGATACAGGGCGTGCCTGGTTCATGGGCGGGCATACTGCGGGTGGATGTAAACCAGGGCCCTTGCGCCGCGGTGTTCAAACGCGGGCCTGCTCCAGGAATTCTTCCTGCTGCTCGGCAAAGGCGCGGTATTCCTTCTGCCAATCCGATTGCTCCGTAACACGCGTCACCTGCACGGCAGTGACCTTGTATTCCGGGCAATTGGTGGCCCAGTCGGAATTGTCGGTGGTGATCACATTGGCACCGCTGAACGGGAAGTGGAAGGTGGTGTACACCACGCCCGGCTGCACACGGTCAGTGATCACGGCGCGCAGCACGGTTTCACCGGCACGGCTGCTGATGCCACACCAGTCGCCGGCGCTGATACCGCGTTCTTCGGCATCGAAGGGATGCAGTTCCAGCACATCCTCGCTGTAAAACTCCGAGTTGGCGGTGCGGCGGGTCTGCGCGCCCACGTTGTATTGCGACAGGATACGGCCGGTGGTCAGCAGCAGCGGGTAACGCCGCGTGGTGCGTTCATCAGTGGGTACGAAACCGGTGATGGCGAAATAGCCCTTGCCGCGCACGAATTGGTCAATATGCATGGTGGGCGTGCCCTCAGGTGCGGCATCGTCGCAGGGCCACTGGATGCTGCCAAGCCGGTCCAGCTTTTCGTAATTCACGCCACGGAAGGTGGGCGTCAGGCGTGCGATCTCATCCATGATTTCGGACGGATGCGAATAATTCATGGGATAACCCAGCGCGTTGCTCAAGAGCTGCGTCACTTCCCAGTCGGCGTAACCGGGCAGCGGTTTGATGGCCTTGCGCACCGGCGAAATGCGCCGCTCGGCGTTGGTGAAGGTGCCGTCTTTCTCGAGGAATGAAGTGCCTGGCAGGAACACATGCGCAAAGCGCGCGGTCTCGTTCAGGAAAATGTCCTGCACGATCAGGCAATCCAGCGAGCGCAGTGCGTGCTCCACATGCTGGGTGTTGGGGTCGGACTGCGCCACATCTTCGCCCTGGCAATACAGGCCGCGAAAGCGGCCGCTGATGCTGGCATCGAACATGTTGGGAATGCGCAGGCCGGGCTCGGACTGCAGGCTGACTTTCCACTCGCCTTCAAACAGGTTGCGCACGGCGGGGTCGGACACGTGGCGGTAACCGGGAAGTTCGTGCGGGAAAGAACCCATATCGCAGGAACCCTGCACGTTGTTCTGGCCGCGCAGCGGATTCACGCCCACGCCTTCGCGCCCGAGGTTGCCGGTGAGCATGGCCAGGTTGGCGATGCCCATTACAGTGGTCGAGCCCTGGCTGTGTTCGGATACGCCTAGTCCGTAATAAATGGCTGAATTGGGCCCGGCCGCAAACAACCGGGCAGCCGCCCTCAGCTCGCTGGCCGGAATGCCCGTGGCGCGCTCGGTGACTTCGGGTGAATTGTCTTCGCGCAGGATAAAGCGGCGCCATTGCTGGTAGGCGGCATCTTCACAACGTTCGGCAATGTAGTCTTTGGCTTCCAGGCCCTCGGACACAATCACATGGGCCATGGCATTGATGAAGGCCACATTGCCGCCGGGCTTCAGCGACAAATGATGGGTGGCTTTCACATGCGCGCCCGATACCAGTTCTATGCGGCGCGGGTCCACCACGATCAGTTTGGCGCCCTCGCGCAGACGGCGCTTCAGGCGCGAGGCAAACACCGGGTGCGCGTCGGTTGGGTTGGCGCCCATCACCATGATCACATCGGATTTCGCCACCGAATTGAAAGCCTGGGTGCCGGCCGATTCGCCCAGCGTGGTCTTGAGGCCATAGCCCGTGGGTGAATGGCAGACGCGCGCGCAGGTATCGACATTGTTGTTGCCGAAGGCAGCGCGCACCAGCTTCTGCACCAGGTAGGTTTCCTCGTTGGTGCAGCGTGAGGAAGTGATGCCGCCTATGCTGTCGCGGCCGTACTTTGCCTGGATGTCGCGCAGGCGGCCGGCTGCAAACTGTATGGCTTCATCCCAGCCCACTTCTTTCCAGGGCTGGTTGATGCTGTCGCGGATCATGGGCCTGGTCACGCGGTCGGGGTGCGTGGCGTAGCCGTAGGCGAAGCGTCCCTTGATGCAGGCATGGCCTTCGTTGGCCTGGCCGTGCTTGTTGGGCACCATGCGCACCACGGTATCCACACCCCGCTCATCCGGCTTGATTTCCGCGTGAAAGGAACAGCCCACGCCGCAATAGGCGCAGGTGGTTGTAACGCTGCGCTCGGGCATGCCCATCTGCAGCACGGATTTCTCAGTGAGGGCGGTAGTCGGGCAGGCATTCACGCAGGCGCCGCAGGACACGCACTCCGAATCCATGAAATCCTGGTTTTGCCCGGCGGTGATCTTCGACTCGAAGCCGCGCCCATCCACCGTCAGCGCAAACGTGCCCTGGATGTCATCACAGGCCCGCACGCAGCGGTAGCAGACGATGCAGGCTGCGGGGTTGAAGGTGAAATAAGGATTGGACTCGTCTTTGGCGCAGGCGAGGTGATTGTCGCCTTCCCTGCCGTAACGGTTGCCGGTGATGCCCAGCGTATCGGCCAGCCCATGCAGTTCGCATTCGCCGCGCGGCTGGCAATCGGCCGGATGATCGGAAAGGTACAGCTCCACCACATTGCGCCTGAGCTTGTGCAGTTTTTCCGAGCGCGTTTTCACCACCATGCCGTTCTCGGCAGGCGTGGTGCACGAAGCGGGATAACCACGCCGACCTTCGATCTCCACCAGGCACACGCGGCAGGAACCAAAAGCGTCCAGGCTGTCGGTGGCGCACAGCTTGGGCACATCACAGCCGGCTTCCGCTGCGGCCCGCATCACCGAACTGCCCTGCGGGACGGTAACCTGCGTGCCATCGATGCTGAGCGTGACGGGCATGCCTATGCTGATGGGCTTTGGGGTGCCAAAGTCTTTAGCGGCGTCTTGGGCGGCCAGGAAAATGATCTGCGCGTTCATGCGGGACATTATGACAGAATTTCCACGCCTGATTCCCGGGCCTGGCCTGGAGCCCGGGCGCAGGGCGGGTTTCGCCGAAGCGTGCTGGAACCGCGCCGAAACTGCGATGTCCGGAACGCAAAGCCCAAACCGCAAGGTCTAGACTGCTAGGGTCGTCGATTGCGGAGCTATATCGTGAAAATTTTCCCAGCGATTACCCTGGTTCTGTTTTCCCTGGTTGTCCCGCATGGCTTACCGCCTGCTGCGGCGCAGGGAGATGAGGAACCCGAGTTCCCGGTCACGCCTGAAATTTTCATCGATGAACCCTTTGATGGCAGCGAAGGCATTGCCTTCAACGGCGAGGACCGGTTGTTTGTCACCGCCAACCGGGCGCTGTGGGAAATCTTGCCCGACGCCAGCGTGCGCAAACTGTTCGACCTCGACTCCAACCTCGGCCTGGCGGCTTATGGGCCGCGCGACATCCTGGTGGCCGACTTCGGGCCCACCAATGCCTTCCGGCAGGACCGCAACAGCGACGGTGTGATCTGGCGGGCCACGCCGGAGGGCGGCAAGTCTTCTTTTGCCACCGGTTTTGGCGACCCCAATGCCATCGTGGTGCAGGCCGATGGCTCGCTGCTGGTCAGCGATGATGCCACGGCCGACATTTATTCGGTCACGCCCAACGGTGAAGTGAAGCTGTTCTCCACTGCCGTCAGCCATCCCAACGGGCTGTTGCTGTCCACTGATGCCCGCACGCTGTACGTGGCGCGTATTTTTCACAGCATCAGGCCGGTGGTGTTCGACAACACGGTGTGGGCCATCCGGCTGGGCGACGATGGGGCGCCCGAGGCCGCTGCGCCGGAATTGCTGTTCAGCACTGATGCGGGAGGCGGTCCCGACGGCCTTTGCATGGATGAGAAGGGCCGCATCTACGTGTCCGCACCGGTGACCGGCACGCTGTGGCGTTTCGATCCTGCCACGGGAGAAACGTTGCTGATTGCCGAAGGCATGCCGGGGCTGGCGGGCCTGGCTTTTGGCCGCGGGGCCTTCGACCCACATTCGATTTACGGAGCGGCCACTTTTGCCGAGGGGCTGGGCGGCAAGATCTACCGGATACCGGTGGGGATCAAAGGGCGGGACTAACGCTCAAAATCCCCAGCAAAGTGCTGCAGCGCACTGCGCACCGGATACGGCGTGAGGCCACCCATGGCGCACAGCGAGCCATCGATCATGGTCTCGCAAAGGTCATCCAGCAGCTGGCGATTCGCGGCGCGGTTGTCGTTGGCAATGATGCGGTCTATCACTTCCACGCCGCGCACCGAGCCGATGCGGCAGGGCGTGCACTTGCCGCAGGATTCAATGGCGCAGAACTCCATGGCAAAACGCGCCTGCTGCGCCATGTCCACCGAATCATCAAATACCACGATTCCACCGTGCCCGAGCATGGCCTTGATTGCGGCCAGCGCTTCGTAATCCAGCGCCACGTCCCATTGCGATTCCGGCAGGTAAGCGCCCAGCGGCCCACCGACCTGGATGGCGCGCATGGGCCGTCCGGTGGCGCTGCCACCACCAAAATCCTCAACCAGTTCGCGCAGCGTGTGGCCAAACGCCAGTTCCACCAGGCCGCCGCGTTTGATATTGCCGGCCAGTTGCACTGTCAGCGTGCCACGTGAGCGGCCGGTTCCGAAGTCCTTGTAATAGGCCGCACCCCGCGCCAGCACGGTGGTTACCGCGGCAAACGACAGCACGTTGTTCATCACCGTGGGCTTGCCCATCAGACCCTTGATGGCGGGCAACGGCGGCTTGAAGCGCACCAGGCCACGCTTGCCTTCCAGGCTGTCCAGCAGCGAAGTTTCTTCACCGCAGATGTACGCGCCGGCGCCAATGCGCAAATGCAGCCTGAAATTTTTCCCGCTGCCCTGGATATCCTCACCCAGCCAGTTGGCAGTCTCGGCTGCGGCAATGGCGGCCAACAGGATTGTCCTGGCCTGCGGGTATTCGGAACGCAGGTAGATATAACCTTCGGTAGCACCCACCGCGACGGCGGCAATGGTCATGCCTTCGATCAACTGGAAAGGGTCAGCCTCCATCAGCAGCCTATCGGCAAAAGTGCCCGAATCGCCTTCATCGGCATTGCAGACGATGTACTTCTGCTCATCGGGGGTGTCGAGCACCGTCTGCCACTTGATGCCGGTGGGGAAGGCCGCGCCGCCACGCCCGCGCAGGCCCGATTCCTTCACCGCATCGACGATGGCCTGCGGCGCAATCTGCAAGGCTTGCTGCAGGCCTTCAAACCCGCCCAGCGAAATGTAGTTGTCAATGGAAACGGGATCGCCCAGGCCAGCCCGTTCAAAGGTCAGGCGTTGTTGCCGTTTCAGCCAGGGAATTTCTTCAACCAGGCCCAACGACAGGGGATGTTCGGTATCACCCGGAAAGCCACCGTCGAATAATGCGGGGACATCATCCACACTGACCGGTCCAAAGCCGTAGCGCTTGCCGTCCCATTCGGTTTCCACCAGCGGTTCCAGCCAGAACGCTCCGCGCGAGCCATTGCGGACCACTTCCAGTTCGATGTTGCGGCGCTCCGCTTCCGCCACGATGGCCGCCACCAGCCCGTCGGCGCCCAGCGCTTTGGCCGTAGTGTCCTGCGGAATGTAAACGCGCACGCTCATGCCGAGGGCTCCAGCAAGGCTTGCAGCAATTGCTCGAATCGTTGGGGTGTGACGCGGGCATGGACATCGTCATCAATGCGTACGCTGGGAGTGCAGGCGCAATTGCCCAGGCAATACACCGGTTCCAATGAGAACTTCCCATCGGCGCTGGTTTGCCCGAAGTCAATGCCCAGCAGGTCCTTGATGTGTGTTTCCAGCGCCTGGCTGCCCATGGCCTGGCAGGCTTCAGCACGGCATACCTGGATGATGTGCTTGCCGGGTGGCGTCTTGCGAAAATCGTGGTAGAAGTGGATCACGCCGTGCACTTCGGCGCGCGACAGGTTGAGTGCGCCGGCGAGCACCGGAACGGCGGCCTCCGGCACATAACCGAAATGCTCCTGCACCGCGTGCAGGACCGGCATCAGCGCACCGATCTGGCCAGCGTGTTCCGCAACGATGGAGGCAACGGTTTCTTCCAGGCTTACTGCGGCTTGCATACTTCCTCGATCAGGCCAACTTGTAATCCGCGAAGCGCTTGCGCAACTCCAGCTTGCTGATCTTGCCGGTAGCGGTGTGCGGGATTTCGTCCACGAAGGCCACATCTTCGGGTATCCACCACTTGGCGATCTTGCCCTCCAGGAACCCCAGCACTTGATCTTTTGTCACCTGCTGTTCCTTGCCACGCACCACGATCAGCAACGGACGTTCGCTCCACTTGGGGTGTGGCAGGCCAATGACTGCAGCCTCGGCCACGCCGGGGCAACCCACCGCTACGTTTTCCACATCGATGGAGGAAATCCACTCACCGCCGGATTTGATCACATCCTTGTCCCGGTCGGTGATGTGCATATAGCCCATGGGATCGATGGTGGCAATGTCGCCGGTGTCAAACCAGCCGTCATCATCCAGTACGCTTTGCGGCATCCGGTAATAGGCTTTGGAAATGCACGGGCCGCGCACTTTTAGGTGGCCGAATGCCTTGCCGTCACGCGGCTGGTCTACACCCTCGCTGTTGACGATTTTCATCTCTACCATGAACGGCGCGCGGCCCTGCTTTTCCTTAAGCTTGAGCCGGGCTTCCTTGTCCAGGCCCAGGGTGGCGTGCTTGTGCTTGCCCACCGTGCCTATGGGCGACATCTCCGTCATGCCCCAGCCGTGCATCACTTCCACCTCATAATCCAGTTCAAACGCGTGGATCATGGACGGTGGGCAGGCAGCGCCGCCGATCAGGACTTTTTCCAGATAAGGCAGTTTGAGGTTGTTGTCACGCATATACTGAAGAAGGCCCATCCACACCGTGGGAACGGCAGCGGAAGCGGTGACCTGCTCGCTGTCCAGCAACTGGTAAATGCTGGCGCCATCCATGCCGCAACCGGGCAATACCATTTTCACACCGGCAGCAGGCGCGGCATAGGTGATGGCCCAGGCATTGGCGTGGAACATGGGGACTACCGGCAGGATCACATGTTCCGAGCTCAGGCCCAGCACATCGGGCTGGTTGCACATCAGGGCATGCAAGACGTTGGAGCGGTGTGAATACAGAACGCCTTTGGGATTGCCGGTGGTGCCGGAGGTGTAACAGAGCGCCGCAGCGGTATTTTCATCAAACGATTTCCAGGTGAAATCGCCATCGGTGCCTTTCAGCCATTCCTCGTAAGCAACGGCATTACGCAGCTTCGTCTCTGGCATATGGGCCGCGTCGGTGAGGATGATGAACTTCTCTACCGACTCGAATTTGTCGGCCACCCGCTCCAGCACGGGTACGAAAGTGAGGTCGACGAAGATCATGCGGTCTTCGGCATGATTGACGATGTACACCAGCTGCTCGGCGAACAGGCGCGGGTTCAGCGTATGGCAGATGGCGCCTATGCCCATCACGCCAAACCAGGTCTCCACGTGGCGGTCGGTATTCCAGGCCATGGTGGCGATGCGGTCACCGAGCTTGACGCCATCGCGTTCCAGGGCTTGCGCCACACGAAGTGAACGCACCCTGAGATCGGCCAGGGTGTACCTGCGGATCGGTCCTTCCACCGAGCGCGTCACCATTTCACGCTCGCCATGGTTCAAGGCACCATGGTCCAACATCTTGCTGACCAGCAGAGGCCAGTCCTGCATCAATCCCAGCATGTGCGCTCCTGTATTCCGGTTCGATTTAGCACTGGCTTCGTGGCCAATGGCTCGTTGTATCCTGCCGATGTCCGGGCCTTTGGCAGCCGGCCATCCTTGCCATAATGGCATGATTTTCTCCGGTATGCATGCTAGTGTCTCGCGCCATGCAGGTCATCATCACTTCCCGCAATCCGGTCAAGATTGCCGCCACCCGGGCGGCGTTTACGCAGGTGTTCCCGGACACGGAATTTGCCTTTGATTCTGTAAACGTACCCTCCGGAGTCAGCGAACAACCGGCCTCGGACGATGAAAGCCGCCGTGGCGCCACCAATCGCGTGATGAACGCACGCGCGGCCTTTCCCGAGGCCAGCTTCTGGGTGGGACTGGAAGGCGGCCTGGAATGGATCGATGGCGAACCGCTCGCTTCGGCCTGGATGGTGGTGGCCGATGTGCACGGCCGGCTGGGCCAGGCGCGTACCCCCACCCTGCCCCTGCCTCCCGAGGTCAAAGCGTTGTTGCTGCAGGGCCTGGAACTGGGCGAGGCCAACGACCGGGTGTTTGCCACCCTGCACAGCAAACAGGCGGGTGGCGCGTTTGGCCTGCTGACCGGCGGGCGGGTAACGCGTGAGAGCGTGTACACGCAAACCCTGGAGCTGGCCCTGCTGCCCCTCAGTCATTCACTGTGGGATGCCCGATGACAGCGCCTGTGGACAGGCGATGCCGGTAGCGGGCAAACTCCTTCCCCTCAATCAGGTTTACAGGTATCTACCATGTACGATTGCACGCGAAACTACATCAATGGCCAGTGGCTCAGTTCTTCATCGGGAGACGTGCGCGACATCATCAACCCGGCCACCGGCAAAAGCATCGGCAAGGTCAGTTATGGCAATGCGCAGGATGTGGACCTGGCGGTAAAAGCAGCCCGCGCGGCATTTGACTCCTATTCGCAGTGGACCGTGCAACAGCGCATGGACCTGCTGCAGGCCATCCTCGATGAATTCGCTAAACGCAATGATGAAATCGGCGATGCCATCAGCGCCGAAATGGGCGCACCCATCACCCTGGCGCGTGGCGGCCAGGCCGGCAGCGGCCCGCAACACCTGAAAGCGGCGCTGAAGGCCCTGAAGGATTTTGAATTCACCGAAAAAGCCGGCAACGCCACCGTGGTGAAAGAACCCGTAGGCGTGTGCGGCTTGATCACGCCGTGGAACTGGCCGATGAATCAGATTGCCGTGAAAGTTGCGCCGGCGCTGGCAGCCGGCTGCACCATGGTGCTCAAGCCCAGCGAAATTGCCCCGGTAGATGCCACCTTGTTTGCCGAGGTGCTGCATGCTGCGGGCGTGCCGGCTGGCGTGTTCAACCTGGTGCATGGCGATGGTCCCGGCGTTGGCGCCGCGCTGTCGGCCCATTCGGAAGTCGACATGATGTCGTTCACCGGTTCCACGCGGGCCGGCATCCTGGTGAGCAAAGCGGCGGCCGATACGGTCAAGCGGGTGGCGCTGGAACTCGGTGGCAAGTCGCCCAACATCATCCTGGAAGACGCGCCGCTGGAGCAGGCGGTCAAGAAAGGCGTTCGTGATGTGATGCTGAACACTGGCCAGTCCTGTAACGCCCCCACCCGTATGCTGCTGCCGCGCAAGCACTACGCGCAAGCGGTGGAAATCGCCAAAGCCACGGCCGAAAAAGTGCTGGTGGCTGATCCGCAGGACGCCAATTCACAGATGGGTCCGCTGGTCAGCGCCAACCAGTGGAACCGGGTGCAGTCGCTGATCGAGAAGGGCATCGCCGAAGGTGCGCGGGTGGTTGCTGGCGGGCCGGGAAAGCCCAGCGGGCTGGAGCAGGGTGCGTATGTGAAGCCCACCGTGTTCGCGGATGTGAACAACCAGATGACCATTGCCCGTGAAGAAATTTTCGGCCCGGTGATCTGCCTGATTCCCTATGACAGCGTGGATGAAGCCGTGGCCATTGCCAACGACACGGTCTATGGCTTGTCAGCCTACGTTTACGGCGGCAGCGCCGAATCGGCGCTGGCCGTGGGCAAACGTTTGCGCGCCGGCATGGTGCACATCAACGGCGCGGGACTGGATTCCATGGCGCCGTTTGGCGGCTACAAGCAATCCGGCAACGGCCGCGAATGGGGCGCCAAGGGCATTGAGGAATTCCTCGAAACCAAGGCGGTGATGGGGGTTTGAGCTCGAGCCGCTGAAGTCGGCAGCATGGCTGCCTCCCACAACTCGGACATTTGTTGCGCCTGTGGGAGCGAGCCATGCTCGCGAATTGCCCGCCAGTGTCGGCAGCAGGGCTGCCTCCTACATATGCAATTTCGACAGGAAGGAATCAATCGCGGCCACCGCTTCGGGCTCGTCCAGCAGCGG
>Ga0315910_10005407_pt1 | contig 10454 bp, 7 predicted proteins | sample EdamamesoilMG_FD_204470 | JGI IMG/M metagenome (GOLD analysis project Ga0315910, IMG submission 204470) | Garden soil microbial communities collected in Santa Monica, California, United States - Edamame soil | ecosystem: Environmental > Terrestrial > Soil > Garden | place: USA: California...
CTGACGTAGCCGATCGCGCACTCGTCCCCGGCCACCAGCCGCACGCCCTGGGCGTTGTCGCCGACGATCACGTCGGCCTTGATGTCGCTCGCCTTCAGCTTGAAGTGCGCCAGGAAGCCCTCGAGCGTCGAGCGGCCCTCGGCCTTGTTGATCACCGTGATCTTGCCCGGGGTCCCGCCGAGCGCACTCCAGTCGCTGACCGCGCCGGTGTAGATGGCCGTCACCTGTTCGGTCGTGAGCTCCACGACCGGATTCGAGGCGTGCACGATCAGGGCGATCCCGTCGTTGGCGATCGGCACGGGGTGGATGCCCTGGGCCTCCTCGGCCGTGAGCTCGCGCGACGACATCCCGGCGTCGGAGAGCCGTCCCTTCGTGTCCTTGATCCCGCGGCCCGAGCCGCCGGTCTCGACCTCGATGCGCAGCCCGGGCTCGCGCTCCTCGAGCACGGCCGCGACCTGCTGGAGGATCGGGGCGACGGTGCTGGAGCCGGTGACGAGGTAGCGCGTGGCGGCCTCGCTCTTCGGCAGGAAGAAGTAGAGCAGCGCCGCGAGCGGCACGGCGCCCAGAACGAGGAGGACGGATTTCTTCATCGGGGAGGAAGCTTGGGGGAGCGGGAGCTTCTCGGGGAAGCCAAACTCCGTGCCGTGGACTGTTACGAGGCAGAAAGCTGCCCTCGGTGGCGGCGCATCCCAGGCTCGTTTCAGTGGATTCCATTCTCTGGAAAAAACGGTCTGTGGATCTGGACGAATTGAGCATTCGATCGGGGGAGATGTGCGCACCCCTCGGAGCGCCGCACCCCTCCCGGAATACCAAGGAGTGCCCTTCCGGACCCGGAGAGGTGGGCTCGAACACCAGCTCGCATTTCGTCGTGGTGGCCCCGTGCCGAGCTGGCGTGCCCCTTGCCCTGGCGCGGCCGCGCCCATCCAGCGCGAGTCCAGCCATGCGCATCTTCCTCCTGTGGCGTTCGCCGCAGGGCGACGCCGCGTCGTCGCCCGGCCCCGTCGGGGCCGAGCTCCAGCGCCTCTTCGCCCCGCTCTTCCCGACCCGGCCCCCGACCCTGCGCCTACGCTCGCGCGGCGGCGTGCACCTCGCCTGGCTCGAGCTACCGGTGCAGGGCTTCCGCGCGCCCTTCCACGAGGACGAGGGCCCGCGCTTCGCGCTCGCGCCGGACTACCCGCTGAACGCACGACGCCTCCTGCGCGCCCAGGGAGCGCTGCCGGCCGACGGGCGCGCCCTGCTGGCCCTCGGACGGGAGCTCGAGGCGCGTCCCCAGTCCCACGTGCGCGAGCTGATCCCGCCCGCGGCCCTGATCTGGAGCGCGGCCGACGGCAGCGTGCGCGTCCAGAACGACGGCCTGGGACAGGCGCAGCTCTTCGAGCACGACGATGGGCGCTGCTGGGCCCTGACGAACCGGGTCATGGCCCTGCGCGCCCTCGACCTCCCGCTCGAGCCCGCGGCCGACGAGTGGGCCGCACGCTTCGTCACGAACTGGTTCCCGCTCGACCGCACGGGCTACGCGAACGTGCGCGCCCTGGCGGGCGGCACTCAGCTGCGAATCGACGCGCACGGCGTGACGCGGCGGCGCTTCGACCCGCTGGGCGAGTGGGTGCGGCCGGCGCCGCGAACTCGTGAGGACGCCCTCGAGCTCGGCCGCCACGGTCTCCTGAGTCACCTCTCGGACGCCATCGAGCTGTGGGAGCGCCCGACGGTGGGCCTCTCCGGCGGCTGGGACAGCCGCGCCGTCGCCGCCTGCCTGCGGCACCTCGGGGCCGACTTCGAGCTGCGCGTGCGCGGCCAGGAGACGCACTTCGACGTGATCCTCTCGGCCGAGCTGGCGCGCGTGGCCGGGCTCCCGCACCGCATCAAGAGCGAGGGCGGGATCCCGCCCGGGAACGTGGACGGCCTGCGGGCCAGCATCGCGCGCGCGCTGCTGTGGCAGGGCGGCTACTTCGCGACGAAGAAGCACAAGAACTTCCTCGCCAGGGACGGCAAGGACGGCCTCGATGGCGGCGTGATCAACGTGATGGGCCAGCACGCCGGCGTGGGCAAGGCCGACTTCGTGGTCAAGACCGACGCCACGCGCCACGCCGACGGACACGAGGAGCGCCTGCTCGACGCCTTCTTCGCCGACGCCCCTGACTGCCTGCAGGCCGAGCGTGCGGCCAGCGCCCGCGAGCTGATCCGCGCGTCCTACCGCGCCGCCGAGGACTACGGCCTCGACGGGCTGCGGCCGCTGCTCTTCTTCTACCTCTCCGAGTTCACGCGCCGCTGGGGCTCGGCCACGGTCGCCTCGCAGACTGGCCTCGTGGTGTCGCCCTTCCTGAACCCGGACGTGATCCGCGCCTGCTGCGCGCTCCCGCTGGAGGAGCTGCCGACCAAGCCCCTGCATCGCCACGTGACCGGGCTGCTGGCCCCCGACTGGGCCGCGATCCCCTACGCCGACCAGGTGAGCGAGGCGGACTTCGCCAGCGGCCGCCTGCCGCGAGTGGAGCGCTCCACGGAGCCGGAGGAGCCGGCCGACACGCCGCGCTGGCGCAGCGTGCGTCACCATCGCAAGTACCACTACAAGTTCTACTGGAAGGACGTGGGCCAGCCGCTCCTCGAGGAGGCCTTCCAGCAGGGCGGCTTCTGGACCGAGGTCTTCGAGCCCGACGCTGCGCGCGACGGCTGGGCCCGCTCCGGTTCCACGGCCGACGCGATCGCGGTCGCCCACCTCCTGCCCGCCGTCCTCACCGGAAACCTTCCCGGGACCGCCGTGCTCCAGCGCGGTCCCGGAACCGCCGGGCACCAGCCCGGCCCTCCCCGGCCTGTCCCCGCTTCCTCCTGAGCCGGCCTACGGATGCGCTTCCATCCAGCGCGCGAAGCGCTCCGCCACCTCCGCCGGCGTCTCCTTCGGCCGCGGCAGCTTGCGGCTGGCGCGCGGCTCGGTGCGCACGTGCAGGAACAGCGGGCCGGGAGCTCGGTCGTGCACGGCCTCGCGCAGCTCGTCCTCGCCGACGATCCGGCGCACGTCCGGGTAGCCGCAGGCCGCGGCGACGCGTGCCAGGTCGATGGCCGGCGCCACGGTCGCCTGGGCGCCCGTCGAATCGTGCACGCCGTTGTCGAGCAGCACGTGCACCAGGTTCGGCGGCGCCTCGTGGCCGACGGTCGCGCTGGCGCCGAGGTGCATCAGCATCGCCCCGTCGCCGTCGAGCACGACCACGCGCCGCCGCGGCTGGGCCAGCGCGAGCCCCAGGCCGAAGCTCGAGACGCAACCCATCGAGCCCACGAAGTAGAGCTGGTTCGGCCGGTCGCCGAGGGCGTAGAGCGCGCGGCCGGTGAAGCCGGTCGTCGCCACGGCGACGTCGGAGCCGCCGAGGCCGGCCACGACGGCCGCCAGCGCCCGGTCGGGCGCGAGGCGCGTGCTCCCGAAGCTGCCGCGGACCTCGCCGGAGGGCGCGCGCTCGGCCGTGCGGTGCTTGCCCGTCTCGCCGGCCTCGACCGCGCCCTTCTGCACGATGAAGGCGTAGGGCAGGCGCTCGGCCCGCATGTGGGCCGTCGCGCGGCCGAGCGCGGCCTCGAGCCCGGCCGCATCCCGCGGCAAGAGCTCCCAGGGGATCTTCATCAGCTCGAGGAGGCGCGGCGTGATCTCGCCCATGACCTCGTGCTGCGGTTCGTCGTGCTCGCCGCCCGGCTCGCCGCGCCAGGTCGTGATCACGAGCACTGGCAGGCGGAACGGGTACGTCAGCGAGGTCAGCGGGTTGACGGCGTTGCCGAGGCCGGAGTTCTGGAACAGCACCACGGCCCCCTTCCCGCCGCTGCGTGCCCCGGCCGCGAGCGCGACCGCCTGGCCCTCGTTGGCCGCGCCGACGTAGCGGATCTCGCGCGACGCGATCACCGTGTCGATCAGCGGGGTCAGGTAGGAGCAGGGGACGCCCGTGAAGAGCTCGAACCCGGCCCCGCGGAAGAGCTGCACGACCTCGCTCGCTCGGATCATGGGGCTGGCAGCGTCGCCTCCGACGGATCCCCCGTCCAGCCACCGTTCCCCCCCGGGACCGCCGGGCTCCAGCCCGGCTCCGACTCCTTCTCCGTAGACAACTGCCAGGCTGGATCCTGGCGCCCCCGGGCCCACGCGGGAGCGTGGCGGTCCCGGGCCCATTCCCTGCGCGCATGAAGATCTTCCTGCTCTGGCGCCCGAAGGGTCCCAGGCACGCCCCAGAGCCCGGCCCCGTCGTGGACGAGCTGGCGCGGCTCTTCGACCCGATCCTCGCGCCGGACGCCGCGCGCGCGACGCGCAGCGAGGGCCCGACGCACCTCGCCTGGCTCGAGCACCCGGTCAAGGGCTTCCGCGCGCCCTTCTTCGAGGAGGACGGGCGCGGCTGGGCCTTCGCGCCGGACTACCCGCTCAACGCGCGGCGCCTCCTGCGTGCGCGCGCAGCGTTTCCCGCCGGTGGGAACGCGCTGCTCGCCCTCGCGCGCGAGCTCGAGCGCGACCGCGAGCCCTACCTGCGCGAGCTGATCCCGCCCGCGGCGCTGATCTGGGCCACGCGGGGGAGCGGCGAGGTACGCGTGCAGAACGATGGCCTCGGCCAGGCACCCCTCTACGAGTACGAGGACGAGCACCGGTGGGCCCTGACGAACCGCCTGTGCGCCCTGCGCGCGCTGGGGGTCGTGCTGAAGCCCGTCGCGCTGGACTGGGCCGCGCGCTTCACCACGCACTGGTTCCCCGTGCACACGAGCGGCTACGAGGGCGCGCGGCTCCTGCCCGGGGGTACCGAGCTCCGCGTGCAGCGCGAGCGCGTGCTCCGCAACCGCTTCGATCCGCTCGGCGAGTGGGTCCAGCCCGCCCGGCGCGCGCGCGAGGACCTGCTCGAGGCCGGCCGGCACGCGCTCCTCGACCACCTCAGCGACGCGATGGAGCTGTGGGAGAAGCCCACCGTTGGTCTCTCGGGCGGCTGGGACAGCCGCTGCGTGGCCGCCTGCCTGCGCCACCTCGGGGCGGACTTCGAGCTGCGCGTGCGCGGGCAGGAGACGCACTTCGACGTGCTCATCTCGGCTGCGCTGGCGCGCATGGCCGGGCTCCCGCACCGCATCAAGACCGAGGGCGGCGTGCCGCCGGCCACGGTCGAGGGCCTGCGCACGAGCCTGGCCAAGGCGCTCCTCTGGCAGGCGGGCAACTTCACGACCCTCAAGCACAAGAGCTTCCTCTCGCGCGAGGGCAAGGAGCGCCTCGACGGCGGCGTGGTCAACGTGATGGGCCAGCACGCCGGCATCGGCAAGGCCGACTTCGCGAGGCGCATCCACGCCCAGGATCACCCGCCAGCGCGCTACGAGGAGCTGCTGCTCGCCGACCTCGAGGCCGAGTCGCCCCCCATCCTGCGGGCCGACCTGCGCGAGGGCGTGCGCGAGCTCCTGCGCCGCTCCTACCGCGTCGCGCTCGACTACGGCCTGACGGGCCGCGGCCCGCTGCACTTCTTCTTCCTGAACGAGTACACGCGCCGCTGGGGCTCGGCCACCGTCTCCGGCCAGACGGGCTTCGTGGTGACGCCCTTCCTGACGCCGCACTTCATCCGCGCCTGCTACGGCATGCCCGAGGAGGAGCTCGTCTCGAAGCCCATGCACCGCCACATCACGGGCCTGCTCGCGCCCGAGTGGGCTGCGTTCCCCTACACCGACCAGGCCACCGAGGAGGACCTGCGCTCCGGCCTGATCCCGCCGGTCGAGATCCCGCGCGAGGAGGGCGAGGAGACCGCCACCGAGCTCCCGCGCTGGCGCCAGACCGCGCGCTTCCGCCGCTTCCACTACAAGTACTACTGGAAGGACGTCGGCAAGCCGCTGCTGAAGGAGGCCTTCAAGCAGGGTGGCTTCTGGACCGAGCTCTTCGACCCCGACCGCGCCGAGGAGGGCTGGAAGGAGTTCAAGAGCGGCGCCGACGTGATCTCGATCGCGCACGTCCTGCCGCAGGTGCTGGCGGGCGAGCTGCCGTGAGCCCGCCCGAGCCGCGGCAGGCTACCTCTTCTTCTCCAGCACCTGCCGCAGGCGCTCCTGCACACCGAGCGTCCGAGCCCAGGACTGCACGTATTCGCCCTCGGGGAGCCCCTGCACCCACAGGATGTTGTCCAGGTCGCTGCGATCCTTGTCGCGCCATGCGATCAGCTTGAAGAGGACGAGATCGGCGGCCGTGCAGATCGGCACCGGGCCCAGGCCGAGGTCGAGCTCGATGCGCCGCTCGAGCACGCTGCGCAGGAAAGGCGTCTCGGCGATCAGGAAGTCGACACGGATCAGTGTGTGCTCGGCCGGCAGCCGGGCGTGGATCACCGGGATGCCGGCCATCTCGTCGCGCCAGCCACGGGCGTAGGCCTCGTCAACGCTCCAGCCGAGGTCTGCCAGGGCTGCGAGTAGCACCTGTTGACGATCGTCCGGCAGCGACACGGCCAGGTCGAGGTCGAACGTGGCGCGCGGCACGCCCCAGGCGGAGAGCGCGAGGCCACCGACGAAAGCGTGCTCGATGCTGCGCTCGCGCAAGATGCGCTCGACCACGTAGATCGTCGGGGTGGAGACCGGCTCGGGCGTCACCGCGCGACGCCCTTCCTTGTGCTCGGCGGGTTCCACGGCTCGCGGGCCCGATCGAGGCGGCGCTGCCGCTCCTCGGGAGTCAGCGTGAGCAGGACGCGCCAGGCGAGGGCCGTCGCCTCGAGGCCCATGCGCGCGCGATCGCTTGGGCTGAGCTTGCGCAGATGCTCGATGTCTTCCTCGCCCAGCATGGATGCCTAGCCTACCTGCTGCGCCGCCCGCAGCGCGAAGCTCGCGATGGCGACCGCGCCCTTCTCCAGACGCCGCAGGGCCGAGCCGGCGCGGTTGACGAGCTCGGCGGCGACGTGGGCCTGGAGGTGCGCGCGCTCGGGCACGGTGCCGCCGGCGGCGCGGTAGGCCTCGAGCAGCTCGCCCGAGGCCGCCGCGAGGTCGACGCGCTCGTGCTCGACGATCCAGTCTGCGATCCAGTTGGCGAGGTCGGCGGCGGGATCGCCGGCGGCCAGGTTGTCGAGGTCCATCAGCAGCCAGGGCCCGTCCGTCCGGCGCGCGACCTGGTCGGGATGGAAGTCGCCGTGGCAGAAGACGCGCGCGCGCGGCGCGGGGTGCGGGCCGGCGCGCGGGACCTGCGCGAGCACGGCATCGACCGCGAAGAGCGCGTCGAGGTCGTCCGGCAGCCCGAGCCGAAGGTCACGCAGCTCGGCGGGGGCGGCGAGGGCGTGCAGGCGCGCCAGCTCCTCGCCCGCGGCGCGCGCGTGGCCGAAGTCGCCGCCGCCGAAGGTCTCGAGCGCGAGCCAGGGCTCGAGCAGGAAGCCCTGGCGCAGGTTCGTGGCGGCGAGCGGCGGAGCGAGCTCGCGCCCGCCGGCCGCCTCGAGGGCCGTGCGCGCCGCGACCACGCGCGCCGCCTCGGCCGGGGCCAGGGCGCGCGCGGCCAGGGCCAGCTTCGGCTTGCCCTCGCCGCGCAGGCGCAGGTCGAGCCGGTAGACGGCGCGGCGCTCGGGCTTGTAGCGCAAGAGCGTGTACTCGGTCTTGCGGCGCTTGACCGTGCCCGGCGGCGCGATGCCGGAGCGCGTGACCAGGTTGCCGAGCTTCTTGCGGTCGAGCAGCACCGGCAGCCCGCGCAGCACGCGATCGGCCGGCGGCACCCACAGGGCCAGCGATCGCTCGGGCAGCAGCGCGCGCGGCTTCAGACGCTCGCACAGCGCCTCCAGGTGCTCCTCGTTGCGCGGACGGAAGGTCAGCGTGCGCTCCTTGCCGTCGGCGTAGCGCTTGGCCACGACCGGCTCGCTCGTCCCGTCGGCGAAGCGCACCGTGTAGACGGCCGCGATCGAGACGCCCGGCTTCCAGCGCGCGTAGTCCCAGCTCGCCGAGGCGACCGCCGGCGCCCCGGGGCGCGCGAGGTGGGTGGAGACGAGCGCGCACAGCTCGGCGGGTTCCGGCGGCACCAGGTGCGCCTCGCCGGCCAGGGCCGGTAGGGCGGGATCCCGTTCGCGCGCGCGCAGGGCCATGGGCGCGGCAGTCTACGCTCCGCGCAACGACTCGCTCGTGCGGACGGAACGCGCCCTCGATGCTCGGGCCCGCATCGAACGGCCTCGCGAGTCGCGCTACCCTGCCCCGCCCTTCCCGGGCAAGGCCATGATCCAGGACGAACACCTCCACGATCCCGCGCTCGAGTGGCTCGAGGCCGACGGTCTGGGCGGATTCGCCATGGGCACCGTGCCCGGCATCCGCACGCGCCGCTACCACGGGCTCCTGTGCGTCGCGCGCACGCCGCCGACCGGGCGCGTGATGCTGGTGGCCGCGGTCGAGGCCTGGATCGACGTCGGACAGGGACCGCGCGCGCTCACCTCGCACCGTTACGCACCCGCGGTGACGTACCCGGACGGGGCCGGGCGCCTGGTGGCCTTCGAGGCCGAGCCCTGCCCGCGCTGGACCCACGCGATCGACGAGGATCTGCGCGTGGTGCACGAGCTGTGCGTGCCGCGCGACACGGCCCAGGTCGTCCTGCGCTGGCGGCTCGAGGGCCGGGCCGAGCGCGCGCGGCTGACGGTGCGCCCGCTCCTCGCGCTGCGCGAGGTGCACGCCCTGCGACACGAGGACGCACGCCTCGACCTCGCGAGCGAGGTGGGCGGCGCGTGCGTGCGCTGGCGGCCCGATCCGGCCTTCCCGGCCGTGCAAGCGCGCTCGAACGGGAACTTCCGCGCCGAGCCGCTGTGGTACCGGGGCTTCCTCTACGAGGAGGAGCGCGCGCGCGGCTACGACCACCTCGAGGACCTGGCCGCGCCGGGCGTGTTCGAGCACGACCTGGCGCAGGGGGAGCTGTGCCTGGTCCTCTCCGCGGAGGTCCCCGGCTCGCCCACGGCGCCCAGCGACGCGCTGCCGCTCGAGCTCGCAGGCGAGCTCCTCGCGCGCGAGCGCAGGCGGCGCGAGGCCCTCGAGCCGCTCGAGCGCGCCGCCGAGGCCTACCTGGTGCGCCGCGGCGAGGGACGCTCGCTCGTGGCCGGCTATCCGTGGTTCACCGACTGGGGCCGCGACACGTTCCTGGCGCTGCGCGGCCTCCTGCTGGCGCGCGGGCAGGCCGCCGAGGCGGCCGAGATCCTGGCGGCCTGGGCCGAGCACGTCTCGCGCGGCATGCTGCCGAACCGCTTCCCCGACGAGGGCGAGCCGGAGTTCAACTCGGTCGACGCATCGCTGTGGTTCGTGGTGGCGGTCCAGGAGACGCTGGCGGCCGCGCGGGGGCTCGCGCGCGCCGAGCGCGAGGTCCTGGAGGACGCGGCGCTCGCGATCCTGACCGGCTACGCGGGCGGCACGCGCTACGGGATCCGCGCCGACGCCGACGGGCTGCTGGCCTGCGGCGAGCCGGGGCTACAGCTCACCTGGATGGACGCGAAGGTCGGGGACGAGGTGATGACGCCGCGCACCGGCAAGCCGGTCGAGGTGCAGGCGCTGTGGATCCAGGCGCTGTCCTTCGGCGCGCGCTTCGAGCAGCGCTTCCACGCCCTGGCCGAGCGGGCCAGCGAGGCCTTCGAGCAGCGCTTCTGGAACGAGAACGTCGGCTACCTGAACGACGTGGTCGACTGCGACCACGTGCGCGGCACGGCCGACACGAGCCTGCGCCCGAACCAGGTGCTGGCGCTGGGCGGCCTGGCGCGCGTCCTGGTCGCACCGGAGCGCGCGCGGCGCATCGTCGAGGTGCTCGAGCGCGAGCTGTGGACCCCACTCGGCCTGCGCACGCTGCCGACCTGGGACCCGCGCTACCAGGGCCGCTACGCCGGCGGCCCGCTCGAGCGCGACCGTGCCTACCACCAGGGCACGGTCTGGCCCTGGTTGCTCGGACCCTTCGTCGAGGCCTGGGTGCGGGCGCAGGGGAACACGGCCGAGGCCCGCACGCGCGCGCGCGCGCGCTTCGTCGCGCCGCTGCGCGCGCACCTCGCCCAGGCCGGTCTCGGACACGTCAGCGAGGTGGCCGACGGCGACTTCCCTCACCGGCCCGGCGGGTGTCCCTTCCAGGCCTGGTCGCTGGGCGAGCTGCTGCGCCTCGAGCGCGTCGTGCTGGCGAGTCGACCGGCCGAGCAGCCGCTGCCGCGCGGAGCGGCCGAGCCGCGCTGAGGATCGGCCGGCGCTCGGCCACGTTCGGGTTCCATCATTCGCTGCTCACCTCTTGCGAGCCCGGGAGCGGGCCGAAACCCTCGCTGGAACCTCGGAGCGGCCGCCCCCACCGGCCGGAGCCCGAGCCCGGAGGCCGACGATGCTGCCGTTCCTCATGCTGCTCTCCCTGCTCGCGCCCGGCGTCGGCGCAGGCGACGGCGCCCAGGCCCGCACGGCGGACCTGCACCGGCTGGTGGAGTGGATCGAGCTCGAGCAGAGCTTCAGCGAGGCGGCCCGCGCCGAGGCGCTCGCCTCGGTCGCTGGGCACCTGGAGCGCGGCACCGAGCTCACGGACG